>MTKZ01006624.1_pt1 | contig 12359 bp, 7 predicted proteins | sample 1042781 | NCBI WGS metagenome assembly MTKZ01 (sample SAMN06212207, study PRJNA360539) | anaerobic digester metagenome | biome: Wastewater treatment plant; material: sludge; isolation source: anaerobic digester fed with sludge from wastewater treatment plant | place: Denmark: WWTP Viborg ...
ATCTCCTGCCTGGTACAGGGGGGAAATGTGGAGTTCTGGTTGTACCAGCTACTCTCTCCCCATGGATTCAATGCCTCGCAGATAACCGGCATTGCCAGGGCCATGGAGGGACAGAGCGGCAAAAAGTTCCTGTCTCCCTCCCACATACTCTGGATTGAAAGGGAAGAACTGGTCATCCGGGAACTGGCCGATACCCTCACGCTTGCAAAACTGGGCTTCGAAAAGGTGGAAAAAACACCTGATCTCATCATTCCGCAGGACCGGAATATAGCCGCACTGGATGCCAATACACTCGAGTTTCCCCTGGAGGTCCGGCGGTGGAAACCCGGGGATAAATTCATGCCCTTGGGAATGAAGGGATTCAAGAAGGTGAGCGACTTCCTGATCGATCAGAAGGTCCCCGCCGGAGATAAAAAAGAAATCTGTGTTCTATGCTCGGGCAGTAATATCGTATGGGTCATAGGATGGCGTATAGACAACCGCTACAGGGTAACAGATAATACTACCACGATATTGCTCTTTCATCAAAGGGAAGACGTGCCCGGATCCCTCCCTCTCCCAGAAGATCAAGCAATTCTCTCTGAATAAGGCCTTCAATCCCGGGATTGTTTTTCCTTCCCCCAATAGGGATCAAATCTATTATCCTGAATGGTTTGGGGTAGCTGACCAACCTGTAGTCAGCAACACCGGCCATACCGGCTGCCATCCTGATGGCATCTGACAGACCGCCCTGCTGGTCCGCCAGGCCGTTGCTGATTGCGTCCGTTCCCGACCAGATGCGACCATCGGCCAGATTTTCCACAGACTGTTTTTCCATGTGCCTGTTTTCGGACACCGTCAGGACAAAACGGTCATAGGTCGACTCAATCTGTTCCCTGACAATCTGCAGTTCCTGTTCACTCTTCCGGTGATACAGGGAATTGAAGTGGCTGAAAGGATGGGTGTCAATGGTTTCGCTCCGGACGCCCACAATATCGGACAAGGTTTTTTCCCCGTTGAAAAAGATGCTGTAAACCCCAATTGATCCTGTCATGCTTGAAGGTTGCACCAGTATGCGGGAAGCCGCGCTGGCGATCCAGTACCCTGCGGAGGCTGCCATGTCCCCCATGGATACAATGACAGGTTTTGTGTCAGCCGTCAGCCGGATTTCACGTGTGATTATTTCGGCAGCCATGGGATCGCCCCCGGGGCTTTCAACACGGATCACAACCGCCCGTATGGTGGAGTCGCTCCTGTATTTCCTCAGTTGTGCAGCATAAGCATCGGCAAAAACCTGTCCGGTTCCTTTTCCCATGGCTATATCACCGCTGGCATAGACGACAGCGATCCTGTCCTTAACCGGTTTCTGCCTGTTCAGCTCCATATACTTGATATAATGTTGAAGCGGAAGGAAGGGCAGTTTCCTTTCGGGCAATCCTTCATAAACGGAAGATAAATAAGAGATCATCTCATCCTGATGCCACACTTCATCTGCCAGACCCATTTCTTTTGCATGTTGAGCGTCTGTTATGAATGAGCGGGCGCTCATACGGTCAATGGTTCCTTCTTCCATGTGCCGGGCCTGTTCCATATTCTCTGACCAGTGTTTCCAGGCAGCAGACAGGTAGGCAGACATTTGTGTTCTTTCCTGTTCACTCATGCGGAAAGCGGTAAATGGCTCACCACCTGTTTTGTAGTTTCCGTGGCGGATAACCTGTGCTTCCAGGCCGAGCTTGTCAAACAGCTCCCTGTAATAAGAGACTTTCACACTGAAACCCTGAAGGGTGATGCTTCCTGCCGGGTTGATGATCACCTTGTCGGCAGCACTTGCCAGGTAATATGCCTGCTGGGAATAGGCCCCTGCATAACTGATAACGGGCTTTCCGCTTTTACGGAAGGTCATCAGCGCATTGCGGATCTCTTCTATATGGGTCATCTGTGCATTCAGATACTGGGGGTCCAGGAAGATCATCCTGACTGAAGGATCTTCAGCTGCCTGTTCTATGGCATGCACGATGCCCAGAAAGCCTGTACCTCCCTGCCTGATGTCCAGCTCAGGGGGCAGGAAGCCGAACGATGGCAGATCGGAGTCCTGGGTGGCGACACCCTCTTCAAAGGTTATGTGCAATATGGCATTGCGGGGTATGGAAGGCGTCACGCCGCCCAGCCCCATGCTTATCATCGTGGTGAGTGAGCCCATCAGAAGGAAGAAACCGGAAATGAAAACAAGTGCACTTCCCAGGATAACAGCTGCCAGAGTCTTGAAAAAATCTTTCATAACCGTATTTTTAGATATTCATACAAAAATAAAACATTATATTTGCAAACCAGAATGAGAAGATTCCCGGATATTTTTTTATGCCTTTTGTTGGGCCTGTCGTTTCTTGCAGGGAAAGCAGGACTTACTGTTCACCATTGCCTGCGGGAGGGTTCTTCCCATGTGGTGCTGCTGTCAGCCGATCCCTCCTGCAGGGCGGTACATGCTCAGCAGGCAGGACACACTCCGGAAGCAGACTGCACAAGGGACAACTCCGCCAGCCACGGCTCCTGTGAACGAATTCACGATCAGGACTGTTGCAGTACAGAGGTGTATTTCCTGGAAGATCCCTCACTGGTTTCTGACGGATTGGACACACCTGCCCCCGAATGCACCAGGATTACCGCCTACCTGGCAATTCAGGCAATCCCGGACATGGCTTCAATCCTGGAACAGGCAGCGGAAACGGCGGCCAGACTGCTCCAGCCTTTGCCAGGGGAAAATTCTGTTTATACTGGTAATCATTTGGTAGCTATGCGTTTATAATGAATTGCACTGCATCGGTCAAGTCAATTCATTATTTAATCAAGCGCAAGTATCCATGAAAAAATTCCTTATAAGTTTCTTTGTTTTATTACCATATTTTGTAAACGCCCAGACATTCCATGGCAGGGTATTGCTTTCCGGTGAAAACGGGGACATTCAGCCGGCTGCTGCGGCCGTTGTATATTGGGTTCCTGAACGCAAGGGAGGACCTGTGGAACATGTGGTATATACCGGTGACGACGGCTCTTTCACAATTCCTGCCGGTAGAACCGGAATGCTGACAGCATCCTACATTGGCTATATTGAAGACACCATCCAGATCAGTCCCGCACAGGAAGACATAGAATTCATCTTGTGGGAAAATGCGGGAACCCTGGATATGCTGCATATCACAGGACGAAGGCAGTCAAATTACATTTCCCGCCTGACTCCCGTGAAGACCGAGGTGATCACCGCAGCCGGCCTGTGCAAGATGGCCTGTTGCAACCTTGCAGAGAGTTTTGAAAACTCGGCCAGTGTATCTGTCGGCTTTACCGATGCCGTTACCGGAGCCCGTCAGATCCGCCTCCTGGGGCTGAGCGGGAATTATACACAGATGCTGGAAGAGAACCGGCCTGCAATGAGGGGCATCCAGGGTCCTTTCGGCCTTTCCTTCATTCCCGGTCAATGGCTGGAAAGCATACAGATAGCCAAGGGAAACGGATCTGTTGTGAACGGTTGCGAAGCCATCACCGGCCAGATCAATATGGAATTCAGAAAACCCACCGCGGAATTACCGCTTTTTGTGAACCTTTTCCTGAACGATGCATTGCGCACTGAGGCTAATATGGCTTCTTCCCTTCAATTAAATGACCGGTGGAGCACCGTTGTCCTGGCCCACGGTTCTGCAGACCTGATGAGGCATGATTCCAACGGTGACGGCTTTTTGGATGAACCGTTGACAAACCGTTATTCCTTGGCAAACAGGTGGCTCTATGCCGATCCCTCGGGTCTTCAGCTGCGTTTTGGATTCAGGGGCCTGTATGAAGACAGGAAAAGCGGGGAAATGGACAACGACTGGGTATTGCCCGGTCAGGCCAGGGACAATGCCATATGGGGTTCCCGGATTATCAATGAAGGCGTGAATGCCTATGTGAAACTAGGCATTCCCCTTGTAAAACACGACCACGCACATGACCACGCCCAGGAACAGTTACCCATGCATGGACAGGAGCAGGAAGTTGCTCACGGGCAGGAAGCAGAATATGTGCACGGCGAGGATTACGACCATGAATATGAAACTGCGGAAACAACAGGCCAAGAAGAAGTTACAGAAGCTGTAGAAAATGACAACCACATTGACCCGAATATTGCCATGGTGCTGGATTACAACCTGCACAAACAGGACGCCTACTTTGGCCTGAAAGATTTCAATGCGCTGCAAAGTGATTTTTTTGCCAACGCAATCTTCATGTCGAGCCTCGGGAAGCATCATAAGGTCACGGCCGGTGTAAGCGCCCTGGTGAAGAATCTTGACCAGGTGCTGACAGACCGGTGGCCTGCCGGCGGGGAGGAATCCTTTGACCTGGGCCGCAAGGAAGGTGTCTATGGAGCTTACGGGGAATACACCCTGGAATGGGGCGACAAGCTTGTTTTCATAGCCGGGGCAAGGGCAGATTACAATACCCTGTATGGATGGCTGTTCACACCGGGCGTCAACCTGCGTTACAATTTCACCGAGAACCTGGTATTCAGGGCCAACGCAGGAAGGGGTTACCGCACTCCTTACAGTATTACCGACAACATTGGGGTTCTGTCGACCGGTCGCAGGATAGTGTTCGGAGAAACACCGGAAATGGAAGAAGCCTGGACCTACGGATTGAACCTGACACTTGTGCTGCCTTTCGGTCACGGGGGGTCATCCACGCTGAGCCTGGAATATTTCCGCACCGATTTCATTAACCAGCTCATTGCCGACCAGGAATACCTCTGGAACGCACAGGTCCCTTCCATTCTTTTCTATAACCTGGAAGGCCGCTCCTATACCAACACATGGCAGGCTGATTTCACTACCGAGCCGTTCGACGGATTTTCTGTTCTGGCCACTTTTCGCTACAATGATTCCAAGGTGCAACTGAAAGGACAGGGATTGGTGGACCGCCCCCTGACCAGCAAGTTCAAGGGGGTTTTGAACCTTCAATACACCACCCCCAGGGACACCTGGGTCTTTGATGTCACCGGGCAGATAAACGGTCCGGCCAGGATACCTTCCTTTGCAGCGGATACTGAAGAAAAGACTTCACCTGTCTTTCCCATGTTCTATGCGCAGGTTACCCGCAAGCTCAAAAACATGGACATTTATATTGGAGGTGAAAACCTGATGAACTACAGGCAACCGGACCCGATCATCTCTGCCGATGACCCGTTTTCACCCCAATTCAATGCCAGCATAATCTGGGGACCCCTCATGGGTATCAGGGTTTACGCGGGCATGCGGCTATCCCTGTTCAGGTAAGTCACATATTGGTTTATATTTGCAGGAGAAAACTCATTAATTGTAGCAATATGACACGTTCTATGACATGCTGGCTTATCTGCCTGCTATTTTTTCAGATAATGACGGCACAGGAAACGGGGGCCTGGATACGGATCAATCAGGCCGGTTACCTGCCCGGTGACATCAAGGTTGCCGTACTGATCTCCAAAGAAGAGGCTTCTCCCGTTGCTTTCCGTGTACTGGACATGAGAACGGACGCCTGTGTCTTTTCCGGTTCGGTCGAAGAAGGGACCATTAAAGAAGTACCCGCGGTCAAATGGGGGATGGCCTCGGCTTTTCGCCTGGATTTCAGCGAATTGAAAGAGGAGGGCGGCTACCGTGTCGTGACGGACATTCCCGGGAAGGGAGGTGTGGAATCTCCGGCTTTCAGAATAGGGGCCGAAGTATATGAGGGAACGGCCGATTTCCTGCTCACTTACATGCGGCAGCAGCGNNCGACAATCCCTTTCTGGATACACTCTGCCATCAGAACGACGGGTACATAGTGCTGCATCCCGAACGCACGGGAGAAAAGATAGATGTCAGGGGTGGCTGGCACGATGCCACAGATTACCTGCAATACCTCACCACCAGTGCAAACGCCACGTTCCAGATGATGTTCGCCTACACTCAGGCAGAGGATAAATCGGTGTTCAAAGACCGCTTTGATGCCACGGGCAGGCCGGGGGTAAACGGGATCCCCGATATCCTTGACGAGGTCCGCTGGGGTCTGGAATGGCTCTTGAAGATGAACCCCGAAGACAAGATGATGTTCAACCAGATCGCCGATGACCGGGACCATGTGGGTTTCCGGCTTCCGGTGGGAGACAAGGCCGATTACGGGTGGGGACCTGGCGGGGGACGTCCCGTCTATTTCATTACCGGGGAAAGGCAGGGATTAAGGGAGCACATCAACCGGACAACCGGGGTGGCCTCCTCGGCCGGGAAATTTGCCTCGGCTTTTGCCCTGGGGGCGGAATTGTTCAGGGAACTGGACCCCGGTTTTGCAGAAAAAATGAAGGCCAAGGCACTGCCGGCTTATCATTTTGCCGAGGAAAAACCGGGCAATACGCAGACTTGTTGCGTAGTTTCTCCCTATTTTTACGAAGAAGACAATTATGTGGATGACGTAGAGTTGGCAGCCGCTGTTTTCCACCACCTGGGGGCAGGGGAGGAATGGCTTCAAAAGGCCGATTACTGGGGACAGCTGGAAGAGGTGACCCCGTGGATGGAGCTGGGCCGGGCACGGCATTACCAGTTTTATCCCTTCATAAACCTGGGACACTATTACCTGGCCTCGTCGGATACGCCAATGGCCGAAAAATATACGGAATACATGCGTCGGGGACTGGAGCATATCCGGCAAAGGAGCAGTGACTGCGCTTTTATGAACGGGATTCCCTTAATGTGGTGTTCCAGCAACATGGTGGCAGCTGCCATTACGCAGGCCGACCTGTATTACAGGCTGACCGGGGACAGTACTTACAGGGAGATGGAAGCTTCGCTGCGCGACTGGCTTTTCGGGTGCAATCCCTGGGGAACTTCCATGATCGTGGATTTTCCCCGCGGTGGCGATTATCCCAAACGGCCGCATACTTCATACCTGCCCACCCTGGGCAAAAGCACCCCGGGCGGGTTGATTGATGGCCCGCAACTGAGGGAACGCCTTAAGGAACACAGCCAGTATATTTCCCTGGCCGACGGGGCCGCCTCTTACGCTCCGTTCAACCAGGGGGTTGCCCTGTACCATGACGAGACGTGGGATTATGCAACCAACGAGCCTACCATGGACGGGACGGCCTCGCTGACTTATTACCTGGCCGGGAGAGAAGCTGAGGGCAGAAAGGAAGCTGCCGGTCTTGCAGCGGACAAATCACGTCCGGCAACCGAAAGAGACCAGCGCGGGGGCATCATCCGCATGAATCCCGGAACCCCGGAGATCTACCTGACCTTCACGGCCGACGAGCGTTTTGAAGGGGGCAGGACCGTGCTTGAAACATTGAAAAGGAACGGGATAAAAGCTTCTTTCTTTCTTACGGGCAAGTGCCTGCGGGATCCTCAGTGGAAAGAACTGGTGCAGGACATCATAAGCCAGGGGCATTATGTGGGGCCTCACGGAGACATGCACCTTCAGTACGCTCCCTGGGACGGGGACATAGAACAGTCGCTTGTTTCCGGCGATAGTCTCAGGAACGACATTGCCTGCAATATGGACGAACTGTCGCGTGTCGGGCTGGATGTCTCGAAAATCCGCTGGTTCATGCCTTCCTATGAGCATTTCAATACAGAGACGGTCCGGGTGACTGCATCAATGGGAATGGAAGTGATCCACCTGACTCCCGGCATCATGACACTGGCGGATTACACCACTCCCGACATGCCATCCTACAGGAGCACAAAGGAATTACTGAAGCAGCTGTATGATCTTGAAAGAGAAAAAGGACTGCACGGGGCCATCATGCTCATCCATCCGGGAACAGAACCCTCCAGGACTGAAAAATTGTATGACCGGCTTGACCAGATCATAAAGACCCTGAAAAGAAAGGGATACGTTTTCCGGCGCCTTCCCTGATGCTCTGGACGAAGCTTTTTTATGTATCTTTGGCCGTTTTATAATGATTCCCGTTTATGTACAAAATCCTGAAAAAACGCATACTGGCACCTGATATCTGCCTGATGGAAGTGTCGGCGCCCCGTGTGGCGTCCAGCGCACAACCCGGACAATTCCTGATTGTCAGGGTAGGAGAAAAAGGAGAAAGGATTCCCCTTACCATCTGTGATTTCGATCCCGTGGCCGGCTCGGTCACCATTGTGACACAACGGGTGGGAGCCTCATCACGCAAGATCTTTGCCCTTGAAGAAGGGGAGTCTTTTAACGATTTTGCAGGGCCACTGGGCGTTCCTTCCGAATTCATCCATGAAAGGGAAGAAATTCTGAAAGAAAAGAAATTTCTTTTCATTGCCGGCGGTCTGGGTACCGCCCCGGTGTACCCCCAGGTAAAATACCTGCACGGCAAAGGAGCCCATGTGGAAGTGATCATTGGCGCCAAAACCCGCGACCTGGTCATCATGGAAGAAGAAATGAAACAGGTGGCCGCCCGGGTACACATCTGCACCGATGACGGCTCATACGGATTCAAAGGACTGGTTACGGCCAGGCTCAAAGAATTGCTTGATGGTGGCGCACGGTTCGATCAGGCAGTTGCCATTGGCCCCATGATCATGATGAAATTCGTAACCCTGACGGCCAGGAAATACAACCTGCCGCTCATAGTCAGCCTGAACACCCTGATGGTGGACGGGACGGGCATGTGCGGCGCCTGTCGTGTCACAGTAGGAGGAAAAATACGGTTTGCCTGCGTGGATGGGCCTGAATTCGACGCCTACCAGGTGGATTTTGACGAGGCCATGAGGCGGCAGTCCATGTACAAATTACAGGAAAAGGATGCAGATCACAAATGTAAAATCGGTTTAGGCAATGGTCAATAAAATCAGGGTCCCGGTAAGGGAACAGGATCCAAAAGCCAGGACCGGGAATTTCCAGGAGGTCAGTTACGGGTACAATGCCCAAGAAGCCGTGCTTGAAGCATCCCGGTGTATCCAGTGCAAGAATCCCAAATGTGTGACCGGCTGTCCGGTAACCATACAAATCCCACAATTCATAAAAGCCATCCTGGAAGGGGACATGCCCGGGGCAGCATCCGTCATAGCACGGGATTCCTCCTTGCCTGCAGTCTGCGGACGTGTCTGTCCCCAGGAATCACAGTGCGAGGGGGTGTGTGTCATGGGGATCAAGAACGATCCCATAGCCATTGGGAAACTGGAACGGTATGTGGCCGACTGGGCACGGGAAAATAATTATACAACGGCCATACCGGCTGTTCCCAACGGCAGGAAAGTGGCCATAGTGGGTTCAGGACCGGCAGGACTTGCCTGTGCTACCGACCTGGCCAAGGCCGGTTGTGACGTTACGATCTTTGAAGCCTTGCACAAACCGGGCGGCGTGCTCGTTTATGGTATACCGGAGTTCCGTCTGCCCAAGGCAAAGGTGGTGGATTATGAGATAGGGCAGGTCAGGAAACTGGGTGTGAAGATTGAATGCAACGTAGTGGTGGGTCGGACCGTCACCATAGATCAATTATTTGATCAAGAGGGTTTTGATGCGGTTTTTGTGGGATCAGGCGCCGGACTGCCAAAATTCCTGGGCATTCCGGGCGAGAATCTCAACGGAGTGGTCTCGGCCAATGAATTCCTGACCAGGAATAACCTGATGGAGGCATACGTTCCCGAATCGGACACGCCCATCTACGTCGGAAAGCGCGTGGCAGTTGTCGGTGGCGGCAATGTGGCCATGGATGCTGCAAGAACGGCTTTGCGCCTCGGGGCGGAAGTCGAAGTGGTTTACCGCAGGACCCGGAAAGAAATGCCCGCCAGGGTGGAAGAAGTGCATCACGCCGAAGAGGAAAGAGTCACCTTTCAAATGCTGACCAACCCGGTTGCCGTGTTGGGAAATGAAAAAGGCTGGGTCACCGGCCTCAGGTGCATCCGGATGGAATTGGGCGAACCCGATGAAAGCGGCAGGCGCAGGCCTGTTGAGGTACCCGGATCCGAATTTGACATTGCCTGCGATGTGACCGTCATAGCGTTGGGAACCTCTTCCAACCCACTGATCGCGCGTACCACTCCGGGACTGGAGATGAACCGGCACAACGGGATCGTTGCCGATGAAAGAGGCATCACATCACGCCCCGGTGTTTTTGCAGGAGGGGATGTAGTAACCGGTTCCGCCACGGTGATACTGGCTATGGGAGCCGGCCGCCAGGCGGCAAAATCAATCCTGGAATACCTGGAAGCCTGATCTCTTGCTGCATATTGCGGGAGGAAGACCCTATGCGCAGGGTATAATCCCCGGCATCTACCACCCAGCCTGTTCCCGGAACATAAGAAGCGAGCCGCTCCATGGGAATGATTATTTCAGCCATGCAGGATTCCCCGGGGCCCAGCAGGGGCGTCTTGGCAAAACCCTTCAGTTCCTGGTACGGCTTATCTCCCATACCTTCAGGTGCGCTGACATATGCCTGGACGACTTCACGGCCATTTTTTTCCCCTGTATTAGTTATCACACACTGAACGACAATCCGTTCCGGCTCCACCCGGACATCAGGCTTGGCATATAGGAATGAAGTATAGGACAGTCCGTACCCGAAGTGATAGGCCACCTCTTTCCGATGGCTGTCCACATCACGGTATCCCACGAAAATTCCTTCCTCATAGCGGGTGTAGTCTATGTTGAGCCTTTCTGCTGCTGTTTTTTTCTCTTTTTTCCCCATCATGGACAGCCACTTCACCGGTACTCCTTCCAGGGGAAAATTCTTGTGTGAGGCAAGGTCCTCCAGGTATGCCGGGATGGTCACCGGGAGCCTTCCGCACGGGGTTTTCTTTCCCGAGACGATATCGGCCAGGGCCCGGCCTCCTTCCTGTCCCGGCATCCAGGCCAGCAACAGGGCATCGGGCAGACCGGACCAGGAGGCGGTTTCAACAATGCCACCCACATTCAGCACCACGACAACGGGTTTCCCGACTGCCTGGAAAGCCTTGCAGACATTGCCAATAAGTGCTTTTTCCTCTTCCGAGAGCAGATAATCCCCTTCTATTGTCCGGTCCGTGAATTCCCCTGTCCTGCGGCCTATGGTGATGATGGCCACCTGGTTTTCAACCGCAGAGCGGGCGATAGCTTCTGCACCCGGATCTGTCTCCGTGGGAAGGCCCTGTCCCGTGATTCTTTGGGTGATGGTTTTCCATTTTCTTTTGTAAGCCCGGTTGACACTGTCCGTGTAGCTTTGGTAGCGCTCCCTGAGCTGTGGGTCAGGCAGGTAGCCTGCTTCCTGCAGACCTTCCGCCGGAGAAACAGTGTGATCTGCGTAGACTTCTCCCGAACCAAAACCGCCTGCAACCAGCCTGTAGGAGGAAACCCCAAACAGGGCGATCCTGCGGATGGAGTCATTGAAAGGAAGCGCATTGCGATTTTCCAGGAGTACCATGCCTTCTGCAGCGGCATCACGGGCTATTGCCCTGTAACCGGCCTGACAGGCGCTGTCCTGTATGCCTGTTCCGGAAGGTGAGTCTTTTTGTGCCTGTTTCCTGTATGCATGTGAATCCAGCACAAGCCTGAGGACGCGACCGGCAGCCGTATTGATTGTTTCTTCCGCCAATTCCCCTTTTCTGACGGCTTTGAGGATGGCTCTCCGTTGCCAGTTTCTGCCGGGTTCCAGCAAGTCATTTCCTGCACGTATCTGTGCCGGGGCATTCCGGCCTCCGAACCAGTCGCTCATCACCAGTCCTTGAAAATCCCATTGGTCACGCAATATTGTGGTGAGTAACAGGCTGTCCTCTGACGTATAGGTCCCATTGATACGGTTATAGGAACTCATGATTGTTTTGGGTGCAGACTCCTTTACCGCGATTTCAAAGCCTCTGAGATAGATCTCACGCAACGTCCTCTCATCTGCGATCACGTTGTTGTTGTCCCGGTTGGTTTCCTGGTTATTGGCTGCAAAATGCTTGAGACAGGCGGCGGTGCCGTTTTCCTGTATGCCACGGACCATGGCCGAAGCGGCAATCCCCGTGAGCAAGGGATCTTCCGAGAAGTATTCATAATTCCTTCCACAAAGGGGATGACGGTGGATGTTCATGGCTGGCCCCAGGATCACATCGGCACCATGGGCCAAAGCCTCGGCCCCCATGGCCTTTCCCACCGCCGAGATGAGGGAGGTGTCCCAGGTGGAAGCCAGCAAAGAGGCTGATGGGTACCAGGTGGTTGAGGTTGATCTGAGCCGCAGGCCGGCGGGACCATCTGAGAGTTCCAATGAAGGGATTCCCTGACGGGACAGCTTTTTGGTGGCACCCGCTGCTCCTATGGAAGAGCCAATAAGGCCTTCTCCTGTGAGAAGGGAAACCTTCTCCTTCAGGGTCATGGCTTCCAGGACCTGTTCCGCATTGGTTTGGTTCAGTTGTATGGTCCCGTACTGACCGATGGCCTCAGGGGAGCAGGCGCCCCAAAAA
>MTKZ01014827.1_pt2 | contig 12358 bp, 17 predicted proteins | sample 1042781 | NCBI WGS metagenome assembly MTKZ01 (sample SAMN06212207, study PRJNA360539) | anaerobic digester metagenome | biome: Wastewater treatment plant; material: sludge; isolation source: anaerobic digester fed with sludge from wastewater treatment plant | place: Denmark: WWTP Viborg ...
TAGGCTGCACGGCGGGAAAGGGAAATCTGATTGTAATTGACAACGGGAAGCAGGCTTTCACCTTCTACTCTCGGGATCAGGGAAAGGCTCTTAGGATTTATTTCAAGGGAGATGTCTTTGCGGGGATGGACGGCATGCGCCAGAAGATGGCCGCCGGGACCCTCACTCCTGCCGAGAAGAAGGAGATGGAAGGCATGCGCTCCCGGATCATGGAGCTGATACTGGCGGGCAGGGACGAGGATCTTCTGGATGTGAAAGAGGCGGAGATTCCAGCCCCGGAGAAAGCCAGGATCTATCCCTCTCTGGTCTGCCAGGAGTGCGGGGAGAGGTTCATGGAGATCATGGGCCGGACGGCGGAAGGGAAGGTGCTCTGCAAGGGGTGCTTTGAGAAAAAGGTTTGCTGAAGGGGGGAGGAATTCTCTTGATGTTATTCCCTCAGCCTTTTTCTTATGCAAAAACCCAATTGAAAATCACGTTAAGCATCCTCTTTTCAAGCCTTCCAGGTGGAATTCTATGGCCTCCCTCATCAGCTCTGCGGTTTCTTCCGCGGTCTTGGCTGCGGCTACAACACCTGGCAGGTCCGGGCAGTAGGCAGAGCAATTGCCGTCGCCTTTTTCGATGATTATGGTGTAATCGGTCATCTTCGAGACTTCATCCTTTGGGTGAATAGAAATAGCATTTGATCAACTTTGACCGGCGCGCCTTCGCTTCAATTCTTCTAATGTGATTCCCTCGGACTTATGCTTCTGCAAATACACATATTGGGAATCAACGTAGGCAGCCTCGCATTGATCCATATTCTCTCCCTTAGATCTTTTGACGGCGGGCATATCATTGCCACCGATAGGACTCTCATGATGAAAGAGCGTTCAGAGCATCCCCAGCCGCTCTTTTATCGCCCTGATGTCCGTCTGCATCTGCCGGAAATTGGTGGCATATCCAGGCTGTATGTCCTCTCTTATTGTCCGCACCTCTTCCAGAACCAGGGGGATGGTATCGGTATTCTTCCGGACTTCCTTAACATCTCCCTTCATCTCCTTGATATCGCCTTTCATCTCCTTGATATCGTCTCTCATCTCCAGAAGAAGCGGGATGGCCTTGTTCATCTGAGAAAAAGTGCCGATACTGGCAAACTGCCAGGCGGGCATGATCTCCCCCGGATAGTCCTCAGCTAAAACGCTCTCCACGCTTGCCAGAGGTGGCTGGGTCGAGGTGGCGATCTTTCGGAACCTGTTGACCCGCGCATCATCGCCTTCGATCAGGGCCACAACTGACTGCTGATCATTTAGCTCGTCGTTGAAGACCTCAAAGCCTCTGAGACACAAGCCAAAGGCCAGCTCCATGAGAGTGGGCATATATCCCGCGTCATGCACCTTTGGGCCGCAGATGGTGATCTTGAGCTTCATCCAGGGGTGATATGTGCTGGCGGGAAAGAAAAGGATTTGGATATGGTAGCGAGGGCAATTATTGAGCTTGCTCGCCTTGCGGCTACTTTCGCAGGAAAGGGGATCTAGGGCCGGCTCGCAGCTGGCATATTCCGCCAGCCTGAGAGACACAAGCTGATCAAATCAAGAGTATCGATATCGATGGATTTCTTCCAAGGAAAAGATAGGGATTGTATAGTGAACCCTTCCCTACTTCGTCCCATCCGCCTCAGGGCGGCCTCATCCTTTTCGGGAAGGACTTGCAACACTACTAAGCATAATACGCATCAAGCTTAGTATTTAGAGCTGGTGAAGTTGGCTGGGCCCAGAGGCTCCGGGGACCGCCCTCGAATGCTCGTGGCATACAGCTCCGTCATGCACGAATTGCCCGGACATCCACGCGCCAGGGGCGCGCCGCCGCCCGAGGGCTAGAGTAGGGCTTGCTCCTATGCCTTCAGGTATTTGTCAGGGGAATAAGTTCAGGAGGGAATTGAATATTATATAAACATAATTTAACTCGCATAATCCCTTTATATCATGAGCGTGTACGTGTCGTAAAATGGATAGTGGAACTAAGCTTCGTAAATTGATTGCATCATATGGAGATAAAGCCGAGTTTATGAGGGTAGCTGGAGAGATAATTGAAGAGGAAGAAAGAAAGAAGAATAATCTATTAGCAAGGGATCTAAAAGGTATTCTTGAATATCAAAATAATTCACTTAAAAGCGCAAAATCTCTGAGGATACCAATTGATAGAGAGAGAGGATTACCTCTATTCGAAATTAAAAATTTCAAAAGGGACTGGACAGACATAGTTATAACTAATAAAATCCGCAGCTCATTAGAAGAGATTATTGAAGAAAATAATAAAAAGGATATACTAAATATTTATGGCTTAAAGCCAAAACAAAAACTGATGTTCTTTGGCCCGCCTGGTTGTGGAAAGACATTAGCCGCTCAAGTTTTAAGCGGAATCATAGGATATCCTTTAATTTATATAAGATTTGATGGAGTTATATCGTCCTATTTAGGAGAAACTGCTGGGAATCTTAGAAAGATATTCGACTTTATAAAAGATGGGACATGGTTAATATTTTTTGATGAATTTGACATTATAGGAAAGCAACGTGACGATCCATTCGAACATGGAGAAATGAAAAGAGTGGTTAATAATTTCCTTCAAATGATAGATAATTTTTATGGAGAATCGCTAATAATATGTGCGACTAATCATCAACAGCTTCTAGATCCGGCCTTATGGAGGCGTTTCGATGAGATAATCTTATTTGATCTTCCTAATAAAGATAATAGAATTAAATTAATTAAACGTAACCTTAGAGCATTTAAAACAGCATCATTAGATGTTCCTTTGCTTGCCGAAAAAATGGATGGGATGTCTCCCGCAGATATCGAAATGATTTGCAGAAATACCATCAAAAGAATCATTTTGGATAATAGATCCTCGATTTATATGGAAGATATAAATAAGCAAGTATCTGTTCAGAGAGAAAGAATCCGATATCCTGAATATGTGAAGAGATAGGAATAAAAATGACGGAACTACCACATTTACCACTAATCAAGTTAACTTCCGATTTACCTCGGCTAAAGAAGCGCGGCTATTCGTATCTCAGTCCCAGAACGCCAACTGAGCGAGAAGCATTCAGCAAAAAGGCGCATGAAGATTGTGGCAAGATTTTTGAGGATTTCAAGCAGCTTCAAGAAGAATACAGAGGATCTATTGATCCAGAACTCATTTTTCGCATCGATTTAAAAGGCTCTGTAAAGCCTAGCGAAATTGAACGATTGGGATTAAAATTACTAACAATTATAGATAAAAATGCCATTATAGTATTTTCTTCAAAGAAACATTTTGAAGATTTTTATGCTAAATTAGACGAATATACAACGGATTCCAAACCGAGAAAGCATCCCTTTTTGGATGCGTTTATTGATTTGAAAGAAATTCTCCAGGAATCAAAGAAAGGTCCTCATTTAAATGAAACTGCGGCGGCGCACCCCGCTGCAAGCAGACGGGGTATCCAAGGCGCCGCCGCATGAAAGCGGAACCAGGTAATCTTATCCAAACCTAAGTTGAATACGCATGCCCTTTATCCCCGATGCAAGCATCGGGGTATTATAATAAAAATAAAACACCTTTAGGAAAAGGAGAAAGAGCGATATTAGATGTTGAATTCTGGTTTCTAGGAGATGATCAAGTTTCGGTCAGGCAAATGGATAAATGGTCTTCTGAGTTAAAAAATATAATAATTGAGAATGGTGGTGAGTGGTTTGGACAATTGAGGACTAAATCATTCTATGTAATGCGAGTTCGATTGGACCAGCTATTAATTAATAAAATCATTAAATTGCCTCAGATAGCATCAATAGAAAGACCTTCAAGAGCAAAACTTTCTGTCGGACATATTAAAGAACAACCTATAGACGATTTGGATGTCTTTGAACCATCTCCTGATGCTCCTGGTGTTCTGGTTATTGATTCTGGGATTGTTCCAGGGCATCCTCTATTGTCGAAAGCAGTAGGTGAAGCGAAATCATTTATTTATGGAAAGACTCCAGTAGATCAATGCGGGCATGGAACATCTATCGCTGGCTTGGCATTATATGGAGATATTAATAAATGCATAGGCGACAAAAATTTTTATCCAGATTGCTGGATATTTTCAGCGAGGGTTCTTGATGAGAACGGTAAATATTACGATCAAAAATTAATAGAGTCTCAATTCATAAAATCATTATATTTATTTACTAATCAATATCCAAAAATTAAAATAATAAATATCTCCATTGGAAATGCAGATGAGATTTTTGGGTTCGGAAAGCGCCAATTTAGATGGGCATATTTGATAGATGAAAAACTCTATGAACTATCTAGAATCAATAAAGATTTGATAATTGTAGTTTCCGCCGGAAACGCAGATGAGGAGCCTATTTATGATAATTATCCTGAAAATATATTTTATGACGAATCAAAATTGATAAATCCTGCAACATCTGCTTTAGCTATAACGGTTGGGTCTTTGAGTCCTGGACTTGATTCCAATAATCCAAAAAACCATCCGATAGCGGGACATTTAGGTTTTCCATCTCCGTTCACAAGAACTGGACCTGGCCTTGGTGGAATGATCAAACCAGATCTTGTTGAGATCGGTGGAGATATGGTATACCCAGCAGATTATGACTCATCTATTGGGGTTGTTACCATGAATTATGAATTCGTCCATCAAGGACTTTTCGTAATCGACAATGGGACTAGCTTATCAAGTGCAAAGATTTCGAATCTCATCGCCAAATTATGGAATATATTTCCATCTGCGTCAGCAAATTTAATAAAAGCATTACTAATTTCTTCATGCCGGATACCAAAACCTATTCTGCCTAATACATTGGATCTATATTTATCGCAATGTTGCCCTTCTGCGATTAATTCTGAGGATAAAATCAATAGCACATACGGGTATGGTATCCCAAATATCGACCAAGCTAAATCATCAGATATAAACAAAGTTATTTTAATTGACGATTCAACAATAAAGCTGGATTCAGCTAAATTTTACGAAATTCCTCTTCCAGAGAGCTTTTATACCACCAATGGAGGTAGAGAACTCTCTATTACTTTGTGCTTTGATCCCAAAACAAAGATTACAAGAGGGGATTCGTATCTCGGTTGTACAATGGAGTTCAGACTCTACCGGGGATCGACTCTCGACGAGCTCAAAGCAAAATACACTAAAATTATTGAGGAGGAGTTGGATTTGGATGAAGTATCATCGCCAAAGGAAATAATCCTCTCCCCAAAACCTCGAATAAGAAGCAAAGGTTGCCATCAAAAGGGATCTAGGATCATTAAGAGGAGACCATCATATTCGGATGAAAGCCTACAAATAGCCGTAATATGTCGAGATAAATGGATTGACGATCCCGAATATGAACAGAAATATGCGATCGTAGCAAGAGTATCACATGAGTCCTCCGTGGATATATATAATCCCATAAAATCAAGGATTGAAAGTAAAATACGTGCAAGGGTTCGAGTATAATATTTTATTAAATATTTTTATATATGAATTTGGTGGGCCAACAAAGCATTTGGGATTGGCCAAATTTGCATAATCTTAGGAGTCGTGAGAAGGCTACGAATAGTTGGTCCATGCAGCACTGCTTTAGAAATATCAAGAAAACATCTCCACCAACCTGAACTCCCCCACATCCACCAGCCCCCGGTCCGTCAGCTTCAGCTCCGGTATCACCGGCAGGCAGAGAAAAGAGAGCGTCATGAATGGATCCGTCAGCCGGCATCCCAGCCCCCTTGCCGCAGCGATGCAGCTTTCCAGCCCCTCTTGTACCTCCTCCAGCCTCGCCTCCGACAAGAGCCCGGCCACGGGAAGGGGCAGGCGGGCCTGCACCCGGCCATCTGCCAGAGCCACCAGCCCGCCGCCCATCTCCGCTACCGCTCGGACCGCGGCCAGCATATCCCCGTCGCTGACCCCGACCACGGCGATGTTGTGCGAGTCGTGAGCTACGGATGTGGCTAACGCGCCACAGCGCAGGCCGAAGCCCTGCACCAGGCCGAGACCGATGTTGCCTGTCCCATGGTGCCTTTCCACCACCGCCATCTTCAGGATATCCCGCATGGTGTCGGAGACCACCAGGCCCTCCTTCACTCTGGGCTCTAGAGACAGCGATCTGGTGACTATCTGCCCGTCCACCACTCCAATCACTCTGGCCTGGCCTTCCCCGGCGGCGATTCTGAAGGATGCTGGCCCCAGGGTGGCGATATTCATGCTCCGCCGATCCGCCCCTCCCGCCGGCTTCAGAGAAACGCACAGCCGCCCGTCTTTTGCCACCACGCTGCCATCCTTGATCACTTTCATCGGACGCAGGCTCTCCAGGCTGTCCAGAATCACCATATCCGCCCGGTATCCCGGCGCTATGGCCCCCAGATGGGGCAGGCCGAAGTAGCGAGCGGCATTGATGCTGGCGATCTGCATAGCCACGATGGGCTCCAGGCCCAACTCGACGGCGGTCCGGACCATGAAGTCGATATGCCCCTGGCCCAAAAGGTCGGCAGGATGCCGGTCATCGGAGACGAATAAAAAGCGCCCGGCATTCTTGGCCGTGACCAGAGGCAGCAGATCGCGGAGATTTTTGGCGGCGCTTCCCTCCCGGAGCATGATATGCATCCCCGAGCGCATCTTCTCCCGCGCCTCCTCGATGCTGGTGCATTCATGATCCGATCCTATGCCCGCAGCGATATAGGCCGAGAGGTCCCGCCCCGAGAGGCCGGGGGCATGACCGTCCACCGGCCGGCCTTCGGCCAGGGCCAGCTTGGTCATCACCTCTGCATCCCGGAAGAGGACGCCGGGATAGTTCATCATCTCCGCCAGGCCCAGGACCCGATCCTCCTTGAGGAGGGAAGCGAGATCCGCTGCCCCCAGGCGGGCCCCCGCCGTCTCCAGATCGGTGGCCGGAACACAGGACGGCAGCATCAAATAGACATTGAGGGGCACATCCTCGGAGGATGCCAGAATATATCTTATGCCCGCCTCGCCCCAGACATTGGCAATCTCATGGGGATCGGCGACAACGGTGGTGGTGCCCCTGGAAACCACCGCCCGGGCATACTCCGGGACGCTGACCATGCTGCTCTCAATATGAACATGGCCGTCTATGAATCCGGGAGCTATTATCCGGCCATCCAGCTCCAGTACCTTCCTGGCGCTGGAGCACTCAAATCCCACAACCTTGCCCCTGTGCACGGCCACATCGGCCCGGTAAACCTCGCCGGAGAGTACATTGGCCAGAATGCCGCCGGACAGCAGCAGATCGACCTCAACCTCCCCCCGCGCTGCCGCAATCAGCTCCTCTCTCCTGAGCATATTATGCTCTCCTGACCTTCAGCCTCTCACCTTCCTTGGCCAAAATGACCACCCTCTCTCCCTTGTCCACCGGCTCCTCCGCCTCAGCCCGCCAGTATTCTCCCTGGAAGATCACATATCCCTCCCGGTCCAGCCTGTCGATGGCCTCTGCTGTCTCTCCCACCAGCCTTCCCGATGCCAGCGGGGCAAAGCGAGCCTTAGCAACTTTATACATGGCAAAGGCCACGAAGGCGGCCAGGATCAATGAGGGCAAAATTATGGCCACAGCCATGGACCTCTGATAGCCTCCCGGCACATACCACTCCGGAAAGCCGGTGGGAACGAATAGAATGCTGCCCACAATGACGCATAAGAGACCAGCCAGGGCCAGGATGCCGAATGTGTGGCTGTGCAGCTCCGCCAGTATCAGGCCCANNCCCCGAACTGCTCTATCCTGGCCTGAGAGGTGTTGAGGGTGAGATTCTTGGCCCGGCTGCCGTTGATCTGCCCCAGCAGCTCCTCCGGCGAGGCGGCGATGTACTCGATCACCCCATACTCCCTGGCCTGATCGGCATTGAGATTGAGATTGGAGAGCACAAACTCCCTGGCAGCAGTCTCATTCCTGCCCTGGGAGCGGGCCTTCTCCTGTATCAGGGCTACAATGGCATTGGTGGTCTTGCTGTCGTTGACCGGCTCCACCTGGCCCAGAGGAGAGAGCTGCACCGGCTGGGCCGATCCGATGATGCAGTGAGGGGCCATGGCCGCCACATCCGATCCCATCAGAATCAGAGTTCCGGCAGACCAGGCCGCCGCCCCGGAAGGGTAGACGTAGCCGATCACCGGGACCTCGGACTCCTCCATCAGCTTGAGGATCTCATAGGTCTCAGTCAGCCCTCCCCCGGGCGTATCTAAAAGCAGCATCACCGCGCTGCTTTCCTCCCGCTCAGCCGCCTGCAAAGCTGAGGCCACGATATCGTCGCTGGCCGGGGTGATGGGGCCCTGCAGATCCACAGATAGAACGTCTCCCCTGGACGCAGAAGCAGACGGGCTGGCCATAAAAGAGAGCAGGATGAATAAAAAGAAAAAAATAAAAAATATTCGGTCCAGCTTCATCCCTGGGATCATCTCCGCATCATTGCCCCTTGGCTCGCCGCTTCCCTCAGAGCATCCTTCCTGGCCTCTTCCTTTCGCTCCCCCTCTCTCTCCGTCAGCTCCCGGTTGAGAGCAGCAGTCAGCCCGGCTACAGATCCCGTCCCCACGTCGCCGCTGGGCGTGACCACTATGAGCGTCTTCTCCCTGGCGATATCAACCAGGGTCTGCAGCTCCCTGAGCTTGAGGGCTGCCGGAACCTCCTCATAGAGCCTGGCCGCATCGGTCATGGTCTTGGATGCCTGGAACTCGCCATCGGCCAGAATAATGCGCGACCTCTTTTCCCTTTCCGACTCCGCCTGCTTGGCTATGGCCCGCCTCATGGACTCGGGAAGAGCCACATCGCGCAATGTGACTGCTGCAACCTTGATCCCCCAGGGATCGGTGTGCCGGTCCAGTATCTCCTGCAGCTTCTTGTTCAGCTCGTCCCGCTTGGAGAGAAGATCATCGAGCTCAATCTGCCCCAGCACATCCCTCAATGTGGTCTGGGCCAGAAGGGACGTCGCCAGCTTGTAGTTTTCCACCTGAATCACAGCCTTTTCCGGTTCAGTCACCCGGTAGTAGATGACCGCATCCACCTCCACGCTGACATTGTCCTTGGTGATGACCACCTGCTTGGCCACATCAATGGTGAAGACCCTCAGATCCAGCAATATGACCCGGTCGATGATGGGGATGATGAAGAATATGCCCGGTCCCTTCACCCCGGAAAAGCGGCCCAGACGGAATATGACCACCCTCTCGTACTCCCGGACGATCTTAATGGCCTGGTAGAGGATTAAAAATGCCACCAGGACAGCAATAATAGAAGATGAAGCAATTTCAGCCAAGTAAACACCGTGGTTTAATTGAGCATCCTTAGCTTAAATAGATGCCCGGCGGGCAAAAAGAGCTGATCTCAGCCCGGAAAGATTATGGGGGGGTCACAGCCCCTCATCTATTTCTTGAACTCGGTGTAGCCGCACTTGCCGCAGCTCTGCCTGTCGGCATGGGCCGCCAAAAAGACGCCGTTGCCGCACCTGGGACAGACCGACTTCTTGGACTTGATGGCGTCCCCTGACAGCTCATAATATTTGGAAACACCCTTGGCCCCTCCCTCCTTCTTTCCACCCTTCTTGGCTGCCATTTAGCTCGCCTCCGGGGCGGCCTCTTCGGGCTTGGTAAAGGTGTTTCTCTCTATGATATGGGCCCGCTCTATCTGCTTGGCCCTCTCTTCCGTCTCATAGATCTTGGCGTATCCAATTGTCTCGCGCTTGCCGAATTCGGTCTTCAGGCAGTCCACAAAGACCAGCCCGACCTTGGAGTTCTGGGTTGCGGCCAGCCTCTCCACAATGCTCTTTCGAGAGGGGGTTGCCTCATCATGAATGACCTTGAAAGCAATCTCCCGTCTATTGAGTACAGGATTGCTCTTCTCACTGATTACCTGTATATCCAAACTTCATTCCTCCACAATCATGCGCTTCATTAATTCCTCGATATGCAGCTTCTTTTCCGCAGTAACATCAACCAGAACGCTTCCCTCATTGGGCTGGCCGTAGACCACAGCCGAGCCCAGAGGGGAATAGAGAATGGCCGGAAGCGTTGCCAGATCCTCTTCTCCCTCCACTATGATCTTGATCTTCTCTCCGCCCTGCATGCTCACCTGGATCAGGTCCATGAGATCGCTGCTCAAAGTTGCCGCCGGATTTTGCACCGGCACAGTTTTATAGCTTTTGTGGTCCAGCTCATCCAGGACCTGCTCAGAGACAGGCAATCTCTTGGTCTTGTTGTCCACGATCAAAAGGTCGGGGACTACCCCGGCTTTGAGGAGATAATAGGCGGTCATATCTCCCACCGCCACCAGCTTATGGGCTCTCTTTAGATCTTTTTCCATAGCCCTTACGCAGTCAAGGCCCTCTCCCCGGCAAAGCTTTCCCAGCGGCTCCTTTAAAACGGACCGCAGCTCATCCGGCAGCAGAAGCAGGCCCAATTCTAACGCACCTTCAACGCATATCTGCCGGGCAGATTTATCTCCAGCCTTCTCGCGATAATCGATTCCTTGGGATCGATTATCACCACATAGCCGCTCCACTCTCGGCTCAGAGAGGCTGAGTTGCAGATGGGACAGACCTGACCCTCAACTATCCTGCGACACTCTCGACATGCCTGATCGGTCATTTCGCCTCTGCCTTTAAATCTTCTTTTTCGGCTGTATCGGCCTCAAGCCACTCCAGCCTTCCGAGGCCCGTCTGCCTCATGGTGAGCCCTATCTTGCTCTCGCGGGGCTCCTTCTCATTCAGGCTCACCGCTATGATCCTGGCCCGGACCCGATCTCCCTCGCCCAGGGATTTGTTCGACTCCTTGCTGACCAGCCGCGCGTTCTTTTCATCATACGATATATACTCATTGGTGATCTGGCTGACATGGAGAAGGCCGTCGAACGGCCCTATGGAGAGGAATGCCCCGAACTTGACTATCTCCACCACCTCTCCTTCCACAATCTCCTGCATCTCGGGCTTGAATACCAGGGCCTCGAAATCAACCTCGTAGTAGATGGACCCGTCTCCCGCCAGGATGTGGCCCTCGCCGATGTTGTCCGATCCCAGCACAGCCACAATGGTGCCCAGGGATTTGTCCACTACTGCCTCGTATTTGTCCCGCAGCGATCTCTCCACTGCCGCTTCCAGGGGGTCGCCCAGATGATCCGGCTCTATTCTGGCTACACCCTTCAGCTTCATCTTTTTATACATCAATACTCCTTCCTAGTCGTCTCCAGATACTGCCCCTGGCGCAGGTATATTACGGTAATGCCTTTACTAAATAATCTTTTCTTTAAAGCTTTATCATTGGTAAATACGGCAGCTTTCGTCTCCAGGGCCAGCTTTTCTATGGCCGAATCGGCATCGGAATCGTCCTTTCCAATTACAGTGCAGCCCTCGGCCAGGCCAAGGGCTACCCTCGCCGCGGTCTTATCTCTGCCTTTGTCTGCCTTGCGGGAGAGGGATCGCAGCTCTCCCAGCACTGCCGCCGGGACCAGCCAGCTGGAATATCCCAGGCGTAGCAGCTCATCGAAGATATCCACTCCCAGCTGCTCAGGCACCATCAGGGCATTGGTATCCAGGATGGCCTTACAGCTTTCATCGGGGCTGGACTTCATGCTACTCGGTTATGGTGCCGACACCGATAAGACGCCATCTGGCTCCTATGCGCCTGCTGACTGCTACCCGATCTCCTTTCTCGGCACAGACCGGCCTTTTCAGCTGAACCTGGACTACGCCGCCTTCCCTGGCGCTGGAAACCACTCCCACGGTTGTGGCTGTTCCCACATTGAGCATAAGCGGCTCGCTGGAGTGAATGGGCTCCACACTGGACTCGTCTGTGACTCCCACCACCCGCTCCAGAAGCTGCATATTCATGGTAAAAGTGCTTCTTGCCGGTGGCAGCTTGCCCGGCTCCCCGGCCACCTGGCCCACCAGGGCATCGCTCTTGGTCATGATGGGATCAAGCTGGGTTCCCAGGCCCATCAGGCCGCCCGGTCCTATCTCCTGCAAAACCTGCTTTCCGGCCAGTAGCGTCATTACCTTGGTCTGAATAGGGATCCATTGCTTTCTGCCCTCATAATCCACAAGCCTGCCGGGACAGATCTCAATCTTGTCTCCTACATGGAGCAGACCCTGGCTCAGTGAGCCGCCGATTACCCCTCCCTTGAGGGAATCGGGAGAGGCACCTGGCCGGTTAATATCAAAAGAGCGGGCAATCTTTAAAAGCGGCGGTTTTTCGGTGTCCCGGGGAGGGTTGGGTATGGTCTCTTCTATGGCCTGGATCACCAGGTCCACATTGAGGTTCTGCTGGGCGGATATGGGAATGATGGGCGCATTCTCCGCTACTGTCCCCCTCACAAAATCCTTGATCTGCTGGTAATGCTCC
>MTKZ01127016.1_pt1 | contig 12351 bp, 12 predicted proteins | sample 1042781 | NCBI WGS metagenome assembly MTKZ01 (sample SAMN06212207, study PRJNA360539) | anaerobic digester metagenome | biome: Wastewater treatment plant; material: sludge; isolation source: anaerobic digester fed with sludge from wastewater treatment plant | place: Denmark: WWTP Viborg ...
ACGGATGCCCCAGCAGGGAGTCGTCGGAGTTCCGTCAGTCGGCCAACCAGACGCAGGATTGGGCGGAGATCGGCTGGCCGCTGGTTGGCTGGCCCCCCCCAGTACCCGTAGATACACAGGCCCGGTCTGATCAGATCAAGATGGGACTCGGGCAGGCGAAAAACGGCCGCCGAGTTGGCGGCGTGAAAGGAGCCCACTGGCAGCCCGGCACTGGCGATCTTGGCAATGAGCTCCTTGAAATCCAGAAGCTGGGTTCGTGCGAAAGTCAGATCCTCCTCATCGGCGGTGGCAAAATGCATGTAGACGCCGTCGACGCGGATATCGGGCAGCAGGGCGGCCTGGGCGACAACATCCAATGCCCTGTCACATCGGACACCGCACCGGCCCATGCCGGTGTCAACCTGGATCTCGACGTGGCCAAGTCTGTGCTGCTGGTGAGCGGCCGCCGCCAGCAGGCGGGCCTCTTCGGGCGAGGTGACGGTCACCGCGATGCCGCCCGCCACGGCTTCGGCAGCGCTTTCCGACCGATCGTGTTGGCTCGGGCTTGCGAATATGGGGCCCAGGCAGAGCACTGGGCGGGTCCAGCCAAGTGCACGAAGCTCATTGGCCTCATCGAGATTGGCCACAGCCAGGCGTTCAACACCAGCGTGGTCCAGGGCAGGCAGTACCTGGGCGAGCCCGTGGCCGTAGGCGTCCGCCTTGACGGCGACACAGACCGGCGTCCCGGGCGGGATCCTTCGACGGACGGCCTCGACGTTGCCCCGGATGGCGGCGGCGCTGATGTACGCGGTCGCTGGTTCAGGCATTGGCGGGAAAGGCCTCCAGGATCGGTCCTCAAGGGCGGCACCCGGCGTCATCTGGATACGCCGACCGGCATGGTATACAATCTTTGGCCGACTGGTACAAACCCGATGACGTAGGGACCGATGGCGAGAGTGTTCGCCTGCCTCGAAATGCATAAACATCACGAACTCCCAGCCGCATTCGCTCAACTTGGCATCGAAACCCCGTTGTTGCTTGCTCTGCAGAAGATGAGCTTCAGCCAGCCCACAGACATCCAGCAACGGCTGATCCCGCTGGCGTTGACCGGGCGGGACGTTTTCGGCCAGGCCCGTACGGGTACCGGCAAGACCGCGGCTTTCGCCCTGCCGCTGCTGCAGTTGGCGAAGCCGACCGACGGCCTGCAGGGGATCATCCTCGAGCCGACACGCGAACTGGCAGTCCAGGTCGGGGCCGAGATGCAGCGGCTCGCCGAGGCCTCGGAGCTTCGCATCGTCCCGGTATACGGCGGGCAGCGCATCCGGCAGCAGGTTCATCTCCTGGGCCGCAAGCCGCATTTTGTCGTTGGCACTCCGGGGCGAGTGATGGACCTGCTCGACCGCCGCATCCTGTCCTTCAGCGGCATTCGCTTCGTCGTGCTTGACGAGGTCGACCGCATGCTGGACATCGGCTTCCGCGACGACATCAAGCGAATCCTCTCCCAGGTCAAGACCGCCCACCAGACCATCCTGGTGTCGGCCACAATGACCGACGAGATCAAACGGCTCGCCGAGCAGTACATGACCGAACCGGTCGAAGTCAACGTCTCCCAGGATAAGGTCACCGTGGACGAGGTGCAGCAATCCTTCTACACGGTAGATCGCTGGGACAAGTACCGGCTTCTGAGGACGGTGCTCGATTCCCGAAAGCCCAAGCTGGCCATCGTTTTCTGCAACACCAAGCACGCGGTTCGCAGACTGGCCAAGCGGCTGAACGGCGACGGCATCAACGCCAGGGAAATCCACGGCGATCTCGTTCAGGCCAAAAGGGACCGGGTGATGTCCCGCTTCCGCAAACACGCCATCCACGTACTGGTCGCCACGGATCTGGCTGCCCGGGGCATCGACGTCCAGGGTATCACGCACATCATCAACTATGACATCCCCGAGGACCCGCTCATCTACGTCCATCGGATCGGCCGCACGGCTCGGATGGGCTCGTTTGGAGAGGCGATGACTTTCGTGACCCGCGAGGAGGGCAAGCAGCTTACCGAGGTTGAGAAGCTGATCAACAGGGAAATCCCCTGCGAACAGATGGAAGGGTTCGAGCCATCGCCGCCGCCGGAGGAGTATCGTGCCTTTGCCCCGATTGCGACGTCGCAAGCATCGGTTGCCTCTTCGGTGGCCGTCCCGACGGCTCCGGCAAAACGCCTCGGGGCGAAATTCAGATCGAAGCGGCGCAGGCGATTGTGAACATGGCCCCAACGCCCGCCTTGCGGCATCTCTCGAACACACCTATACTGCCTGATGAGATCAGGTTCCCAAGACGGAGTGCTTATGCCGATCTATGAGTACCGATGTCTGAAATGCCGGCACGAGTTCGGCCGGCTTGTGCGGTCTGCGGGCGAGGAACAGACGCTGGCCTGTCCAAGGTGCGGAAAGAAGGACCTCGAGAAGAAGCTGAGCGTCTTCGCGGCCAGGGATGGGGCAACGTCAAAACCCGCTTTGCCACCGTCCTGTGCCGGTTGCCGGAATGCCGGCGGCCCGTGCCCGATGAGGCAGTGAAGGTTCGGTGTTGAAAGCGCTTTCGAATGAAGATTAGCCGTNNCGGTGCCGGCCACCTATTCATCGGCGAACGGATGCGGGGGCTGATTATTTTGGTGACGATCGCACTCACCTTCTGGGGTGGCGTGGCTATCGGCGGCATCAGCAACACCGTCTCTCCTGGAGGACGGTCGCTGTGGTTCATGGGCCAGATCTGTGCCGGCGGACACGCCTTGGCCGCTTGGGGCCTGGGCCACTGGGTTGATCCCAGCCCCGTCCCCAAGAAGGACCCCACGTTTGTGGCTTTCGGACGATCCGAGGAGATTTCGGTGGTCTACACGGCCATCTGCGGGATGCTCAACGTCCTGGTGATCTTCGACGTGCTGGTCAGGGCCGAAAAGCCGATGGTCGAGTCGGATCGTGCCCCGCCGGCCGCGAAAGGGGCGACCGGATGATCGAGCTGCTCGCCACTCTCATGATCAACCCTCTCCCGCTGGTGCGCTGGCAGCAGGCCCTGCTGCTGCTGCCGCTCTGTCTGTGCATCAGCATCGTCTACAAGACCATCAAGTGCGAGAACCTCCGCGAGATTCCCATGGCGGTCCTGAAGAACTGGATCACCATCGTGATCGGTATGTATGTGGTCGGCGTCGCCCTTCTGCTGATCTACGAATTACTGGCATGAGGCCGTATTGCCACGCGACGAGGTTCACCCTGGTCGCGGCGACGAACGCCGAGCGCGAGGAGGACGAGGCGCAGAACGTCGCAATGGAACTGAACCCCATACAGAGGGCTCATAGCATTTTCGAGACCTGTTTGCGTATTCTTTCATCACCTCGTCGACCGGCGCGGCTCACGGCTTGATCCCCAACTGGCCGGGGGGGAGCGTCACGCTGCCATATGGGGTCTGAACGGTACCCGACCAGGCCATGACGAACCCACCCAGCTTCTCGCCTCGAGCCAACTGCTGCACGATTCCGATACCCGTGACCTCGCCTACCAACGAGAGCTTACCGCTGGATCCAGCAGCCAGATTGCCAAGTGCCGAAGCCCGGACGTGGCCAACCTGGGTCGGGCCGAAGGACAGACTGTAACTGATGTCAGCCAGGCCGAGGCTGCAAACGTTGGGGTTGTGCACATCGACCTCCAGGGCAACCTTTGCGCCGGTCAGTGAGGCATCGGCGAATCTCACACGGGGAGAAGAAAACGACGGAAGGCGCAGCATCGGCAGCTTCCCTTTGTGTTCCAGAGTGACATCGTAAGGACGGTCGAGGCCCGTGACGACGGCCGCTCCATGGAGCCGATAGGGGATTTCGCTGGCATCTTCCAGCCGGGCAAAGGTCTGTTGCAGTCGTGCATACTCGATCTGAACCGGCAGCGGCAGGATGCCCACACCTTCGCCGGGCAAGTCGATGTCGGGCGACTGTTCGGCCCGGATGAACTCGGTCCCGGCGACGTCCATTGCATACTGGAGCTTCGGTATCGTGAGCCGGATCGGGTGAGGGTTGTACACCTCAACGTTGAAAACCGCCTCGACACCGTTGAAATCGATGCTTGTGATAGCGACGTTCACTGCCCGGACTTCCGGTCGTCGCGAGCTTGAGCACCCAGCAGCCTGGCCAAGCAGCAGCAAGGCGAGAACAATCCAGGATTGGCGAAGCGTCAAGAGAGCTTTCTCGAACGTCATGGCATCTGCCTCCAGTCTCAAGAACGGCCGTCAAGGACACGCCAGGATTATACCCGGCGGGCCTGCCTGGCTCCCTCGTCGACATGACAAGCCCCTGATGTGAAACAACGAGATGCAGATCCGTGCAGTCGTTGTGTAAAGTACTCACGATGGGGCTCCAAGATCGGCGGGGGCGTCCTGCGACCCGGGGGTGGGCCGGATCGACAGCAAGTCGCCTACGGATCGCAACTGAAGCGGAATGAGTCATCGAGGTCAAGCGGCAGGACCAGGGTCCGGAGACCCAGGGCGAGCGAGTCGGCGCACATCTGGTTGCGAATCAGAGGCAGGTTGACGAAGCGGGTTGCATACTCGGCGTTGAAAACCGGCTTGCCGGCGGCAATAAACGGCTCCAGCCGGTCGCACTCGTCGAACTCGTGGCACTGCTCGTTGACCGCAAAGTCGAAGTACTCGACCAGTCCGGTGATCTGGTCGAGGTCATTCTTGAGCCCCACGGCCAGGTTCCGCCCGTGGGCTTCGTTGGCGATGAATCGGTTGAAGGCAAGCTGATCGGCAGCGGTTAGTGGAAAGCCGGAGTTGTTGGCATACCCGTCAACATTATCCGGCTCGACGCCGTCGAAACCGCGGAGTACGGCGTAGTCGAGCCGGGCGAGCATGAACTGCCGGACGTTCTCGGATCTGATGTCGAGCCAGCGTTCGTCGGTGAAGTCTTCCAGGGTGTTGCCGATCTCGGAAGCCTGGAACTCATCGGCATCTGAACGAAAAGGCTCGTACGTTCCGGCCGAGAAATAGGCGATCACCTTGCGTCCTTGAGCATGCAGGTCAGCGATCACGGAATCGGACGCATCGAAAAGGTCGATATCATAGACCTCGACGTCGTAGGCTGTGTTGATGATCCCCGCGTCATCGGGCTGAAGTTGCCATTGCCAGGTGGTCGCGACGCCAGGACGATACCACGTTCCGTCTGTGATCGGCGGGTTATTCGGGTCGATCGGTTCCCCGGGGCCATCGGAGTCATGCGTCGCAGGGCTGCACCGTGCGGCGCAGAGCGTCGCCGCGGAAAGAAGGAACTCAAGCAAGAACAGCCGAAGCGGAGGACGCGAGCCGGGACATCGGTGTGCGACCATGACAGATTCTCCTTTATGCCGGGCCCATGGGCATCCGTCGGCGTCTGGGCGTCTGCAAGCACGAGGGCTACTTCGAAGCCTCGGACGTCTGATTCAGCAGAAAGAGCACGGCCATGCGGATGGCCAGGCCGTTGGAAACCTGGCGGAGAATCGAGCTGTTCGGGCCGTCCGCGACGTCGCTGGCCAGTTCCACCCCGCGGTTGATCGGGCCAGGGTGCAGAATCAGCACGTCAGGCTTGCAGTGCTGGAGGCGTTCGCTGGTCAGCCCGAAAAGGCGAACGTATTCCTGCGTACTGGGGAACACGCTGCTGGTCATCCGCTCGTGCTGGATGCGCAGCATGTTGATCACGTCGGCGTCGCGAATGGCCTCGTCGAAGTTGTGGGTGACGCGGGCACCGAACTGCTCGAACGCCCGTGGCACGAGGGTCGTCGGACCGCAGAAGGTCACGCGTGCGCCGAGGCGTATGAGGCCCCAGAAATTCGACCGGGCCACGCGCGAGTGGGCGATGTCGCCGACGATGACCACGTTGAGACCTTCGATCCGCTTCTTCCGCTCGCGAATCGTGAAAATGTCGATCAGACCTTGCGTCGGATGTTCGTGCTGCCCGTCGCCGGCGTTGACGACGTGGCACTGCGTGCAGCGGGTGATCAGGTGGGGGGCCCCGGCGGCGGTGTGCCGGATGATGAAGGTATCGACGCCCATCGCCTCAATGTTTCGCACGGTGTCGCGGAGCGACTCCCCCTTGGCCACGGACGAACTCGCCGCAGTGAAATCAATGACGTCGGCCGACAGCCGCTGTGCGGCCAGCGTGAAACTGGTCTTGGTCCGCGTCGAGTTCTCGAAGAACAGGTTGACGACCACGCGGCCGCGGAGCGACGGAACCTTTTTGATGCTCCGGGTCGAGATGTCCTGGAGAGTCTCGGCAGTGCGAAAGATGTGCAGGATTTCCTCGCGGCACAGGTCTTCCAGCCCCAGCAAATGTCGCTGCGTCCAGGTAAACTCCCGATCTGCTTCGGGAGGCTGGCTGACCCCGTCCACCGCGCCCGCGGTTTTTGTGTCGGTCTTCATCCGACGCGCACCTCATCGACTCCGTCTGACTCGGCCAGGTTGACCGTGACGGGCGTAGTCTCGCGTCCGATACGAATACCCACGAAATCGGGTTGAATGGGCAGCTCGCGGCCTGGTCGCTCGACCAGAACCGCCACGCGAATCGCCTTCGGCCGTCCCAGATCCACGAGGGCATCCATGGCCGATCGAACCGACCGCCCCGTATACAGGACGTCATCCACCAGGATCAGGTACACACCTTCAATGTCGAAATCGATGTCCGTCTGTCGGAGACGGGCCTGAGAGCCGATGCTCGCGAGGTCATCCCGGTACAAGGTGATGTCGAGGGTCCCGTGGCGGATGTCGCGGGCCCCGAACCGCAGGAGGACGCTCTGCATGCGCTGCGCCAGGACCTCGCCTCGTCGCAGAATCCCGATGAGCGCAATGGGCACACCCTCGGGCAGGCTTTCGTAAATCTCCTGCGCCATTCGGTCGAGCGTCGCGGCGATGCCGGCGGCGTCCAGCAACACTTCTGATGACGGTGACTTCATGATGCATAACAGGTTACACGCCAGGCGGCCTTTGGGCAAGGTTTGTCAGGTTCGTGAGAAAAGGAGGGGCTTCGGACCTGTATCTGGACATGCAGATCCTCACAAAGCCTGTTGACCGGGCCTGCCCGTCAACGAGCGAAGTGCTCCTCGACAAGGTCGCACACCACGTGGTAGGCAATCTGGTGAATCTCCTGGATCCGGTCGCTGGCGTCGTGATCGACGCAAAGGCAGAAGTCACAAAGAGGCTTCAGCCTGCCGCCCGTTCTTCCGGAGAAGCCGATCACGCAGGCCTCCAGCAACCGTGCGGCCTGGACCGCCTCAAGCACATTGGATGAATTCCCGGAGGTGGACAAGGCCCAGACCACGTCTCCGGACCGAACCAGCCCCTCCACCTGGCGGGTGAACACATGGCCGAAGCCGTAATCGTTGCCGATGGACAGCAGATTAGAGGTATCCGTGGTCAGTGCGATGGCCGGCAGGGGACGCCGGTCCCGTTTGAAACGGCCGACCAGTTCGGCGGCAATGTGCTGGGCGTCGGCCGCGCTGCCCCCGTTGCCCAGAATGAACACGCGGTGGCCGTCCTCGATGGCGTCAATGACTGTTCGGGCGATGTCGCGAAGCAGAGGTCCGTGGGCGTCCAGACCCTGAAGCAGTCGGCGATGGTCGGAAATAGCGGCGGCAATCGGATCGTTCATCGCCTGGCTCCCGCGCGAATCCGCTCGATCAGGTTCGTCGTGCTGAGATCCTCAACCAGCGGCAGGAGAACGACCTTGCCGCCGCGGGATTCAACGAACTCACGACCGACCACGCCCCTGTCCTTCCAATCTTCACCTTTGACGAGCACCTCGGGGCGGATCTTCTCGATCAACGACAGCGGCGTCGGCTCATCAAACAGGACGACGTAGTCGACGGTCTGCAACGCCGCGATCACCTCTGCCCGGTATTCCTGCGGAACGATCGGACGGTCCTTGGCCTTGTTCTGAGCGCGGACGGAGGCGTCGGAATTGAGGCCGACTACCACAATGTTGCCCAGAGCCTTGCACTGCTCCAGGAACCGGACGTGTCCGGCGTGCAGAAGGTCGTAGCAGCCGTTGGTGAACACGACCGTTTCACCACGGCTTCGCCGAAGCGACAGCTCCGAGGTGAGTTCATCGGCGGTGCGAATTTTGCCGGTACCGGCCCGGGATGAAAGACGGAGATCGGCAATGACTTCCTCCCGCGTGATCGGCACACAGCCGAATTTCTCGACCTCCAGACCGCCGGCGACGTTGGTCAACCGGGCGGCCTCCTCCCATGTTGCCCCCGCGACAACTACCGCCGCGAGCATCGCCAGCACGGCGTCGCCCGCGCCGGTATTGTCGTAAACCGCCCGGGGTCGCGTCGGAATGCAAACGGCTTTCTTGCCCCTCTCCGCCAGAATCGCCCCATCGCGATCAACCGTCACCAGGAGTCCGCCCAGACCATACTTCTCGATGACCGCGTGGGCGCTGACCAGAAGGGTGTCCACTGACGTATCACGGCAACCGGATGCCAGCTGGAACTCGGCCCGGTTCGGCGTCAGGAGGGTCGCACCACGATACTTGCTGTAGTCGCTGAGGCGTGCGGGATCGACAAGCACGGGCTTTCCGGCAGTCTTCGCGGCGGCGATGACCTTCTGGCACAAGGATTCGCTCAGCAGACCCTTGTCGTATGNNGCGGCAGACGGCGGCGACATCCTTGATGGCCGCAACCGCCATCTGGATGACCCGGGCCGAATCTGACTCGGAGAACGGCCGGGTCACCTCGTCGTCCACCCGGATAAGCTGTTGGCGGTGGCGGTGCTGGGCCAGGCCGACAAAACGCGTCTTGGTGGTCGTCGGACGATCGCCCAGGGCGACCAGCCCCCGAGTTCCGATCCGCTGAGCCTCCAGCAAGGCTCTGATCCGGTGGCCGGCGTCATCCAAACCGACTGCGCCGACGCAGACCACATCCAAGCCCAACTCGCGCATATTGGCGGCGACACTTCCGGCTCCGCCGACACGTTCTTCGTCGTGTTCCTTGCGGAGCACGACGACGGGCGCTTCCGGGCTGATCCGTTCCGCATCGCCGTAAATGTAGCGGTCGAGAATGAGATCACCGATCAGCAGAACCCGCTGACGGCCGAACGATTGGACCAGTTGTATCAGACGGGGAATCAAGTCGCGGCCCTCGCCGCAGCGCCGGCGGATCGCTACCGTAACATACAACGAATACAGGCCCTCGGTCGACCGATCCGCGCGGCTGCCCAACGGCCGGCACACATCGTAAGTGCCTCGACCGAGGGCGTCAATCGGGCATCAGGGCTCGCGATTGACAATCCTCAGAAGAATGCCGGTATCGAGCAAGGATCGCATCAGTCGCGATCGAAGCAAGTGCCGTGACGGGTGCAGGTTGGCGAAATCGAAGGCAGCCCCCGGGCATCACTTCGGCAGTGCAAGCTGCAGCTCATCTGCTGGGTCAACGAACCGCACGGCCCATCCCATGTCGCCGGGGCCCTGGTCGAGCTTGAGCAGCAGCAGGTTGTCGCCCTGTTTGAGATCGACCCCGATGCGGTCCTCATCAGGCTTGATCCCTCGGCGCACGAGGTGTTCCCAGACAAGCCTGCCGTTCAGCCAGATCTTGATGCCGTCGTCGCTGCCGACCAGCAGGGTGCGTTTCCCGGCCTTGGGCGAGCGAACGATACAGGCGCCGTAAACGATGACGTCTTCAGAGGGTCTGAATCTGCCCTGCAGCATCATGACGCCGTCCTGACTGCTGACCGGTTGCCACGTGAGGTCCTGGTTGTCTTTCCCGGCATATTTGGCGCCGAAGTCAAGTTGCTCCTCGGGCGGATAGACGGTCGAAAACCCCTTGTGGTCGGGGTTGGGGAAAGGCCCGACGACCATCCAGTGGGTGATGAAGTTGCGGTAGACCTCCATGCGCAGGCAGTCGATGATCGCGCGGCAACGATCGCCGTCAACGGGGTCACCGGTGAACTTGAGCGTAATGGGCATCATGCCTTTGCGCAGGTAGGGGCGCTGGCCGGCCGGCTTGCCGTCCACCAGTAACTCGAACTTCGAGTTTCGGACNNTCGGACATCCTGGGCCAGGACCGGACGAAGCAGATAATGCTCATCCTGCCCGACGGGCACCTGAAAGGTGATCTCGTCTCCCACATCACCGACGAACATCAGGCCGCCGCCGCTGGAGAGCGGCTTGGGGAGTTCGGTGTCGTCAATGACGCGCAGCGCATCGCTCAACGTTGCCGGGTCCTGGCAACGTTCAATTTCCAGGGCTCCCGTGGCGACGAAACCGCGCGGGATGCGATCGGCCAGCGGCACCTCCTCAAAGAAATCGTTACCGCCCGGCAACTCGTACCAGTATGCAACCGAACTGTAGTCGTTGCGGCTGGTCACATGCGGCAGGCCGGTGTAGTTCTCGATGGTCATCCGCAGCGACTTGTAGAAGGGGATGTTATCCCCGAGATGCCAACGATAGCAGCCCTGCATTCGTTCCACGTTCTTCTGGGGATGCCCGTGGGAGGGATTCGCGAAGTGGCGAATTCCCCAGGCGTCACCAAAGTAGTCCTCGGACCCTGTTCCGAACCAGGAGGGGAACTTCTCGCCGTCGACATAGACCTTCTCGTCGCCTTCACCCCACCACCCGCCGTGGATGTTGTCGGGGAACAGACAGATGCCCACGAGTTTGCCGGTTCCGCGGGTCTCGATAAGCGGGTAGTCAAAGCTCTCCGAGGCGATCTCCGAGCGGAACTTGGCCTTGAAATGCGCCCAATCATCCGGCACTTCCTGTGGCCGGTAGGCAATGGCGACCTCGACCGGCGCCGGCTGCTTTCCCTCGTTGACCAGATCGATCTTGGCGCCCGCCCGGAAGGGCATCGGGAAGAAGCAGTAATTCATCGAATCGGTGATGCCCATCGGGTACGACTTGTATTCCACGTCCTTGGGCTCGCCGAAGAAATCGCCGATCGGGCAGCAAACGGAGGGTTCCGTCTCGTCGTCCCAATAGATCCGCAGCCCGACCTTCCGTGTCGCCCATTTTTCTGTGGAACTCAGCTTCGCTCGGAATTGCCGGATGACGGCCGGCCCCTTCAACTCCGCGACCACAAGTCGCTGGCCCGGAGCGATCGTCTCTTTCTTCGTCGCGAAGCGATCGAGAGGATGTGGTCCCACCTGGCCGCACCTCGACCACTTCGCGGCCGTGTCCTCGACCGCGGCCCGCTGCGACTCGGTCAGCGGAAGCTTGAAAGTCGGCACGGTCCAGTCTTTTGGAAATGTACGGTAGTTGATGATGTAGTAGTGGCCGGGCGTCTTGCCGGCGCCATCCGGCTGGGGGATCACGCTGGTGACCTTGCAGCCTTTGGCGTAGGGAATGGGCAGATAGATGTTCGAGGCCGAATTGGCGTTGTTGGGATCCCGCTTCCAGACGAGCGGCTTGATGAACGGCTCGATGGCACCGGTGCAGAGTCTGTTGAAATCCCACTCGTACGTCGGCTTGGCGTCGCCGTCCAGGTAGAAGCGAATCACACCTTGCGGGTTGGCTGACCAGATCCGGAAGATGCAGCCGGGGCCGTCCATCTCGGCCATGACACCCTCCTTGGTCTGGGGATCGATCCGAAGAAAATGGCCCGCATCTCCATTCGCGTCCCAGTTGTTGTAGCTGTCGGTCGCGGCGTCATATTGGCTGGCCCGGTCATAACTGCTGAACTGCAGGCAGCGTACCCCGGGCTCGATGACCGGCAGGCGGTCGATGTCGGTCAGGTGGGCAAGCAGATCTTCGTAGGTCAACTCCCTGGCGGCCGCCGTGTTGGGCCGAGCGGCCGGGGACAGCAACATCAGGATTGCGGCGACGATGACGCGTGCAGGATTTCCAGTCACGGTACTCACCTCCCAGGGCACAACCAGCCGGTTTCCGCCCCATTTTTGGGCGTGATGGTAAGGCTGCAGGGCCCCCATGGCAACTCTCATGGGGACATTCAGCCTTCCCAGATCCACTCAAGCAAAATTCGGGGGTCGCCCGATAACTACAGCGACGGGCGGCGTCCAGACGCCCGTGCCCGTAGATGAGCGAGGATGAATCCGTGAACACCCCGCAGTCTGTGTGTCCCTATCTCGACGGCCGCGATGCGCGCTGTGCCGGCCTGTGGACCCTCATGAATCTGCGGGAAGCGTTCCGTCTGTGTGCCCACGATCATGACTCATGTTCCGTTTACCATAGGATCCGAGCCGCCGAGATCCGGTCCGACACACGACTTGCGCCTGCGCAATGGGCCTCAGCCTGAGGCCGCAGCGGAATCTGCGCCGTCGTTGTGCAACCAGATTGAGGCGTTCCTGCGGCATCTCAACGTCGAGGCCGGGCTGTCAGAGAACACCCTGACCGCCTATCGCCATGACCTGACGTCACTGGCC
>MTKZ01004358.1_pt1 | contig 12350 bp, 15 predicted proteins | sample 1042781 | NCBI WGS metagenome assembly MTKZ01 (sample SAMN06212207, study PRJNA360539) | anaerobic digester metagenome | biome: Wastewater treatment plant; material: sludge; isolation source: anaerobic digester fed with sludge from wastewater treatment plant | place: Denmark: WWTP Viborg ...
TATGTCCGCGGTAGCCATGGCCAGCTTTGTCTTTATGCTCTTTTTTCACCGGGACCCGGATCGTATTCCTCTGGGGGAGGGCATACTCTCTCCGGCAGACGGAAAAGTGGTTCTGGCCACGCCGGATCGGGTCGCGGTCTTCATGAGTCCCTCCAATGTTCATGTAAATCGGGCACCGCTGGATGGCCTGGTCAGAAATATCGAATACCAGAAGGGCAGCCATCTGCCGGCATTCATGAACCAGGCAGCCAGAAATCAGCAGAACCGGATGCATCTGGAGACTGATGACGGAGAGATAGAGCTGCGCCAGATCACCGGCACTCTGGTGCGAAAGATAGTCTGCTATGTACAGCCAGGTGACCGGGTGACCAGAGGGGAGAGAATTGGAATGATCCGCTTCGGCTCCAGAGTAGAGGTCAGCATCCCTGAGGGCTACAGCCTCAGTGTCTACAAGGGCGATAAGGTCCGTGCCGGGGAGACGGTCATAGCTGTGAGGAGCGCATGAATGTCTTTCGGGTCATACGGCCGCCGGATATCTTCACCCTTCTGAACCTTGTCTTCGGATTTTTTGCCATCCTCTTTGCAGGCAGAGCCGGCAATTCATCCTTCCAGTACGCCCTGGTCTTCATACTCCTGGCGGCCATGGCTGACGGCCTGGATGGACTGGTAGCCCGGAAGATGGGAGGCAGCCCCCTGGGAGCCAATCTGGACTCCCTGGCCGATCTGGTCTCCTTCGGCCTGGCTCCGCCATTCCTGGCCATCTCCGCCTTTCATCTGCCGCCCAGCCTCTGGCCTATAGCCATGCTCTTTCTATTATGCGGAGCCTTGCGCCTGGCCCGGTTCAATGTGGTCTCGGAAAAGGGAGATCAGCACTTTGAGGGCCTTCCCATCCCCGCAGCAGGATTGGCCCTCTCCGCCAGCGTTCTCTTGGGCAGGCCCCTGCTGACCGTCCTGCTCATGCTCTTTCTGGCTTTGCTCATGACCAGCAGCATTCCCTACCCCAAGATCAGGGACCTGCGCCTGATGGCTCTTTTCAGCGGAGTCTACATCCTGGTGGCGGCAATCCTCTTATGGCACCATGACGTAGGCAGCATTTTATATGCTGTTCTACTTTTAGCCGCCCTCATCCTGCTTTATATGATCAGCCCGGTGGTGATCAAACGCCTACGAAAAGAGAGATAGCCGCCTTTGAGGCGGGGATAAAACTGGGAGCGCTGTACCATCAATTCGTGGGAGCGCCGGTCAGCACCAGTACGGCAGCAAGCCTGGAGAAGGCCATGCAGGAGAGCATATCCTTGCAGCCCTATGTTCGGGAGGTGGAGGTCCATATCGACCGAGATATGCTCGCTGCCAATGTATTCGGCTACGGCGAGCTGCAGGGAAGAATGATCGAGGCTCGGGTGGTGATCGAGTACCAGGGCGAGATAGTAACGGCCAGGCTGCAGTACGATCGGGAGAAAGACTATCCGCTGATGAGCCTGATATGATTTTGCAGATGCATGATAGCAAAAAATTTTATAAAAAATTAATGCAAAAAATTAAAAGCTTCACTCAAACTCTATCGTCCCCGGCGGCTTGGGCGTGAGATCATAGACCACCCTGGCCACAGTGGGCATCTCGCCGGTGATGCGGCTGGAGATGCGGCGCAGAGTCTCCCAGGGCAGTTCCATCACATCAGCGGTCATGGCATCCCGTGATGTTACAGCTCGGACGGCAATCACCCAGCCGTAAACCCGGACATCGCCCTTCACTCCCGTTGCCTTGCCCAGGAGGGCAGCAAAGGCCTGCCAGGGGCAGTACTGGGCAACCTCCTCCTCCACAATAGCATTGGCCTTGCGCACAATCTCCAGCTTCTCCTTGGTTACCTCGCCCAGGATTCGCACGGACAAGCCAGGGCCGGGATAGGGCATTCTCTCGCTGATCTCCAGAGGCAGGCCCAGGGCCCTGGCCACCTCCCGCACCTCGTCCTTGTAGAGATCGCGGAGGGGCTCGACGATGCTGGCAAACTCCATGCGGCTCGGCAGCCCTCCCACATTGTGATGGGCTTTGATCCCTCCCTCCGACTCGATCCGGTCCGGGTAGATGGTGCCCTGCATCAGGCAGTCGCCTCCTATCTTCCGAGCCTCCTCCTCGAAGACACGGATGAAAGTTTCCCCCACCACCATCCTCTTCTCCTCCGGATCGGTTACTCCCTTAAGCGCTTCCAGGAACCTGTCCTCGGCATTGACCCGCACCAGCCCTATTCCCCGGAAGAGCTCCTCGATCCGGTCCGACTCGAACTGCCTCATCAAGCCGGAGTCGACATAAACCGGCACCAGCCGGTCTCCAATGGCTCTATGGGCCAGCATGGCGCAGGCCGAGCTGTCCACCCCTCCTGATAAACCTATGATGGCGCGCCCTTTGACCTCGCGCCTTATCTCCTCGATGGCGTTCTCGATGAAACTCTGCACATTCATGGCCATAATAGGGATGCCCGGCTTTGAGAATAATAGGCTTGCGGTTTCTAGATGATCCTAATATGAGCTGTATATGAGAATCAAGGCTTTAAATTATGAGAGTGAGAGTTTGATTCAGCGGGATTCCGACTGCCGGGTGGGGGAGTGGGGCCGGCAGGCGCTCGCCTAAAACGACCTCCTGGGGAGGGCTGCCCTCCGGCCCTTCCCGACAACGATGCTGTTAGCCAAGATATTCATGGCCCAAGAACTTTAAGGTGTGATTATGAGATATAAAAACCACATAATTTTGCTTTTCATGGCCGCGTTAGCTGCGCTCACGTCCATAGGCATGGCATGGGGACAGGACGATTTTCTGGCAGTGGGATATGGAGCAGTGGATCGCTCCGAATTCTTTGAGCCGGGGGTCTCCGGCATGGTAAAATGGATGGATATGCCAGTTCCCGCAAGCACATTTTTGCCTTACAGGCAGTATTATGTGGCTCCCGCCAGGCCCAGAGCCTCTCTGGCAGGCGATGTTGTAGGAAGCCCGGTGCAGTATGATGTCACCGGCCGGACACCGAGCGGGATGCATTACGGCAGCGGTCAGGCGCAGAACTATTCCGCCTATGCCTCATCCCTCTCCGCTCCCAGAAACGACCTCTGGATCGCCGGACAGGCCAACTGGACCCATTATGCCATAATACCTGTGGGAGCCTCGCTAGAGCTTCTGGCCAGCGTTCCCAATGGAGGAAGCGGAGGGCTTTACAAGGTGATCCAGACCAATTCCCTCAAGACCGACTACCAGAGCATGCAGTTCAATCCAGGATACAGCAGCATGAGCTTCCTGGCCGGCCAGACCGGCAGGCATATGCTCTATTTTGTGGTCAACAATATGCCCAGCAATGTGGTCATAGTAGATGTATTCACCCAGTCGCCGGGATGAAGGCTATTCTGAGGCAGTAGAGCCAGAGGCAAAGGTCAGGGGAGAAAGCATACCTCCTTTTCTCCCAGCCGTTATCTATTGTGGTATCCTATGCTGTAGCCTCCGGATGCCCCGCCTTTTTTGAGAATGCTGACCTCGTTTGAATCCTGCGGCGGCATAGCCGAAGAAGGCTGATTGGGCTGCACCGCGCCAGGTTGCGGCTCCAGCATGGCCTTGAGCTGATCCACCTTCTCACTAGAGAAGGAAAGAGGTGGCTGCTGCCACCACTGGGAGGCATTGAACTCATTGCCCCAATCCTCATGCAATACGGCATGGCCCGAATCCACCATGAGCCTATTGATGGGCGGCCAGATCGGCTGATAGCTCTCATCCATGAGATAGACCAGGCAGATGAGCTGGCTGTATTGGTTGCGGCACTGGCTTAAATTGTCATCTATGTCCAGATAGACGGTCCTGTTCTTGAGCAACGATACGGCATATGCCTTGGCCGCCTTTCCTTTCGCAGTTACAGTTGAGGGTGCATCGATATCTGCAAGCTTGATGCTGTCGATATAATTGGTCCTGGGATCGGAGATGATCATCTCTATGCCCAGGGAGTCTCCGCTGACGACGCTCACCACTCTTCCCGCCGCTTCATCCGGCATCCCCCAGGCAACGGGAAGAAGAAAGAGGACAATTATGCAAGACATCCGAGCTATCAAGACCATTTCAGTGCCTTCTGTCTGATGAATATATTCTAAATATCGACTGAGTATCTTGGGATAAAAATTTTCCCTTGAAATGCAAGAAGATGATCTCCCTGAAAATTGCCCTCGACCAACATAGCTATGAGCATGGAGTCCTTTGCTAAGCTGTATTTGCCGTGAAATCAAGGGTTGAGGGATGGCATTGCTCCTGCATGGCGGGGCTTGATCCTCTGGAGGCGGTCGCAATTGAATGAGGACATAATTGTACTCAAAGACCTGAGCAAGATCTACGGAAACGGGGTAGAGGTGAGAGCCCTGGATGGGGTCAGTGTCACCATCAAGGCGGGAGAGTTCGTGGCCATCGTCGGCCCCTCCGGCAGCGGCAAGAGCACTCTGCTCAATATGATCGGCTTATTGGATACTCCAAGCTCCGGCCAGATATTTCTCAAGGGAATAGATGTCAGCCGGGCCAGTTCGGAGGAGAGGGCCAGGCTGCGCAATCAGGAGCTGGGATTCGTCTTTCAGTATCATCATCTCATACCGGAGTTCTCCGCCCTGGAGAACGTCATGATGCCCATGCTCATAGCCAGAAAGGACAAGATGGAAGCAATAGATAGGGCTCTGGAGCTGCTCACTGCGGTGGGCCTGGCCGATCGCAGGGACAGCCGCCCCAACCAGCTCTCCGGGGGCCAGAACCAGAGGGTGGCCGTAGCCCGGGCCCTGGCCAATGGTCCCTCCATAGTGATTGGCGATGAGCTGACCGGCAACCTGGACACCAAGACCTCTGATCTGATCTACAATCTGTTGAGGGATCTAAATCGGAAGATAAATCAGACCTTTATCCTGGTGACCCACGATATGACTCTGGCAGAGAAGACAGACCGCATCCTGCGCATAGTGGACGGCAAGATCGTCTGTGAGATGAGGCGGAGGGGAGGAGAATTCGTGGCTGCTGAAAGCTGCGAGGTTGAGGAGGATGGCGGGCAAGGTTGATATCTTGGGAATATGCTTTCTCGTCTGAGGTATGATATGAGCAGACTGTCTGTTTACTTTGCATGCCTCCTGTTCATGATGACGGTCATTGCCGCATCAGCCCAGGAGGAGACTGTAGTGGTCAACTTGACCAATGCCTCTGAGGCATTGAATAACACCCTGAATAATAGCGCATCCAACGTCACACTCAATGAGAGCACAATCGTGCCCGCTGCGGCGGTTGATATGACAGGGACAGCTGAATCGCCATCTTCTGCACTGGTTGCAGCCACTGCCGATGTGCCCATAAATGAGAGCGAGCCCTCCCTAGCGGACAATGAGACCGCCCCGGCAGAGCCTCTCGCATCCCCAGAAAGCATTGCCCCCATGACTGTTTCGGGCGATGCCGGAGGGAGGCCAGAGACATTGGCTCTCGGTGGATCCAATCTGATCACAAAGCCGGAGAAGCCAGTCTATGCCATAGGAACGGCAGCCGGAACATCCGGCATCTTCCCCATAGGAAAAGAGTATCTTCCGGACCAGGCTTATGATGCCGGAATGTCCGCGGAGACCATCATGGACCTGAGCGCTCTGCCCTTTTACGCCAACCATATGTAAAAGCAGAATTAGAAAGTTAAATTTTTTTTATTTCGGATAAAATTTCTCAACCGCTGGGGCATCCCGAGAATAGTTAATTTGATATCCTTCCACAGCCAGTTCCCCGCCGGATGATCTTATATGAATAAGCTATTGATTTATTTAGCCAGCCTTTTGATCCTGGCTGCGGCAACCACTGTCGTTAGCGCCCAGGAGAGCAATGTCACTGTGGATGCTGCAAACAATACCACCATAAACAGCACTTATGCCGGAGCAGAGGCTCCGCAAAGCAGCAACAACAGCGCCATAAACCTGAGCCGCGCCAAAGAAGCAACTCAGAATCTGAGCACAGCCGACAGCTCCGTAGTAGCCCCCATCAGCCAGATGGCTCTTCCCGCGCCCGAATTAGCCGCAGGAGCGTCCTCCATTCAATCTGCTGCTCCTGAAGAAGGCTCCCAGAAGATCGGCACTGTGGTGAACGATATCAATCGGACCATACCGAATCCCTCCCAGAGCGAGCCCCTGGCGCTGGGCCTTCCCACCAAACCGGTCAAGGATGTCAGCACCATATTCTTCGTCTGCGATCTGGTTTAGATCCCCGAGATTTGATAATTCCAGGCATAGAGGGGCTACGGCCCCTCCTTTTGTCTCTTATACCTGTTTTTCCCACCACCTGACCTCTACTGCCAGGCCACATCCAGAGGCTTTCGGCGGGGAATGGCGCGCACCTCATACTTGGGGCGGCCCAGCATCATGGCGTAGGCGAACATTCGCCCTGCCGGCAGGCCCAATTCCTTTTGCAGCGGCGAGTAAAAGGCAGCTGCTCCGGCCACGAATCCAGCCCAGCAGGTGCCGACGCCATAAGCTGGCGCAGCAATATCCACGTGGGCCAGAGCAATGATGGCGTCTATCTGGGCAATGGGATTTCCCTCCGGAACAGTGGCAAATAGCAGATGGGGCGCGTTACGGCAGATGACATCTTCACCCCGCCTCCAGGCGGCAATCAGAACCGGGACATATCCCGCCAGGGGATGGCTGGTATTCTGCAGGCTCTCCATCCATTCCACAGTCAATGCAGCTATCTTCTTCACCCTTTTCGGATCATGGACTACCAGCCACTCAACCGGCTGGCCATTTCCCCCGGAAGGCGCATAGCGGGCGACATCCAGGATGGCCAGGATCTTTTCTCTGGAAAGGGGATCGCCTCTGAAGTGTCGAATGGAGCGGCGCTTCTTGAGATAGAGAGCAATTGTCTCCGAAGAGATCTCGCCTGCCCCCTCCGGCAGGAGCATTCTCTCTTCAGGGCGTAGGTTCAAGGCCAATGCACCCGTGGGGCAGAAGGCTTCGCAGTGACCGCACTGAAGGCATTTGGCTGCATATTCTTCTTTTACCAGAGGAAGGCTTCTCTCATATGCGGGGAGAACGATTCCCGAGGGGCAGACTGCCGAGCAGATCCCGCAACGGTTGCAGAGATCTCCATCAACGATTATAGTTTGCATTCTTTTCCATCCTTTTCGATTTTAGCTGGAAGATGGACCCTGATATATCTAAATCTGGCTGCTCATTCTCTTCCTGCTCCTCCCCAGAACTATCTGTCCTGCCATCCCCTCAGCCTCCACATTGCGCCTGCAGACAGGACAGATGCGGACCCACTCCAGGCCGCCAGCATCCTTTTGCATCTCGGCTGGCAGCGCCGACTCGATCCTTTGCAGCATGGGCTCCGTGGCATAGGGCGAACCGCAAATCCGGCAGGCTGCCAGATCGAAGCAGAGCTCGGTCTCGGGGACGGTCTCATCCCAGGGCACCAATGAAAGGGCTTTGGCCGGGCACAGCTCCACGCAGAGGTCGCACTCCTCTTTGCACCTCTTCCAGTGAACTGACCTCTTTCCATCGATCTCGCTTCTGGTTATATTCTGGCTGGGACAGACATTAGAGCAGGACATGCATCCCAGGCAGACCCTGGCATCGACTCGGATCATATTCTACCTCCCACAACCAGAGCAGCACGCTCCCTGGCCCGCCTCGTCGCCAGATCAAAATCATCAGAGAGGGCATTGGCCGGACAGGTGGCGATACAGGCCGGGCCGGACTCCCGTCCCTGGCAGAGATCGCACTTATGAGCCATCTTATCCGTCCAGACCACACCGAAGGGGCAGGCCAGGGCGCACAGGCCGCAGCCGGTGCACTTCTCCACATCGAAGGCGGTGCGCTCTCCATCTTTATGGAGAGCCCCGGTAAAGCAGACCATAGTGCAGCCTGCCTCCTGGCAATGATGGCATAAAACGGGAACAGCGGCATAGTCTCTTACGTAGTGCACATTGATATGTCCATGTCCGCCGTGCACCCTCTGACAGGCCACCTCGCAGGAGCGGCAGCCGATGCATCTGTTTATATCAATATAAACCGCCATTTAATTCCTCCGAAAGAAAAATCCGCATCCTGCACCGCAATAGGGACAGACAGCGGGAACAATCACCTTCGTCATCTTCATCACCGGGGATATACTTAGTAGGTATATAGAGTGCTATACGGTCTCTTCGATTTGGGGGTCAGCCTGAGGAAGGGGGAATTGAGTATCTCCTCTTTTTTCAGGCTCTCATCAGGAAGCCTTTCCAGGAAACGGGAGATATAATGATCCAGAAGCTGGCGGTCTGACTGATCTACAGGCGAAGAGGCTACTTGGCTGCCCAGCTGGGATTCGTTCACTGCACCCCGCAGATAGATCACTCCGCCGTGCATTCCTGTTCCTATGAAATTGGCCTGATGGCCCTTCTCATCCAGGTCCAGCAAAACCACTATCCCTCCAGCCATGTACTCTCCCAGAAAGTCCTGGGCTGTGCCGCCTATGACCATTGCCGGCCTCTTGCCCTCGTACTCCTTCATATGCAGTGCAGTTCTGTAGCCGCAGCTGCCTCGCACATAGATCTCCCCGCCCCGCATGGAAAAGCCGAGAACATCTCCCGAACGGCCATGTACCACCACCTCTCCGGCATCCATGGTATTTCCCACTCCATCCTGGGCGTTGCCGTGCACGGTTATCTTATGGCCGAAGAGAAAGGCAGCCAGGTCATTGCCGGGAGTTCCGAAGATCTCAATATCCATCTTCAGATGCTGGGGAGTATAGAGACGGGTTCCTATGTACCTCTGGCCGCAGACATTTCTGATGAGTGCCTTCTCCACTCCCGAGAGCAATAGATCTCTGAGCCTGTCGTTCAGGGCTCTGGTGTCCAGATCAGAAGCATCTATCTCCGCCTCCCTGGGACTCTGAGGGGCGTCACCTGCCTCATCCAGACTGCTGCTACCATTAGCCTGAACTGCTCTGGCCATTCCCCATCACTCTCCCGCTCCCTTTATTCCCAAAACATCCAGCTCCCACTCATAGAGGCCCACGCCCCGGAGGTGATCCCGGTTGCCTCGCAGGCTCTCCAGAGCATTGATGCCCATGCCCCCCAGCATCTCCGCTATCTCATGAGACCAGGCGGAGATTAGATTGGCCAGCCTCTGGGAGGCGATCTCCATGTTGAGCCGGCCGGATAGGCGGGGATCGGTGGTGCATATGCCCCAGTTGCATTTTCCGGTATAGCACTTCTGGCAGAGAGTGCAGCCCATGGCGATCAGAGCCGCCGAGCCGATGTAGACTGCATCTGCTCCCAGAGCTATGGCCTTGACCACATCGGAGCTGCAGCGAATCCCGCCTGCGGCGATGATGGAGCACCTGTTCCTGATGCCTTCTTCCCGCAGCCTGCGATCCAATGAGGAGATGGCCAGCTCAATGGGTATGCCCACATTGTCCCTGATGGCCTTGGGAGCGGCGCCGGTTCCCCCTCGCAGGCCGTCTATGGCGATGATATCTGCCCCGGCCCTCACTATTCCCGAGGCTATGGCGGCAAAGTTATGCACGGCAGCGATCTTGACCGAAATGGGCTTCTCATAGTTGGTAGCCTCTTTCAGGGCAGTGATGAGCATGGAGAGGTCCTCAATGGAGTAGATGTCATGATGCGGTGCCGGGGAGATGGCATCGGTTCCCTGGGGAATCATGCGCGTCTCGGCTACCAATTGGGATACCTTCTCTCCGGGCAGATGCCCCCCGATTCCCGGTTTGGCTCCCTGGCCCACCTTGATCTCCACCGCAGCAGCGCAGTTTAGGTACTCGGCATCTATGCCGAACCTCCCGGATGCCACCTGAACTATGGCGCGCCTTCCGAACTCGGCCCTCATCTCTTTTGGCAGGCCCCCTTCTCCGGTGTTGAAGTAGGTTCCCGATTTGCAGGCTGCTCTGGCCAGTGATCCGAAGGCATTGTAGCTTATGGCTCCATAAGACATGGCCGAAAACAGTATGGGGGTCTCCACCATGAGGTTGGGAGAGATCTCTGTTCTTATATCGACCTCTCCATCCTGGGCAGATATGTCCATTAAGTCCGGCTTGGCTCCCAGAAAGGTTCGCAGCTCCATGGGCTCGCGCAGGGGGTCTATGGAAGGATTGGTGACCTGAGAGGCATTGAGCAGAATATGGTCCCAGTAAATGCGGAAGGGCTTGTCGTTTCCCGATCCGGTGAGGATCACTCCTCCCGTCTCCGCCTGCTTTTTAAGGTCCTCCAGCTTCTCCCGAGACCAGGAGGCGTTGGGCCGGTAGAAAGAGGGAGCAGGTCTGACCACTATGGCATGTTTGGGACAGAAGATGACGCATCTCTGGCATCCGGCGCACTTGGTATCATCGGATATCAGCCTGTCAGCCACAGGATCGTAGCTATGGGTGCCAAAGGCGCATTGTCTTTCGCAGCCTCTACACTGGCCGCATCTCTCTTCGTTTCTTATGATCTGAAACTCGGGAAAGACGAATGATTTCATTGCAGAACCGTCCTCATATTATTTAGCTCGCCCACGACCGGTTCTCCTCCATTGGGGGTCCAGACCCGGTCCAGCTCTGGCGATATCAGTCTGATCGATGCTTCTTCCGAGGAGAGATAGAACATATCCCCCCTCCTGGCAGCAGTGAGAGGCCGCAGCCTTATCCTGTCTGTAAGGCCTATCATCCTCCCGGTCTGGCCGATGATGATGGCAAATGGCCCATTCATGAGCAGAGGCCCGTAGACCATCCTAAGGGTGGTGAGCAGCTTCTTCTCCGATGGGTTCATTTTGTCTATGGCATTCCATATCGGAGGGGCCAGGATCCTTGCCACTATGTCAATGGGAAGCCTCTGCCTTCTCATGAGCAGATCTGCGGCATAGGCTATGACCTCGGTGTCGGTCTGGAGGGTGCAGGCATAGCCGTACATCTCCAGATACCAGCGGTTGGTGCCGTAGGAGGAGATCTCGCCGTTGTGCACTATGGAGGTATCCAGGAGGCTGAAGGGATGGGCCCCGCCCCACCAGGCCTGGGTGTTGGTGGGGAATCGGCCGTGCACCGTCCAGGTGTAAGCCTCATAGAGCCGGTCCAGCATAAAGTACCGACCGATCTCTTCCGGGTAGCCCACGCCCTTAAAGCAGCCCATGTTCTTGCCGGAGGAGAAGACATAGGCATTCTCTATCTTGGTGTTCACCTGCATGATCTTGGAGACGATATATTCCTCGTCGGAAAGGGCTTCCTCATCTCCCTGTTTATGGGGGAGGAGAAAGTAGCGCCATATCAGAGGAGGATCGATCATCCTTGAATCATCCTCATGGGGAATCTCCTCATCGTAAACCACATCGAGCTTGTGGCAGAGGAGGGCTTCCAGCTCCGCTTTGGCCTCCAGGCGATCCTGCTTGCTCTTGCCTGTGAACATGAGATGGAAGGCGTAGTAGTCCTTGTATTGGGGGTAAATGCCGTAAGCGGCAAAACCTCCGCCCAGGCCATTGCCTCGGACATGCATATTGGCTATGGCCTTCATCACTCCTGCGGCATTGAAGCGCTCTCCACTCTGGTTCATGGCTCCAAAGATGGAGCAGGAGCAGATCTCTTTGCAGTAAAGCTCTCTTCTAATCCTTGGCATATTCCTCTCAATCTCCCTTTCACCTGGGCCGGGTCACCTGCATTTCGGCTATTTTCGGATTCCAGCTCTTCTCACTGGACAGCTTCTCGGCGGCTTTGCTCATGCACATCTTTCCCGCCGGGAGCTGTGGACTACAGTGGTTTTCAATAAATGCTTTATATCTATTTAAGAAGCATTCATAATAATTATGATCGAAGCCGGTCGACGCAGACTCGTCTTTTATTAATCTCCACCAGGAACCACTTCATTGGATCAAGGGCCAAGATAAAAAATAAAAGACGAGCCCGGAAGGGCTCTAAAGCAGGGGCAGGTACCTGTCCAGCTCCCACTGGGTGACATTGGTGCGGTAGGCGTCCCACTCTGCCTTCTTGTTTGCGATGAATGCTTTGAAGGTGTGCTCGCCCAATGCCTCGCGAATGAGCTTGCTTCCCTCTGCCAGCAGGATGGCATCATTGAGGCTGCCGGGCAGAGAGGTGATTCCCGCCTTCTTCCTTTCCTCATCGCTCATGTGGTAGATGTCTTCCTCCTGGGGTGCCGGCAGATCGTACTTGTTGGCAATGCCCGCCAGGCCGGCCGCCAGCATCACCGAGAAGGCCAGGTAGGGATTGGCAGCGGGATCGGGGCTTCTGAACTCCACCCTGGTAGCGGCCTCCTTTCCCGGCTTGTACATGGGCACTCTCACCAGAGCGGATCTGTTTCTTCTGGCCCAGCAGATATAGACCGGCGCCTCATAGCCGGGTACCAG
>MTKZ01114950.1_pt1 | contig 12349 bp, 11 predicted proteins | sample 1042781 | NCBI WGS metagenome assembly MTKZ01 (sample SAMN06212207, study PRJNA360539) | anaerobic digester metagenome | biome: Wastewater treatment plant; material: sludge; isolation source: anaerobic digester fed with sludge from wastewater treatment plant | place: Denmark: WWTP Viborg ...
GGTTCGCCGGGCACGAGAAAGGCGTATCGATGACCGAGAATGAGCCAGGAGGCTCCGAAGATAACGGAGGCCGGGAATAAGGCCATGGAACTCACCCACGACACGCTTTGCCAGATCTGGTTCGTGCTCCTGGGCGTGCTCATGACTGGGTATGCCATTCTCGACGGCTTCGATCTGGGCGTGGGCATCTTGCACCTGGCCGCCCGCGACGACCGCGAACGCCGCGTGCTCATGAACTCGATCGGGCCCCTTTGGGACGGCAACGAGGTCTGGCTGGTGACAGTCGGCGGGGCGATGTTCGCGGCGTTCCCACACGCATACGCCACGATATTCTCCGGTTTCTACATCGCCTTCATGGCCTTGTTGTTGGCCCTGATCTTCAGGGCCGTGTCGCTGGAGTTCCGGGGCAAGACCGCATCACCGACGTGGCGACGAATCTGGGATGTCGGCTTCTTTGCGGGCAGCCTGCTGGCCACCTTCCTGTTCGGGGTGGCCGTGGGCAACGCGATGATCGGCATGCCCATCGGCCCGGACATGGAGTTCGCCGGCTCATTCACTGACCTGCTGCGGCCGTACCCGCTTCTGGTCGGATTTTTTACCGTGGCGATGTTCGCCATGCACGGGGCCATATACCTGTACCTCAAGACCGAGGGGCAGTTGCGGGAGCGGATCGGCAGTTGGATGTGGCACACGTTCGGCGCCTTTCTGGTGCTCTACCTCATGACCACCATCTTCACGCTGGCCAATATGCCAAGCGCGACTCGCAACTTCGCCGATCACCCGTGGGCCTGGGTCGTGGTGGTACTCAATGTGCTGGCCATCGCCAATATCCCGCGGGCGATCTACCTCGGACGCCCGGGATACGCATTCGTCTCATCCTGCTGCACGATCGCCGCCTTCATCTTCCTGTTCTCGATCGCCCTGAGCCCCAACCTCGTGGCCTCGAGCCTCAGCCCCGAGTACAGCCTGACGATTNNTCCCCGAGTACAGCCTGACGCTCTACAACGCCGCCTCATCGGCCCGCACGTTGACGATTATGCTGATCATTGCCATCATCGGCATGCCCTTCGTGCTGGCGTACACCGGCGTCATCTACTGGCTCTTTCGTGGCAAGGTCCAGCTTGGCGAGCACAGCTACTGAGCCCCAGCGTTGCATACGGCAACGCCGGGGAGTCGAGAATGGTGAATGCGGAATGGGGAATGAGGGGTATGTTGTCGTTACCTGCCGAGGTTGCTGAGTGTGGTGTCCGGCGAAGAAACCGGCACACTCGAGACAACACCACCCTTGGCAGCGAGTTCTCTTGTAGGCCGGACTGTTCTGAACCCAATTGATGGCCGACGAAATGGACACGTGCAGAATCAAGCGATCTCTGTGGGCCATCCGCATTTGGCTGGNNTCCGAGACTGAGTTGGGGTATCTGGTCGGTTTGCTGAAGCATTTGGGAGTACATCAGTCTTCGGCTCTGATGACGTGGCTCGTGCGAGTGCGTGATACTCTGGCCGACGTCAACGATCGCTATCCTTTCCTGGCCTACGGCACCGACTGGCTCGCGTTCGCTCATTTGGTGATCGCCGTGGCGTTCATCGGGCCGATCCGGGACCCGGTGCGGAATCGGTGGGTGGTTGATTTCGGCCTGATTGCATGTGCGGCGGTGGTGCCGCTGGCACTCATCGCCGGCCATGTCAGAGGTATCCCCTGGTGGTGGAGGCTGATAGACTGCTCGTTCGGTGTGTTCGGGGCTGTGCCCCTGCTGGTTGCCAGAAGCCTCATTCAGCGACTCGAGAGGTCGACGGTGGTCGGAGGGCCTCGTTGTCCTGGTGCGGATATCGCTGGAAGATCCGCGTCCGGCGAGGAATAGATGATGAGTACATGCCTGCTCTGCACAAAATACGGCTTGCGGCTGCTGCTGTCTGTCGCCGTCGTGGTTGCAGTGTTCTGTAGTCCGGATCTGTGGGCACAATCGTCGGCACCGGCCGGTTCGGACCGCCCGAACATCATCATTGTGATGAGCGACGACATGGGGTACTCGGACATCGGCTGCTATGGCGGCGAGATCCGGACGCCCACGCTCGACCGGCTGGCGGCCGGAGGGTTGCGTTTTTCGCAGTTCTACAACATGGCCCGGTGCTGCCCGACCCGCGCCTCATTGCTCACCGGCCTGCACCCCCATCAGGCGGGTATGGGACACATGACCGGTGCGCCCGAAGGGCCGCCCGGACCCTGGCAAGGTGACCTGAGCGGACGCGCAGTGACCATCGCGGAGGTCCTGCGGGGCGCAGGCTACGCGACGTACATGTGTGGCAAATGGCATGTGACCAGACGCGAGCGAGCCGGTGACAAGCCGGACAACTGGCCGTTGCAGAGAGGCTTCGACCGCTTCTACGGGACGATTACCGGAGCGGGGAGCTTCTATGATCCTGTGACACTCACCCGCGATAACACCATGATCACGCCCGAGAATGACCCGGAATACAAGCCGAAGAGCTTCTATTACACGGATGCGATCAGCGACAACGCCGTCCGATTCATCGCCGACCACGCGGCCGGGAAGAGCGGCCGGCCGTTATTCATGTACGTGGCCTACACGGCCGCACACTGGCCCATGCACGCCCCCGAGGAGGTAATCGCCAAGTATCAGGGCCGGTATGACAAGGGTTACAAACCCGTTCGCCGGGCGCGTTTCGAGCGGCTCAAGCAGCTTGGCCTGATCCGCGACGACTGGGCCTTGTCTCCGCAGGCAGGTAACTGGGCCAAGCTCGAGCACAAAGCCTGGGAGGCCCGGTGCATGGAGGTGTATGCGGCCATGATCGACCGCATGGACGAGGGGCTGGGCCGGGTTGTCAATGAACTGGAGAGAACCGGCCTTCTTGAGAATACGTTGGTTCTCTTCTTGCAGGATAACGGCGGGTNNAAGGACCCTCGGCCTCTGGGGCCAGATGAACTCCAGACGAAGATCTGGCCGCCGATGCAGACGCGCGACGGCCGTGCCGTTCTTGGTGGGCCGGGGGTCATGCCGGGCGGCCCGGACACGTACATCGCCTACGGCCGCAACTGGGCGAACGTCTCGAATACGCCGTTTCGCGAATACAAACATTGGGTCCACGAAGGCGGCATCTCAACGCCGCTGATTGCCCATTGGCCGAGGGGTATTCAACGCCGGGGCGAAATCGAACACCAGCCGGGCCAGGTGATCGACCTGATGGCGACGTGTGTGGACCTGGCCGGTGCAAGCTACCCGGCCGAGCACCGGGGCAATGCGATTCTCCCGATGGAGGGCGCGAGTCTTGCTCCCGCGTTCTCGGGGCAGACCATCAAGCGAGAGGCCCTGTACTGGGAACACGAGGGCAACCGGGCCATCCGGATCGGCCGGTGGAAGCTGGTTGCCAAAGGGCCGGCCGGTTCGTGGGAGTTGTACGACATGGACGTTGACCGGACGGAGCTGCACGATCTGGCCGCCGAGCAGCCGCAACGAGTGGCCGATATGACGGCCAAATGGGAGGCTTGGGCCAAGCGCGTCGGCGCGGTGCCTTGGATCTGGAAGCCGCTGTACAGTGGTGCTTCGGAACGCAGTCGGTAGGTTTGCGGCTTTGATGCGAACGGATTTGTGAACATGTTTTGGCTCCTAATTGTGATTCTGTTGCTGCTGAATGCCGCTTGGCTGGCCTTGGTGGCGCTGGGGTTGCCGGGCACGTGGTTGATGGTGATCACGACCGCGCTCGTCGCATGGTGGCAATGGCCGGCCGACTCGACGACGGATGCGCCGATGATCGGCATCGGGGTGCTGGCGGCGATCGTGGTCGTGGCGACTCTGGCCGAGGTGCTGGAACTGATTGCAGGAGTCGTCGGGGCGAAAGCCACCGGAGGCGGTCGGCGGGGATCGATCGGGGCATTGGCCGGCGGGCTGATCGGTGCGCTGGCCGGGACGTTCCTCATTCCGATTCCGCTGCTGGGCTCGCTTGTTGGGGCCTGCCTTGGCGCCGGACTGGGAGCCTGGGGCCTGGAGCTGTCCGGCGGCCGTCAGCAAGGCGCCGCCCTTAAGGCGGGCGTGGGGGCGGGCGTTGGTCGCTTCTTCGGCACGGTGGCCAAGCTGGCCGCCGGGGTGCTGATCTGGCTGGTCGTGGCCGTGGCGGCATTGTGGCCGTGAAGCGAGACGACCTTGAGCGAGCGAGCGGGTTGCGCCTTCCTTGGCCAATTCTTTCGGCAATTCCGGGAACTTTTGCATCCTGGGAGTGACTTAACATCACGGGGGCGGCGGTACGCTGGCTCTGGGAGGTGCTGCTATGTCCACGATGCGTGTCCCGCTTACTGTGGCTGTTGTTGTGGCGTGTGCTTGCTCGGGTTGCCGTTCTGGGCCCCCTGGGCCCAAGCCATCGGTGAACGCAACGGTCGACTCCCACCTGGCAATCTATTACGACGTCATACCTGAGCAGGGATCTGAGGTGGTGGTTGTGGCGCGGTGCCGCTCCTGCGAGGAGTTCAACAAGACTCGGCATGGCAACTGGAATCACCACTGGTTTGTTGTCGGGTTTGACGTGATCGATGTTGAGCAGGGCACGTGGTCGGAATCGACGGTCTCGTTCATCTGCTTCGATGCCTGGCCAACGCCTGAATCCGGCATCATGCTCGGCAAGGCGGCCTGGCCATATCGGCCGGGTGTCGAGATGCGTTTGTGGCTCGATACCAAGCGATCACCAGCGAGGGTTGTTGGGCAGCAGTTGCTGTTCGACCCCTTTCGAACATCGGCCTCCCAACCGCACTGACGCGAGGCTGATTGGCTGCCGACCGCAAATCATCATCGCGGCCCCATCGATCCGCTGGCGCGGATGAATGGGCCACCCAACCGGCTTTGTCTGGCGATGAACACGGCGAGAACCAGAACGCGGCCGATCCTTGTCCTCGGGACCGATCGCCTTTCATTCATCCTTCATCCTTCCGCCTTCATCCTTTCTTCGGCTTCCTTCATACAGCTCGTACTTGAGCAGCCGGCATTCGATCTTTGCGTTGAAGAACGGGGTCCGGCTGCTGGCTTTCAGGCCGATCTTTTTGGCCAGATCCAGATTGCCGGTGAACACGTATCCGGTCCATCCGGGGCAGCGCTGCTTGAAGAAATCGCCGATTCGCCTGTAAGTGCCTTGAAGCTCGTCGACCTGGCCCATCCGTTCGCCGTACTCCGGATTGAGGATGACCATTCCAGGGCTCGGCGGCAGGGGGGTGTCGGCGAAGTCGCACTTCTCGAACTGGATCAGATGCTCGACACCGGCGGTCATGGCGTTTTTGCGGGCGGCCTGGAGGGCAGCTTCGTCAATGTCCGTGGCAATGATCGGGGCGGGCGGCGACTTGGAACGTTGCTTGCGGGCTTCGGCACGAAGTTGTTCCCAGATGCCGGCGTCAAAACCAAGGGTGTGCATGAAACCGAAGTTGCCTCTCAGCAGGCCCGACGCGTGGTTCGTGGCAATCAGTGCCGCCTCAATCGCCAGCGTGCCGCTGCCGCACATCGGGTTGACCAGCGGCATCGACCCATCGTAGCCGGTAGACAGAATGACCCCGGCTGCGAGCGATTCCTGCATCGGTGCCTTGTGCGGGATGCGCCGGTAGCTGCGATCTGAGAGCTTCTGTCCCGAGGTGTTGAGGTAAACCCAGCAGCGGTCCTTTCGCCAGTACAGATTGATGACAAACCGGTCTCGTTCCGGACCGGAGTCGGGACGGCGACCTGATTTCTCGGCCATTCGGTCCACGATGGCATCCTTGGCCTTCATCGTCGCGTAGGTCCAGTTGTTGATGGCCGGGGTGTCCGTTCGCGAGATGATGCTCAAATAACCGTCGGCCGGCAGCCAGTTTTCCCACTCGATGAAAGAAACGTGCCGATAGAGGTCTTCGGGCGTCTCGCAGGGAAACTCGTCAATCAGGTAAAGCACGTAGAATGCCGTCCGCAGGTGCAGGTTCAGGCGCATGGCGTCGATCAACGTGCCGTTGGTGTTCAGGCCGGTGTCGTCCACGGCCGTGACTGGACAGCCCAGCAGCCGAACCTCCGCTTCAAGCAGCGGTGCGAGCCCGGGGGCACAAGCGATCCGAATGGTTGTGGATGAGTGGAGATCCATAGAACCTTACGGCCAGCGATCCGTGCGGCTTGCGCGCGTGTTTCTGGATCACGATGCGTTTTGACTGCGACCGGCAAGAAGGCGGTCCGCCTTGCGAAATCAGGCCACGCCACCATGATACGGAAAAAATGATCAATATGCGCAGGGAGTTGCTGACGCCGCTTGAGGATCGAAGAGAGATGGCTTTGCCAGCGCTTGGCGTGTTTGTGCCATTCCTGGTCTCTGCTGAAGCAGTCGTTCCCTTCTCGGGGGTGTCGAAATTCCGTCCGGGGAAAATAATTCTGTCCTGATCTCATGACGACTTGACGGAAACCATGAAATCCTCTAAGGATAGGTGCCATTCAATTGCCGATGTAACCTGAATAGTTGTCAGGTTCGTCTCTAAACGTTGCGGTACTCGTCCTGGTGTTGATCGACCAGCGCGGTCGGTCGGTCAGACAAAATGCAGGGCTTTCGCGACGGAACAGAAACCAGTCATGCCGTCACCCCAGAGACGGCTCAAGAGCGATTCAAACGGTGTGCCCGGAGACCTTCTAGTAGAGGAGCGCAAAGAGTCATGAAAAGTAAGTGCATGGTTGCCACCTCTGTATCGCTGGTGGCACTGCTGGTTGCCTCTTCAGCCAGGATGGCGATGGCCCAGGCGACCACTCAGCCGAGCGGCGCGGCGGCAGTCGAGAAGCCCCCAGCCGATCCCTTCGACGAATTTGTCGAGAAGACCAAGAATCCTTTCCCCGGCTTCAACTGGGGCATGGACATGCGCCTGCGCTGGGAGTACCTCAATAACGTCGGGTTCGACAAACAGGCTCCCAACCATGAGACATCGTACATGCGACTGCGAACCCGATGGTGGGGCACTCTCCAGCCGTTGAAGCCGCTCAACTTTGAGGACCTTGAGTTTCACATCAAGCTCACGTGGGAAGGCCGGAGCTGGTGTGAAAACGACCCGGTCAGCGGCTGGGACCAGAGTCGAGATCAGGTTGTATTCGACAACCTGTACCTCAAGTACAAGAAGGCGTTCGGATTGCCGTTGACCATCACGGCAGGCCGACAGGACCTGCCGTTTGCGTGGCTGACCGGCGACGGGACGCCCAATGACGGCTCCAGGACCTTCTTCGTGGACGGGGTCCGCTTCGAGTACGACGCCGAGCCGATCAAGACGAAATTCGACGTGGCGTATTTCGAGGTGGATGCCCAGTGGGACCACTGGTTCCCACGGATCGCCAACAAGCGCGTGCCGGGTCTTGCCTCCGATCAGGATGAGCAGGGCGTGATGGTCTACGTGAGCAACAAGTCCCTGCCCAAGACCCAGATCGACGGCTACTTCTTCTACAAGCGCAACGAGGCCGAGTACTTCCCGGTCAGAGATAACCCGACGACCGATGAGCCGCGGCGATCCGGCGATAATGCCGACATCTACACCTTTGGCGGTCGCGTTGCCGGTGACATCACCGACAACTGGAGATACGACGTCCAACTGGCCGGGCAGTTCGGCCATCGCGACGGCCGCGAGATCTGCGCCCTGGGCTCGGTCAACAAGCTCAGCTACAACTTCAATGACAAGTACAAGAACCAGGTCTACCTGGAATATGAGTACACCTCGGGTGATGATCCCGGCACCCCGGGAAGGGATGAGAAGTTTGACATTCTCTGGGGTCGGTACCCGCGCTGGACCGAGGGTTACGGATACTCCTATGGCGTCGAGAATCGCGTCTGGGATCTGGGCAACACCCATCGCGTGGGTCCGGGCTGGAGCTGCAAGCCCATGAAGGACCTGGAAGTGGCTTTGTACTACCAGTTCCTCTTCGCTGATGAAAACACATATGCCGACACGAGGACCGGGTTCAGTGATAACGGCAACTTCCGTGGCCAGCTTCTCGTACCTTACTTCAAGTACACCATCAACAAGTATGCGTTCTTCAGGGTCATGCCGGAGTTCTTCTTCCCAGGCGATTACTACACGGACGACCGCAATGACCCACTGACGTTCTTGCGTCTTGAGTTGAACCTCACTTGGTGAGTTGACCGGTCATTGCCGGGCACTGGACCAGGCTCTTTGCGGTGGTTTGGAACCGCGAGCGGCAGAGGCGGCTGAGGGCCGGCCCTGCCGCTCTGCTTTTTGGGTTCGCGGCGTGGCCGGTGCGGTCTTGCGAGCGGGGTCCATGCTCGACCGGCNNACGGCCCAGTTGAGGGGTGGTTGCCAAGAAAGACACAATTTGCTAAAAAAATGCCATTCGGTCGAGCCGACGTGAGGCAAGCAGCGCAGGCGTCTGGTGCTCGGCGCGTACGAGGAATGCTGGCGTGGCTTGTGGTGAGCATCGGGTCCGGTTTCGTGTGCGTTATAGTGAAACCGATCAGATGGGCACCTTCTACAACTCCCGCGTTCTGGAATGGTTCGAATGCGGCAGGACGGAATGGCTGCGCGGGGCCGGGATGCCCTACACGGAAATGGAGACCCGCGGCGTCTGTCTGCCGGTGATTGAAGCCCATGTTCGCTATCTTGGCCGGGCCCGTTATGATGACGAACTGGAGATGCGCGTCTCGGCCGGCATGTCAGGGAAGGCAAGCGTTCGATTCGACGTTCGTATCAGTCAGGCCCACAGTGGGCAGGGCGTGGCCGAAGGGTATACTGTTCACGCCGTAACCGGTATCGACGGCAAGCCTGTTCGGCCTCCTATGTGGCTGGTCCCGATCTTCTCGGGCAGCTCGGAGCAGTAAATGCAGCAGACTGATCGTGTGTTGTACCACGGGAACGAAGCGGTTGCCTTGGCGGCTCGCAGAACGGGTATGGCCCTTGGCAGTGGCTATCCCGGCACGCCATCGACGGAGATTCTGGAGGATTTCGGGGAGATGGGCGGCAGGGCCCAGTGGTCGCCGAACGAGAAGGTCGCCTTGGAAGTGGCCTTGGGGGCGGCCTTCGGCGGAGCCAGGGCCCTGGTGACGATGAAGCACGTCGGCTTGAACGTGGCCGCCGATCCGTTGTTTACGGCCGCCTATACGGGCGTGGTCGGGGCGCTCATCGTGGTCTCGGCCGACGATCCGGGTATGGCGTCGAGCCAAAACGAGCAGGACAACCGCCGATACGCGGTTGCTGCGGCCGTGCCGATGCTCGAGCCTTCGGATTCGCAGGAGGCCTTCGATTTCACACTGCGGGCCGTCGAGATCTCCGAGAAGTGGAAGATTCCGGTCATCCTGAGGATGACCACGCGGGTATGCCACTCCAAGACCGTCGTGCGACCGGTCGGCGAGATGCCGGCGCCGGCACCGAGGTTCGAGCATGACATCGCCGGGCGGGTCATGATACCTGCCCATGCCCGGCCCGCACACCGACGGCTGCGCGAGAAGATCGCCCAGATTGCGGCGTGGAATGAGACTTCCGGTCTGCATCGGGTCATCGACGGCGATCGCAGCCTGGGGATCATCACGTCGGGCATCTCCTACGTTCACGTTCGCGAGGCGGTCCCGCAGGCGAGCGTGCTGAAGCTGGGGATGACCTATCCGCTGCCGATGGAAGCGGCCCGCAAGTTCGCCGCCGGAGTGGATCGCTGCACGGTCATCGAGGAAGGCGATCCATACCTGGTTGAGTCACTCCGGGCCGGCGGCATTGAGGTCACGGGCAAGCCGGACATGTATCGTTTCGGGGAATTCAACGTGGGCAGGGTCCGGCGCATCCTGGCGGGTGACACGACGCCCGAGCCCGCTCCTCCGCGAGGCAAGCCGCCGGCGCTCTGCCTGGGTTGCCCGCACCGGACGGTCTTCGGCGTGCTGAGCAAGTTGAAATGCATCGTGGCAGGTGACATCGGCTGTTACACGCTGGGTGTTCTACCCCCCTATCAAGCGATGGATAGTTGCGTGTGCATGGGGGCGAGTATCGGCGTCGGTCTGGGCTTGCGGCAGGTGTTGCCACCCGAGCAGGCGCGGCAGGTGGTCAGCGTCATCGGCGACAGCACCTTCGTTCACAGCGGCATCACCGGCCTGGTTGAGATGGTCTACAACCCTCCTCCCACCGGTCACGTTGTGCTGATTCTGGACAACGGCACGACGGCGATGACCGGCCTGCAGGAGCATCCGGGGACCGGCCGCACGCTCACACACGAGACGACGGGAAGAGTCTCGTACGAGGACCTGGCCCGGTCGCTGGGGATTCGGAATGTTCACGTCGTGGATGCCACCAAGGATGAGTCGGCCTTCGAGAAGCTGCTGAGCGCNNAAGGATGAGTCGGCCTTCGAGAAGCTGTACAGCGACAGCCTGTCGGCCGACGAGTTGACCCTGATCGTCGCGCGGCGTCCCTGTCTGCTGGCCACGGCCAGGATCAAGGCGTATGAACAGGCGGCCTCGGCGGGGACCAGGAAGTAGATGATGGAGAAAGACGTGTCCAGTGGCGTAACCAATGTGGTGATCGCGGGCCTCGGCGGCCAGGGCGTGCTCAAGGCCTCCGACATATTGGCCCAGGTGGCCTTCGACGAGGGCCTCGACGTGAAGAAGAGCGAGGTCCACGGCATGGCCCAGCGAGGCGGCTCGGTGACCAGCGACGTCCGTTTCGGGTCGGAGGTGTTCAGTCCGATGGTGCCGGCCGGCGAGGCCGATTTCGTCGTGGTGATGGCGCCGGAAGAAGTCGAGGGCAGCAAGCGGTATCTCAAGGCGGGGGGCGTGATGATCATCCCGGATGATGTGCCCGTCACCTCGCTGGACAGCCCCCGAAGCTTGAACGTGGCCTTGCTTGGAGTGCTCAGTGCGTATCTGCCGTTGCCTGAGTCAAGCTGGCTGACGGCGGTGAAGGCGAGCCTTGCCGAGAAACTGCACGAGGCGAACGTCAAGGCTTTCTCGCTCGGTCGTTCGGTTGGACGGGAGAAACAGGGTTCGTCGGCCCGTTGAGACGAGTGGTATCCCTCGGGAGAAGACAAATGTACAAAGAAATGTGGAACGATTTGCCGGGCGGTTTTCACCCGGCCAGTGCGCCGGATTTCCTGCCGGTTGCGCAGTTGCGAGACCTGCAGTTCCGTCGGCTCACGGCGGTCGTCCGGCGGGCTTTCGATCACGTGGAGCTTTTTCACCAGCGTATGCAGGAGAAGGGCCTGACGCCGGACGACATTCGATCGCTGGATGACATCAGCAAGCTGCCGTTCACGGTCAAGACGGACCTGCGAGACACGTACCCGTTCGGGCTTTTCGCGAGCCCTATGCAGGAGATCGTCCGCCTGCACGCCTCCAGCGGGACGACCGGCAAGCCGATCGTCGTGGCCTACACACAGGAGGACCTTGAGGTCTGGGCGAGCGTCATGGTTCGGACGTTCGCGGCCTGCGGCCTGCACCGCGGCGACATCATCCAGAACGCCTACGGTTATGGCTTGTTCACCGGCGGGCTCGGGGCTCACTACGGCGCCGAGGCGCTGGGTGCCACGGTGATTCCCATTTCCGGCGGCAACACGGACCGCCAGATCATGGTGATGAAGGATTTCGGCGTGACGGCGATATGCTGCACGCCCACCTACTTCATCCACCTCATCGAGCGGGCCAGGGAACTCGGCGTGGACATGCGGCAACTGCGTCTGCGGGCCGGCATCTTCGGAGCCGAACCCTGGAGCGAGGCGATGCGCCAGCACATTGAGAGAGAATCGGGCATTAAGGCGATGGACATCTACGGTCTTTCCGAGATCATCGGTCCCGGCGTGGCCTCAGAAACACCGTACCAGGAAGGTCTGTTTATTTTCGAGGACCATTTTTATCCCGAAATCATCGATCCGGAGACGTGCGAGGTGTTGCCCGACGGCCAGGAGGGCGAGCTCGTCCTGACCACGCTGAGCAAGAAGGCCATGCCGGTCATCCGCTACCGCACCCGCGACATCACCGCATTCATCAGCGGCCCGAGCCGCTGCGGACGGACCATCCGGCGGATGCGCCGCATCGGGCGGCGCAGCGACGACATGTTCATCATCCGCGGCGTGAACGTCTTCCCGTCTCAGATCGAAGCCGCGCTGCTGGCGGTCGAAGGCACCCTCCCGCACTACCAGATCATCCTCACCCGCGAGAAGGGGCTCGACCAGATCGGGGTCGAGGTCGAGGTGCTCGCCGAGTGGTTCAGTGACAAGGTGCGCTCGCTGGAGGCCCTGAAACAGAAGCTGGCCGCCTCGATCGAGCATATCATCGGAATTCGGGTCGACCTGCGCCTGGTCGAACCGCACACCATCGAGCGGAGCCAGGGCAAGGCCAAGAGAGTCATTGATCGTAGGAATCAGTAGAGAGAGGTCGGAC
>MTKZ01003143.1_pt2 | contig 12348 bp, 10 predicted proteins | sample 1042781 | NCBI WGS metagenome assembly MTKZ01 (sample SAMN06212207, study PRJNA360539) | anaerobic digester metagenome | biome: Wastewater treatment plant; material: sludge; isolation source: anaerobic digester fed with sludge from wastewater treatment plant | place: Denmark: WWTP Viborg ...
GGTTCGCTACTTACCTCTGCCGACGGCAGCACGTGTCCCCAGCCGTCCCAGAACGTTACGGTTGGGGGTGTCGGCTCCGGGAGCGTGAGTGAGGTCAGTTCCGCGGTAAGCGCGTAATCAGCGCCTGTTTCAGCAATCTTTACGATGCCCGGTCCATCTGCCAGCCATGCGTACCTAAGCACGCTGTTATCAATGTGCTCCTCAATCAGCACGCCCCCCGTGTATGTGTTCTGCTGGGTGGTTACTGTCGTGTTCGTCAGCAGCACGGTGCGGTCCACCTGGCTGTCAGACGGCGCGTAGTAATGCCAGGTCTGGCCTGTGTACAGCGCGCCTGCGGGAAGGGCAACCGCGTCCCCCCAGGGCCCGTATGTGCGGCAGGCGCCACCGGGTTCACAAGCCTTCAGTATGCAGAGATCCCCTTCAAGATATGCGAGGTAGGCCCTCCAGACGAAAGTTCCAAGGGCTGACTCCGAAATCGTGTACTCAACGAGGCAAGGAATACCATAAACCTCCGCCCTTTCCGGCATCATCCTCGTTATCGTTGCCGGCTGGCCCAGTGCTGTTCCGCGGTACACCGCCTCGTAACCCAGCCGCAGCGGATAGTACTCTGCCCTCGCGACGGCTGAAGAGCAGAGGGCGATGACAACGAATAGGAGGACCCGGCGCAACGCAGGGAACGCCTCGATGGTTNNCTCAGTGTCCTTTCTCTCGTGGGCGACGTCTTCGCGCAACCCCAAACCATGCCCGACCCGCCCACTCACCTCAGGCCTGCAATGCCTGGCTGCTAAGCGAATGGCGCACGTCTCTATCTTATGCGCTGTCACTGACAGAACCTGTCAGTCCTGTCATGTTTTTTTGGTCTCTTATCTTTCTGCTTCGCGCTCTTGACCCCGCCCTGGAATACCTTGTATACTTGGTATACCACGGCCCCGGTCGTGAGATACTGCCATGCCGGAAACACTCAGACAACAGGTCCTGAACGCTCTGCGCGCCAAGATACTGCGGCGCGAACTCAAGGCCGGCGCGCGGCTGGTGGAGCGCGAGCTGGCCGAGGATCTGGGCGTGTCGCGCAGTCCCGTCCGGGAGTGCCTGCTGGTGCTGCAGATGGAGGGGCTCGCCGAGACATCGCCCGGGCTGGGCGTCGTGGTGCGCGACATCTCGGCGAGGCAGGTGCGTGAGGCGCTCCGGGTCCGCTCGCAGCTCGATGCGCTCGCCGCGCGCGAGGCGTCTCAGAATCGCACCGATGAGGACGTGGTTCACCTGGAAGCTGCGCTGCGCCTCTTCGAGCTTGCTTATGAGGCCGCCGACAGCGAGCGCGTCTCGGTTACCGACAGCGGCTTCCACGAAGGCATCTACGACGCCGCCCACAACACCGTTCTGGCCAGCGTCCGCCTCGCCTTCCCTCTCTACGAGTCGTTCTACTTTCACCAGGATTTCTACAGCTACACGCCCGAAGCGTTCGGCCGCTCGCTGGAGCGGCACCTGCAGATGCTCGCCGCCATCGCGGGCCGCGAGCCGGATGCCGCGGAACAGGCTTCGCGCCTGCACATTCAGGAGGCCATAGACCTGGTCCACGATGAGGAGGTCAACTGACAATGTTTGAACTCGATGATATGCCGCTCGAAGGCAAACCGTATTTCAGGGCGGATCAGGCGTGGACAGCGCCCATGAACTTCACGCCCGAGTTTCGCCAGACGCTCGACCTTCGCGGGCCGCACTACATCTACGATGTGACCCTGCGGGACGGCGAGCAGACTCCCGGCGTGGCGTTCACGCTGGACGAGAAGATCAAGCTCGCGCGGGAACTGGACGCGCTCGGCGCCGGCGCCATCGAAGTGGGCGTCCCCATGGTCGAGAAGGACTTCACGGTCATACAGGCGCTGCGCGGATGCGGCCTGAAGGCGAAGGTCGCCTGTCTCACTCGCGCCAGCCGCGCCGACATTGACCTCGCCGTGGACGCCGGCGTCGAGATGATCTGCGTCGAGCACTCCGTCAACCCGTACTCGTGCAGGCTCGCATACAACATCGGCGTTGACGAGCTGATCGAACGCAATGTGAACGCCTGTCTCCACGCGAAGGAGAAGGGCGTCATCGTCAACTGGATGGGCTGGGACGCGTTCCGCCAGCCGCTTGAGTACATCGAGAAAGTCTTCAAGGCCGTGGTCTCGCAGGCCGATCCGGACCGCATCACTATTGCCGACACCTTCGGGATGGCGCACCCGGCGCAGGTTCAGGAGTTCTTCCGCCTGTTCCGATCCTGGTTCCCCGGCAAGATGCTCGAGTATCACTGCCACAACGATTACGGGCTCGCGGTCGGAAACGCGATCTCCGCCATTACCGGCGGCGCGAACAGCGTGCACACGGCCATCAACGGCCTCGGCGAGCGCGCGGGTAATATCGCGCTCGAGGAGTTCGCGATGGCGGCGCAGGTGGCGCTCGGGGTGGACTTCGGCATCGAGCTTTCACGCCTGTCGCGCATCTCGAAGCTCACGACGCAGTTCGGACGCTTCCCCGTCGCCCCGAACAAGCCGGTAGTCGGCTCGAATCTGTTCAACGTGGACAGCGGGATGATCATCCACATCTTCCAGGCGGCCGAGAAGGCCGGGTTCCCGTGCACTGTTATGCTGCCGTATCTGCCCGAAACGGTTGGCCGCGACGACTTCCGCTTCGTCTACGGCAAGGGCGCGGGCGGAGCGGCGCTGGCCGGGTTCCTGTCAGACCTGGGCTACACGGCTTCGGAAGACCAGCAGGCCGAGATCCTCGCGAAGCTGAAGCACGAGGCCGGTCTGCGCAAGGCATTTCTGACGGAAGAGGAGTTCCGGCAGATCGTGGAGTCGGTGATCGTATGACCGGCACTCTTCAAGGAGACACCGCTATGCTCAAAGGCTGCCCCTACGGTTCGCATCGCGTAAAGAAGCCCGCCGGCGCTCTGCCGCAGACCGCCGAGTGCCTCGACAACGATATGAGCAAGGTCTATGACAACGAGATCGTCATAGACGTGCAGACGCTCAACGTGGATTCCGCCAGCTTCACCCAGATCGAGCAGGAGGCGGGCGGAGACGAGCGACGCATCGGCGAAATCGTTCTGGATACCGTCCGGCGCTTCGGCAAGCAGCAAAACCCGGTCACGGGGTCGGGCGGTGTGCTGACAGGCCGGGTGAAGTCCATCGGCTCCACCATCGCCGGGAACTGCGACCTCAAGCCCGGCGACGAGATCGTCACGCTTGTTTCCCTCTCCCTGACCCCGCTCTACATCGAGGATATCCTCGGCGTGCGCCCGGCGGTGGATCAGGTGGACATCCGGGGCACGGCTGTGCTGTTCGAGCGCACGGGCTACGCGAAGATTCCGCCGGATATCTCGCGGGGCGTCGCGCTCGCCGTGCTCGACGTTGCCGGGGCCGCCCCGCAGGCGCACAAGCTTGTGAAGCCGCAAGACACAGTCTGCATCATCGGCGCCGCCGGGAAGTCGGGCATGCTCTGTTCGTACCAGGCGCGAAAAGACGCCGGGCCGGACGGACTCGTGGTCGGACTGACCTCGAGCGAGAAGAACGTCAAGCGCCTCGAAAACCTTGGCCTCTGCCACCGGTTCGGGCAGGCGAATGCCACCAATCCCATCGAGACCATGAAAGTGGTCGAGGAACTCACCGGCGGCCGCATGGCGGACGTCACGATCAACTGCGCCAACAACCCAGGCACCGAGATGGCCTCGATTATGGCGACGAAAGACGACGGGGTGATCTACTTCTTCGGGATGGCGACCAGCTTCACGCGGGCGGCGCTCGGGGCGGAGGGAATCTGCCACGACGCAACGATGATCATCGGCAACGGCTACACCAAAGGACACGCCGAGTTCTCTCTCAATATCATGCGCGAGAGCGCGCAGCTTCGCGAAGTCTTCGAGGGGCTGTACGGCTGATGTCGCTGGTTGACCGTCTCGAGTCCACGGGCGAGCGCTCCTTTGCCGTGGTTGGCCTTGCCAAGAACTGCGGCAAGACGACGGTCGTCAACCATCTCATCGGAGAGTGGGGCAGGCGGGGAGTGCGGCTCGGTCTCACCTCCATCGGCCGCGACGGTGAGCCGGTTGACCTCGTCACGCGTCTGCCGAAGCCGCGCATCCGCGTGGAGCCCGGAACTCTGGCGGTCACAGCGGAAGCCAGCCTCGCGGATTCGGCGGCTCCCTCGCGCATCGTGCGGCGGATGGGCATCCCGAGCGCTCTCGGAGAGCTGCTTCTCGTCGAGACGGAGGGCGCCGGGCTTATCGAGCTCAGCGGCCCTTCGACAATGGATCAGGCCCGGGAGGTCATCTCGCTGCTCCGAGAATCCGGCGCGGAGCGCGTCGTTCTGGACGGCGCGCTCGACAGGCTGAGCTGCGGAGCGCCGTCTGTGTGCGGGGCAGCCGTGCTTTCCTGCGGGGCCGTGCTCGGGAGCAGCCCCGAGACCATCGCGGAGAAGGCGGCGCATCAGGTTAAGCTGTTCCGGCTCCCTGTGCTCGTAGGCGAGGGGGCGGAGGTTGTCCGGCGAGTGGCAGCTTCACGCGGGCGGCTGGCGGCGGCGATTGACGCGGATGGCAATGTGACCCCGCTGGACGGCAGTGCCCTCACCTGCCGCGGTCTTGCAGACGCGCTGCCCGAGGGGTGCCGCTGGCTCTGGGCTGGCGGCGGCATTACCGATTCGATTGCGGGGGCGCTTCTCAAGCGCAGCGGTGTCCCGGATATCGTCGCCGGAGACGCAACGCGCGTGTTTCTTTCGCCCATGACCCTCGACCGCCTGCGGATGGCCGGTGCGCGGGTGTGGGTGCTGGCGCCTGTCCGGCTGGCCGCCATTGCCACCAACCCGGTGCGTCCGGCGGGAGCGCCTCTGGATGCCCGGCTTCTGCTGGACTGCGTCGCCCGCGCCGTGCCCGCGGCCGCCGTGTATGACGTTGTTGCCGGCCTCGCCAGCGAGTGCGGCCTGATAGATGGATGTGAGAAATGCGCCAGGCTGGCAAGCTAGGACTGAACCAGGAAACGATCGGGCGCTGCCGGACGCTGGCCCGGCGTGTTGTGGACGTCCTCATGCCGGACATCCGGGCGCGAAGCACGGACTCGTGCGAGCGGGCTATCCTGCGCTTCTGGGGCGTGGAAGGGCCCGTCGCGGGCTCCGACGTGCCGCTGGTCAACGCCGTCGTGGACTCGCTCAAGCGCGAAGGGCGCATTCAGGGCGGAGTCGCTGCTCCCGTCGCCGCGCTCATGGCGGCCACCGGGCTGGAAGCAGGGGAGGTCTGCGCTCGTCTGGTGGCGGGAGACCTCGCATGGCCCGCGTCTGAAGCCTGCGTCACTCACACTGTCCTCGATCAGGCCCGGCGTCTCACGGAAGCCGGTTTCGAACGGATCCGCGCGGCGGCGGCCTCGCGCAAGGATCTGGAGCAGGGCAGGGAAGCGCCATTGCCCTGGCTCTATGTGATCGTCGCCACCGGCAACATCCACGAAGACGTGAAACAGGCGCTCTCGGCCGCCGAAGCGGGCGCGGACTGCATCGCCGTCATCCGCTCCACCGCGCAGAGCCTGCTGGACTACGTTCCCGAAGGCGCGACGACCGAAGGCTTCGGCGGCACGTACGCCACCGGCGAGAACTTCCGGATTATGCGGGCGGCGCTGAACGACGCCAGCCAGAAACTCGGGCGCTACGTCCGCCTTGTCAACTACGCCTCGGGGCTCTGCATGCCCGAGATCAGCGTACTCGCCGCGCGCCACGGGCTGGACATGCTGCTGAACGACTGCCTCTATGGCATTATCTTCCGCGACATCCACCGCATGCGCACGCTTGTGGATCAGTTCCTCTCCCGCGCCATCTGCGCCTCGGCGGGCATTATCATCAACACTGGCGAGGACAACTACCTGACCACCGCCGACGCAATCGAAGCGGCGCACACCGTGCTCGCGAGCCAGTTCATCAACGAGAGCTTCGCGCTGGAAGCCGGGATGCCGCCCGGGCTGATGGGTCTGGGGCACGCTTTCGAAGTGGACCCCGCCGTGGAGGACAGCCTGCTATACGAGATCGCAACCGCGCAGCTCACCCGCGAAGTGTTCCCGGACTCGCCCATCAAGTTCATGCCGCCCACGCGCTACAAGAGCGGCGACGTGTTCTACAGCCACGTTCTGGACGCCATGTTCAACCTGACCTCGGTGCTCACCGGCCAGCACATACACCTGTGCGGAATGCCGACCGAAGCCATTCACACCCCGTTTGTCCACGACCGCTTCATCGCGATAGACTCGGCGCGCCACATCCGCCGCGCGGCGCGAAGCCTCGGCGGCGACATCAGCTTTGCGCCGGACGGGTTCGTTGCCGGACGGGCGCGAGACGTGCTTCAAAAGGCGGAAAAGCTGCTCGATGATATTGCCGGTGTGGGGCTGCTGAAGGCGCTGTCGGATGGAGTCTTCGCCGAGACGAAGCGCCCGCCGGACGGCGGCCGGGGCGCGGACGGGGTCTTCCTGCGCTCCGAGTCCTATCTCGACCCGTTCGCTGGAAGGACGGCGCGCTATGACTAACAGCAGCATCATCGGCCCTTATGGCGACACGCTCGGCGACGGGCAGGTGCAGCTCTCGTTCACGCTGCCCGCCCCGCACGGGCCGAAGGCCGAAGAAGCCGCCAAGCAGCTTCTCGCGCGGATGGGCTTCAAGGATGTCCGCGTCGCGGTCTCGCGCGACATAGGCGGAGGGTTCACCTTCTTTGTCGCCTACGGGCGCACCTCGCAGACGGTGAATCTCGACGAGGTTACTGTGGACCCGGTGCTGGAGTTGGAAGCTCTGGGGATGCACGAGGTGGACGACCTGCTCGCGGGCGAGTTCGAACGCCCCATCGTCGTTGTGGGCGCGTGCATCGGGTCCGACGCGCACACGGTGGGGATAGACGCCATCCTGAACATGAAAGGCTTCGCGGGCGACTACGGGCTCGAGCGTTACCATATGTTCGATGCGCACAACCTGGGCGCTCAGGTGGAGCCCGAAGAACTCATCCGCCGCGCCGTCGAGCTGGACGCGTCCGCCATCCTCGTCAGCCAGGTTGTCACCCAGAAGGACGCCCACATTCATCAGCTTGCGCGTCTTGTGGAGCTTCTCGAGGCCGAAGGGCTTCGAGACCGCTTCCTGCTCATTGCCGGCGGGCCGTATATCAGCAACGCGCTGGCGAAGGAGCTTGGCTACGACGCGGGATTCGGAAGGGGGGCGAAGCCATCCCACGTAGCGACCTGGATCGCCCGGCGGATGATTGACGAAAAGAGGACAGCAGATTGAGCCATTCGAAGGTTTTCGATTCCACCCCGAGGCAGACAAGCCCCATCGAGACGCGCTACCGGCGCATCGTCACCCCCATCCCGCACCCGGACACGCTGCCGACGCTCGAGACGCTCCGCGAGTTCGAGCCCATCAGCATGGGGGGGCAGCCTCCGATCCGGTGGGAGAAGGCCGAAGGCTTCAGCGTCTTCGATGCCGCGGGCAACACATGGATAGACTTCTCGAGCGGAGTTCTCGTCGCAAACTGCGGCCACAGCCACCCGAAGCTGCGGGCGGCGCTGATTGACCAGATCGAGAACGGGGTCATCTTCAGCTACTGCTTCCCGAACAAGCCGCGCGCTGAACTTGTTCGGCGTCTGGTGCAGCTTGCGGGGGGGCGCATGGACCGCTGCTTTCTGCTGACGACCGGCGCGGAGGCGACCGAGAACGCCATCAAGCTCGCGCGCACGCACGGGCGCAACACGAGCGGCCCCCGGCGCCGCGTCATCGTGTCCTTCGAAGGCGCGTTCCACGGGCGCACGCTGGGCTCTCAGCTTGCGGGCGGAAGCCCGGCGCTCAAAGAGTGGATCGGGATCGAGAACACGGGCTTCGTGAATGTCCCGTTTCCGGACGAGGCCTCCGGGAAGGACGCCGCTTTCTCGGACTTCCTGAGCGCCCTCGACAGGCTGGGGGTGGCGCCGGACGAGGTGTGCGGGGTGATGGCGGAGTCGTATCAGGGAGGCACCGGGCGGTTCTATCCCACGCAGTATATGCAGCATCTGCGCGCGTGGTGCGACGAGCACGACGTCCTGCTGATTATGGACGAAGTCCAGGCCGGGTTCGGCCGCACGGGTAAGCTCTTCACGCACCATCATTACGGAATCGAGGCGGACATCATCTGCTGCGGCAAGGGCCTCTCGGGCAGCCTGCCGATGTCGGCTGTGCTTGGCAACAGCCGCTTCATGTCGAGCTATGGCCCGGGCGAGATGACAAGCACGCACAGCGGCAGCGCCATCTGCGCCCGCGCGGCGCTCGCCAGCCTCGAGATCATCGAGGAGGAGGGGCTGGTCGAGAACTCGCGCAGGCTCGGCGATGTGCTCGGCTCCGAAATCCGCGCGCTCGCCGCGCGGCGGCCCGATCTCATATCCGCCGCCAACGGCCGGGGCCTGATGATGGCCATCCTGTTCAAAGATGCGGCCGGCCTTTCGGGCGGCGAAGTGGCAATGAAGGTCGTGGACACCTGCGTCCGGCAGGGGGTAATGCTGTACGCTCCCGTGGGGCCGGGCGGCGCGACGGTGAAGATCAACCCGCCGCTCATGATCACCGAAGACGCGCTCATAGAAGGGCTCGGAGTCTTCGCGGAGGCTGTGGAATGTCTGTAACTCAGACTGAAAAAGGAGAACAAGTGAAGCGAACCTATCGCGACGTCCCCATCTGGAGCGGCGTGACGGACGAGGAATGGAACGACTGGCGGTGGCAGCTCCGGAACCGCATCACGTCCACCGCGCAGCTCCGGCAAGTCATCCCCGTGTCCGATGAGGAGGCGGAAGGAGTTGACCGTTGCCTCGCGAGCCTGCGCATGGCGATCTCGCCGTACTATCTGATGCTGATAGACCCCGGCGATCCCGACGACCCCATCCGCAAGCAGGCCGTGCCCACACAGCTCGAGACCCATCGCAGCCCGGGCGAGATGGCGGACCCGCTGCACGAGGATGTGGACTCGCCCGTGCCGGGCCTCACGCATCGCTACCCGGATCGCGTGCTCTTTCTGGTGACCGACCAGTGCAGCATGTACTGCAGGCACTGCACCAGAAGGCGGATGGCGGGACAGACGGACAAAGCGCTCAGCCACGATCAGATCGCGCAGGGCATTGACTACATCCGGCGCACTCCCGCCGTGCGCGACGTTCTGCTCTCCGGTGGCGACCCGCTCACGCTTTCCGACGGCCGGCTCGAGGACATCCTGCGCGAGCTTCGCGCCATCGAGCATGTCGAGATCATCCGCATCGGCACGCGCATGCCCGTCGTCCTTCCGCAGAGGATCACGGCCGAGCTTGCTGAAATGCTGGCGAAGTATCACCCGCTCTACGTGAACGTCCACTTCAACCATCCGCGCGAGATAACGCCGGAGGCAGCGAAGGCTTGCGACCTGCTCTCGCGGCAGGGCATCCCGCTCGGAAACCAGTCCGTGCTGTTGCGCGGCGTCAACGACTGCCCGGCTATCATGAAGCAGCTCGTCACAGGGTTGCTCAAGATACGCGTCCGGCCCTACTACCTCTACAACTGCGACCCGTCGCTCGGGATCAATCACTTCCGCACCAGTGTCGCCAAGGGCATCGAGATCATCGAGAGTCTGCGTGGGCACACCAGCGGGCTCGGTGTGCCGGTGTTCGTCGTGGATGCTCCGGGCGGCGGCGGCAAGATTCCCGTCGGGCCGCAGTATGTCATCAGCCAGTCGCCCCGGACCGTTGTCGTCCGAAACTACGAGGGGATGATCTCAGGCGTGCCGGAGCCTCAGGACTACACCGACCCGTGCGCGAACGGCTGCCCGCACTGCAAGGGCGATCCGGCGAGCGTTGGGGTCACGCGAGTTCTGTCTGGCATGCTGGAGGAGGAGACGAGTTGAAACACGCAGTAATCGTTGACGCGGCGCGTACGCCCATCGGGCGCTTCGGCGGGAGCCTGGCCCGCCATTCCGCCGTGGACCTCGCGGCGCACCTGATCAAGGCCTTGCTTCAGCGCAATGAGGTCCCGCCCGAAGCGGTGGACGAGGTCATCCTCGGGCAGGTGATTCAGGCGGGGTCTGGCGCGAACGCCGCGCGCACGGCCGCCATCCGGGCGGGACTGCCGTTCAGCGTCCGGGGGGCTACGATCAACATGGTGTGCGCGTCGGGGATGCGCGCGGTGGATATGGCGCGCCAGGGCGCCCTGCTCGGCGAGGGCGGGGTCTATCTTGCGGGCGGAACGGAAAGCATGACGAATGCGCCGTTCCTGACCAGCGATATGCGCTGGGGGCACAAGCTCGGAACGGTCTCCATGCTCGACACGATCATGGACGAAGCGCTCACTTGCCCGGTCAGCCGGATGGGGATGGGACTGACCGCCGAGGAGGTCGCGGGCCGCACCGGCATCAGGCGAGAAGAGATGGACGCGTTTGCCGTCCAGAGCCAGTCGCGCGCGCTCGCGGCCATCGGGGCCGGACGGTTCGCGGACGAGATCGTGCCGGTGCCCCTGAAGGACGGCGAGATGTTCGCGAAGGACGAGCAGCCGAGGGAGACGGATATGGAGTCGCTGGCGAAGCTTCGGCCGGTGTTCAAGGCCGACGGCCGGGTCACCGCGGGCAATTCGTCCACCATCAACGACGGCGCTTCGGTGCTTCTGATTGCCGATGAGGATGTGGCGAAAGAGCACGGCTGGACGCCGCGGGCGAGGATCGCCGCATCCGCCTCGGCGGGCGTGGAGCCGCAGGTGATGGGCCTCGGTCCGGTGGATGCGGTGCGCAAGCTCTGCTCGGCGATGAGTATAAGTGTGTCACAGTTTGAGCTTATAGAGCTGAACGAAGCTTTCGCCGTTCAGTCGCTCGCCGTCATCCGCGCGCTCGATCTGGACGAAGAGAAGGTCAATGTCAACGGGGGCGCTGTGGCGCTCGGTCATCCGATCGGCGCGAGCGGCGCGCGAATCATAACGACTCTGCTTTACGAAATGGAGAAGCGGGACCTGTCTCTCGGCCTCGCCACCCTCTGTGTCGGCGGCGGAATGGGGATGGCCATGGCCATCGAAAGGGTCTGACGCAAGGTACGTCTGAATGCGGACGGGGAGATCTCAATGAGTGAACTGAAGAAAGGCGCGGGCCCGCTGTTTATGGACCCGGATGCCGACAATGCGCGCGAGTTCTTTGCGACGAAGCATCTCGCGAGCCGCAACAAACTGATGACGGCGACCGAAGCGATCAGTCAGTACGTGCACGACGGCGACTATCTCGCCAGCGGAGGCTTCGGAACCAACCGCATCGCCACCGCCCTCCTGCACGAGGTTGTGCGGCAGCGGCGGAAGAACCTGGGGCTCGCGGGGCACACGATGACGCACGATTTCCAGATTCTGTGCGCCGGGGAGTGCATCAGCCACTGCGATGCGGCGTACATCGTCGGCCTTGAAGCGAGGGGGCTGTCGAAGAACGCGAGGCGCCTCATCGAGTCTGGGAAGATGGAGCTTTGCGAGTGGACGAATGCGGCGCTCTCCTGGCGTCTGCGCGCTGCCGCGATGGGCGTTTCGTTCATCCCCGCCCGCGTGATGCTCGGCACCGACACTTTCGCGAACTCGGCGGCGGTCGAAGTGACCTGCCCGTTCACGGGGCAGAAATATGCCGCTTTGCCCGCGCTCTATCCGGACGTCGCGCTCATCCACGTGCACGTCGCGAGCCCGTCCGGCAATGCCTGCATCGAAGGCCTCACCGCCGCTGACATCGATCTTGCCAGCGCTTCGAAACGCGTCATCATCAGCGCCGAGCGCATCGTGCCGGAAGAAGACATGCGCCGCCGCCCGCACCGCACGACCATCCCTTCGGTGGTCGTGGATGCCGTTGTCGAGGCGCCGTTCGGATGCTATCCCGGCAATATGCCTTACCTGTATTTCTCGGACGAAGACCATCTGCGCGAGTGGCTGCAGGCTGAGGAGGACCCGGAAGTCTTCAAGACCTTCGTTGAGAAGTACATCTACGGCACAAGTTACTTCTACGAGTATCTGGACCTGTGCGGCGGGATGAGGCGGATGATCCAGCTTCGCCGCAAGGAGTATATGGTTGACGGCGCGGCCTGCGACTGAGCGGGGGCGGGAGGAATCTTATGAGCGATTATAACGCGATGGAACTGATGGTGGTAGTTGCGGCTCGCAGCCGGGTGCGCGTCTTGATCATGGCGAACGGTTGTACGGCATGATTTGTGGAGGTGTTTGTTGAAGTTTCCTTTTGGCGATAGCCGAAGGGAGATTCAACAGGATGTGCGACAGCCGGAAGCGACAGATCGAGGAGTTGACGGAGCAGTTTCGTAAGCTGCTGGAGGAGAAGTATCCCGAGAAGGGTTCCACTCTGGCGCGGAT
>MTKZ01001521.1_pt1 | contig 12342 bp, 5 predicted proteins | sample 1042781 | NCBI WGS metagenome assembly MTKZ01 (sample SAMN06212207, study PRJNA360539) | anaerobic digester metagenome | biome: Wastewater treatment plant; material: sludge; isolation source: anaerobic digester fed with sludge from wastewater treatment plant | place: Denmark: WWTP Viborg ...
ACTGCAACGGTTACAGTTTATGCATTACCCTCGATAAGCGGAACTTTAACAGTATGTGATAATTCGACGACACAGCTTACAGGATCGGGTACACCGGCAGCATCAAATCCATGGGTATCATCCAATACCGCAGTAGCGACAGTCAGCAACACGGGATTGGTGACAGGTCAATCGGCTGGAACAAGTGTGATAACTTATACAAATAACAACGGATGCAGTACAGCAGCTACAGTGACAGTTACTGCTCCACCTACAACAGCTAACGCAGGTCCTGACCAGACAGGAGCCTCAATGTGTGGTCTTACAACAACCACTCTGGCCGCTAATACACCTTCAACAGGCACTGGCAGCTGGAGTATAATATCAGGCGCAGGAGGGAACATTGCTACTGCATCAAGTCCTACAAGCACATTCTCCGGTGTTGCAGGAACAAGCTATACACTACGCTGGACAATCAGTAATCCTCCATGTACTTCGTCTACTGATGATGTCATTATAACATTCCAGCAGAATCCTGCAGCACCGACTGTTAACAGCATAACACAACCTTCATGTACAGATCCGACAGGCAGTGTACTACTGACAGGACTTCCTTCTGCAGGCTGGACACTGACACGTAGTCCGGGTGGAAATATCTATACCGGGTCAGGAACCTCAACAACTATAACAAATCTTACTCAAAGCACATCCTATACATTCACTGTTACAAACTTAAGTGGATGTACATCAGTACCGTCGGCGAGTGTCGTCATAAATACTCAGCCTTCGACACCTACAGCTCCTACAGTAGGGACGATCACTCAGCCGACGTGTACTAATTCTACGGGTAGTGTTTCCCTGGGAGGCCTTCCGGCCGGCTCATGGACCATAACCCGTACTCCAGGGAATGTCAATACTCTGGGCTCCGGTGGTACCACAATAATTGCTAATCTGCCGGCAGATGAAACATATACATTTACAGTTACAAATTCATCAGGATGTACATCACCTTCATCTGGATCAGTCGTTATCAATGCTCAGCCTCTTACACCTTCAGCTCCGGTAATAGGTACTATAACTCAACCAACCTGTACAGTAGCTACCGGCAGTGTGGCGCTCAGCGGATTGCCAGCTTCCGGAACCTGGACCCTGACCCGATTCCCTGACGGTACAACCTTTACAGGAACCGGGACTACACGAACCATAACAGGTCTGATAGCAGGAACAACTTTTTTCTTCACTGTTGCAAATTCGGACGGATGCACATCCCTGAATTCTGCCAGCGTACCAGTTAAAACACAACCGGTCACACCATCAATTCCTGTGATTGGAGCAATTACCCAGCCAAGTTGCACATCAGCAACTGGCAGCGTAGTATTGAATGGTCTTCCCGGAACAGGAACCTGGACATTGACCCGTACACCCGGAGGAACAACGAATGGTTCAGGCACTTCCTACACTGTTACAGGTCTGTCTGCAGGATCATATACATTTACTGTTACAAACGCTGATGGGTGTACTTCAGGTTCTACTTTACCGGTAGACATTGAACCACAGCCTGATGTACCAACAACACCAGTTGTTGGTTCCATTACTGATCCCACTTGTTCATCAGCGACTGGAAGCGTAGTAATGACAGGATTACCGGCAAGCGGAACCTGGACACTAACACGTACTCCGGGTAATGTTACGACCTCGGGCACTGGTACCAGCACGACAGTTTCAGGACTTCCTGCAGGCTCATACACCTTTACTGTTACGAATAGTCTGGGCTGTAAATCTGCATCTTCTGGTACTGTGGTTATTGACGCTCAACCACCGTCACCACCTGATCCGACACAAACAATTGACTGTTCCCAGGGTTTTGGAAAAGCTGTAATAACTGTCACCAATCCTACAGGTGCCGGATATACTTATAGTCTGGACGGAGGCAGTTTCCAGGCTTCAGTTACATTCACTAATGTGGCAAACGGCACCCATAACATAACCGTTCGCAATTCATACGGATGTCTTACAACAGGTCCTAATTTCTCTGTCAACTGCGGGTGTTCAAATCCGCCAACTGTTACACTGTCAGCCACTGAAGGAAGTACATGCGGTACAACTTCAATAACAGTCAGCGGAAATACTTTCGGTGGAAGCGCTTCCGGCGTTACTCTAACAGAAAACGGGGCAGGATCCCTGAATCCGCCATCTACTGCCACTTCTCCGTTCTCCTTCACCTATACCCCGGCAGCAGGTGATGCAGGTAAAATAGTTACTATAACAGTGACCACCGATAACCCGCTGGGAAGTCCATGTTCGGCTGCAAGTGCCATTTATACACTTACGGTAAACGATGTTCCGGGTGCTCCGGGTGTAGGTACAATAACTCAACCTACATGTTCAGTTACAACAGGAAGCGTAATCCTGACAGGATTACCGGGAACCGGCACATGGACACTAACTCGTACACCAGGAGGGGTCATAACTACCGGATCGGGTACGAGTACTACGATAAGCGGACTTGCACCAAACACTTATACATTCACTGTTACAAATGCTGCTGGTTGTGTTTCTGCTACTTCGGCAAACGTGACAATCTCACCACAGCCTCCTACACCGACTGCTCCGGTAGTCGGAGCCATTACTCAACCATCCTGCGCAGTTTCGACAGGCAGTGTGGTTTTGAGCGGATTACCTGCCTCAGGTACTTGGACATTGATAAGGACACCGGGAGGAACTATAACAACCGGCAGTGGAACAAGTGTCACAGTATCTAGTATTCCTCAAAACAATACATATACTTATACAGTTACAAATTCCTATGGTTGCATATCAGATCCGTCTCAGAATATAGTGATCAAGACTCAGCCGCTTACTCCATCAGCTCCGATAGTAGGTACTATTACTCAACCGACCTGTTCAGTTACAACAGGAAGTGTAGTCTTAAGCGGCCTGCCTGCGACCGGTACATGGACTCTTACACGCCTGCCGGATGGAGTGGATATCACCGGAACAGGTATTTCTGCCACAGTTACCGGAATCCCATCCGGGACACATGTCTACACGGTTACTAATTCAGACGGATGTACATCTGCTGTATCCGGATCAGTTAAGATAAATGCTCCTCTAATAATACCGACAGCTCCGCAGATTGGAACTATAAGTCAACCTACTTGCAGTGTTGCTACGGGAAGTGTAGTTTTGAGCGGATTGCCTTCAAGTGGCACATGGACGCTTCTTCGTACTCCTGATAATGTAACAACAAGCGGGAGCGGTTCTTCTGTGACAATTCCAGGATTGGATCCGGACACATATTCTTTCAGAGTTACCAATGCAGACGGTTGTACATCAGTCGCTTCAGGGAATGTTGTGATCAGTGCACAGCCTCCTACACCAACTGCTCCGGTAGTCGGAGCTATTACACAACCGACTTGTGCTGTCGCCACCGGAAGTGTTGTTCTTAGCGGATTACCGGCATCCGGTACCTGGACCCTGACGCGGTCACCTGGTCCTGGTACAATTACCGGTACGGGCACTTCAAGAACGGTTTCAGGGCTTCCCACCGGCACTTATACTTATACAGTGACGAATTCATACGGGTGCACATCCGTACCGTCTGGAGTAATAGTTATTAATGCTCAACCAGTCACACCAGCAGCTCCAACTATCGGAACGGTGACACAGCCGACATGTACTACTGCAACCGGAAGTGTCGAGGTGACAGGATTGCCGGCAACCGGAAGCTGGACCCTCACTCGTTATCCGGATGTGGTGAAATTCAATGGTTCCGGTACAAGTATTACAATTTCTAATCTGGCAGCCAATACATACACGTTTACAGTAACCAATGATGATGGATGCAACTCAGTCGCTTCAGCAAGTGTTACGATTAACGCCCAGCCGCTTACTCCGGCTACACCAATTATTGGTACAATAATGCAGCCAACATGCTCTGTGGCCACAGGCAGTGTGGTTGTAAGCGGATTACCCTCTGCAGGATGGACACTTACACGCTATCCAAGTGGAAATACCCTTTCAGGAACAGGCACAAGTGTTACAATTTCAGGTCTTACTGCCGGATCCTATACTTTTACAGTGACTAATCTGGCTGGTTGCACATCTGCATTATCTTCTGCTGCTCTTATAAATGCCCAGCCGCCAACACCTGCTGCACCTGTTCAGAATGTCGACTGTGTCCAGGGCTATGGAAAAGCTGTCGTCACAGTAATAAGCCCGACAGGTTCCGGATACGAATACAGGATCGATGCCGGTACGTATCAGACGAGCAATATATTCTCGAATGTGGCCAATGGAAGCCATACGATAACTGTAAAGAACTCAGACGGATGTACGGCCACGGGTGCAAGTTTCCTCGTATCGTGCGGATGCGCCAATCCACCAACATTATCACTGACATCCACAAGCGGAAGTACCTGTGGTATCTCGCCTGTAACGGTAAGCGGGAATATATTCGGCGGCAGTGCTACAAGTGTCACGATAATTGAGAATGGAGCGGGGACTGTTAGTCCTGTTTCCTCAACTACCTCTCCCTTCTCCTTCACTTATACACCTGCAGCTGGTGACGCAGGTAATACTGTCATTATAACAGTAACGACAAATAATCCTCTGGGAACACCTTGTGCAGCTGCTAGTGCAACATATTCTCTTAAGGTGAATGCATTACCTTCACCTCCGGCTATAGGAACGATCACTCATCCGACATGTAGTGTTGCGACAGGAGGTGTCGTGCTTAACGGATTGCCTTCAACGGGAAAATGGACAGTTATTCATGTGCAGGGTGGAGAAACATATACCGGAGCAGGAACAACAACTACAATAACACAACTCTCAACGGGAACCCATAATTTCACAGTTACCAACTCACTTGGATGCACCTCGTTGCAGTCGTCTAACGTCGTAATAAATGTTCAGCCTGATACACCGACACCACCGGTAATTGGTGCTATAACCCATCCGACATGTAACGTTTCGACAGGCAGTGTAGTTTTAAGCGGATTGCCTGCAACCGGAACGTGGACAATTACGCGTCTGCCGGCTGGTGCTACAGTAACTGGTACAGGTACCTCAAGAACGATCACAGGAATAACTTCTGGTACACATACATTCACAGTAAGGAATGCTGCTGGATGCATCTCGACAGAATCAGCCGCAGTAGTCATAAACGAACAACCCGAGACGCCTTCTGCTCCTGTCATCGATTCAATTGCACATCCGACATGCACAGTCTCAACGGGAAGGATATATATCAGCGGATTACCTGCAACCGGTACCTGGACATTGACAAGGCTCAGTGAAGGTGTTACAACGACCGGGACAGGTACAACAACCGTCGTTTCAGGATTACCTGCCGGTACCTATACTTTCACAGTGAGGAATGCAGTGGGATGCACATCGGTGGTTTCTTCAAGCGCCAAGGTCAATACTCAGCCTCCTACGCCTACAGCTCCTGTAGTAGGCACAATAACTCATCCGACTTTCTCTGTACCGACAGGAAGTGTCGTTCTGAGCGGACTGCCTTCATCAGGGACATGGACTATCACAAGGATGCCCGACAATGTAAAAACAACAGGAACCGGAACATCTAAAACATTGACCGGTCTTGAACCCGGTGACTATACCTTCACTGTAACCAATTCAGCCGGATGTACTTCAGCTCCTACCGCTAAAGTGACAATTAATGCACGTCCCGGACCGCCTAAGGTAGTTATCAACAATCCGCCAACGATCTGTTCCAACGAGACGACGGATCTTACTCTGCCGGCCGTAACTGAGGGTTCAGATGCAAACCTTACATACACTTATTGGTTAAATTCCGGAGCAACAACTCCGTTGGCAACTCCTGAAGCCACACCTCCCGGAACATATTACATCAAGGGAACGTCAACAGCCGGTTATTCGACAATAAAACAGGTTGTTGTTTCAGCCGACCAGATGCCTGTCGCTGATGCCGGACCCGACCAGGAACTTAACTACGTTCTCGAGACTACCCTCAATGCTGCGTATCTTGAATACGGAACAGGCTTATGGTCAGTTGTGACCGGTTCAGGTAGTTTTGAAAACGAGACAGACACGATTACAGATGTTACGGGCTTGTCAATAGGTGATAACATATTCCTCTGGACAGTCACCAACGGTGTATGCCAGCCTGCAACAGATCATGTCCTTGTGCATGTCAACGATCTCTTAATACCGAGCCTTATAACTCCTAACGGCGATCCGTATAATGAGTATTTTATACTTAACGGACTTGAAGAGACCCTCGGCAAGACCGAGCTTGTGATCTTCGACAGAAGAGGTATGCAGGTCTTCAGATCAGCAAACTACGAAAACGACTGGAACGGGCTCGACGATAACGGCAAAGAGCTTCCTGAAGATACCTATTTCTGGGTACTCAGGTCGGCTAACGGGAAGTCGTTGAGCGGGTTCATTGTGATAAGACGATAATTGGTTCCAGGTTCCGTGTTTCAGGTTCCGTGTTTCAGGTTAAGAGAATTAATTGATATAAATGAAAATTGAGAGATTTGAGGATTTGGAAATTTGGAAAGAAGCAAGGAGCCTTTGTAAATATATTTTTGATATAACTGAAAAAGATCCTTTCTGTAAAGATTTCAAACTTAGGGACCAGATAAGGTCATCCTCTGGATCCATTATGGACAACATAGCTGAAGGATTTGAAAGAGGCGGGAATAAAGAATTCATTCAGTTTTTAAGTGTTGCCAAAGGATCTTGTGGAGAAAGTCGTTCTCAATCTTATAGAGCTTTTGATTATAACTATATTAAAGAGGAAATTCTTCAGGAGTTGATCACACAAACAAATAAGCTAAGCAGAAAAATAGCTTCATTTAAATCATACCTGAAACAAAGTAACTTCAAAGGTTCAAAATTTATTAAATACTGAACCTTGAACCTCGAACCTCGAACCTCGAACCTCGAACCTTGAATTCCTTATAAATCAATTTCTTATGAAACGCATACTTAAGTCAATCATTTTCCTTCTCTTTCCGATAAGCTTGTTCGGCCAACTCACTCCCGTAACCGATCACTACATCCTTAATCCCCTGTCAATCAATCCTGCATTCGCCGGTAACAGGGGGGCATTGAATATAGCCACCTTCTACAGGAGGCAGTGGGTGGGAATACCCGGGTCACCACAGACAATGACGCTCTCGGTTGATGCTCCGCTACTGAGCTCCAAACTCGGACTGGGATTAATGATTGTCAACGACAAGATCGGTGTGACGAAAGAGACTCAGATTGCCACTTCTTATGCTTATAAGATAGATATGAAGGCCGGCTATCTGTCACTTGGACTGGGAGCCGGACTACTGACAACAAATACAGCATGGTCCGATCTGATAGTCCTTGACGAAGAGGACGATTATTACCAGATCGACTCACGAGTCTTTGTCGTACCCGATTTCAGCTTTGGAGCATATTATACCTACCAGGATTTCTTTGTCGGCTTCTCCATTCCTAGATTACTGAGTTATAACTTCGATTTCGATAAGAATAAGTATTCGCTTGCATTTAAACCAGCTCAGTATTCATACCTCCTGAATACCGGGTATCTTGTCGATCTGTCGCAAAGGGTAAAGATGTTCCCATCAACCCTTATTTCGTTTTCTCCCGGCAGGAAGCTTTTGTATGACATCAACCTGCATTTCAGTCTGTTTGACCGGCTGTGGACAGGCCTTTCCTACCAGAGTGACAGATCGGTGTCAGCACTGCTTCAATTCGCGGTCAACAATCAGTTCAGGGTAGGGTATACCTATGATTTCGATTTCGGCAAGCTCGGAAGATACAGTAATGGTTCACATGAGGTAATGCTCAGGTATGAGTTCAGGTACAAGGTGGATGTGGTGAACCCGCTGATATTTTGAAGTCGGAAGTCTGAAGTCGGAAGACCGAAGACCGAAGACCGAAGACCGAAGATAGAAGCAAGAAGTTAGAAGAAAGGAAGGAAAATGGATACGGGAGCGAAATTTAAGTTTGAGAAACTCATAATCTGGCAAAAAGCAATGGATTATGGAGAGAGTATTTGTCAATTATCTACGAAGTTTCCAAAGAAGGAGTTATACAATTTATCCTCCCAGATAATCCGGGCAGTAGATTCTGTAGCGCTTAATATTTCAGAAGGTGCGGTAGGTCAGTCCAATCCGGAATTTAAACGATTTATAGGTATTGCAATCCGTTCTCTTGCTGAAGTGGTTACCTGTCTGCACAAAGCATCCAGGAGAAATTATATCTCCAAAGAAGAATTCTCTGAGCATTATGAACAGCATATAATTTAATGAATATGATGGTAGCTTTTAAAGGAAAAATCAACTGAATTATTACATTAAACCATACATTTAAAACCAATTTTTTCATAAATACTTTTCTTTACTTCGGACTTCCGGCTTCGGACTTCCGACTTCCGACTTCCGACTTTCCTGCAAAACAATTACCTTTACAATCCTTAAAACACAAAATGAGATATAAATTCTTCATATTCATATTATTACTAACACAAACAACTCTTTCTGCCCAGGAAGCGACATATACAGTAATCCGCACTTCTTTCAGTACCGATAATTTCGATGAGTATTGTCCTGTATATTACAGGAATGGAATCGTGTTCTGCACAAATAATAACTCGGGCTCACTGGTCACTTATTCATCAGCTCAGGGCACCGGGACTGTGGACATAAACTATATCGATACAGCAGGATCCGCAAAAAGATCAAGGCTTTTCTCAAAGAGTCTCAGAACGAAGGCAAACGATGGTCCGGTTACATTCAACAGCAGGAGAGATACGATCTATTTTTCCAGGAATATGAATATTGAAGGTAACCTTAAGGAGATATCCTCAGTAAGGAACAGACTTGGAGTTTTCAGTGCAGTTGATGACGGTAAGGCATGGACAAGAATACGGGAATTAAGGTTCAATAACGAATGGTATAATATTACTTCACCATGTCTCTCGCCTGATGGAAAAAGGTTGTATTTTGCCTCTGATATGCCAAATGGTCACGGCGGATCAGATCTTTATTACTGTCAGTGGCGTGGAGATTACTGGGACGATCCGGTAAATCTTGGCAGTACCATAAATACTAAAGGGAATGAAGCATATCCATTTGTTACCGCGGCCGGAGAATTATTCTTTGCTTCTGACGGCCACCCGGGTTTGGGAGCGAAAGATATCTTCTATTCAAAACAGAAAGGAAATGAGTGGCTTCCTCCAGTAAGGCTCGATCCTCCGGTAAATTCGCAGTATGATGATTTCGGACTGATTGCTGATCCCATGATGAATGAGGGATATTTCTCCTCAAACAGGCTTCGCAGTACGGACATTTTCAAATTTAAAGTAAATCATTCGCAGATATTTTATGCCGGTACACAGAAAGAAAATAATTATTGCTTCATCTTCAGCGATCCCGGAGAAATAAATGTTGATACTACCTATCTTCAGTATGTCTGGGATTTTGGTGACGGGAAGAAAGGATATGGGGAAGTATCGAGCCACTGCTATTCTGGTCCGGGTACATATAATGTCAGACTCGATATTATTGACAGGTTATCAGGTAATCTGTTTTTTACGAAACTAAGATATTCGGTCAGATTGCAGGATTATGAACAGCCATACATCAGCTCTCCTGATATTGCGATAGCCGGGCAGCAAATAAGCTTAAGCGGGCTCCAATCACATATGCCTGACTACGATATCCTTAGCTATTCGTGGGATTTTGGAGACGGCACGAGGCTTGAAGGCCCTGATGTAAATATCACTTTCAAAGAGAAGGGTGAATATAATATAAAACTGGGATTGAAGATCAAGTCTAAATCTGACGGTATTATTTATTCTGCCGGAGTTTCAAAAAAGATAACTGTTCTTAGTAATGAACAGGATAGAAAATCATTTTTAGAAGCAAGGAAGGCAGAGAAAGACCAGCTTCAGAATATCTGGAGTTCAGAAAATGCAATAATAAGAGTTGAATTCTCAGCTGAAGAAAGCTTCAGAAAAGACGGGATATTCAGACTTCAGCTTCTGTCATCATCATCAAGACTTTCTGCAGGCAGCGGTCTTTTACGTAACCTGCCTGATGATAAATATTTCCTTAAGGAGGTCCGTGAAGAAGCATCAGGAAGATATGAGTACTATGTTGAAGAACAGATCAGGCTAAGTTCTTTATACCCTTCTTTCAGGGAATTACTGGCGCTGGGCTTTAAAGAAATCAAAGCAGTGATAACAGTTCCGGCTGTTCTTTCAGAACGTGAACTCACTACTCTCAAAAAGAATTACGGAGTATTATCTGATGATTATTTTGATGCTAACGGGCGTTTGAAAACCCCTGCCTACCTTATGCTCGATCAGATTATTATTCTGATGAACAGGAATCCGGAAATCAGGATGCAAATAGAAGTCCATACTGATAATCTCGGGCAGGCGGCAAACAATCTGAAAATTTCACAAACCAGGGCTCAGCTTCTTGTGAATTATCTCATTAACAGAGGTATCAGCAGTAAGCGTCTTACACCTAAAGGCTATGGAGGCGTAAAACCGGTCGCATCAAATATGTATGAACGTGACAGGAGGCTTAACAGGAGAGTGGATTTCAGAATCATAAATTAGCCAGAGTAATTACACGACTTTAAAAATTTGTTTAAATTTATGAATTTAAAAAGGCATTAGGGCAATAGGGCTTTAAGGCATTAGGGCATTAAGGTGTTAGTATATCAAAAATATCCGGATTCCTGCAACTTATAAAGCGCTAAAGCCGTAAAACCATAAAACCGTAAAACCGTAACGCCGTAACGCCTTTCTTTTATTAAAACATATTATGAATTTTTACAAAATCGCTTTAAGATCGCTCTTCTACCTGATCCTTGTTCTCCTGGCAGGCGGTTGCGAAATTGAGCATAAATCTGATCCATGTCAGAAGACAAAGTGGTCATTGCCAAAGGAGTATGAAATCAAGCTTGCCGTTCATATTTCATCTTCAAACGGGATACTACCAGGTAGCACGGCAGGTTCACAGTATCCGTCGGGCTTTCAATCTATGCTTGTAAACGGAACAATCGAAATGGCTGATTGTTCTGGTGATGTTGACGGTCCACATAACCTTGGCAATACCTATCTGACCAAAGGGATCGATTATCCGGCTCCGATTGATATACCCCAATCATATTGGATAGGGCATGTCGTCTATGTGTATAAATTCGACAATGATAAAGATCAGATCAATATTGATCTTAATGTAAAGGTAACGATGCCTGATGGACAATCCTATATATGCAATTTCCAGGATGAAGTAAAGGCTGACCAGATAATTCAGGTTCCGGGGGAAATGTATCATTACATACTATTGGATGTATATTCGGCATTGTGGGTAAAAGTTTGAAGTGACTAAAGTGATTTAAGTGCCTAGAGTGCCTAGAGTTAGTTAACCAGTAACAAGCAACCAGTAACAAGCAACCAGTAACAAGCAACCAGTAACAAGTTGAAAAGATATCTTCTATTTATCACTTTATGTTTTACATGGCTAAGTCTGCTGGGACAGGCACCGGAGGGTTTTAATTACAGTGCTATTGTCCGGGATAATCTCGGTAATCCTCTTGCTAACCAGGCTGTTTCATTCCGCTTCAGCATTGTAAGGGGTAATGTGACCGGAACTGTTGTGTATAGCGAGACTCACAGCACAATTACTGACCCTTTGGGACAGGTATCACTAATTATAGGCAATGGGGCTATCATTTCGGGAGTCTTCGCAAATATTGAATGGGGGAGTGATGCCTATTTCCTGAAGGTGGAGCTTGACAAGACCGGAGGTTCTTCATACGTTGAGATGGGTATAAGCCAGTTCCTGAGTGTTCCTTACGCTCTCTACGCAAAAAAGGCAGGATCAGGAGGGGGCGGAGGCGGCGGATCAGTCAGCCTTGCAGCCGGTAATAATATTACTATCTCAGGGACCGGCACTGAAACTGATCCTTACATCATAAATGAAAAAACACACTATGTTGGTGAATCTTACGGAGGAGGTATTGTATTCTATATCTATGATAACGGCAGGCATGGTTTGATAGCTTCTCTGGCAGATCAGGATCCGGCCATCCAATGGTATAACAGCGTAAAACGCTATACTAACACGGCAGGTGACGGCATCGGAGCCGGAAAGATGAATACAATGCTTATAGTTGCCTTACAGACCGACAACGATCCGGTCGGTAATTTTGCTGCAAAGGTATGTGCTGATTATTCGGTTACTGTTGAAGGTGAGAGTTACGGTGACTGGTATCTGCCTTCCAAATACGAACTTGCTATACTGTTCATGCAAAAAGACCTTGTGGGAAATTTCAACAGTGATTATTACTGGAGTT
>MTKZ01040750.1_pt1 | contig 12338 bp, 10 predicted proteins | sample 1042781 | NCBI WGS metagenome assembly MTKZ01 (sample SAMN06212207, study PRJNA360539) | anaerobic digester metagenome | biome: Wastewater treatment plant; material: sludge; isolation source: anaerobic digester fed with sludge from wastewater treatment plant | place: Denmark: WWTP Viborg ...
CTGTCGGTCGATTCGCTCCAGGAGCCGCAGCCCGAGCCGGCTGCAGCGCAGTGAGCCAACTGAGATAGGGAGGCATGCGAAGATATGAAACCCGCACGAAATATCACGAGAAGCGATGTGGCCGTTTTGCTGGTCCTGACAGCTATCGTCCTGTGCAACATCGCGGCCATCGGCGCCACCGGCCGCAACCGCGCCAAAGAGATCGTGTGCCTGACTAACCTGCGCCAGTGGCACGACACATTCCAGGATTACCTGCGGGAGAACGACGGCAAGTTCTTCACCGGGATGACCAACACGGGCTACTGGTGGCCCGCCCAGCTCGATGAGGCGACGCAGAGCTGGAAGAAGAACAGGACGTGGTTCTGCCCGACGGCAACAACGCCCCTGGCCGACGAGGATGGTCGCAGCAGCCCGTATAGGACATACCTCATGGCTTGGGGAATCTTCACCACGCCACAACTCNNCGATGGAATCGCGGGCAGTTATGGACTGAACGGCTACACGATCGACATTCCGGCGTCGAGCGTGTATGAGGGCGGTCTATCCGCCAACTACGGCTGGCGCGACCTCGCGAACGTCGCCCAGGCCGAGACCATCCCGCTGTTCTTCGACGCGTTGCGCTTCGACCTGTGGCCCCTGCACACGGATGCGCCGGCCCAGCACGCCAATGCCGCTTGGTCAAGCAACCAGATGGCCCGCTGTTGTATCAACCGGCATAGCGGCGCGATCAATTGCCTGTTCCTCGACGGCTCGGCGCGAAAGGTGGGCTTGAAGGAACTCTGGACGCTGAAGTGGCACAAGTCGTTCGACACCGCCGGACCATGGACACAAGCCGGCGGTGTGACGGTCGCCGACTGGCCGCAGTGGATGCACGAATTCAAAGACTATTGATCCAATCCCCGAGAATGCGAGGCAAGAAGATGGGGTGTCGGCGAAGACCGACGTTGGTGGATTGCCTCGTCGCGACGACCTGCGTTGCGGTGCTCTTCATGACCGTTGGCGCCGTCGGCCGGCAAGGCCGTGAGCGGGCCAAGCGGGCGGTCTGCCTGAGTGACCTGAAGCAACTGACCCAGGCCTGGTGCCAGTTCGCCGACGACCACGACGGCAACCTCGTCAGCGGCGCGGGCGGAATCTATATGACGAGCAACAAGCCCTGGGTCGGCAAGTGCTGGTCGTCCTACTACGCGTCGGGCGGCCTATTGCCGGAAGGCGAGCAGGTCGCGGGGATTCGCGTGGGAGCCCTCTGGCCCTATCTCCGGGAACTCAATCTGTATCGCTGCCCAAGCGGATACCCGGGCGAGAGACTCAACTACTCTGTCGTTGACGGGATGAACGGGTCGAGCCGCACAGGGACGACAACGGTGGCCCAAGGCAGGCTGGTGGGGCTGCGGGTCGGCGACACGGTCGTTTGGGTGCAGAATCTAAGCGAGATCGTCTCGCCGGGCCCGGCCGAGCGCATGGTCTTCATCGACGAAGGGTGGATTACGCCGGACAGCTACAACACCCACTACCGTCAGGAAACGTGGTGGGATGACCCGCCGGTCCGACACAACGACGGCATGACAGCCTCGTTCGCCGATGGTCACGCGGAATACTGGCAGTGGAAANNGTGGGGCCGGTTCAGCGAGCAAGCTCATCGGACCAACAACCACGTGCCGGAGACTGCCGAAGGCTTCGAAGACCTGCACCGGCTCCAGCGGGCGATCTGGGGACGTCTGGGCTATGAGCCGACGCAATGACGCGAGGGAAAGGACCATGACAGGAGCCTCACGAATCCGTAAGGCCGACGCGCTCGCGCTGGCTATCTGCGTCGCCATCGGAATTGCCTGTCTCGGCGCCATCGGCGAACAGGGGCGCAACCGCGCCAAGGAGGCGGTTTGCCTGTCCAATGCCAGGGGACTGTCGCAGGCGTGGCTCCAGTTCGCCGAGGATCACGACGGCAATCTGGTTGGCGGACACACGCACACCGGCCAATGGGTGGACCGCGACCCGGTCGGCGCCACCCTCGTGCAGCAGAAGGAAGCCATCCGACGCGGCGTGCTGTTTCCTTACGTGGGCAAGGTCCAGATGTATCACTGTCCCGCCGACCCAAGAAGGCAGGACTCGCTCTATGTGACCTACCGAACGTTTGCCATCCCCGGCGGCGCCAACGGAGAGATGTGGAGCGGTTATACCAGGGCGAGGCGGATTACAGACCTGACGCGTCCTTCAAAGCAGTATGTCTTCGTCGAAGAAGCAGACCCCCGAGGCATCCAGATCGGTTCTTGGCAGATGAACCCCGGGACCAAGACGTGGGTGGACCCGCTGGCGATGTGGCATCCCGAGCGCACTACGCTGGGCTTCGCCGACGGCCACGCGGAGACGCACCCGTGGCAGAACCGCAGTCTCATCGGATGGTGCCATCGTGCCATGTATGAGTCGGGCCAGTTCGCATTCAGTATGACCCCTCCGGCCGACGAGCGGGAAGACGTCGAGTACATGGCCGCCGGATTCCCCTGCAAGTCGATCCCGTGAGGGGCGCGCTGACACAGGTAGGGGCGTCCCGGCGCGCCTGGACGCCCTCACAGGCGATGGCGGATGATGCGGCCCTCGATCATGTAGATGACGTCCTCGGCGATGTTCGTCGCGTGGTCGGCGATGCGTTCGAGGTGCCGGACCGCGGAGAACATGTGGATCAGCGATTCGGTATACTGCGGCTGCGCGGGGATCATGTCCTTGACGATCCGGTACATCTGACGGTTCAGCTCATCGACCTCATCATCGGCCGCACAAACCTCATGCGCCAGTTCGGCGTTGAGGTTGACCAGGGCATCGAGACTCTTCTGGAGCATGGCCTGGGCCTTGCGGGCCATCGCCTCAAAGTCGAACAAGATGTCGACCGGCGGCCGGGTGGCCAGAAACGCCGCCCGCTCGGCGACGTTGACCGCCAGGTCCCCGACACGCTCCAGATCATTGTTGATCTTCAGCGCCGCGATGATGAACCGCAGGTCCGTCGCCACCGGCTGATACAGCGCCAGAATCTTCAGGCAGCTCTCTTCAACCTGCACCTCCATCTCATCGAGCTTGAAGTCGTTGTCAATGACGCGCTGCGCCAGAGCGACATCCCGGGTTTCGATCGCGGTCGTCGCCTCCCGAACGGCCAGCTCGGCCATCGTTCCCAGCGTCAGGATCTCCTTCTTGAGGAGTTCGACATCTCGTAATAAGTGGGCGGGCATAAGAAAGCTGCTCCCTTTGTAGTATTGATGATTGATGATTGATGATTGATGAGTGATGATTGATAAGACAGATGAGAAGCACACCTGCAGTACTTGTCAATAATCAATCATCCATAATCAATCCACTAGCCGAATCTTCCGGTGACATAGTCCTCGGTCTGTTTCTTCGTCGGGTTGCTGAAAATCTTCTCGGTCCGATCGTACTCGATCAACTCGCCCAGGCAGAAGAACGCCGCTCGCTCGCTGACGCGGGCCGCCTGCTGCATGTTGTGGGTCACGATCACGATCGTGTACGTGCTCTGGAGCTGGCCGATCAGGTCCTCGATCCGACCGGTGGCGATGGGGTCCAGCGCCGAGCAGGGCTCGTCCATCAGCAGGACGCGCGGGCGGGTCGCCAGCGCGCGGGCGATGCAGAGGCGCTGCTGTTGCCCGCCGGAAAGGGCCAGAGCCGACTTGCGCAGGTCGTCCTTCACCTCGTCCCAGATCGCGGCGGCACGGAGAGATTGCTCGACGATGTGCTGCAACTCGTCCCCGCGCCGGACCCCCTGGAGCCGGGGTCCATAGGCGACGTTGTCAAAAATGCTCTTGGGAAACGGATTGGGCTTCTGAAAGACCATGCCCACCTGCTGACGAAGATTGACCAGATTGGTGCGTTTGTCGTAGACGTTCTGCCCATCGACCTCGAGCAGGCCTTCGGTGCGCACGTGGGGGATCAGGTCGTTCATGCGGTTGATGCTGCGCAGGAACGTGCTCTTGCCACAGCCGCTGGGCCCGATGATGGCCGTGACGCTGCACGGATGGATATCCATCGTGATGTCCTTGACGCCCACCTTCGCGCCGTAGTGCAGCGAGAAGCCCCGCGAGCGAATCACCGGACAGGTGCATTCCATCGCCTGCGGCTTCGATTCCGGCGCTTCCCGATGGGCGAGCGTCACTCTCATCCTGGCATCCGCCTTCGCGGTCGTGTTTCCGGCAGCAATAGCTGGCATAGGCTCTTCTTTCTCCGGCATCAGACAATCACCTTTCGGCGGCGCGTACCGGCCGGTCAATGCCCCTTGAGTTTCTTGAAGACCCTCGAACGCAGGACCACGGCCAAGGCGTTCAGGACCAGGATCAACAGGATCAGCGTGACCACCATGCCGTACTGATTGTGCGGCACCATCATCGCCAGCCGATCGCCGACGGCCATGTCGTAGCTGCCATAGGACAGTGTGCGGGTCGGGTCGAAAATCGACTTCGGAATCGGTCGCATCGACACGGCGCCGGTGAACAGGATGGGGGCCGTCTCCCCGGCAATCCGGATGAGGCTCAGGATCACACCGGTCAGGATTCCTGGCAGGGCCGCCGGGAAGGTCACAATAACGAACGTGCGGAACTTGCTGGCGCCCAGCGCCAGCGAACCTTCCTTGTACGACAGCGGAACGGTCCGGATGGCCTCTTCGCTGGCGCGAATCATCACCGGCAACGTCAGGACCGCCAGCGTCAGCGACGCGGCCAGGATACACGCCTTCGGCTCGAAACCGAGCTCGGGAAACAGGAACAGCACGAAGAAGGCCAGCCGAACAGCCCGAACACGATGTTCGGCACGCCCGCCAGCGTGTTGATCGACATGCGAAGGATCCGCATGGCCGGACCTTCCGACGCACACTCGACGAGGTACGCCGCCGAGATAACTCCCAGAGGGATCACGAAGAGCATGCCCAGCACGGTAATCAGCAGGGTCCCGAGCAGTTCGGGGCCCACACCGCCAAAGTAGTGGCTGTCGAAATTGTCGTCGAGGAAGAATTGCCAGTAGACTGTGAACCTCGGTCGGAGCATCTCGTTGAGGTGCTGCGGAACGTAGGTGAACAGCGGCTCCAGCGCGGTGTCGTGAAACAACTCGGCCCGGGGGCTTCGTTGTTTGACCAGCGGCTGTCCCGGCTCCTGCTCGACCCACCGCTCGGCCCAGAGCAGTCTGTCGAGCAGCGCTTGCGCCTGGTCCCATCGCGTCGCCCCGTAAGACGACATCGCCAGCGGTCGGGCCGCCTGGTTCGGGCGGGGACCCAGCAGGCCTGGACGCTCGATGGACCCGAAGAGAATGACCTCGACCTCATCGAGTGCGACGAGGTAGTCGTGATAGTGGCTCAGATCGATGTGCTCGGCCGCCTCCAGAAAATCAGCCGCCATGACGAAGTACCGCTCGGCCACCGTGCCCGTGAATCGCGCCTCGTCCTTGCGGGCCAAAACCTCCGCGACGTTTCGCCGGATCAGCTCGATGTCCTGGCTCCTGAACGCCTCTTGCAGCAGGTCCCGGATGGTCCGGGCGACCTCTCGGGCTTCCGTGTACTCATCGGCAGAGGCGTCGTTGTGTCGCAGCTCTCCACCGTATTCGCGGTTGATCTGGCGCGCCTCGGACGACATCGCCTCGATGTCGATTCCATTCCTGAAGCGGTCGATCATTTCGTAGACCACCTGGCGGGCCTGGTCTGTCTCGGCAATCTCGGCCGCCAGAGCGGTCCGGTCGGCCCGGCGGAACAGATCGCGCTGCATCTTGCGGAACTCGACGGTCCCCTGGAACAGAACAGCGCTGCTGCCGCGATAGACCATCGGGCCCAGGACCGCGATCAGGACCAGCGTCAGCAACACGATGGAGGCGCCGGCCAGGCCGGTGAAGACGCGATCGAGAGTACGTCGGACGCCGAGATTCATTCAGCTCTTCCCCGTCGCTTTCCTGGCCCTGGAGAGGAAATACTCGCTGACGATGTTCAACACGAACGTCATCAGCAGGAGCACCACGCCGACGGCAAACAGGGCGCTTCGATGCGGCATGCCCTCCGGCGCCTCGCCCATTTCTCCGGCGATGGTGGCGGTCATCGTGCGGATCGACTGCGACAGGTCCCACCACGGATGCGGTATCTGCGTGGCGTTGCCCGAGGCCATCCAGACCACCATGGTCTCGCCGATGGCCCGCATCATGCCGAGCACCACCGCGGCAATGATGCCGCTGTGAGCGGCCGGGATAACCACCTTGACCATCGTTTCCAGACGTGTGGCCCCCAGGCTGTACGAAGCCTCGCGAAGCTCCCGCCCCAGCGCCGAGATCGCGTCCTCCGCGACGCTGATGATGGTCGGCAAAGCCATCACAGCAAGTATCACCGATGCGTTCAATGCATTGGTTCCCGTGGAGAAACCGAACTGGCTCTGCATCCACGGGGCCAGGACCAGGACCGCAAAGAAGCCGTAGGCCACCGATGGAATCGCGGCGAGAATCTCCACCACGGGCTTGACGATGTCTCGAATCTTCCACGAGACAATATCGCTCAGGAAGACCGCCGCCAGGATTCCGACAGGCACCGCGAACAGCAGCGCCGCAATCGAAACGTACAGCGAGCCGACGATCAGCGTCAGGGCGCCGAAGGTCGGTTCATCCGCCGTCGGGCGCCACGACTGGCTGGTGAGAAATTCCCCGATGCCGAAATCCCGGAAGAATGGGATCGATCGCGCCACCACGAAGAACAGAATCAGCAGGACCGCCAGGACGGAGGTGCCGGTGATCAGAAACAGCAAGGCCCGGCCCAGATACGACCCGACAAACCCCAGCAGGTCTTCCCCCGGGGTCAGTGCCAGCCCGCTTCTGGCGGGACGGCGCTCGGCCGTCGGCCCCAATGTGAGAGTCGGACTTTCGCTATCCACTCAAGCCTTTCTTGACGATTCGCTCCCCGCCGCGACACCAGATTTCAGTAGGCTGTCAGCGCGATGAAGCCCTTGGCCTCGACGAGTTCCTGGCCCTTTTCCGTCAGATAGAAGGTACAGAACTTGTGCACCACCGAACCGAGCTTGGGGTAACCGTTGGTGAACAGGAACAGCGGCCGGGCTACCGGGTAAACACCGGTGACGATGGTCTGCCGGCTCGGCGCTACCTGATCGACTTTGACGGCCTTGACGTCTTTGTCGAGGAAACCGATGCCAACGTAACCGATGGCGCCTTGGGTGGTCTTGACTCTCGCATGGGCCTGTGGGTTGGCGTTGACGTACTCGACGCCGGAGCCCATCGCCTGCTTGGCCATTACGAGGCTCTCGAACGTCTCGTAGGTCCCTGAGGAGGTGTCGCGGCTGATCACGACGATCGGAAGGCTCGGCCCGCCAACGTGGCTCCAGTTGGTGATCTTGCCGGCGTAGATGTCGCGGATCTGGGCCCTCGTCAGAGCGCTGACCGGATTGGACGGATGAACGACTACACAGACGCCGTCTATCGCCACGACGTGGGCGACCGGCAGGACATTGTTGGCCACCGCGTCCTTGAATTCCTTGTCCTTCATGAATCGGCTCATCGTCGCGATGTCGCAGCGTCCGTCGACCAAAGCTGCCGCCCCGTCACCGCTGCCGGTTTTCTTCACGGTGATGTCCAGATCCGCGTAGACCTTTTTGAAATACTCCGCAAAAGCATCCGCGATGGGCCCGACCGTGGTCGAGCCGTCGATTTGCAGGGTTTCGGCCTGAACGGCCATACCGGTCACCAGCGAGAGGACGACGCCACTGATCCGCAGTTTCTTCATACGTTGACCTCCTTCTTCTCTGTAGGTTCTACTCAGGCTGTGTTAGCATTGTGTTAGATCGGTGTTAGGAAGGCGTAAATCTCTTCCCTTCCGCACTCCGGCTCAGAATTTGACCGCAAGGTCGGCCTGAAAGCGGTCGTAGTCCTCGTTGGACTTGCGTCCGCTGTATTCGCTGACGTAGTAGGTCAACACCGCCTGCGTGTTCTTGGCCAATCCGTAGGCGAAACCGAAGCGATGGCCATTGCCGCCAGTGCCTCCACCTACGAAGTCAGAGGCGTTGAACTGACCGACGACGGCGTCAAGCTCGATATCGCGATAGTCGTAGGAGAACTGCCAGGAACCAGGATCTCTGACCTTGTTGATCGAACCTCCGATGAGCCAGCCGGTGTCCTCGCTGGTGGTGGCTACCGTGTTCTTGACCCAGTCAGCCCAGATGCTCACCGGCATTCCCGCCACCTCCGTGCCGAATTCCGCGAACACCTCGATCAGATCGAAGTCGCTGCCGTAAGAACAGGGATCGCCGGCGGCCGCCGTGTTGCCGGAAAGCGAGTAGTTGTCGTCCGACCAGCGGCTCGTAAGGGATTTCTGTCCCTTGATGTTGCCGTAGTCGAAGTAGCCGGCCCTGGCCAGCACGTAGGTCGGCTTGTCGATCTGGTGCCTCACGAATGCCTGGAGGCCGAACAAGGACGGATCGGCGCCGCTGCTGTCCTGGTCGAGCCAGAAGCCGCCGCCGTTGATCCGCATCGTCGTCTTTTCAGTCAGACCGCGCTCGTAGCCCAAGGCGCCGCCCTCGGGATTCAGATCCCCATCCCAGATCAACTCGTTCTTGCCAACCGCGTGGAACGGGTTGGCGACCTTGCCGGCAGTGACATCGAGCCCATCCAGCCAATTCGGATGGTAGTCGACGTAGGCCTGATCGAGCCGAATGGGCTTGCTGGAGAGGCTTTCCTCCAGGGTCAGGTTCGACGAAACCGGGTCGCCCGATCCGGTGGCGAGGCGCAACCCCACATCCCACTCGTCGGTCACATTCGCCGTGATGCCGATGCGGGCGCGAATCCGGTTGCGGTGGTAGTCGTCATCCCTCGTCCCGTCGTCGATGTACTCATAACGATAGCGGAAATCGCCGGAGATCTCGATCTTTTCCAGCCACTTCAGATTGTCGGGCAGTTGCGCCGGCTCTGCGGTTTCGTCCTTCGCGTGGACTGCCTCGATCTTCTCGTCGAACGTGCGTTCCTTGAGCTTCTGCCTGGCCTCGAGTTGGTTGATCCGGTTCTCCAGGGCCGCCGCACGCGTCTTCTGTGATTCCAGCTCCTGCTTCAGATCGCTCAGCTCATCGGCACCGGCAATCATCGGCCAACAAAGCGCCACGGCCAGCAAAACACCCAGGACCTTTTGATACCTGTTCATTAAACTTCTGCCCATCTCTACGACTCCCTTAAGGTGCTCCGATACCTCCGGCGCAGTCTGAATACTCCTGAGCCACTCTGCTCGAGGTTCGCGTCCAGTGAGTACCGGTTGCGTGTTGGCGGTCAATCAGTCTTATATTAGAATTGTATCAGGGTGGGCAACCGCAGGTCGGGCCGTCCATCGTTTTTCCGAGAAGACCGCGGCGACGCCGGGCCGGGCCAGCCCTGGCGGGTCCCCAAGCCCCGGCCGATCGTGTCATCGCGGCAGATGGAGAGTGAAGGTGGAGCCTCTTCCAGGGGCGCTCTCGACACCGACGTGGCCGCCATGAACAAGAGTGATGTGCTTGACGATGGCCAGACCGAGGCCGGTGCCCCCGAGTTTTCGACTTCGGCCTTTGTCCACCACGTAGAATCGTTCGAAGATGCGGGCCAGGTGCTCCGGCGGGATGCCGCATCCGGCGTCCTTCACGCTGATCGCCGTCTCCCGGTCCTGCTGCACCACTTCGATCGACACCGTCGTCCCTTCGTCGCTGTACTTGACCGCGTTGTCGACGAGGTTCACAATCGCCTGCTCCAGCAACGGTGCGTTGACCCGGGCGGAGATCGAAGCGTCGCAGGACAGCTCCGCCTTGATTCGTTTCTGCTCGGCTCGGACCCCCGCCAGCTCGATCGCGGTCTCCAGCACGGGACGAAGCTTGACATCCTCAAAAAGAATGGCCCGCTTCTCCGCCCCCTCTTCGAGACGGGAGAGGCTCAGCAGGTCGTCGATGATCGCGTTGAGCCGCTCGGCGTGTTTGGCGATGATGCCCAGATACCGCTGACTCTGCTCGGGATCGCGGGACCCGCCGTCCAGAAGAGCCTCGACGAAACCCTGGATCGAGGTCACCGGCGTCTTCAGCTCGTGCGAGACGTTGGCGACGAAGTCCCGCCGCAAGTTCTCGAGCCGGTGAATGCGCGTCATATCGCTGAGCACGATCACCGCACCGCCTCGCTCGGCCTGCGGATCGGCCAGACCCGCGCCGTGAACGTGGAAGAAGCGCCCTCCTTCGTCAGCGAAGGACACATCGCCTTCGGTGGGCTGGTCGCTCTCCAGCGTCCGGCGAACGAACTGCTGCAACCCGACGTTGCGGACGACCTCCTCGATGTGGCGCCCCTGGACATGAGCCGGATCGAGGCTCAGCAGTTGAGCGGCCGCCGGGTTGACGCTTGCAATCCGACCTTGCGAATCCACCGCCAGGACGCCTTCGACCAGGCTGGAGAGAATCGCCTTCACTTCGTTGCGCTGCCGGGTGATGGTGAGAATCCGGTCCTGAAGCTGGGTGGCCATTTCGTTCAACGCGCTGGCCAGCTCGTCGAGTTCGGCGGCGCCGGCCTCCGGGACCCGGATGTTGAGCTGGCCCTGCGCGAAGAGCTGTGCGATGCGCTTCATCCGCGTGANNCCTGATCCGGCGGGAAATCAGCAGGCTTAGAAACGCCGCACCCAAGGCGACAATCAGGCCCGCCCAGACAATCGCGACGTAGATCCGGTTCAGCGTGTGATCGATATCGGTCGCCGGGATCGCCGCGCGAATGACGGCGACCGACTGGCCGTCTTCCTCGATCGGCACCGCGACGTACATCATATTCGTGCCGAGCGTCGGACTGAAACGCATCGACTGCCCGAGCCCCCTGGCCATCGCGTCGATGATCTCGGCCCGGCCAGCGTGATCCTCCATCAACGCCGGGTTCTCGTCCGAGTCGCCGAGGACCTTGCCGTCGGCCGCAATTACCGTCAGACGCATCCGGCCGTCGCCGGCCTGCCGTAGTTTCTTGCACAGAACATCGATGTCCCCCGGCGCCGGGCCGCGAAGCATCTCTTCCACATGCGACGCGGCGACGTCGGCCACCAGACGAAGCTCCTTCCTGAGCTGATCGAGGTAGAAGCGGCGCAGCGTGTACGAGGAATAGGCCGTCGCCACCAGCAGGGCCAGCAGCGTCGTGGCCAGGAAGGACGGATAGAGCTGCCAGATCAGTCGTCTTCTGAACATATTCTCGTCTCCGGGAGGTTTCCCGACCGGTTCGGATTCATGTCACTGGTCCCCTGACAACGCCACTCGTCGGACGGCCGGCGCCAGTGAGGCGACATGCACATCAGTTCAGGGCGACGGACTCGTCCTCAGCACTCCCAGTCAGGCCCTTCGTTCTCGGCTTGACCCCTTCCCACTGGAGCCCACCGATGACTGCCTGCGCGATGTTTGTCAGGTGGTCGCCGATCTTCTCGACATTGTCGACCAGATCGATGAAGATCAAGCCGCTCTCCGGCGTACACAGCCCGTCGCGCATCCGGTCCACGTGACTGCGCCGGAATTCGATCTGCATCCGGTTGAGGTTCTTCTCGTTCGTCAGCGCCGCCTTGGCCTGCTCCACATCGCTGTCCTGGAGGGCCGCGATGATATAGTCGAACATCTGCTCGACCTCGCGTTTCAGCCGTTCGGCCTCTGCGAGCGCCGACTCGCTGAACATGAACTTCTGGTCGATCTTCCGCTCGGCGATTTCGACGATATTGACCGCGTGGTCTCCGATGCGCTCCAGGTCGTTGACGGTATGCAACAGCACAGGCAGCTCGATGGAGACCTCATCCGAAAGATGCCGGCTCGACAGGGCCGAAAGATAGGAGGTGATTTCCAGTTGAAAGCTATCGACGAAATCCTCGATTTCTCTGACGACAGACAACGCACGTACATCGTTCTCGACGATGCCGTTGATCGAGGCGCGAAGCGCTCGCTTGGCCGTCTTGGCCATGCGCACGATCTCGCGTTTGGTTTGTTCCAGAGCGATCTCGGGCGTGTCGAGAAGATGCTTCTCGAGCATGATGGGTCGCATCACCGCATCGCCGGGCCTTTCGCGCACGAGGCGAACGACCACGCGCTCCAGCACTCCAGCCAGCGGCAGCCATATGGCCGCATCAGCCAGCTTAAACAGCGTGTGGGCCACTGCGATGGACATGGCAATAGTGGCAGGTCCCAAAGGCCAGGGGCAGATCGCGACGACGAACATCCCGAACCATCCCCAATGAACGAGCGGATATCCCATTGCGACGCCGGCCACGTTGAACACCGTGTGCGCCCAGGCCGCCCGGCGGGCACTGACGTTGCCTTGGATCGCCGCGAGCTGCGCCGTGATCGTCGTGCCGATATTGCTGC
>MTKZ01011635.1_pt3 | contig 12321 bp, 5 predicted proteins | sample 1042781 | NCBI WGS metagenome assembly MTKZ01 (sample SAMN06212207, study PRJNA360539) | anaerobic digester metagenome | biome: Wastewater treatment plant; material: sludge; isolation source: anaerobic digester fed with sludge from wastewater treatment plant | place: Denmark: WWTP Viborg ...
TTTATTAGCATATTCTTGTATATACTTCCCATTAGGGGTTAATATTCGGTATATCTGCGCTAAACAATCCTTTGGCCTATCAATGTGATGTAGAACTCTAACCATTAATGCCCCATCAAAAGTACTCTCCTTAAAAGGTAGATTGTAAGCATTAGCAGCTATTAATTCAATTCTGGGAAATCTCTTCTTAAGATCTTTACTGTTTTTCTGTAAAGTTTTAAGAGAGTAATCTACTATTACTGGATTAGAGTAGTTATTATAGTAGGAATCTGTTAATCTACCAAAGGAGCCTCCAATATCTAAAAACCATTGACCCTTTAATTTGGCAAAGAGATTTTTAAGTAGTATCTCCTCAGAGATATGCTCGTACTCTCTTTTCTTCCAATATGTACTGTAATCATAGTCATAGGTATCATAATCTGCTATTTTTTTCATAATTTTGCTTTTCTTTGATTAAATCTTGAAACTCTTTAAAGAGTTTAACACTTTGCTTAATATTTCCTAACTGTTCTGCAGAGGCAATCTTTACTCTAAAATCCTCTTCTTTTCTAACAAAATACGACTTTACGATACTATCATAAATATTAGATAATTCCTCTATGTTACTCTCTCCTTTAGAAAATGAAAATATGCTATCCTCAATTAGTGGTTTAATTACGGGATCTTCCTTGTATTTTTCAATCAATTCCTCCCTTGTTATTTTAGGGTTCTGTGAAACAAAAGACAAAATTTCCAATATTTTTTCATTTTCGAAAAATTTCAAATCAAAATTTTTGAGAACTTTAAAATTTTGTTGGAAAAGTAGGGACTGAAGAAAAATGGCGTCTTTACTAGACCTTTTGATGCCAAATTTTTCACTTTTTGCCTCAGGGCCCAAAAAGGCTTTATTTGAGCCACTTTTGAAGGGCTCAAATTTCGTTATATTTACTGACGATTTCACATAGAATAAAAAATTTGAACGATTTTTTACATGTGAGAGAGTTGACTCCATCCATGAAACAATCCGACGATAATCTTCGAACTTGTTTAAATTCTTGTTTTTAATATACTCAGTAAGTAGATATGTATATGCATCTACTCTCTTTTTAACTAATGATTTAAATTTTTTAGGCTCTTTTTCAATCATTTCATCAATATCTTTGTATGGAGATGTATTTGTAGCGTATGTATTAAGGGAAAGCTCTTGAGCGAGGATAAAGGCTTTCTCTACTGCTTTTTGTCCTGCACTATCACTATCAAAAAGGAAGAGAACATTTTTAGATAGTTTTGATACTTTAGCTAACTGCTCTTTTGTTAATGCAGTCCCAAGTGGTGCTACAATATTTTCAACTCCTATTTGATGTGCTGATATTACATCAGTAGTTCCTTCGCAAAGGATTATAAAGTCTTCCTTTCTTGATTGTTGTCTTGATTCATACTGGCCATACAGGTTATCACTTTTATGATATATTGGCGTCTCTGGGGAATTCATATATTTTGGTCCATACTCGTTGCCAGGAAGTACTCTTCCNNNNCCCTCTTTTTCAACAAATAGGCCTGATTGAAGTAGTTCGGATTTAGAGTATTTCTCTTTACTTTGTATATATTCGAGTAAACCTATTCCTCCTGGAGCGTATCCTATACCAAACTTTTGGATACTATCATCTGTTATTCCTCTTTTATGGATATACTCTAATGCAGGGCTATTTTTTTTATCTTTAAGCTGTTTAAAAAAGTATATAGCAGCCTTTTGATTTATATCTTCAAGTCTTTGAAATTGAGTGTTACTTCTCTTTTTAACAAGGGTTACTCCTGCCTCTTTTGCCAATTTCTCTAAGGTCTCTGGAAAATCAATGTTTTCTATCTTTTGTATAAAATTGAAAATATCTCCAGACTCACCACACCCAAAGCATTTATATCTTTGAAGCTCTGGACTTACGATAAAGGAGGGGGTTTTCTCTGCATGGAAAGGACATCTGCCAGAGAAGTTTTTTCCTGCACTTTTAAGCGCAACATATTTACCAACGATATCTACAATATCTAACCTACTTTTAATCTCTTCTATTTGATCTCTTGAGGAATCCATACCTAATTATACCAATTTCTATCAAACTATTCGCATTTAAGCTCTGAATTTACGATATTGCATGTCAATTGACCTATACCACTTTGCGATGAGGAAGAAATAGGGAGTGCCTCATTATTAACTGTAAGAGAAGTGTTTTGTACCCTTCCAGTTACTAAAGTGAAATTACTTTCAACCCTGTATTCGTGCTCTGTATTAGGTTGGAGTACTTGAGATATTTTATTTTCTCCATCAATATCTAATTTAATCCACGATGGAGATTGGGATATTGAGAGTATGAGGATAAATTCTTTAACTTCCTCTTCTTCAATTTCTGCAATTTCTAATGGAGAGTATACAACCTTTAAAGTTACATTCGATTTTTGATTTGTATTTGATTCTTTCCAAGCAATTACAGAGATACTATTTACACCCTGTTTAAGAGTATATTCACTTTCAAAATCTCCAGAATCATTTACCTCAACTTTATTTCCATTTATTTCTACAATTGTCGAAGCTTGAGTATTTCCCTTTATTACAATTGTCTCTTGCTCAGAGATATATTCGTCTATTGGCTGGGATACGGTTAATATTGGAGGTTTTTGAAATTTATATATTTGATACCCAATATATCCTATTACGGAGATTAAAAATATGGATAAAGTGATAATCCCTATTAGTTTAGGAGATATCTTAACCTTATCTCTTTTTACTAAGATATTTGATTTTTTTGAAGTTGTTGGTCTTGTTTTTGTACTTCTTCTGTAAAGTGCTAAAACTTTTTGAATATCAAGATCTAAATACTGTGAATATATTTTGAGAAATCCGCAAGCGAAGATATCTGAATCGAATTTATCAAACTGGTTATTTTCAATATATTCAAGATATCTCTTTTGAATCTTTGTGTCAGAACTTACACGATTTAAATCCTTTTTAAGCTCTTCTCTCTTGTTTTTAATAATCTCTCCTGCTGTTATCATGTCAAGAGTATATCAAACCTATGATTCTTCTAACATAGCATCGTTTGAGGAATTTCCTAAAATCTCTGAAGTGGAGGATACTAGAACTTCTCTAGGCTTTACTCCGTCTGCTTTACCTATTGCTCCTGCTGCCTCAAGCTGCTCCATTAAACGAGCCGCCTTGTTGTATCCAATACTTAATCTTCTTTGTATTAAAGAAGCAGAAGCCTTGCCCTCTCCAATGACTACCTGAAGAGCCTGTGGGAATTCAGAATCTCTTTCAAGAGACATTCCGTTTGGTCCGGTTGCAACTGCTGGGGGTTGTGTAATATCAACTTCACCCTCTTCTTCAACAGTTTGAGATTTAACTTGGTCTATTATATACATCGAATCTTCAGTAGAGATGTAGCAACCCTGTATCCTAACAGATTTAGACATAGATTGATCTTTGTAAAGCATATCTCCATTTCCTAGCAAATTCTCAGCTCCCGTTTGATCAAGTATTACTCTTGAGTCCATAGCTGATGGAACAGCGTATGCAATTCTACATGAGATATTTGATTTTATTAGTCCAGTAATTACTGTTACAACAGGTTTCTGGGTAGCAAGAATTAGGTGTATTCCAACTGCTCTACCCATTTGTGCTAATCTTTGAATCTTAGGCTCTACATCTGAAGCTGCCGTAAGCATAAGGTCGGCCATTTCATCAATAACTACAATTAAATACGGCATAGCAGGATACCCCATCTTTTTATTGTATTGAACAATATTTCTTACTAATACCTGTTTAAGTAGTCTATACCTCCTCATCATTTCAGTTGTTGTCCATTGAAGTGCATTCACAACCAACTCTGTATCATTTATCACGGGGGTAAGAAGATGTGGAATTCCATTATAAAGCTCCATCTCAACCATTTTTGGATCAACAAGAATGAATCTTAGTTCATCAGGAGTTTTTGTTAAAAGGAGTCCTCCAAGGATTGAATTAACACCAATAGATTTACCGGAACCAGTTCTTCCAGCAACTAATAGGTGAGGCATATCTACCAAATCTCTAATTTCAGGTTTTCCTGCAATATCTCTACCAAGTATTAATGGAAGTTCATATTTATCTGCATCAGAAAGGAGTTTTTTGGCCATCTCTTTCATATATACATAGTTGGGGTTCTTATTTGGGACCTCTATACCTATATATGATGTTCCTGGTATTGGAGCTTCAATCCTCATTGTCCCTCTGTTGACTTTCAAAGCAACCTCTATATCATTGCTTTGTCTTTTAATTCTGTTTACTGCAACACCAGCAGGTATAGAAAGAGCGTATCTTACTACTGTCGGGCCTACTGTTACACCGGCAATTGAGGCAGGAATTTTAAAACTCCTTAGTACTGAAAGAATAACCTTGGCTTCATCTTTATACACCTCTTTGTTCTGTTCGCTTTTAATGGGGTCTTGTAAATTATCAATGATTGGATATTTCCAATCTAAATATTTAGGTTTTGATGGAGTAGTATCTTTTTCATTGTTAATTTCACCCACCACAACTGGCTGCGTTACCCTCGGATTTCCTTGCATTGAAGAGATATTTGGAGTATCCATTGTACCTTGACTCTCTTGAATATGGATATCATCAGGTTTGTTTTCTTTAAAATCTTGATCTAAATCATCATCAACACCACTAATTACTAACTTTCCCTGTTCAACAGAGGAACCAATCTTTTCAGGCAAATCCTTAAAGCTAATTTTGGAAAACATCTGACCAAATAGATCTGCAATCTGTTTAATCTGTACTCCAGTAATTAAAGAGAATGCTACAACTAAAAGAATGATTAATATTACTAGCTCTAAAATATCTCCCGTTGTATTGTTTATTCCAATATGCAAAGTCTTTCCAATTACTCCTCCAGCTTTTTGAAGTGTTAAGCTGTCCTCTAAATTCTCTGCAGGAATCCAAAATGTTAGTAATGTGTTTAGTGTTACAGAAAGTAGTAGAAAACCAACTATCTGAATTTTTTTACTAAAATGTTTTCCCTGTGTAAGTAAATTTATGGAAAGTGCAACTACTGCTAGACCCCATACTAATGATGGCCAACCCAAAAGGTTAGCTATATATACAAAGATAGGGGCATCCTCTTTAATTATTGGTGTTAATATTAAAGCGATACCTAATACAAGAAAGATAAGGCCAAAGAATGTTTTGGTCTCAGAGCTTTTAATATTTATTTCTTTCTTTTTCTTTTTACGAGACATATTTTTAAGAGTATATATATAATAGAGGAATTTATCTTTTTTGACAAAATATTTCCACTCATATATTATCCTTTATATCAAATGAATGCAAAATGCCATAAAACCCTTTGACTATATTACTAGAATGTGATAAACTCGCGAGAGTTATTTAATTTATGCTTTAAATTAAGGCGATTTTTGATGTTTTCCTAAATCATTTTTAAGAGTGATTTGGGCTGTATCGCTTTTATTGGATGTAATTTATAACCTATAAATCACCATTTTATGATTGAACCCAAGCGAAATAGAGCCTCCAGACTTAATCTGGGAAAAGGTTTCTCCTCTTCTTTTGAAATTCCTAATTTAATTGAAGCCCAAAAGTCTTCATTTAAAGATTTCTATGAAGGAGGATTCAAAAGACTTTTTGATGAGATTAGCCCTGTTAAAGATACTATGGAGAGGATGTGGACATTGGAGTTTAAATCCTTTAGATATGGAGAACCTTACGGTAGTATTCAAGAGGTACTTGCAAAAGGTCTCTCATATGAAATTCCAGTATATGCAACTGTTCAACTTTTAAACAACAAGACAGGGGAAATTAAAGAACAGGAGATTTTTGTTGCTGATTTACCTATGATGACCGATGATGGAGCTTTTATTGTTAATGGTGTTAGAAGAGTAGTCACTCACCAGATTGTAAGAGCTGAGGGTGTACTTTTTGAAGAGGGAGATGTTTTACCATATCGAACACTTTACAAAGTAAGATTGATGCCAGGAAGGGGTCCTTGGTATGAGATAGAGACAAACAAATACAATGTTATCTCAATGAGGATATTACCAAAAAGACCAAGAGTGTTAATTACAGAGTTTTTAAGAGTATTAGGATATGAAACTGACCAAGAGATTTTAAAACTTTTCAAAGATGTTGATACTCACCCTGAGTATAAATATATTGAAGCTACACTAGCTCGTGATTTTACTAAGAGCAAAGAAGACGCCATAATTAGTATTTACAACAAGCTTAGACCAGATGAATCTGTTACTATTGAAAGTGCTGAGAAATATATTAAGAGTAATTTCTTTAGTAAGAGAAAATTTGATTTAGGGAAAATTGGAAGATATCAATTAAACAGAAAGTTAGGAACTGAGTACGATTATAATAATCCTGACGAAGCAGTACTTTACCCTGAGGACATTATCTTAATAGTAAAGAAGTTAATTAAGATTAATAACGGGGTAGAACCAGCAGATGATATAGATCATTTGTTTAATAGAAGAATTAGAAGTGTTGGAGAAGTATTAGAAAGACAACTTCTAGCAGGTGTAAGGAGATTAGAGAAAAATATTAAAGACAAGATGAGTTTGTATGGACAAGATGCAAAGGTTACTCCATCTATGTTAGTTGGAACTAAACCTATTGCTGCCTCTATACAATCTTTCTTTGGTGCAAATCAGTTGTCAACATTCATGGATCAGACAAATATATTGGCTGAATTAGAAAACAAAAGAAAAGTTACAGCAGCAGGTCCAGGTGGTATTGTAAAAGAGAGAGCAACTTTCTCTATCAGAGAGGTTCATAACTCTCAGTATGCTAAGTTTGATCCAGTAACTAGTCCAGAGAGTTCAAATATTGGTGTTGTTACACAGCTTTCAATTTTAGCTAGAGTAAATGAATTTGGCTTTTTAGAATCTCCATACCGAAAAGTAAAAAAAGAGGTTAAGAATTCTAAAACAGAACTTTTAAATAGAATCTTAGATGAAGATATTAAAGGTGTNNTTGCAGAAAAGATTTCAACAAAGAAAGATCTTAAGAGCATTAAAGTTAAACCATTTATTTCAGAAGAGGTTGATTACTTAGATGCACTAGATGAAGAGGAGATGTATATTAGTATCCCTTCTGTAAATACAGATGAACATAACAATATCCTTGAGGCATTAGTACCAGCAAGACATTTAGGAGACTTCATTTTGGAAGATGTTAACTTGGTTGATCATGTAGATGTTTTGACATACCAGCAAGCAGGACTAGGTATGGCATTAATTCCATTTGTATCTCATGATGAAGCTATGAGGGCTTTAGCTGGAGCAAATATGCAAAGGCAGGGAGTTCCTTTAGTAAAACAAGAGGCTCCATTAGTTGGTACAGGTGTTGAGGAAATTGTTGCAAGACAATCTAATTGGTGCGTCTTTGCAAAAGATGATGGAGAGGTTATGTATGTTGATGCAAATAAGGTAACTGTTAAGTACAAAAAAGAAGGAATTGCAGATTACAAGATAGAATCCTTCTATAGAACGAATGATAATACCTCTTTCTCACAAAGACCTGCCGTAGAGCAGGGACAGAAATTTAAAAAGGGAGATGTCTTAGTAGATGGTCCAACCTCAGTTGGTGGAGAGTTAGCAATAGGTATTAATCTTAGAGCAGCTTTAATGTTTTACGAAGGTTACAACTATGAAGATGCTGTTGTTATCTCTGAAAGAGTAGTTAGAGATGATCTCTTAACCTCTGTTCATATTAGAGAGCATAAGGTTGAAGTAAGAGATACCGAATTAGGACCAGAGTTAATTACTGCGGATATTCCTCATGTTAATGACAGAATTTTACAGAAATTAGATATGGCTGGAATAGTGATAGAGGGTGTTAAAGTAAAGGCAGGAGATATCCTTGTTGGTGTTATTGCACCAAGAGGAGAGAAAGAGCTAACTGCAGAAGAGAGATTACTTCGAGCTATCTTTGGAGAGTCAGCTAGTGATGTAAGAGATAACTCACTTAGACTACCTCACGGAGAAGAGGGAATTGTAATCCATACCCAAAGACTTTCCGCTAACAAAGGAGACAAATTGCCTCCTGGAGTATTAGAGGAGGTAAAGATATGGGTAGCTGATACAAAGAAATTAGGATATGGAGATAAGATATCTGGAAGGCATGGAGACAAAAATACAGTAGCATCTATTCGTCCAGTTGAAGATATGCCTTTTACGGCAGATGGTCAGCCTGTTGATATCGTTCTTACTCCTACATTTTTAAAGAGAATGAATATGGGACAGGCAGAAGAGGTCCATTTTGGATTGTATGCAAAATTACTTAAAGAGAAATTTGCATTCCCACTCTTTGAGGATGTAAATATGGAGTGGTTAGAGAGAGAAATGAAAAAACAGGGTTACAAAATTGAGCAGAAAACAGATCTTTACGATGGTAGAACAGGTAAGAAATTCCCACGTAAAGTAACAGTAGGAATGAAATATGTACTTAAATTACATCACATTGCTGACGAGAAAGTTCACGCAAGATCTACTGGACCATACACTGCTGTAACTCAGCAACCATTAAGTGGTAAAGCTCAAAGAGGTGGTCAGAGATTTGGAGAAATGGAGGTCTGGGCATTAGAGTCTCACGGTGCTCCATACGCACTCCAAGAGATGTTAACCATTAAGTCTGATGATATTAAGGGTAGATCAAGTGCTTACAAAGCAATCATTCATGGAGAAAAAATTGAGAGTGTAAATGTTCCAGAATCCTTTAAAGTATTAATTAAGGAGTTAAACGCACTCTGTTTAAATATGGAATTAATTTCTAAAAAATCACAGGAGGTTTCTGAGAATGAATAATAACAATCATAACAAGAGTACTCATTATCACAAAGATTCTTTTGATGATTTTGATTCAATAAGATTAACATTAGCTTCTCCAGATCAAGTATTAGATTGGTCATACGGAGAGGTAACAAAAGCAGAAACTATCAACTATAGAACCTTTAGAGCTGAACCAGATGGTCTTTTCTGTGAGAAGATATTTGGTCCTACAAAAAACTATGAATGTTACTGTGGGAAATATAAAAAGATTAGATATAAGGGGATAGTATGTGATAAGTGTGGTGTAGAAGTAACTACAAAGGATGTTAGAAGAGAGAGAATGGGTCATATTAAACTATCAATACCTGTTGCTCATGTTTGGTTTGCATACGGTATTCCTAACAAAATGTCTATCGTTTTAGATATGTCTCATAAGAAACTTCTTTCAGTAATATACTACACAAGGTATATGGTAGTTGAAATTGAAGCAGAGAAGAGAAAAGAGGCTCTTTCAAAGTTAGAGGGAATAAGAAAAGAAGATATTGAAAACCTTAAAAAGGAATTAGAGGAAGAGCTTAAAGTTACAGAGGCAATGTATGATGCAGATATTAAAGATGCTAAGAAAAAGAAAGAGGGGAAAGATTTTAAGCTTAGCCAATTAGAACATAAAAAGAAACAGGGTGTTGCTAAAGTAAGAAAGGATTATGCAGAGAGAGAAGAAGAGTTGGATTCTTTTTACTCTAAACTTCAACAGGTTATTGAGAAGGTTGATGTTGGTTCTGTACTTTCAGAGGATGAATACATTGATTTGGAAGATAGAGACTTACTTTTCTTTAATGCAATGATGGGTGCTGAAGCTATTAAGAAATTACTTCAGAATTTAGATATTGATGCAGAGTTAACAAAACTTAGAAAAGCTGTTAAGAAAGAGAAAGGGGATAAAAAGTTAGCCTCTATAAGAAGGATACAGTATTTAGAGGGTTTTAAGATTAACGGAATTGACCCAAGTTGGATGGTAATAGAAATACTTCCAGTACTTCCACCAGAGTTAAGGCCTATTATTCCTTTACCGGGAGGTAAGTTTGCAACTTCTGACCTTAATGACTTGTATAGAAGAATTATTAACAGAAACAACAGGTTAGCTAGATTAATAGAGATTGGAGCACCTGATGTAATCTTGCGAAATGAGAAGAGAATGTTACAGGAGTCAGTAGATGCTGTAATTGATAACTCACATAGGCCATCTAAACCAATGATGAATAGCAAGAGATTGCCATATCAATCATTAACTGACGATTTAAGAGGTAAGAAGGGAATATTTAGAAAGAACCTCTTAGGTAAAAGAGTCGACTACTCTGGTCGTGCAGTAATTGTAGGGGATCCAAGTCTTAAGTTAGACCAGTGTGGTATTCCTAAGTCTGTTCTTTTAGAAATGTTTAAACCTTTTGTCATTCATGACCTTTTAGATCAAGAGTTAGCACCAAATGTTAGAGTAGCAAAAGATATGATTGAAGAAGAGGAAGACATTATTTGGGATATATTAGAAAAGGTAATTAAGGGTAAACCAGTACTACTAAATCGTGCTCCTACTTTACATAAATACAGTATTCAAGCCTTCTACCCTAAACTAGTTGAAGGTGAAGCTATTAGATTACACCCATTAGTATGTAAAGCATTTAACGCTGACTTTGATGGAGACCAAATGTCTGTTCATCTCTTGTTAACAGGAGAGGCACTAGAAGAGGCTAAAAGAGACATTATGGCATCTAAAAATATTGTTAACATCTCTAATGGAGAAGTTTTAGCAATACCATCTAAAGATATGCTCTTAGGTTTTTACCTCATGACAGATAAAAATGAGGTTGAAAAACCAAGAATATTTGGTTCAGATGATTTAGCAATTAAAGCATACGAAAGAGATTTAATAGATATTAGCGAGGAAATTCTTGTAAAAATCGACCAAGAGGTAGTAAGTACCTCTGTTGGAAGAGTAATATTTAATAGCATACTTCCTCAAGGATATACATTTGTAAATGAAAGAGTTGGGGGTAGTAAGATTTCACAAATTGTTGAAGATATTAAAGATAGATATCCTTTGGAGGTTGTTGTTGAACTTTTAGATAACCTAAAAGAGATGGGCTTTAAGTATGCAACTGATTTAGGATTCTCTTTTGGTATGGAAGATTGTAATGTTAACTTTGATGTTAATACCAGAATTAAGGAAGTCGAGGAAAAAGATCTTCAATTACAAGAGAACTACCTTCAAGGATTAATAACAGAAAAGGAGAAGATTAATATCTCTACAGAAATGTGGAACGATTTTGCAACTGATTTAGCAGAAGAAGCTTGGGGTAAACTAGACAAGAATAATTCAGTATATGAAATGGTAGAGTCCAAAGCTAATGGAGGAAAGATTCAAGCAAGACAGGTACTTACCATTAAGGGTATTGTTAAAGACTCTAGAGGTAACTCTATTCCTCTTCCAATTAAAGGTAACTATAGAGATGGACTAAATGCTTTTGAGTATTTTGTAGCAGCTAATGGTGGAAGAAAAGGTATTGCTGATAGATCACTTAGAACTTCATCTTCAGGATATTTAACTAGAAAACTGGTAGATGTTGCTCACGATGTAATTGTTAGATTAGAGGATTGTGGGTATGAAGGGGAAGGAGTAGCTATTAAGAAGAGTGATGATAGGAGAACCGGTTTTGACAAGAGAATATTTGGAAGAGTAGTAAGTAAAGATATTTTGGATTCTAAAGGAGAGGTATTGGTTTCAAAGAATGAACATATTACAAGAGAAATGGCAGATAAGATAATAAATGAAGGAATTGAAGAGGTATATGTAAGAACTCCAATACTATGTAAATCACCTTTAGGAATATGTAGAAAATGCTACGGATTAAATCTTGAGAACGGCAATGAAATAGAGATGGGTAAAGCAGTTGGTGTAATTGCAGCTCAATCAATTGGTGAACCAGGAACTCAAATGACTATGCAGACATTCCACAAGGGTGGTGTTCAAACTACAGACATTACTCAAGGATTACCTAGAGTTGAAGAACTCTTTGAGGCAAGATCTCCAAAGGCAGAAGCAGATATTGCTACCGTTAGTGGAAAGGTTCATATTGAAAGAGCAGAAGATGATTCAGCAACCATCCTCATTGTAGGTGAAAAAAAGATGGAAAAAGATATTGTAATATCTGACGCTAAGAGCGTATTAGTAACTGATGGAGCTCAAATAAAAGCAGGTCAGGTTATATATATTGATTCTGAAGGTATGGAGAAGCAAGCCCCATTTGATGCTGTTGCCAAGATTGAGGGAGGAATACTTACATTAACAGGCTCTATGAAGGCAGAAGAAAGCATATCTGTTCTTCCTAATGTTGAAATATTGGTAAACGAGGGAGATAAAATAGAAGCAGGTACCCAGTTAGTAGCAGGTGCAGTTGATCCTAAGAAACTTGCTGATATGGCTGGACTGCTAGTTGCCCAAAAATATATTCTTGATCAAGTTCA
>MTKZ01005741.1_pt1 | contig 12319 bp, 14 predicted proteins | sample 1042781 | NCBI WGS metagenome assembly MTKZ01 (sample SAMN06212207, study PRJNA360539) | anaerobic digester metagenome | biome: Wastewater treatment plant; material: sludge; isolation source: anaerobic digester fed with sludge from wastewater treatment plant | place: Denmark: WWTP Viborg ...
AGGGATAAAGCGGCTATGGTAAAAGTTCTGGGATCTTATCCACGGGCTGAAATGATGCAGAGCTGATCTGATGGATGATAAAAACAAAACGGGAATTGTCTTGGCCCCTTACGGATCTCTCTATGATCCCGCCCTGGCCACATATGAGAAAATAGTCCAGGCCTACGAAAAGGAGTTTTCCGGATCTGTAATCCGGCTGGCTTTCACCTCCACTCTCATGAGGAAGAGGCTGGCGGAGAAGAAGGGTATCACTGTGCCCGGTATGCTAGGTGCGCTGCAGGAGCTGCTGGATCTTGGCTGCAAAAGGGTGGCATTCCAGTCCTTGCAGATCGTGCCCGGTGGGGAGTTTCATCAGATAGCAGAGCTGGCGAATTCCCTCAGGTCGGGCCGTGCCTTCGGCATTTCCGGCCTGGAGCTGGGGCTGCCGCTGCTTTCCGGCCTCTCAGACTGTCGGACGGTCTCGTCTATGCTGCCCGCTCTCATCAACCGGGCGGGCGTTTATATCCCCTCAAAGAAAGACGGGCAGGGATCAAGGGAGGCGGTGCTGCTGGCAGGCCACGGGACTGGCCATCCCGCCGATGCCCTCTACTGCTTGCTGGCAGGCATACTGAAAAATCAGCATAAAAATGTCTATCTGGCCAGCATCGAGGGCGCTTTAAGCCTGGATGATATTCTCCCCCTTCTAAAAGAGGGCGGAGCAGAGAGGGTCCTAGTAATGCCTTTTATGCTGGTGGCGGGGGGGCATGCGGAAAAGGATCTCTTTGGGGCGGATGAGGAGTCCTGGAAGAGCATACTTGAGAGAGAGGGCTATGCTGTCTTGTCCCATAATCAGGGCCTGGGTGATTCTTCGGAGATAGTATCCCTATTCCTGGAGCGTACAAAAAGCGCCCTGGAGAAGATGGCCCTGCCGTTATTGCAAATTGAAATAGCATCGAATCAGAGCTGGTTGAAATAAATCAAAGGCAGAAGAGGATGTTAGAGAATGGCGGTTTATAAGATAAGATGCGAGGTCATGAGCATCGCAGGGGATAAGGAAAAGTGCATAGGTGCGGCCAAGATGCAGAAGGGCGAGAAATTCATATTCGAGGCCAGAACTCCAGAGGGCATGTGCGTGCGGGCTTTCAATGCCATATTTCCTTCCGCCTTTGCCATGCGCTACTCGGATAAGATGCCCTGGGAGAAGGGTGAGGGCTATGCTGATGTGACCTGTCCGGATGGGGACATTGTAGTCCGGCTGAGCAGGGTCAAGGATGATGAGGTGCAGATTTAATCTAAAATTTTAATTCTATTATCTATATTTTTAAAGATATTCGAAAGGACATCATATTTGGCCAGGCAAGCTAGAAGTCCTGATATAATTCCTAAATCCCGTCATAGTTATTCTCCTCTTGAACATACACCTGAAAATCGAATGAGGATATCTAAGGTTTTATATACTTTCATATCACATTTAATCATCGTGATGTTCTATGCAGTTTAGACTTAAGCTATGCCTTGTTCTTTGTCTGCTACTAATCTCTATTGCCGTAGCAGAAAAATACGAATTTAACAACGAAACAGCTAATGGCGTTGAAATCATCAAAGTTCATTTTAAAAACTCGTTTAGGGGCGCTGATCAGGATCTTGCGACAATAGATCAACTTTGGCAAGTATCGGATGTCGATTCTTCTCAGGTGATTATCAATAATTCTGATGAGCTTGTTATCACCAGTGGAACTCCACTCAATTTAGAAGAAGGATATGGGCTTACTATTGAATCCATTGATATCGATGGAAATAAATTATATGTAGAGTTGTCTAAGAACGGGGAGGTCATTGATTCAAAAATTGTGATCCCTCCGCAAATAGAGAATGGTCTCTATTCCTACTCACCAGATACAGGTTCTTATGAAGGTATCGAATTGATCAAGGTTCATTTCAGGAATTCATTTAGAGGTGCCGATGAGGATTTAGCTAGCGTAGATCAAATTTGGCAGGTATCAGAGACGGACCTAGATCAGGTGATCATTAACAATTCTGATCAGATTATTATGACCAGCGGAACGCCTCTAGTGCTAGAAGAAGGATATGAACTGGCCATCAAGTCCATTGATATCGATGGAAATAAGGTGTACATAGAATTGTACAAGGACGGAAAAGTCGTTGATGCGAAGATCATTGTCGTTCCTCAAATCGAAGATGACAGCTATCTCTACATAGCACATCCCGAAGCGCCTGCGAACAATCCGGTCAGTTTTTACGACTGAATCGGCCAATTGATTAAGCATAGCAGTGATAAATGCAGGAGAGAGACGCAATCCCTCAAAAAGGGCGATAGCTTCCTTCTCTCCTCCTCAAACATACTGGGGTCCCCCTATGGCTTCAACTGCCAAAGGCAGGAGATCTCTCTATGACAGATCCATTTCGATTAATGTAACCGCTTTTTAGTTATGTATAGAAAGGTAAATAGAGGCTATCTTGTCAGTTACTCTCAGAGCTTGTTGCAGATATCCTTCAAATAGCCCTGCAGCTCCTTTCTGTAGCCCCGCCGGGCGGCCAGCCTCTCTATCTGCCGCATAACGCCGCTGCCATACTGCATGGCCTTTTTCTCCTGCCAGGCAATCGATTCCGGCAGATGGCGGGCGGCAACCTCCCGCAAGGGCCTTTTTCTGACGCCATTTACGACTCGCATTTCGGCAGGAATAGCCCTCGCTGCTCTGACCACTCTGCAATCCATATAGGGCAGGGAAAAGTAAGCCCCGAATAGCCCGGCCACTGCCTGGTCCCGGGCAAGCTGGCGGGGCAGCGCCAAAAAGTCCCTTTCCATATCCTCGGCCAGGGTCGCAGTATGCAGATAGCGGGAGTAACCGGCAAAGAGTTCATCCGCCCCCTGCCCGGCCAGGATGCGCTCCACACCCTGATCTCCGGCCCAGCGGCAGACAAAGAAGAGGGTGACGGCGATGGAGGCGTCGACTGGATCCTTGTCCGGTATAACCGGCAGCACCGCAGCCAATGCCGGCTCTATCTCTGCCGGGTCTATCAGAACTTGATGCAGTATCAGATCGAGCGAGCGGGCAGCCTCCGGGCATAATGCCGAAATGATCTCTGGCCAGCCAGCCGTTCCACTCCAGGAAGAACTCGCCGCCAAATGCGGATACACCGGCGGGATCCTGCTCAAGGATAGCTTTGATCTCCTCCTGCTCCAGACGCCGCCCGCATAGCTCTACCCAGTCCCTCAAAGAAAAATCCATAAACTCGGATATGCTCACTGATAGAAAACATTATTCGGGACGAGTGTCGCCCTCCTGAGAACGAAATCATGCGACCTTGTCCCAATGAGACAAGGGGTCCTATCAATGAATAGTATAGCATCAGAATGCCTGGAGCTGGTGAGGCGGAAGACGCCTCTGGTTCATCACCTCACCAACTGGGTGACCATTTACGACTGCGCAAATATAGTCAAAGTCTTCGGCGGCTCTCCGGTCATGGCCCATGCCCGAGAAGAGGTAGCGGATATGGCCGGGATAGCTGACGCCCTGGTCCTCAATATCGGCACCCTCACATCCGATTTTGTGGAGGCCATGATAATTGCCGGCAGGAGCGCCAACAAGAAGGGCATCCCGGTGGTGCTGGATGTCTGCGGGGCGGGAGCCACGCCTTTCCGGGATCGCAAATGCTTTGAGATCCTGGACAGCATTTCCGTGGGCATAATCAAGGGCAACTCCTCGGAGATCGCCCGCATAGCCGGGGAGAGCGTCTTCACCAAAGGAGTGGACGCCTCGCCGGTGGAGAAGAACATGGTGGCTCTGGCTCAGGATCTGGCTGGCCAAAGGAGCTGCACCGTTGTGGTCACCGGCCAAGAGGATATAGTGGCTGATGCCGGCAGGGCGCTGCTGGTCAAGAACGGCCATCCCATGATGGCCAATATCGTGGGCACGGGATGCATGGCTGCATCGGTCATAGGCACATTTGCTGCTGTGGAGAAAGACGCTGTGGCCGCCAGCGCTGCCGGCCTGGTCTGCTACGAGGTGGCTGGGGAGACGGCGGCAAAGGATTCTGCCGGTCCGGGCAGCTTCAAGGTGAGGCTCTTTGATGCTGCCTTTCATCTGGATGGCCAGACGGTGGAGCGGATGGAGAAGGTGCACAGCATCCAAAGGTGAAAGGATGCCCAGGATTAACTGATAGCAAGAGATATGTGAAACCGATGACGTCAGCTTAGATTTCCAGTGATATATTCGAAATGGGCTGATAGGACGAAAAACATATCTTTGCTGGGCACTTGGTAGATCGCATGAGAATTATCTGCTTCATTTTCATGCTTCATCTTGTGTTGACCACATCTGCATACTGTCAGCAAACGGCAGAGGATTGGAAAAACAAAGGCGATTCGCTGACTGCCCAGGGAGAGTACGGCGAGGCCATAGCAGCCTATGATGAAGCTATAAGGCTTGATCCCAATTATGCCCCGGCCTGGAGCAATAAAGGCAATGCTCTCAAGAACCAGGGAGAGTACTATAAAGCCGTTCAGGCTTATGATGAGGCTATCAGGCTAGATGCGAACTCCACTGATGTCTGGAACAACAAAGGCGATGCACTCATGAACCAGGAGAGGTACAGTGAAGCTGTCCAGGCTTATGATGAGGCTATCAGGCTGGATCCAAACTCCACTGTATCCTGGTACAACAAAGGCAATGCTCTCAAGAGCCTGGACAGGTATGATGAAGCCATCCAGGCTTATGATCAGACCATCAGGCTCGATCCCAACTTTGCGGAAGCATGGCGCAAAAAAGCGGCTGCTCTCAGTGCCAGTGGCAGGTATGATGAAGCCGTGCAGGCCTTTAATGAGGCCATGAATATATCCAATGAAAGGGAGGATGCAGATCATAAAGGTTTAAGCAGCGAGAAGGCTTCGACCACACTTAGGGCGGGCGAGGTTGAAGGTGATAGCGCTTCAAATGAAATCTCCATAGGTTTTAAAGGGCCTGACATTGATATGGTCGGAGATCTCGATGGCGAAAGCTCTGAAGGAGCTGTTTGAGGGGATTTAGGCTTCCGGGTGTTGGGCTCGTCGGGCCGAGGAGAGGGCAGCCATCTTTTCCAGGTAAACTGCTCTTTTTCTTTTCCGGCCCAGGGCTCCTGTGGCAAAACCTTTTTCCTATTTCCCATCGGTCAATGAAGTAATGCAGAGGGGATCATAGCTTTGTCGGCACCGCAGGAGATTGTCGAGCTGGTGGGCCAGTTCAGCCGCAGGATTAGCGAGTATCGCGGCAGCCTCTACAATGAGACGGAGCTGCGAAATGAGTTCGTCAATCCCTTCTTTGCTGCTCTGGGCTGGGATATGGACAACAGGCAGGGTTTATCTGGCGATCTCAAGGAGGTCAAGGTGGAGGAGTCCATCCGGGTGGATGAGAGCATCAAGAATCCGGACTACAGCTTCCGGCTGGGAAGGAAACTCAAGTTCTTTGTGGAGACCAAGAAGCCCTCCATCAACATCGAGGCTGGGATTTACCCTGCCTTCCAGCTTCGCCGCTATGCCTGGTCGGCGAGCTTGAAGCTGTCCATTCTTACCGACTTCGAGGAGTTTGCGGTCTATGACTGTCGGGAGGCCGTCTGCTCTATCCATCATCTTCCCTGCTACCAGGGCAGCCCATGTCATCAGTTTGAGCAGATGGGGCCGGAGGATGATTTATGCATGATGAGTGATTATTTCCGGAAGCTGGATAACAGGAAAAGAAGCAGGCTGACATCATTTTAAATCCTCCTTCCTGAAAACATACTCCCCCTCCACATGCACCTCTCTCGGCAGCCCCCCAAATCGCGCCCGCAAGAGCAGATCGCCAATTTCTTCTTTCATCACCCGGACAATGCCCATGATGGACGATGTGGGCCGGGCGTTGACATCCACCGCCCACGGCTCCTCTCCCAGCACGAAGTCTATGCCTGCATAGCCGGAGAGGCTCAGCGCCTCGGATGCCTTCTTTGCTGCCGCCCAGATCTCTCCGGCGCGGGGCGTCCTGTAGGGCACCTGGCTGCCCTGATACTTGGGCCCCTCCCCGGAGAAGTCCATGATCTGGCGGTTGATGGTCAGAGGAAGAAAGCCCTCCCTGCCGGAGATGAAGCTGGCGGAGAGGTGCAGTCCCTCATGGTAGCGGGTGACGATCTCCCCCGGCCCGGCCCTAGCGTAAGAGGTTATGCGCACCCCCTCCGAGCCGCACCCGGTGCGGGGCTTGACCACATAGTGCTGGCAGCCCTTTTCCACGGAATCGGGCTTCTCTACGATCTCGGCCACCGGCACTCCCGCCTGCGCCAGGGCTTTTGTGCAGAGAAGCTTGTCCGCTGCCATAGCTGCCGCCGCAGGGCTGGCCCCCAGGTTGACGGTGTTCTTTTCCAGGATCTGCAAGAGACGGGGCTGCATTCCATCCGGAGCAATGAGCAAACCCGCATCTGCTTTTTCTTCCAGGAGGCCCTCAAAGTCTTCTTCCGTTTTGATGAGAACGGGCTGGCCTTTGTCCAGCTTTAGCCCTCCGGTAGGATAGACGACATCGTGTCCGCTCCGGGCAAAGCTTTTCACCAGTGCGGCCAGCATGGCCCGGCCCTCCAGCTCTACCGTCCCGCCCAGGCCGATAGCGGAGGCATATTCTGCAACAAGGATCTTCATGGCAGCTCCAGAGAAGAATGACGCCTGATATACTTAAATCCCAGGCACTATTCACTTCCCTTCTGCGATGAGGATGGCGTTCTCAGCCCAGGATCGATTGTTTTTTATCCATCCTTGTATCTCTAACGTATCAGGTTGATCATCAATGTCCGGCTACTGGGATCCGCATATTGAGCGCATGCCCCTTGAGGACCTGCACGCCCTGCAAGAGGATCGGCTCAAATCCGTGGTGCGCTATGTCTACGACCACTCCGCCTTCTACCGCCAGAGGTTCAAGGAAGCAGGCATACAGCCGGGCGACATCAAATCTTTAGCCGATGTCGCCAAGCTGCCCTTCACCAGGAAGGTAGACCTGCGGGATAATTACCCCACAGGCATGTTCAGCGCCCCCAAGAGCCAGGTGGTGCGCTACCACGTCTCCAGCGGCACCACTGGCAAGCCCACTGTGGTCGGCTACACCAAGGGCGACATCGAGACCTGGTCCGAGTCCCTGGCCCGGGCCCTCACTTCCATCGGCCTGGGTCGAGACGATGTGGTCCAGGTAGGATACGGCTACGGCCTGTTCACCGGCGGCCTGGGGCTACATTATGGAGCAGAGCGCATCGGTGCGACAGTGTTGCCTGTCGGGACGGGAAACACCGAGAGGCAGATTGAGCTGATGCAGGACCTGGGCACTACGGCCATAGCCTGCACTCCATCCTATTTCCTGCACATCATGGAGGTGGCGGAGAAGATGGGCGTCTCCATCAAGAATGACACCCTGCTCAAAACAGGCATCTTCGGCGCTGAGCCCTGGTCTCTGGAAACCCGCAAGAGGATTGAGGATGCCACCGGCATCAAGGCCTATGACATCTACGGCACCAGCGAAATTTCCGGGCCCCTATTCACCGAGTGCTATGTCCAGAAAGGCATTCACGTCTGGGGGGATATGTTCCTGACCGAGGTCATAGATCCCAAGACGGGGGAGGCGGTGGAAGACGGCGAGAGAGGAGAGCTGGTCTTCACCACTCTGCATAAGTATGCCCTTCCCCTCATACGCTATCGCATCGGAGACCTGTCTATCATGGACAGCGAGCCCTGCGATTGCGGCCGCACCCACCCCAGAATCATGAAGATACTGGGCCGGACGGACGATATGCTCATCATCCGGGGCATCAATGTCTTCCCCAGCCAGGTGGAGTCGGTCTTGATGAAGATACCCGAGGTGGGCGACCACTGGGAGATACTGGTGGACCGCAAGGGCCCCTTGGATATGATGACTGTGAAGGTGGAACTCACCGAGAGGGGCTTCTCGGACAAGATCGGAGACCTGATGAAGCTGAAAAAGAAGGTCTCCAAAGAGCTGAAAGGCGTGCTGAACATTGCCGCCGAGGTGGATCTGGTGGAGCCGGGCACCATACCCCGCTCCATGGGCAAGGCTAAGAGAGTCACAGACAATCGCAAGGTGTAGGAGGCTAATCATATGTCGGAGATCAAACAGATATCCCTTTTTGTGGAGAACCGGCCAGGCAGAACGGCCAAGGTAGCCAAGACCCTGTCAGATGCAGGCGTGAACATCAGGGCTCTCACCATAGCCGAGGCAGGGGACTTTGGAGTTATACGCATGGTTCTGGATGATGCGGAGAAGGGCTACAGGGTTTTAAAGGACAATTCATTCACCGTATCCATGACCGATGTACTGGCCGTGGAGATGAAAGACACCCCTGGGGGGCTATATGAGATTGTAAACACCCTGGGGGAGAATGAGGTCAATGTGGACTATGCCTATGCCTTTGTCACTGCCAAAGCCCAGAGGGCCATGCTCATTCTGAGGGTGGACGACATAGCCAAGGCCAGGCGGGTACTGGGGGACAAGAAGGTCAAGATAGCCACCAAGGAGGAGATCCAGGCCATCTGAGGCTGGTATTTCATTACCATTTTTGAATATTTTTTATAACTAATTAATTTAAAAATTTTAAGCATAAGCTTTAAATTCGCTCAGATGATAATATTATTAGGTGTTCCTAATGAAATTAGACAGAATAATTCTTTGGACCCTTGGGCTCCTGATTGTGTGCTCCATGGCATCAGCAACTCTGGATGCCACAGTCCATACGCTTTGCGAAAAGAATATTTCAATTGACTTGAGCCCCAACTTTCGCTTAACGCCCAGTGAAGATCCCAGTGGTTCAGATGGAGTGTTAACTGAGAGCGTCGTAATCACTGGAACAGGATCAAAGGGAATTGCTACGCTTGAGATCATCGATATCTACGATGAAATGATGAAATCGCTTGGTACGGAAGGATTATCTCAGATTGTGATGGGGGCAGTCTCTTTTGGCACTTCTTATTCAAGCGACCTAGAGACGGGGAATTTCACAGGTTACTGGTCCGCAGTCAGCTCTAAGGGGGAAAATGTGACAGTGAATACCATGGATACAAGAGGCACATCCTTAAGCATATATGGCAAAGAGGTGGATATCGCCTTCTGGAATCTTGAAGATGGCATATATGGTTCTGTTATTTCAGCGTTCGATAAAAACACTACTAGCAAGATCATTAATACTCTGGAGATCAAATGAATCCTCCAGAGATCTTCTTTTATTTTAAATAGTCAGATCCATCTCATACTTAACCTCGGTGACCTGCTTTGCCCAAAGCTCGTGAGTTACTTTTTCCTTCTCCCTAAAGCCAACAGATTTGTAGAGCCCGGCAGCAGCAGGCAGGCTGTCAACCGTCCAGAGGAAGATCGAAGAATATCCTGCCTCTCGGGCAAAGTCCACCGCCTCTTGCACCAGCCTGCGACCCAGCCCCTGCCCCCTCAGATAGGTCTGAAGAAGCAGCCAGCGCAATTGCGCCTCTTCCTGGGAAAATTCTATTATGGCCACAGATCCCGCAATCTGGCCGGCCCTTTCCACAATCCAGATCCGCTCTCTGTGGTTTCTCCTTTTAGCAAACTCTGCCAGTGGAATGGCCACATATGAGTCGAAGGTATGATCCCAAGCCTGCTGCGGAGCATAAAGGATGCCATGCAAGTAGGTGATGTAACCCACATCTCCCGGCCTCAGGTCATGCCGGAGAGAGATGGAGTTCTCAGCCTGAATTAGATCTGGATTCAGCTCTCTCAGGAATTGCTCCCATTGATTCCTGTTTTCGGATATATAGCGATGCATCATCTCTCGGCATTCGGGGAGATCGAGGTCAACCACCTCTATGCCATGAGAGAGCATGAAATGCATAGCCGCAGGAGCGCTATTGGCCTCGCCAACTATAACCTTCTTTATGCCAAACTGGACCAGAGCCCCGGCGCAGAGGTAGCAGGGCATGAGTGTGGAGTAGAGCGTGGTATTATGATAGCCTCCGGTGAGGCGGGCATGACGCAAGCAGTCCATTTCGGCATGCATGAGCTGATCCTGGTCCTGCACTCGACGGTTTCTGCCTCTTCCAATTATCCTGCCATTTTCCACAAGTATGGCCCCTATGGGAACTCCACCCTCTGATAGTCCCTCTAGGGCCTCGCTTATGGCAGCTTGCATGAAAATATCCATGGGATATATCTCCCGGCAGACGATCTACTCAGCTATTTAGCTGGCCTGATTACCAAAACGGGATACTGTGCCCTTCGGACCACATCGAAGGTTGTACTTCCCACCCGGATCTGCCGACTCCAGCTCTTGCCCTGGGAGCTCATCATGATCAAGGAGACATCCTGCTTCTTGCTCAGAGTTAGAATCTCATCAGAGGGAGTACCTTGCAGCACATGGACAGTGATCCTTCTGCCAGGGGCAGCCAGCTCTTCTCTTAGTCTATTCAGCCCTTCTGCAGCTTGTTTGAAGTCGTTCTCTTTATCGATAACATTGACCAGCAGAATTTCATTGAGACCGGGCATCTCCTTGATCCTGGCCGCCGCCACCTCTCCAGCAGAAGAGAAATCGGTTGTGAGCATCACTTTAGAAAAGATATCTTGGCAGAGATTATCCTTACCTTCTCCTTTCTTTCCCAGGATACCATGCCGGATGATGAGAAGATCCGCCTCACTCTGCCTTAAAACCTCCGTAGAAACCGACCCCAAAAGCATGCCTTCTATCATGCCCTTGCCCTGGGCGCCCATGCATATGAGAGATACATTCTCATCTGCCGCTACCCTGGATATGACCTCCCCTACTCTGCCACCATCCACTAAATCCACTCCGGATTTAGGCTTTGGCCTTTGCAGATTAATCCCATCTGCGCCGCTCATCGGCTCGATTATGACCTTTAGAACAGTCTTGATCTGAAGCTCTTTTCCCTGCTTATGGGTGAGTTGATCTTCCTGCTCACCTAGCCTGGATCTGGCCTCATCAATTAGAGAATCCCAACTCCATCCTTTGCCCTCCAACTCCTTAGGATTGCTGGCATCCAGGACATGGAGAAGCACAATCTCATCTATACCAGGTATAGCCGATAGGCAGCTTTGGACCTTATGGGCATAGCTGGAGAAGTCTGTGGGCACGAGAATTTTATGGTACATGACAATTCACTCAATGCTTATTGTTACTGCAAAATATATCAAATTGATGATGTCTCAAAATGCAACAGACCGGAGCATGGTATAATATAAAAATCAATAGAAATAAAAAAAGAGAAGCCATCTCTTTTTAAGATAGCCCACTGCCCCTTTTCTCACTCCACCACGTCCTCCTCCGGATTCAGCTCCACGGTTATGCCCTGATCCGGTGCCGTCATATTCCAGTCCGGCACCTGCCAGCCGTCGTAGCGTGTGGTCTTGGGCGGGACTCCGGTGCTGCGCATTTCGACCTTGGCCGCGGCATCGGTTATATCATAGCCGCTACCGTCCACTGCCGAGGCATCGGCATGGACGGAGTTGACATAGACCCCGTCCATGGTGGCCCGGACGTGATACTCGACTGTCATCAGGCCGCCCTTCTCCAGATCAGGCAGGATCCACTCCAGGAACTGGCCCTCATGGCGAGGTGGCTTGGGAGAGGCATCCACATATTCCAGGCTCGCCGGGAGCAGGTCGGTCAGAGTAGCCGCCAAGCTGCTGTTGCCCTTATTCTGCACGGCTATGGTGTAATGGATCAGAGCCGGATCGGCTGGATCCTGCTCCGCCCTCTTGTCTAAAACCATATCCGGCGGACAGCCAGGGCAGCTCACCGCACTCGCGGACATGATAAGCTGCCCCGGCCACGCACTCCTCGCCGTTCATGGCGCAGACCATCACCCGGTTGACCAGGCTGCAGGGAGCAAACTCAGTCACATTCAGTTCCAGATTGAGGGTGAAGCTGCCTCCTATGCCCAGGCTCATCAGAGTCCAGTTGGCCTCGGCATTGGAGTAGCTGGCCGGATGGATGAGCTGATGTGCTCCGTGCCCGGCGGGAAGATGTCCCGGATGGTGATGGGGCCCAGTGACCGGCTGCCGTCGTTGGTTAAAGTTATGGTGTACTGCATGATCTCGGCCATGGTCTTGTTGAAGTACCGTTTGGTCAGATTTCCATCCTTGGTCACTGTGATATGGGGCCGGTCGTAGCAAGAGAGGGTGATATCATAGGCGCCAACATATCTTTTTTCGTTGTCTATCTCCCCGCTCTTGTTGGAGAAGACCGCTTTGACCCGATAGTCGGCGGTGCCGCTGAAGTAGGCCTCGGTGTTCATCTCATTTAGGCCCAAGGCTAACGTCTCCTTGTCCAGGTAATCCAGCCA
>MTKZ01014242.1_pt1 | contig 12319 bp, 10 predicted proteins | sample 1042781 | NCBI WGS metagenome assembly MTKZ01 (sample SAMN06212207, study PRJNA360539) | anaerobic digester metagenome | biome: Wastewater treatment plant; material: sludge; isolation source: anaerobic digester fed with sludge from wastewater treatment plant | place: Denmark: WWTP Viborg ...
TGAGGATTATGACAACGCGACCGTTCTTAACGAGTTGCGCCATCTGGTACTGGCAGATTTCTCCTCCCAGATGGTCATTTTTTATCGCGACGCGCTGGAAAGGCAGAACAAGGAGATCAGTGCTGCTGCCACCCTGCTGCGTGTCACCACGGCTGCCAGCAGTTCGCTCGACCTTGAAAAAGTGCTGCAGGTCATCTCCAGAGAACTTGTGCAAGCCCTGGATGCGCGCGCATGCAACAGCTTTCTCTTCTCCGAAAGATCGAAGATAGGCAACTATTACCTGCTGGATGTTATGCCTAACGAATATGTTGTGCCTGATCCGCCTGAGCCATTCATGCTTGAAGCGCTCCAAAGCGGTAAACCTGTGATCTGCTATGACCCCGCACTCGACCCCCGCACCGATAAGAAAACCGTGGAATTCTTCGACCTCAGATCACTATTGGCTTTTCCCTTGATCTCAAAAGGCAAACCCATCGCGGCTGGATTGCTGGTAATGAACGACTTTCATCACTTCACACAGGAGGAGATCGATCTGGTGATGACCATCGCCAACGCCGGCGCTCTCGCCGTGGAGAACGCCCGCTACCATGAAACCCAAATGCAGCTGGGCATTGCGCAGGAGCGCAACCTGCTCGCCCAGGAACTGCATGACCGCATCGCGCAGTCGCTGGCTGTGGTCAAGCTGAATCTCAATTCAGCGCTTCTTGTGATGAATAAACCGGATGTGATCGAAAAGGTCAACCAAAGCAAGCAACTGGTGGATGATGTTTACCAGGATGTGCGCGACGCGATTCTCGGTCTGCGCTGCCTGCCCAAATCTGTCAGCGGATCCATGGAGGAGATGCGCGATTACCTCGCCACATATGGGGCTCACCACGCCATTGATATCCAGTTCCTCGCTGACGAGCGGGATTTTCAAGTGCTAGATTGCGAAGCGGTTCTACAGGTCGGTCGGATCATTGACGAAGCGGTCGTCAATGGTTGCAAACATGCCAGCGCAGAACACATCTGGGTTAATAGCGGCCTGAGCGAAAACCTTTTCTGGTTGACGATCGAGGATGACGGGGTCGGTATCGATTGGGAAAAACTCAAACTCATGCAGGGGGATCACTTTGGTATGCAGATCATGCGCGAACGGGCAATTACAGCCGGCGGTCATCTAACCATCACAGACCGGCCCGCAGGAGGCACCTGCGTCACATTCGAAAAATTGGTTAGAGAGGCTAATTAAATGAAAGACTCCGAACTTGAAATTTTACTGGTTGATGATCACCCCTTGTTTCGCAAAGGTGTGCGCTCATTGATAGAAGCCAAAGCTGGTTACCGGGTCATCGGTGAAGCTTCTAATGGTTGTGAAGCCGTCACATTCACCCGCGCCAACAAGCCTGCGGTGATCTTCATGGACATTGACATGCCTGAAATGAATGGACTCGAAGCCACCAGGATCATCAAAAAGGAATGCCCGAAAACCAACATTTTTATCCTGACTGTATCTGACTATGACAGTGTCCTCTTCGATGCCATCAAAGCTGGTGCCAGCGGGTACCTGCTGAAAAACCTGGAACCGGCTGATTTATACGACACGCTGGAAAAGATCCGCAACGGTGAGGCAGTCATTAATGGGGTGCTTGCTACCAAGATCCTGCGCGAGTTCAACCGCATGTCTGGTGCCCGCGAAAAAGCCAAGGAGATCGAACCACTCTCTGAGCGCGAGATCGAGGTACTGGAGCACCTGGTACGCGGCAAGGACAACAAGGAGATCGCCCAGGCGCTCTCGATCGCTCCAAGCACGGTGAAAACTCACCTGCAAAACATCATGGATAAATTGCATCTCAAGAATCGGATCGAAGCCGCCGTGTACGCCGTGGGCGAAGGCCTGGTTAATTACCCTCCTGATTGTTCTAATAAAAGCGAGTGTAGTAAATCGTAATCCGGTCCACCAATAAAAGCACGATTAAGATCTCTCCCCACTCTCTATTCTCAATTCTCTATTCTCAATGCTATTTACTCCCACCCCGCCGCGTACCACGCCAGGTACTCGGCCACGTGCGCCTGCCAGTACTCCCCGTTGTGCACGCCCGGCCAGATGTGCAACTCGTGCGGGATCCCTTCTTCCACCAGTGTCTCAATGAAGTAATCGATCCCCTCGTAAAGGAAATCATCCACTCCGCGGTCCACCCAGATGCGCGGGAACTCATCCACTGAGTGCGTCTCCAGGTTATTTTTCATCTGCCACGCGTCATTTGACAACAACCCCATGGAGTGCGCGCCCAGCGCGCCAAAGGTATCGAAGTTGCGCGCTACCAGCCGCGTCGCCCAGCCGCCCCCGCGCGAGATACCACCGATCGCCCGGCACTCCCGCCTGGGGCACACGTCGTAATGCGCCTCTACCCACGGCAGCAGCTCGGTCAGCACCGACGCGCCGAAGCCGTTATCAGTGATCGGGGCGTAATCATCCACCTCGCGCGGCATCACCATCACGAAGGGCGTCGCGCCGTCGGCGATCATCTTGTCCACCAACTCAGCCGCGCCCAGCCCAAGCCAATAGGTATCGTCCATGCCCTGACCGTGCAACAGGTATAGCACGGGGTAAGCGATGCCCTCCTCGCCGTAGCACGGCGGGGTGTACACGCTCACCTCATAGGAGTATCCCAATATCGCCGAATCCAGTTTCTCGCGGCTCACACGCCCCCCCGCGCTGCGGTCACAGGGCACCTCGGTGGGGGTGGCTGTTGCTGTGGGCACAGCCGTGGCGGTTGGGGTAAACGTTGGGGTCAGTGTTGCCTGCGCCGTGGGGGTGCCAAATCCCGCCGCGCTTCTCACCTGCTCCGAAAGCCGGTTCACGGCAGCGCAGCCTGTGAGCAAGGTGACGCTCATGAATATTATACCTACACGCAACAAATTACTCTTCAATCCCTGCCTCTTTCCAGCGCTGCGAGCAGTGTGCTCCAACCTTGCGTTACGATCAACGATTTCTGCGGTGCCGTGTTCATATGTGCTGTATTTTACCGAAGGCGCGGGTAGAATGGAATACCTTGCCTTTCACATGGTCACAGGTATAATTTGCCCGGTGAGCATCCATTTCGTTTCATTAGTGTTTAATTGTTGGTGGATTTAAGGTCCTCAACGGGGGATATCATCCTCAAAATCAGTTACATGGAGCAGGTCAATGGCAGAATTAGCAACGGATCCCAGGTTGAACAAAAAAGCGCGCCGCGCGTGGTATTTGTATGATTTCGGTAACTCAGCTTACGCAGCGGTGGTACTGCTGGCGGTTTATTCGGTGTATTTTTCCAGCGTTGTGGCTGACCATGTAAAGGGGCCTTCGCTGTGGAACCTTGCGGTGGGCATCGCCGCGGTGATCGTGGCCGTGGTTTCCCCCGTTCTCGGCACCATAGCGGATTTCTCGCGCTCCAAGAAGAAGTTCCTGCTGATCTTCACCGTGATGGCGGTGGTTTTCACCGCTTTGCTCTTTTTCGTACAGAAAGGTGACGTTTTCATCGGCATCCTCTTCTTCATTCTGGCTGAGATCGGCTACCGCGCTTCACAGGTGTTCTACGACGCGCTGCTGGTGGATGTATCGACCCCAGAAACGATCGGCAATGTATCCGGCAAGGGCTGGGCGGTCGGTATGCTGGGCGGTATCGCCTGTCTCGTGCTGGTGCTCATCCCCATCCAACTCGCCCCGGGCAACACCTTGATGGTGCGTATCGCCTTCCTCATCACGGCGCTTTTCTATGCCGCTTCCTCCATCCCGCTGATGCTCAGGGTGCGCCAGATCAACGAGCCTGAAAAACTGCCCGCGGGAGAATCCACCATCGCGCACGCTTTCAAGAAGCTGGGCAACACCTTCCGCGATATCAAACACTACAAAGAATTCGTCAAGTATATGGTCGCCTTCCTCATTTACAACGATGGCATCATGATGTTAATGGACAACGCCGCCATTATCGCCGGCATCCTCTACGGATTCAAGACCTCCGAGCTGATCATTCTCATCATCATCCTGCAGGTGGCTGGCGCCGGCGGGGCGTACCTCTTCGGGCGCATCTCCAACCGCCAGAGCAGCAAGCAGGCCATCACCTACTCGCTGATCATGCTCATCCTTGTGGTCGCGTTGTTGTTCATTACAAAGAACAAGACCTTCTTTTACGTCATCGGCGCGCTGGCCGGTTTTTCGCTATCCGGTGTGCAGGCGGTCAGCCGCACCATGGTCAGCCAGCTCTCACCCGCCACCAAGACCGCGGAATTTTACGGTTTTCTCTCGGTGGCCGGCCGCACCTCCACTTTCATCGGTCCATGGGTGTTCGGCTCTATGTACGCTGGTTTCACCAATTTCTACCTCAAACAGGGGCTGAGCGAAACCGTCGCCAAGAGCAACGGCATTTTGTGGGGCATTGGCTCGATCGTGGTCTTCCTCATCGTCGGGTTGCTCTTCCTCACCCTGGTGCGCCGGGTCACTTCCAAAGATCCTTTGAAATTCGACGTGGAATGAACCGCTACTGATTTCACTGGCGTCACGATCGATTAAGGGTTAAAGTTAACGCATGAGAAAACACATCCCCTATCCACGCCGGCAGTTCATCCGCCGGGTCTTAAAAGCCGGCATCGCTGTGGCCTTCGGTGTGCTGGCGGATATCAGGATCAACGGGCGCGAAAACCTGCCCAAAAGCGGCCCTTTGATCGTCGTTGGCAACCATTTTCATTTCCTCGATCCGCTGATGTTCGTGCATCTGCTGCCCTACCCTGCTGAATTCATCGGCGGGGCAAAGATGCCCAACGCGCCCGCCGCGACGCACTTCCTGCAGCGTATGTTCGGTGTCATCCCCACCGCGCGCGGCACCGTCTCACGAGATACGCTTTACGGCGCTGAATCCATCCTCAAGCAGAACGGCGTGCTCGCCATCTTCCCCGAAGGCGGCAGCTGGGCAACCGTGCTGCGCCCGCCGCGTCCCGGCACGGCGTTCCTCGCCTGGCGCAATGAAGCGCGTATCCTCCCCATTGGCATCGACGGCTCCGTGGGCTTCTTCAAGAACATCCGCAAGGGCCGCGCGAAGGTCACGCTCAATATCGGCGAGCCCTTTGGTCCGCTCAAAAGCGCGTCCGCCGGTCGCCCCTCGCGCGAGGAACTGGACGAGATGGGGCATGAGATCATGCGCCACATCGCGTTGCTCATCCCACCGGAGAAGCGCGGGTTCTATTCCGACGACCCCGCCATCCGCGAAGCCGCCCTCGGCACCGAGATCTACCCCTTCGCCGACACCGCCGAAGTGTAGCAGGGTGAAAGTGGCGGGTTTAAAACCCACCCGTCCCGATAAGTATGTCATTGCGAGCCGCGTTTTAAGCGGCGTGGCAATCTCACTTATTTGAATTAATTTGCTTTCACTTTAAGCAACCGGTAAAAAGCCGGTTCGTTTTTTAATATTTTGCGCTATCATGGTGATAATATTCTCCCCTTCCACCAAAGGACCCGCCATGAAAAAGATCCTTCCGCTCATCATCCTGCTGGTCTTCATCGTAAGCTGCAACCTGCCCTTCAACCCCGCTGAACCCGCGGCCACTGGCACACCCAACATCATCGTGGTCACGGCCACCCCGCCGGCACACATACCGGATGTCGTCACGCTTTCCCCGGTCGAGCCTACACCAGGGCCGGTCGTCACCGCCACCCCGCCCGGCACTCCCTTGACCCTCAGCGGAATCAGCATGAGAGTGCCCGGCTGCCTGCCCGTTTCGGAAAGCCTGGAGTTCGTGCCCGCCCAGTTGTATGACCCCATGGGCGGCCCGCAGGAGGTCTTCCCTGCGCATCGCCGCGTTAATTTCAGCGGCTACCCGCTCAGCGGCACCTTCTTCTCCCCCTTCATGCGCGTTTTTCCCGTGGCGGATTTTGCCACCGCCTACGCCCTGGCGGGTGAGGATTACTCCGCCACCACCATCACCCAGCTGCAGGAACTGCTCGCCACCCGCCCGCCCGCGGTGGAGGGATCGCTGCCCTTCCTGGTGATGGCCGGCGCCGCGCAAATCTTCCACACCAAGATGGCCTACCTTGATTTCGTCAATGGTTCGGGCGTGCGCTATCTCACCTCCTACGGCCAGTACAGCGTCCCGTATAACAACCACGATCTGTTCTACACCTTCCAGGGGCTCACCACTGACGGCAGATACTGGGTCTCGGTCATCTTCCCGGTCAACCACCCCGTGCTCCCGCCCACTTATGATTCCACCGCGGTGCCGCCGGGCGGCATGCCCATCCCCTCCTGGGACTCCCCCACGTACGAGGAGGATATGCGAACCTATTACGCCGCCATGCAGGGCATCATGACCGCCTCAGCCGATGCCTCGTTCGTCCCCGGCCTCGATTGCCTCGATCAGTATATCCAGTCGTTGAATATCGGGGATTGATCTACCAAAGGACCTGCTGTGGGGGTGTTTCACATCCTCCCCGAGTTGTTTTTGAGGGGATGAATCACCCCTACCTGCTCATGACGTGCCGGGTGCGTTGAAGATTTCGCGGTAATTCGGGGAATTTGTGGACGATCATTGTAGGGGTCAGGCGACGCTCGACCCCTACTACACAAGATCCATTTTCAAAGAATTCGATATTTTTATTATGTCATCTGTGATATCAGTGGGTTCTGTGGTCATTATTCTTTCCTTGCCAGGCAGCTCGCATGGTGTGGTCGAAAACCGCTAAACAAAACCTGCCCCTTGACAGCCATGTTATAATATTTATAGAACAATAATTCTACTTAATCGGAGGTCAATTGAACTCTGTCCGTCCTCTCCTTGTCCATCACTTCCACTCTCTACTATATCAATTCGATTTTGATTCGTTTCCGCAGTTATCGAAACCTTGCAGATTCTGAATTGAATTTATTTGTTCCAACACTTATCGAAACCATGAGAACAATCCGGGTCACCAGATTAGTATTCTGTGTTTTTCGGTCTATTTCGTGTATTTCGTGTTAAGAACTTATCCGTCCTGCATTACAATAGGGCATTATGCGTAAACTCACCTCCACCCTCCTCACCCTGCTCCTGCTCACCGCCCTGCTGCCCGCGCGCGCTGCGCAGGCGCAGTACAACGGCGCTTACTACACCGTCCAGGAGGGCGACACGCTCTACGACATCGCCTGGTACTTCAACACCTCCCTTAACGAGCTCATCGCGCTTAACCCCACCGCGGACCCCGACGCGCTCGCCCCCGGCAAGGTGCTGCTCATCCCCGGCTATGAGGACCTGCAGGGCGAGATCCTGCGCGCGCAAATGCCCGCCAGCGAGACCGCCGATACCATGCGCCGCGCTGCCGGCATGAGCACGGACCTCTTCAACCGCCTCAACCTGGTAACCTCGCCCGGCGCGCTGATCAGCGGCAGCGTGGTCTTCACCCTCTCAGCTGACGAAAGCCCTCGCACCCGCCTGCAGCTGGTGAACGGCCTCACCGCGCCCGAACTGGCCGCCCACGCCGCCGCCAACCCCTGGCTCGCCGCCCTCTCCAATGACCTATCCGCTCCCTGGCAGCTGCTGCAAAATGACACGCTCTTCCTGCCCGGCGACCCAACCGACCCGGCCCGCGCCCCGCTTGCCGCCCTGCTGCCGCAAGTGACTGAGGTTCAACTCAACCCCGGCACGCTCGGTCAGGGTAAGACCACCGTTATCACCGCGCAGGCTTCCCCGCAGACATTGCTCTCCGGCGAATTGCTGGATCATCCGCTGCACTTCTTCCCCAACGCCAGCGGAGATGGTTTCACCGCGCTTCAGGGTATTTACCGCCTGGCTGAGCCCGGTATCGTCCCCATCACCATTACCGCCTCTGCTCCGGATGGACGCACGTTCACCATCCAACAGCACGCGCTGCTCAACGCCAAAAACTACGGCACCGATTACCCGCTGCAGGTGGACGAGCGCGACCTCGATCCGGCAATCACCGAACCCGAGTTCGCCCTGCTGATGGACCTCGTCGCGCCGGCTCCCCCTGAAAAAATGTGGACCACACGCTTCGCCCATCCCAGCACCACCCCGGAGTTCATCACCTCATGGTACGGCCGGCTGCGCTCCTATAACAACAGCGATTTCACCTACTTCCACAGCGGCATGGATTACAGCGGCGCGGAGTCCTCCCCCATCCTGGCACCCGCCCCGGGCATCGTGGTCTACACCGGCCTGCTGGACGTGCGCGGCAACACCACCGTCATCTCGCACGGCTGGGGAGTTTACACCGGTTACTGGCACCAGTCGCAGATCGATGTGGCGGTCGGTGACCGCGTGGAAACCGGCCAGACCATCGGCATGATGGGCGCCACCGGGCGCGTCACCGGCCCTCATTTGCATTTTGACCTCATCGTCGGAGGTGTCGAGGTCGACCCCGAGGACTGGATCAACGGTATGTACGCCCATGTGGGTGAATGAATGGAGAGTGAATCATGACCATAACCTGTGAGTATTGCGGTCGCGAACAACCCTCAGAACCTGCCCGCTGCATCTCCTGCGGCGCGCCTCTGCCCGTGCCCGAGCCCATCCAGGCGCGGACCACCATCGTCTACGAACCGTCCCCGGCAGGTACGCCTGTTACTCCATCCGAACCCCTGGTCAACGCTGACCAATTAGGCGACCAATTAAAGGAAGGTCTGGCGGCCGCCGGCGCGGTGGCTGGCTCGCTGGGCATCGGCGCCATCGTGCTGCGTGTCGCTGCGCAGGGCTTCGCCATCGGGGTGGCGTCGTTCATCGTCGGCCTCACCGCCGGCAGCGCCGCCGCGGGGCTGAACCGTTACCTGCCCCACATGCTCACCGCCCTGCTTGGTGGGGCGCTGCTGGGCGTGGTGGTGACGCTGGTGAAAAAGCGCTCCATCTGGACGCTGCTCGCCGCCCCCGCCGGTACGATCCTGGGCAGCCTGGTCGCCCGGCTGCTGCCGCCCTTTTCCGCTCAGTTTCCGCTGAGCGCTCTGCTGGCACTTGCGGGCGGGCTGCTCTTTTCCGTGCTCGGCGGCAACCGCACGCGCGGCACGCGCATCCCCTGCCTCAAGGTGCTGCAGCCGGTGGCCGGCGCCATCGGCGGGCTGTTCTTCGGTTGGCTGGGTTTTGTTGTGATGTACCGCATTTACTAAAATATACCCGGAGGTTTTCCAATGGCTTCCCCCTTCTTCAAACTCGAGATCTACGCCCCCGAAGAAAGTGTTGACGAAATACTCAACGTGCTGGCGCAAGCCCGCGCCGGCGAGATCGGCAAGTACGACCACTGCGCCACGGTCATCCCCGTGCAGGGCTTCTGGCGCCCCCTGGAGGACACCTCCCCCTACGAGGGAAACCCAAATGAGTTGTTCTCTGGCAGCGAGGTCAAGCTCGAAATGCTCTGCCGCGAAGAGTACCTGCTGGAGGCGGTCGGCGCCGTGCGCGAGGTGCACCCCTACGAGGAGCCGGTGATCAACATCATCCCGCTGGCCAACGGGCGCTACAACGGTACCGTCTGATCTGAGCGGCACCCCGTATAAAAACACGGCTGAGTCGATCGACTCAGCCGTGATCTATCAGGTGTTTGAATGTGTTAGTTTATGGAGCAGTGACCGCGATGGTCGTTGAGTACCCGGTGCAGATACCGCCAACCTTTGTGCACAGCCGGAAATGGTAACCCTTTCCGCCGGTCAACCCGGCCGCCGTGTAACTGGTGTCAGTCCCGCTGATCTCAGCCTTGAGATTGTCCGGGTAAACGGGATCCTTCGGCGCGGCTGCCCACAGCACATAGAAGCCGTCAGGCGCCGGCGAGAGCGCGTCCCAGGTCAGCTCAACAGTACCCGGCGCTGCCCCGGCTACCCCGTTCAATGTAAAGAGATCCGTCGGCGGCGCGGCGAACTTGAACTCCTTCACCGGTGAAAAGACCGTGCAGGCGCCATCCACGAACTTGCACACGCGGAAGTAGTACTTGACGCCCGGATCGCCGCTGACTTCCACGCTGCGCAGCGCGATATCCGTCACACTTACCACCTCGTCCTTCAGCGTGGGTGGGGTATGCGTGGATGAGTACAGGATGCGGAAGCCTTCGGGGAACTTGCCCTCGGCAGCCCAGGTGACAATGGCCTTACCCAGCCCGGCGTCCTCGATCTTGGCGATCAGCAGCGTGGCGTTCGGCTTGGTGGGCTCCGGTTTGGGTGTGGCTGCCCCTGAGGTTGGCGCGGCTTTGCCCGGGAAGGTGTACTTATAAACGGGTGTGTAAACTGTGCATTCTCCATCATCCATCTTGCACATGCGGTAGTTGTAGGTGGTGCCGGCTTTGCCATCCACGTAAGCCTGGCGCGCCTTGCCGTCCTCAATGACGAAGTAAGGATCGCTGCCCTGCTTGGGCTCCTTACTAGAGGTGGAGTAGTACAGGCGGAAGCCATCGGCGGGGCTGGTGTCCGAACTCCACTTCATCAGCGCTTTCAGGGCTTCACCGCCGCCCATGCTGAGGATGGCAAACTTGCTCGCCGGTGTGGATTTTGAGCCTCCACCACCGCCTCCGCCGCCGCTGCCGGCGTTGGCAAACGCTGTCTTGGCGATGGCTGTTTGGGACCAGTTGGTGGTGGGGGTGGGAGCATACCTGGTAAAGGTAAAGAAGGCCGCGTTGCTGTAAATGTCGCAGCCAGTGGCGCTGGTGCGGCACACGCGCACAATATATACAAAGCCCGGCAGCCCGCTCAGCAGCGCGGAACGCGCATTCGGATCGCCAGTGTAGGTGTTCTCATCCTGCGGGTAGACCGGCTTGCGTTCCTCGCGCGTCCACACCAGGCTGAACCCGGCGGGGAAGTTGCCTTTCGCGTCCCAGTTGACGATGGCGCGCCCCGGTCCGGTTTCCTCGATGGAGGTGATGGAAAGCATCGCGTCAGGGGTGGATGTGGCGGTAGCATCCGCGGCGGGAGGCGCGGGTGTGTCGGTGGCTGTCAGCACTTCAGGGGGCGGGGCAGCCGTATCGACCTTATCCAACGCGGCTTGCGTGAGCAATTTGTTGAGCTCATCCGCGACCTGTTGCCCGTTCGGCGTTTGTCCACATCCGCCAAGGATGAACGCAGCGATCAAAATGAACCCCAGCAGGATTTTTATACGCATGTTTCCTCCACCCGGTAATATATCGGTTATTCAATTATACTGAAATATGGAGTGTGAGCATAATTACAAACATGCAAGTATTCCAGACGTATTTAATTTCGCGGAATAATGAAGTGATTAAACCAAAACCCCTCCCTGCCCTGATCACCCGGCGGGAGGTATTTCTCACTACTTCGCGACAGGTCAGGTGCTTTTCTTAATGAAAAGGAAGTACGCGAAGACCAGCACAAAGATCAGGAAGAGCAATACCGCCAGCCAGCCCATGATCCCGCTGAACAGCCCGCCAAGTACCGCCATGAGTGAGAGCACCAGCCCGATCACGTTGCTGATGACGATGGCAATGACGATCTTCTGCGCTTCAGGCCAGGGGAAATTCTTGGCCAGCCAGAGCAAAATGGCTTCGAAGATCCACGCCATCCCGAAGAACCGCCCCAGCAACAGCCCTGTCTCATCCGTGCTGGTTCCGAACAATGTGCCCATCGTTGCGGGGATCAATAGAAACCCCAGCCCGAAGAGCACCACAATGATCGCTTTGATGGTCATCCACAGTTTTAGACTCATCTATCGCACTCCTTCGCAACAACAGGGAGGTGAGCGTGCCTTTCGCGGATCACCTCCCAAACCCCACCGCGCCGGGGATGCAACAACCGCTGCTTGAGACAGCGGCTGTATTGATATGCACATAATAGAAGATCCGCTTGCGATGACAAACGTAATGCATTTACATTATACAACCTCATGCAAGCCCTTACATATGCGTCAGACTGGATTCGGGATGTTCTGTCGGCTCAAAGTGCCCTTGAGCGAATTTCATGATGACCTAAAAAAGCACCACTCACAGATCAAACCTGTCGATGTGATGTGCCTGCGGTCATCGTAAACCTTGAACTCATTGGCAAGCAGATATTCCTTGACCATCCGGCTGCGCAACCCTTGCCTTGTCCTCATCCGTGCGCAAAATCCTGGTTTATATTGATCAAAAATGTCGAACTCCCCCTTGCGATGCAAACCAATAATTGAATTGGTAAAATCGATTGCGTCATCCCGACAGCCGGTGTAAATTTATCTGATAAATTCAGGTTTAGGAAACCCTATGAGACCCCACTTCCTCTTCTCCGTTTCTCTCATTTGCGCAATGCTGATGATCACCGCATGTGCGCCACAGCCAGGTGTAACGCCCGCTGACACCCCGCTGCCCAATTCGCCCACCCTTCCCCCTGAGCCCAGCGCGACCCCCACTCCG
>MTKZ01009064.1_pt1 | contig 12304 bp, 10 predicted proteins | sample 1042781 | NCBI WGS metagenome assembly MTKZ01 (sample SAMN06212207, study PRJNA360539) | anaerobic digester metagenome | biome: Wastewater treatment plant; material: sludge; isolation source: anaerobic digester fed with sludge from wastewater treatment plant | place: Denmark: WWTP Viborg ...
GGCCGAGCTGACCGACCGTGTGCACTCGGGCGAGTGGGTGGGGGCCACCGGCGAGCCAATCCGTACGATCATCAACGTGGGCATCGGCGGTTCCGATCTGGGCCCCGAAATGGCCTACCGGGCCTTGCGGCGCTACCGCCAGGACGGCATCGAGTGCCGGTTCGTGTCCAACGTCGACCCGGCCGGGATCGCCGCGGCGACCGATGGCATCGATCCGGCCTCGACCCTGGTCGTCGTCGTGTCGAAGACGTTCACGACCGACGAGACCCTCACGAACGCGCAGACGCTGAAGGAGTGGATCCGAGCCGGGGTTGCAGGCCCAACCAACGCTGCGGCCACGGCTGACGTTGACGTTGACGTTGCGGGCACCATCGAACACAGCGACGACGAGCCGGCACCAACTCAGGAACACGGCTTTGCTGCGGAGCTCGCCTCCAAGCTGACTGCGGACGACTCCGACGACTCCGACGATCTCGACTCCGACGATCTCGATGTCGATGTCGACGACGCCGACGCCGACGCCGATGCCGACGACGCCGGCGACGCGGACGATGACGACGATGACGACGATGACGATGACGAGGCCTGGGTGGCCAAGCACTTCGTCGCCGTATCGACCAACGCCGAGGCGGTGGCAGAGTTCGGAATCGACCTCGACAACATGTTTCGTTTCTGGGATTGGGTAGGGGGCCGCTATTCGGTGTGGTCGGCGGTGGGGCTCAGCCTGATGCTCGCAGTCGGCGAGGACGACTTTCGAGCGCTCCTCGAGGGGGCCCACACGATGGACGAACACTTCCGCACAGCCCCGCTGCGCGAAAACGCGCCCGTGCTCGTCGGGCTTCTCCGGGTGCTGTACCGGGACCTGTACGGCTTTCCGACCCACGCAGTGCTGCCTTACGCCGCCGACCTGACCCGGTTCCCCGCCTATCTGCAACAGCTGGACATGGAGTCCAACGGTAAGCGGGTGCGCCTCGATGGCAGCCCGGCCACGCTGCGCACCGGATCGGTCGTGTGGGGCCAGCCCGGCACCAACGGGCAGCACGCGTTCTACCAACTGCTCCATCAGGGCACTTCGATCGTCCCGGTCGACCTGGTCGCGTTCAGCGAGTCGGTCGACGACGAGGGGGATCACCAGCGCAAACTGCTGGCCAATGTGCTGGCTCAAGGGCGGGCATTGGCCGAGGGACGCACCGCTGAGGAGGCCGAGGCGGCCGGGGTTCCCGCCGATCAGGTGGCGCACCGAACCTTCCCCGGCAACCGGCCGAGCACGACCATCCTGGCGCCCGAACTCACGCCGTCGGTGCTGGGGCAGCTTGTGGCCCTCTACGAACACAGCGTGTTCACCCAGGGCGTCATCTGGGGGATCAACAGCTTCGACCAGTGGGGGGTCGAGCTGGGTAAGCAACTGGCGGCCGACGTGCTGGAGCAACTCGAATCCGACGAGGCCCAGCGAGCGGACGGCGGCGCCGCCCGATGGGTGCTCGACCAGGGGTGACCCGGCGGTCGTTCTAGCGAACGTCCATCAGGTCGACGGTGAAGATGAGGGTTTCGTTGGGGGCGATCGCCCCGGGTGCGCCGCGGCTGCCGTAGGCCATGTGGGGCGGGATGACCAGCGTGCGTCGCCCACCGACCTTCATGCCCTGCACGCCGGTGTCCCAGCCCTCGATCACCTGGCCGGCACCGAGGCCGAAGTCCAACGGAGCTCCGCGGTCCCACGAGGCGTCGAACTGCTCGCCGGTCGACCACGCCACGCCGACGTAGTGCACCGACACCCGGGATCCGGCTGTGGCCTCGGTGCCATCGCCTTCCTGGTCATCGAAGATCTGCAGTTCGGAGGGCGCATCGCCATCGGGCACGGCTACAACGGGTTTGTCCATCCGGCAACCGTAGCGGGGCTGCCGATCAGCTTTGGCCGAAGTGATCGATGGGTCGCCACGGATGCTCAACCCGTCCGCTGGGAAGGTCGACCGTGAAGTAGTGCCCCTGGCCGGGCTGGTCGTGGCGGCGGTCGATCGGTTGCCCGCTGAGCGCGCTGTACCACAGCGTGCCGACTGCGCCGTGGCCGATGATGGCGATGTCGATGTCGGCGGCGTCGGCGTCGAGCAGGTCGGCCAGCCCGGCGACGATGCGCCGTTGTGCATCGTCCGCCCGCTCCCAACCGGCGACCGATCGGGTCGGCTCGGCAAAGAACGCGTCGGCCAGCGCCTCGAACCTTGTCGGCGCGACGAAGCCGGTTGCCGACCGGTCGTTCTCGCCCAGGTCCTCCCGAATCTCGATGCTGATCCCCAGGTGCTCGGACAGGATCGTGGCGGTCTGGACAGCCTTGGCCTCGGTGCTCGACACGATGCGACCGATCGCCGACGCCCACGGTTGACGAACGATCGCGTGCGCCCGTGCGAGACCGACCGGGCTGAGGTTCCAGCGGGTCACCGCCACGCTGGGATCGACCGTGACCTCGGGGTGGGTGATGTAGCGAAGCTTGGTCATGACATGAGGGGCACGGCGGCGCCGAGCCGGGTGAGTTGTCGCCCAGCGTCGTCGAAGTTCTCCGGTGCCAGCCAGACGCGGTGGGCGGCGCCGATCGCTGGCCAGTCGTCGTCGGTGATCGCCAACCAGTCGGTGTCGCGGCTGCGCCCCTTGTAGGCGACCGCCTTGCGGAAGGTGCCTTCGTAACGGAACCCAAAGCGCTCCGCAGCCGCCCTGGAGCGGGCGTTGAGGTCATCGCATTTCCATTCCACCCGGCGGTAGCCGATGGCGAAGGCATGATCGATCAGGAGCGACACCGCCTCGGTGGCGGCCGTCGTGCGTTGCAGGCCGGGGGAGAATGCGATCGAGCCGATCTCGATCACGCCATGTTCGGCGGTGATGCGGAGGTAGGCGAGAAACCCCACCGGTCGACCGTCGACGACGACGGCGAACGGCAGGCGTTCGGCCGAGTCGCACAGTGTGGACAGGGCCTCGCCAAGCTCATCGGCGGTGGCAAAGGGTCCGTGCTGCAGGTAGGTCCACAGCGAGTCCGGCGCATCGACGAACGCTTCGAAGAGCGGCGCCGCATGGGTGGTGGGGTCGAGCGGCTCCAGCCGCACCGTGCGCCCATTGAGTGGGATCGGTGCCGGAACCGGTGGCGGCCGCCAGTTGCCCAGCGACGGGCCGATCGGCTGGTCGAACTGGTTCGTCGGCATCCGACGATCCTACGGATCGTCGCAGCGATGCGCCGCACCATTTTGTCGCCCGACGAGCGTCGGGCTGCGGGCGCTACTCGCTCTGGTAGCCCGCCGCGATGTGGTCGGTCCACCACGGCGGGGCGACGGCGAAGATCGAGTTGAGGTCGACGTAGTCCCACCACCGATCCACTTTGTGGTTGCGCACCTCCATCACCGAACAGAAACGCACCTCGGCGTGCTCGCCGTCGCGCCACCACCACTCTTCGAGATGTTCGGTGATGACGTGCTCGCCGGTGACGACGATCAGGCCGGGGTGGAGCCGGTAGTCGCTGAGGGGCTCCAAACCGAGCCGCAGCCGGGCCTCGGTCTCAGCGGGGCCGTAGGCGCCCGGTTCGACGCCGATGACCGGCACGTCGATGTAGTGGCCCCGCTCGCTCATCATGGCGCCGACGGCGGCAAAGTCACGTGAGCCCAACGCCTGCCAGAACCGCTCAACCAGCGTCCGGCGCTCGTCGTCGGTCATCTCGGTCGTGTCGGTCATCTCGGCTCCCCGCTTCGGCGGCGGCCAGTCTGCCAGCGGCGCCACCCGGGCGACGGCGACCTCCGTTTCCTGGCCGGGTGCCCCACACCGATCGCGCCCATGATCGAACTGGGCGCGATCGCTGCGGGACGGGCCGCACCGATCGCGCCCAGATGCACCGTGGGCGCGATCGGTGTTGTGGCAGTGTGCAGAGGCGTCGGAACCACAGTTCGCCCCCGATCGCTACCGACACCGAGGAGACACCCATGGCATCTCGACGAGAACGAGTGCGCTTCGCCGGGGCCGCCGGCGACCAGCTGTCCGGACGGGTCGAGCTGCCCGCCGGGCCTATCCGAGGTGCCGCGGTGTTTGCCCACTGCTTCACCTGCTCCTCCGACGTCGCCGCAGCGTCTCGCATCTCGGTGGCGCTCGCCGAGGCCGGCATTGCCGTCATGCGCTTCGACTTCACCGGGCTGGGGGCGTCGGAGGGCGACTTCGCAGATACCAACTTCTCCACCAACGTCGCCGACCTGATCGCTGCGTCGGCCTACCTGAGCGAGCACTACGAGGCGCCGGGCCTGCTGATCGGCCACTCGTTGGGCGGCGCGGCCGTGATCGCCGCTGCACCCGAGCTCAAGTCGGTGCGGGCGGTCGTCACCATCGGTGCGCCGTCCGAGCCCAGCCACGTGGAGGCGTTGCTCAGCGAGGACGTGGCACGACTTGAGGCCGAGGGGGAGGCGACGATCAACATCGGCGGTCGGCCTTTTCAGGTAAAGGCCCAACTGCTGGAGGACCTGCGCCACCGCACGATCGAGGAGTGCCTGGCCGACCTGGGAGCGGCGCTGCTGGTGATGCACTCGCCGGTCGACAACGTGGTGGGCGTGGAGAACGCCGCCGAGATCTACCAGGCGGCCCGGCACCCGAAGAGCTTCATCGCGCTCGACGGAGCCGATCACCTGCTGAGCAAGCGCCGCGACTCCGACTTTGCCGCATCGATGATTCGGGCCTGGGTGGAGCGCTACCTGGATGAGGCCCCGGCGAAGAAGCCGACGACCGGCGAGCGGGTGGTGGTGTCCGAGATGGGTGAGGGCAAGTTCCTCAACCAGGTGGTGGCCGGCGCTCACCGCTTCCTGATGGACGAGCCGCCTTCGGTCGGTGGCTACGACGCCGGGCCCAACCCGTACGACCTGCTGGCGGCCGCGCTTGGCGGGTGCACCTCGATGACGATGCGGATGTACGCCGACCGTAAGGGCATCCCGCTGGAACGGGTCGAGGTGGAGGTGGGCCACGCCACCACCCACTGCGACGACTGCGAAGCCACGGTGTCAGGCTCGACCCCGAAGGTGGACGAATGGACCCGGGTGCTCCACATCGAGGGCGACCTCACCGAGGATCAGCGGGCCGGCCTGGTGCGCATCGCCGATCGGTGCCCGGTTCACCTCACGCTGGAGCGCTCCTCCAAGGTGGTCACCGAGGTGGCCGATGCCGACGGAGGCGACCCCGAGGATTAGGAGCGGGGGTCGCGCCACATGGTCCAGGTTGGGGGTTGACCGCCCGGATCGCACCGCTGGGTCAGGTCGAAGCCGTGCCTGGCGTAGAAGGCCAGGTTCTGCTCCTTGGACGATTCGAGGTAGGCGCCAAGGCCTTGGGCGTCACAGCGGTCGAGCACCGAACGGATCAGCGCGCTGCCGACACCTGCGCCCTGATAGGCCGGGTCGGTGCCCAGCACGGCGAGGTACCAGTGCGGCGGGTCGACGGGGTGGGCCCGTTCCATCTGGATGAGCACGCGGATGGCTCGGGGCAGCTTCGACCCGAAGAGGCGGATCGACGGCACGGCGATGGCGACTGCCTCGCCGGTCGTGCCCTTCCAGTGATCGGGTGGAGACCAGATGGCGGCGCCGCGGACCTTGTCGTCGACCGACACCTCACCATGTCCCCGCATCTGGGCACGGGCGTCGGCCTTGAACCAAGCGGCGGCCCTGGCCGGCCAATTCGCCCGCGTCGAGGCGAGGTACCCCCACACCGGGTCGTCGGCGAAGGCGGCCGCCAGGGCGGCCCCGATGCGGGGAAGATCGTCGGGGGTCGCAGCACGCACGTCGGGCACGGGCGGAGACTATCGACATGGGGTAAACGGGTGACATGGGGTGGGCGGGTGACATGGGGTGGGCGGGTGACATGGGGTGGGCGGGCGGCTCGGCCCATGACCCGGGGGTGGGCGCTGGGAGTCGACATGCCCGGTATCGACGAGCAGCAGAACGCTCAGCCGCCCGTCTTCGCCGGCGACCATCAGCCGGGGTCGCCGCCAGGCAGCGCGATGACGGGTCCTTGGGGCACCGGCGGGTTGTAGCCGACCGGCTGCACGACGACGGCGAACGCATGGTCTCGACGCTCCAGGTCCACAGCGAAAGCTGCGAGGTCGGCCCGGAGATCGTTTGGGACCTTCACCGCCCCCCGGCGAGCGAGAGCGATGACCGTCCCGTCGTAGATCGAGCCGATCGGATCGTCGAGGGTGCGGCCGACCGCCGCCTCGTCGAAGAACCGTGCCATGGCTGTACGCGCCCGCTCGGGGTCGGCGACGAGCGTCGTTCGGTCGATACGGGCAGCCAACTCCTCGGCGCGCGGGCCGAGTTCGTCGAACTCGGCCGGGTCATCGACCCCGAACTCCGCCAGCACGTCGACGCCGGGCTCGGTGCCGGCGGTGGCGGCCGAGACGCCGCTGCGGGTCGACAGCTCCCACTCCTCATCGCCGCCGGCAACGCGACCGACGCCGAACTGTGCCAGGAGGGGCGTGTCCGGAGCGAAACGAAGGTCGACGCCGGCGGCGAGCAACTCGTCGATGACGGCGGGAAACAGGGTGAGGGACGTCAAGTACGGCGTCTCGACGGTGAGCAACGGTCCTCGGTCGGCCAGCTCTTGAGGCGCGTCCGCCAGCGCGCCGTGCAGTTGGGCTGCGGGCTCGTTGGCCCAGGCCGGACTGCCGCTTTCGAGCCCGTGGGCGTCGATCGAGTAGACGGTCAGGCCGACGACGACGGCGAGCGCCGCAGCAGCCCCACCGCCGGATCGGGCCAGCGCCGGCAGGCGTTCGGTCCCCGGCACGGCGGTCAGGACCGCGTCCAACGCGACGAACGCCAGCGCTGCGGCGACAAACGCCCCGACCGGAAACAGCCAGCGCAGGTAGGCGGCCGTCGCCAACGTGGTCTCGGAGATGTTGGCCAGCGTGGCGAGCGATGCCACCGTCACGACACCGACGGCTCCGACCGCCGCCGCAAGCGCAACCGACCGGCGTCGGCCCGCCCACCACGCTGCGGCTGCGAGGACGACGATGTAGCCACCGAACACAGCGACCGACGCGCCCACGCCCCACCGGGCTCCTGTGCTGTTCTCCCACCCCTGCGGGTCGGGGAACACCCACGCCGGCGGGATCACCACGATGTCGGCGAAGGACTGAATAGCGAAGCCGGTGCCCCGCCCCGCCCCGAGCCGCTCGGCGTTCTGGGCCATGGCCGTGACGTTGCCGGGCGCGCCGTCCGGGGCGACGAACTGCTCCCACGCCGGCAGCGCCCACAGTGCCACCGTTGTTCCGACCGCAACCAGCAGGGCGCGCGGGCGCGTTCCGGCGCCAAACGAGGCCAACAACGTTCGCACGCGCCGTGCGCAGCCGCGCTGGCCCGTCGCGTCGGTGTTGGTGTTGGTGTCGGTGTCGGCATCGTCGCCGGCGACCGGACCTCGATTTTCGACACGGTCGCTCGGTGCTGATCCGTTGCGACGGTTTCGCGACGTGCGGCGATCAGCGCCCCACCACCAGCCGACGCCCGCCATCAGCGACGCAGCGACGAGGACCGCGGACAGGACGACGTAGGCCAGGCTGATCTGCGCGCACAGGCTGGCCCAGAACACGGTCAGCGCCGGGCCCCAGCGATCGCCGGCGAGCGAGGCCCACATCCCGACTGCGGCAGCGAAGAACCCCAGCAGCGGCAGGTTGTGGGTCCACGGGTCGGACAGCACCTCGCTGCCCATCGAGGCGGACAAGACCAGCACGCCGAGGCCGAAGGTGGCGACACCGCGCCTGCGCCCGACCCGCCAGGCCATCCAGACGACCGAGCCGGCGGCGCCGGCATTGATGAAGGCCGATCCGATTCGCACCCCGACCGGGCCGAACAGCCGACGGAAGGGCGCCAGCAGCTGAAATGCCATCGGCCCGGGATGGTTCATGATGATTCCGGTGGCGGTCGAGCGCGACGACCAAGTGGCGAGCATTGGGTTGTGCGACGTGCCCACGTCCCACGCCCGGGCGGAGTAGATGCCGTTGTCGAGCGTGGGATACCAGCGCTGCGCCGTCGCGCGGACGGCCGCCGCCAGCGCCGGCAGCGCAGCGGCCAACGCCAACAGGGGCGCCGGGCGGAGCAGACGTCGATGCTTGCCCCGCTCGTCGTTCACGGCGCCGATCGTAGAGCAGCCCGTCCGGTCTTAACTTTCTGGGTGGCGTTGACGGGGATCTAGACCGTCAACGCCACCCAGAATCGAAATTTGGGGGTGGCGGGTGGCGTTGACGGGTCAGCGGCGGCCGCGGAGCAGGCGCCCGGGGCGGGCGCCGGTATCGGCGTCGTTGCGGCGGGTGACCACGCCGGACACAACGGTGGCGTCGTAGCCCGAGGCGTACTGCACCAGGCGCCGGCCGCCGGCCGGCAGGTCGTGGATCAGCTCGGGCTGGGCGAGGGCCAGGGCCTCGAAGTCGATCACGTTGAGATCGGCCTTCTTGCCCGGCTCGACGACACCCCGGTCGCCCAACCCGTACAGCTGGGCGGTGCGCTGGGTCTGCAGATGTACCGCCTGGGCCAGGTCAATGCCGGCGCCCCGGCTGCGGTCGCGGGCCCAGTGGGTGAGCAGATAGGTGGGGATCGAGGCGTCGCAGATCATGCCGCAGTGCGCCCCGGCGTCGCCCAGCGAGGACACGGATCCGGGGTGCAGCAACATCTCGCGAATGGCGTCGTGGTTGCCGTCGGCGTAGTTGAACAGCGGCAGCATGAACATCGCCTTGCCGTCGTCGGCCAGCATCGCCTCATAGGTGGCGGCCATCGCATCGGTCCCAGCGGCCGCGGCCATCGCGCCGAGGGAGGCATCGGCCAGCGGTTCGTAGTTGGGCGGGGTGCCCAGCGGAAACATCTTGTCGATCATCATGGCGAGGAACGGCCCGATGCCGTCGAAGGGAAGGTCCGGGTTGAGCGGGCCATCGGCCTCGGCGAGGATGGCGTCGCGCACGGCCGGCCTGGCCAGCTGCTCCATCTGTGCGGCCAGCGGGAGGTGGGCGAGCGCCTCGTAGGTGGGACGCTTGGCGAAGGGGTGGTTGGTCTGCAGCCCGACGAGCATGCCGAACGGCCGGGCCGCCACCTGGGCCCGCATCGGGATGCCCCGCTCCAGCAGCTTGTCGAAGCGCTCGAACACGTCCTGCCACAGGTTGGGGTCGGTGTCGGTCTGCAGCACCATGAACGCCAGCGGCTGGCCGGTCTCTTCGGCCAGGTCGGCCATCCAGCCCATCTCCTCGGTGGTGGTGCCCCGGTCGAGCATGGTGAGGCCGCCCTGGGCAACCTCGAACACGCCACCGCCACCATCGGAGAGCGCCCGCCCGAGTGCGAACAGTTCCTCCCGTTCGGCGAAGGTGCCCGGCACGGGCTCGCCGTCCTTGGCCAGGTGGGCCAGCGTCCGCGAGGTGGAGAAGCCGAGGGCGCCGGCCTCGATCGCCTCGCGCACATGCTCGGCCATCTCGGCCGAATCCTCGGCGGTCGCCGGTTCGTTGCGGGCGCCGGCGTCGCCCATCACGTAGCCCCGCACCGCCCCGTGGGGGATCTGGGTGCCGACGTCCATCGCCCAGCTGCGGGGCTCGAGCACGTCGAGGAACTCGGGGAAGCTCTCCCAGCCCCAGGAGATGCCCTCGGCCAGCGCTGCGCCGGGGATGTCCTCGACGCCCTCCATCAGCTGGATCAGCCACTCCTCCTTGCCGGGTCGCACAGGCGCAAAGCCCACCCCGCAGTTGCCGGTGACCACGGTGGTCACCCCGTGGGAGGCGGAGGGTTCCAGCTGGGAGTCCCAGGTGGCCTGGCCGTCGTAGTGCGTGTGGATGTCGACGAAGCCGGGCGTGACCAGGCGGCCGGTGGCGTCGATCGTCTCGGCGGCCTCACCGTCGAGCGACTCGCCGACCGCCACGATGATGCCGTCCTTGACCGCAACGTCGGCGCGCCGAGGCGGCGCACCCGTGCCGTCGACCAGCGTTCCGCCGGAGATCAACAGGTCGTACATGACTGCCCCCCTCTTCGCCGGCGCCCCCAGCGCCGACCCGACCAGTGTGCCGCACCGCCACCGCCGGTGCGCTGAACGCCCGACGGTCAGATGCGCCTCGATAGGCACACCCTATCGAGCCGATGGGTTTAAATGATCGGTTATGACTATCGAAAGAGCAGGGTTGATAGATAGAGTGTCTCTTGAAGCCACGAGGGCGCTCGAAGTCATCGAGAACCCTCCTATCGAAAGGACCCCCCTCCATGTCACTCATCAACACCAAGCTTCAGCCGTTCTCCGCCACCGCCTTTAAGAACGGCGAGTTCGTCGACGTGTCCGACGAGGACCTGCTCGGCACCTGGTCGATCGTGTTCTTCTACCCGGCCGACTTCACATTCGTCTGCCCCACCGAGTTGGGCGACCTGGCCGATCACTACGACGAGCTTCGCGAGCTGGGCGTCGAGGTGTACTCGGTGTCCACCGACACCCACTTCACCCACAAGGCCTGGCACGGCTCCTCCGACACGATCGGAAAGATCCGCTACGCCATGATCGGTGATCCGACCGGAAACATCTCCCGCAACTTCGAGATCCTGCGCGAGGACGAGGGCCTGGCCAACCGCGGCACGTTCGTCATCGACCCCGACGGCGTGATCCAGGTGCTCGAGGTGACCGCCGAGGGCGTTGGCCGCAACGCAGCCGAGCTGGTGCGCAAGGTCCGTGCCGCCATCTACGTGCGAAAGAACCCTGGCGAGGTCTGCCCCGCCAAGTGGGAAGAGGGCGCCGAGACCCTGGCGCCGTCGCTGGACCTGGTCGGCAAGATCTGACCCACCCGGGCGGACCGCCGCCCACCGCAATCCCCCGATCCCCCATGGAGAGGCGGCGGNNGGCGGCGGAGCGACCCCGGTCGCTCCGCCGCCCCGTGGGCCCCGCCCCTTTTACCACCCGATCTGCACCTGCAACCGCCCCCGATGAGGAGCCTCGACATGCTCGACACCAACCTGACCGAACAACTCAAGGGCCACCTCACCAGGGTGACCCGCCCGATCGAGCTGGTCGCCTCCCTGGATGACGGCCCCAAGTCGACCGAGCTGTGGGAGCTCCTCACCGAGATCGCTGCGCTCTCCGAACACATCACCGCGACGCGTCGTCCCGTCGAGGCGAGCGATCACTCCGGATCTGCCGAAGGCAGCGATGACACGGAGCGCCGCCCTTCGTTCACGATCGACCGGCTGGGCACCGACGTGTCGGTCGGGTTCGCCGGCATCCCGATGGGCCACGAGTTCACCTCGCTGGTGTTGGCCCTGCTTCAGGTCGGCGGGCACCCGCCAGCGGTGTCCCCCGAGACGGCCGAAGCGATCGAGAACCTCGAGGGCGAGTTTCGCTTCGTCACCTACATGTCGCTCTCGTGCCAGAACTGCCCCGACGTGGTTCAGGCGCTCAACGCCATGGCGGTGCTCAACCCCCGCATCAGCCACGTGGCGGTCGACGGTGCCTTGTTCCCGGCTGAGGTGGAGGCCAACAACGTGATGGCCGTTCCGACCGTGTTGTTGAACGGCGAACCGTTCGGCCAGGGGCGTATGACGATCGAGGAGATCCTGCCCCGACTCGACACCGGCGTCGGTGAGCGCGAGGTGGAGCGCATCGACGCACTCGATCCGCTTGACGTGCTGGTCGTCGGCGGCGGTCCCGCCGGCGCGGCGGCCTCGATCTACGCCGCCCGTAAGGGGATCGCCACCGGCGTGGTCTCCGAGCGTTTCGGCGGCCAGGTGCTCGACACGATGAGCATCGAAAACCTGATCTCGGTGCCCTACACCGAAGGACCCAAGCTGGCGGCGGCAATCGAGGCTCACGTCGCCGAATACGACGTCGACGTCATGCACAACCAGCGAGCGGCCAAGCTCATCCCGGCGAGCGCTCCGGGCGACCTGGCGACGGTCGAGCTGGCCAGCGGCGCCACGCTGCAGGCCCGCACGGTCGTGCTGTCCACCGGAGCCAGCTGGCGCACGATGGGCGTGCCCGGCGAGGACGAGTACCGCAACCGCGGCGTCGGGTTCTGCCCGCACTGCGATGGCCCGCTGTTCAAGGGCAAGCGCGTTGCGGTGATCGGTGGCGGCAACTCGGGCGTCGAGGCGGCGATCGACCTGGCCGGAATCGTGACCCACGTGACCCTGATCGAGTTCGACGACGCGCTGCGTGCCGACGAGGTGCTGCAGGCGAAGCTGACGTCGCTCGGCAACGTCGACGTGATCACCGGCGCTCGCACCACCGAGGTGCTCGGCGACGACACGTCGGTCACCGGGCTCAGCTACGAGCGACGTTCCGACACGACGATGCACCACGTGGA
>MTKZ01021210.1_pt1 | contig 12301 bp, 9 predicted proteins | sample 1042781 | NCBI WGS metagenome assembly MTKZ01 (sample SAMN06212207, study PRJNA360539) | anaerobic digester metagenome | biome: Wastewater treatment plant; material: sludge; isolation source: anaerobic digester fed with sludge from wastewater treatment plant | place: Denmark: WWTP Viborg ...
GGTTTGCCCAGTACTGTGCCATCACACCAGACTATTGTATCGGCGGTAATAACAATTTCATTTTCAGTAATTTCTTCTTTCCACAGATTTGCTTTCTCCCTGGAAAGGTATTCAGCAATATCCTTACCTTTAAGATTATCCGGAAATATTTCAGGGTATTCCCTTGTAACAACTTCAAATTCAAGACCAAGTTCTTCAAGGAGCTGTCTGCGCCTGGGAGATCCTGAGGCCAGTTTAATCCTGAATTTCTTCAGATCACCCGGGATCGTCATAATAGGTTCCAGCTTATTATTGCCTTTACCACTACTGCATAAAGGATCCCTGCAAGCATAATGAGTTTCATAGTGCCTGAGGCAATATGCACTTCTTTTTTGCCGGAGCTTTTTATAAGTCTGTAAATGACAAACAGCATAGGAATCACTATAGCTGCTGAAATGTAAATCAGAGTTATCCGGTCATTCAGAAAAAAGTGCCATACAAGGTATAATGAAGCTATAGTAACTGCTATTAAACCAATAGCAACAATTTTCGCAGCCGGGATCCCGATCATCACCGGAACAGTGTTCCGTCCGTATGCGGCATCTCCTTCAAAATCTTCAACATCCTTGATTATTTCGCGGATTAACGTAGTGAGAAAAGCAAATAGCGAAAAGCCGCCGGCCCAGTAGAACATAAACTTAAGGTCGGGAAGTTCAATTGCATGAACCGAATAATATCTGTATAGGGCTGCCCATTCAAAGATGATTGCAAGAAAAGGAACAAGGGCTGTGAGGACTGAGACCAGCAGGTTACCGATCAGGAATTGTCGTTTATAGGTGGCAGAGTAGAAATATAATAATCCGGACACAAGGAGAAAAATAGTTCCGAACCAGAACGATCCTGCTCTTGCCGACACATAAAATCCGGCCGCAACGCCGGCAATATTCAGGATTGAATGCCAGAGCATTGCTTTTCGCCTCGGGATCCTCGTTCCGACAATAACTTCTCCCCTGTTTATAAGGTCGGTCCGTATGTCGAAATAATCATTTATCACGTATCCTCCGGCAGTAATACATACTGTTGCAAAAATAAGTATCAAAAAATCAGTCAGCGGCAGCTGAAGTGCCATAGGTATCTCCTCTCCGGATCCTTTAAGAAGTATGACTCCGATCCGGCTTATCAGAGGTTCCACGATGGCATAACGCATTAATAACATGGTAAGTACCACGATAAGAAGATTCTGCCACCGGATTAGTTTTAAAATGTACTGCATATCACCAGGTAAATGCTTCCGAATCCATCCAGTTATTGTGCAATCTCAGTACCTGTTCTATTACATCACGCACACAGCCGGCTCCTCCGGCTTTGTCGGATATATAAACAGCAACCTGTTTTATCTCACTGTCTGCATCAGAGGGACAGACAGGCACCCCTGCAAGCTTCATGACCTCATAATCAGGAATATCATCTCCCATAAAGAGGATCTGGGAATCATCCAGTCCGTATTTCTTCTTAAAACTTTTATAATGATCGGCCTTTGACCTGCTGTTAAGGAATATTTCTTTTACTCCCAGCGATTTGAGTCTTTTCAGATATTCTTTTGAATTACTTCCTGAAATTATACCTACATGATAACCCTTCTTTACAGCCAGTTGTAACGCATAACCGTCCCGCAGATTGACAGTGCGGTTAGGAATACCGAAAGAGTTGAGTGAAATTGTCTGAAGTGACAATACCCCGTCGATATCGAAGACGAATGCCCTGACCTTTGAAAGACCTTCCTTGTAATTTGCCATCTTCAGCATATTTTATGATGTTGCAGAATTGATTGCGTCACGTCGTGATAGAGCTTTTGAATGTCAGGTGATAAAGATAATAATTCCATGTGTTTTGCGATCGTATTCCGGTCATTTCTCACGGCCGGGCCTGTTTGTGATTCATATGGCCCGTTAATAAGGGCTTTTGCAACAGTTTCATTTATAAGCGGTGCGAACAATTCAAAAGGCACACCGGCTCCGGAAGCTATTTCCTGCCCAATGGTGAACATATGATTTGTAAAGTTACAGACAAAGACTGCAGCCAGATGTATCTTCCTTCTGCGATCAGGATCAACAAAATGTACCCTCCCGTTCACAGAAAGAGCCAGATTTTCAAGTATATGTTTTGATTGATCGTCTGAAGCCTCCAGGAGAAAAGGGAGCTCGTTAAAGTCAATTATTCTTTCTTTTGAAAAAGTCTGTAAAGGGTAAAAAACGCCTCTGTTCCTGAAATTTTCAGGAAATACGTCAAGCCCATAACTTCCGGCTGTATGGACAACCAGCGTATCAGGACTACACCTGATAGCTGATAAAACGGCCTCCAGACTGTTATCCGGGACTGCAACTATAATAATATCTGTTGGTTCGCTGAAGTTCAGATCCTTTGACCATGAGGCCTTACATTCTGTGGCCAGACGCCAGCCTTCAGATGGTGACTGAGAAACTATTCTGATAATTGTATGGCCGGCGCTGTGCAATGCCGTACAAAGAGCTCCGGCTACCCTGCCTGCCCCTGCAAAAGATAATTTATAGCTGGTCATGGGAATCCTTTCTATTTCCCGTAGAGATAGGATTTCAGCTCAGTAACATTAATGTTATAGACCTTATAGTAGTAGGAATAATATGAAGAATTACTTGAATTCATCATGTAAGTGCATTCCCAGTACAGGTCTCCCGAAAGGATTATCTGGTCATCTTCCGCAAGTTCTTTGAATTTTGGATACACTTCACCAGGGTTACAGAAGTAATATGTATCATAATAGTATCCGTTCGAAACCGTAAAGTAAGCCGAAGAGCCGTCCGAACTGTATATTATCTGCGAGCGATCCATGAGTTCGTTGGTCATAGAACGCAGTACATCCCCGTCGCAACCGCATTTGACCTGTTTTTTGCATCCCGACCAGGAAAAAAGCGGAAGAATGAATATAAGAATTAACAGTATTTTGCGAAATATAAAGAGTTTCATTTGATATTATCCCGTTATTGTCAATATGATAAACATGCAAATTAAGACTTTATTTCGTTTATAACAAAAAAATAAGCCGTCAAATCAGATTTTGACGGCAATATATCATATTATGGCAAGCTTATGCCTGGGCAGTAGGTCCGCCGAAACTGAGAGGCATCACAGGTCCTGATCCTTTTGCTTCCTTTATCGGACCGTGGACTGCTTCATATTTTGCAATATTATCCTGCAACGCAGCCACAAGCCTTTTAGCATGTTCAGGAGTGAGGATAATCCGTGATTTAACCTGTGCTTTTGGTATACCCGGCATTATTCTGACGAAATCCACAACAAATTCCGAAGGGGAATGTGTGATAACGGCAAGATTTGAATATATGCCCTGGGCAACTTCTTCGTTAAGCTCAATGCTTATCTGGTTTGGATCCCTGTTTTCTGCCATTACTGCTTCTGTTAAATATTAGTTGGTTCAATACCTGATTCCTGATCAACACCAACAAGGTTCTCGAATTCGTCAAGCGAACCCACTATGATGCTGTTATATTCGCGCTGTCCGGTTCCGGCAGGTATAAGGTGACCTACAATAACATTTTCTTTCAGGCCTTCAAGTTTGTCGACCTTTCCGAGTATAGCTGCTTCATTCAGAACTTTTGTTGTTTCCTGGAACGAAGCTGCCGAGAAGAAGCTGTTTGTCTGGAGAGCAGCCCTGGTAATACCCTGCAGTACCTGGCTCGATGTTGCAGGCACAGCATCCCTGGCATCAACGATCTTAAGATCTTTTCTCTTCAGCACCGAATTTTCATCTCTGAGCTTACGGGCTGTGATTATCATACCGGGACGAAGTGTCTGTGAATCACCGCTATCCAGTACAACTTTCTTGCCATAGATCCAGTCATTCTCATCCATGAACTCAAGCTTATCAACGACCTGTCGTTCAAGGAACTTTGTATCACCCGGATCGACTATCTCCACCTTACGCATCATCTGACGAACAATGATCTCAAAGTGTTTGTCATTTATCTTAACACCCTGGAGACGGTAAACTTCCTGGATCTCGTTTACAATATATTCCTGAACTTTTGTCGGGCCTTTGATGGCAAGAATATCTGAAGGAGTTATTGCTCCGTCTGAAAGCGGGATTCCGGCTTTGACATAATCATTTTCCTGGACAAGGATCTGTTTTGACAGAGGCACAAGATATTTCTTAACCTCGTCGGTCTTTGATTTTATGCTGATCTCCCTGTTTCCTCTCTTGATCTTTCCGAATGTGACTTCCCCGTCAATTTCAGAGACTATTGCCGGATTCGAAGGATTACGTGCTTCAAAGAGCTCTGTTACGCGCGGAAGACCACCGGTGATATCACCCGATTTTCCGACTGCACGTGGTATCTTGGCAAGAACTTCACCGGCTTCGACCATTTTATTTGTTTCAGCTACAAGGTGAGCTCCCACAGGAAGGTTATAAACCCTTAGCTCCTCACCCTTCGGTGATAAGATCTTAATAGCCGGATTCTTTGTCTTATCCCTGCTTTCAATTATTACTTTCTCCTTGAAGCCTGTCTGTTCGTCAGACTCCTCTCGGAAAGTAATACCTTCAATAAGATATTCATAAGCTATCTTTCCACCAAGTTCCGAAATGATCACCGCATTGAACGGGTCCCATTCACAGACCAGCTTACCTTTTTCAACTTCCTGTCCGGGTTTTATATAAAGTCTTGATCCGTAAGGAATAGTATGTGTTGTAAGGGCAATTCCGGTCTTTTTGTCTATTATTCTCAGTTCAGCCAGCCGGCCTATAACTATATCTATACTGCCTTTTTCCTGATCTTTCCTCGGAACCGAGCGCAGTTCATCAATCTCAGCTATACCGGCATAACGTGCAACAAGTCTTGATTCAGTAGTAATGTTTGATGCTGTTCCTCCCACGTGGAATGTACGAAGGGTAAGCTGTGTCCCGGGTTCCCCGATACTCTGAGCGGCAATAACACCGACAGCCTCACCTTTCTGTACCATGTGCCCGGTAGCAAGATTACGTCCATAACATTTTGCACAAACACCTTTCTTTGATTCACAGGTAAGAACCGAACGGATCTCAACCTGCTCGATCGGAGAATCTTCGATCTTCATAGCCAGCTCCTCAGTGAGTTCCTGTCCTGCCTCGACTATAAGCTCACCGGTAAGCGGATGATAGACATTGTGAACTGTTGTACGGCCAAGTATCCTTTCATATAATGATTCAACAACCTCTTCATTCTTTTTGATGGCGGTAGCAACCAGTCCTCTCAATGTACCGCAGTCCTCTTCATTTATAATTACATCCTGCGACACGTCAACAAGGCGTCGGGTAAGATAACCCGCATCAGCTGTTTTGAGAGCTGTATCGGCAAGTCCTTTACGTGCACCGTGAGTTGAGATAAAGTATTCCAGAACTGACAGGCCTTCCTTGAAATTGGAAAGGATCGGGTTTTCGATGATCTCCGAACCTGTTGCCCCGGATTTCTGAGGTTTTGCCATAAGACCCCTCATACCTGAAAGCTGACGGATCTGTTCTTTTGAACCCCTTGCACCCGAGTCAAGCATCATGTAAACCGAATTGAAACCCTGTTTATCATTGGAAAGCTGCTTCATCAGCGACTGCGTAAGCCTTGCATTCACATGTGTCCAGATGTCAATTATCTGGTTATAGCGCTCATTATTTGTAATGAATCCCATACTGTAATTATTGAGCACTTCTTCCACCTGGTCGTATCCCTCTGTAACGAATTTGGTCTTTTCCTCAGGAATAATAACATCATCGAGATTGAACGACAGTCCGCCCTTGAATGCTGAATTGAAGCCAAGGTTCTTGATCGAATCAAGGAAGTCGGATGTTTTTGCCATCCCTGAAAGTTTCAGTACTTTACCGATAATGTCCCTGAGTGATTTTTTTGTAAGCAGTTCGTTAATGTATCCGACCTCTTCGGGAACATACTGGTTGAAGATGACCCTCCCAACGGTGGTTTCAATAATATGATTTACAAACTGTCCGTCAATACGGTCTTTTACCTTCACCTTAATTATGGCATGAAGATCAACCTTTCCTTCATTATATGCTATGTTCACCTCCTCGGGTGAATAGAAAGTAAGTCCTTCTCCCCTTACTTTATCTTTTTCAGTGCTTTTCTTACCCTTGGTTATATAATACAGTCCGAGGACCATATCCTGTGAGGGAACGGTTATCGGAGCCCCGTTAGCCGGGTTAAGGATATTATGGGAAGCCAGCATAAGCATCTGTGCTTCAAGTATTGCGCTGTTGCCAAGCGGAAGATGAACAGCCATCTGGTCACCGTCGAAGTCGGCGTTAAATGCCGTACAGACGAGAGGATGCAGCTGAATAGCTTTCCCTTCAATAAGTTTTGGCTGGAATGCCTGTATACCCAGTCTGTGAAGTGTAGGAGCACGGTTCAACAGCACCGGATGTCCCTTGAGAACATTTTCAAGGATATCCCAGACAACCGGATCTTTTCTGTCGACGATCTTTTTTGCCGACTTAACAGTTTTAACTATTCCGCGTTCTATAAGCTTACGGATTATGAAAGGCTTATAAAGTTCGGCAGCCATATCTTTTGGTAATCCGCATTCATGAAGGTTCAGTTCGGGACCAACAACTATGACTGAACGGGCAGAATAATCGACCCTTTTACCGAGGAGGTTCTGGCGGAACCTTCCCTGTTTTCCTTTCAGGCTGTCGCTTAATGATTTGAGCGGACGGTTGGCATCTGTCTTAACTGCATTGGCTTTTCTCGAGTTATCAAAGAGTGAATCGACAGCTTCCTGAAGCATTCTTTTCTCATTGCGGAGGATCACCTCGGGAGCTTTGATCTCGATAAGTCTCTTTAACCTGTTATTCCTGATGATTACTCTCCTGTAAAGATCATTCAGGTCGCTTGTGGCGAAACGGCCTCCGTCAAGGGGGACAAGAGGTCTGAGTTCAGGTGGAATAACCGGGACGACCTTGATTATCATCCATTCCGGTTTGTTTACATTCCTGGAATCCCTGAAAGCTTCAACAACCTGAAGACGTTTCAGGGCTTCATTTTTTCGCTGCTGGGATGTTTCAATGTTTGCCTGGTGACGAAGGGAATAGGACATTTCATCGAGGTCAACACGCGACAGGAGTTTGTAAAGAGCTTCTGCTCCCATGTCTGCAACAAACTTGTCAGGATGATTATCCTCGAGATACTGGTTTTCCTTTGGCAATGATTCAATGATCTCGAGATATTCCTCTTCGGTCAGGAAACTCAGATATTTGACGCCATCAGCTTCCTTGATACCCGGATTGATAACAACATATCTCTCATAATATATTATTGAATCGAGCTTTTTGGTAGGAAGTCCAAGCAGGTAACCTATTTTATTTGGTAGCGATCTGAAGTACCAGATATGAGCTACAGGGACCACGAGGGAAATATGTCCCATCCTTTCACGCCGTACCTTTTTCTCGGTAACTTCAACCCCGCAACGGTCGCAAACGATCCCTTTATAACGGATCCTTTTGTATTTTCCGCAATGACATTCATAATCCTTAACCGGTCCGAAGATCCTTTCGCAGAATAATCCATCACGTTCGGGTTTATATGTCCGGTAATTTATCGTTTCCGGTTTCAATACTTCACCGCTTGAACGGTCAAGTATTTCTTCCGGAGAAGCAAGGCCTATGGATATCTTTGAGTAACTTGTTTTTGCTTTGTTATCTCTTCTGAATGACATATACTGTTTTTTTTAATTCAAATGATTTAAGTAACACTTGTACGCAGGAATTAATCGAGTATTACGCTCAATCCAAGTCCTCTCAGTTCATGCAGAAGCACATTCAGTGATTCGGGTATGCCGGGCTGTGGCATTGGTTCTCCCTTCACTATAGCCTCATAAGCTTTCGCACGGCCTATAACGTCGTCGGATTTTATAGTAAGTATTTCCTGAAGTATATGAGCTGCACCGAATGCTTCGAGAGCCCAGACTTCCATTTCACCGAAACGCTGACCTCCGAACTGAGCTTTACCACCAAGAGGTTGCTGTGTAATAAGAGAATACGGGCCGATTGATCGGGCATGCATTTTGTCATCAACCATATGACCAAGCTTCAGCATATAGATAACTCCCACTGTTGCCGGCTGATCGAACCGTTCACCTGTTCCACCGTCATACAGATATGTCTTTCCATATCTTGGAAGACCTGCCTTATCGGTATATTCAGTTATCTGATCAATGGTTGCACCATCAAAGATGGGCGTTGCAAAATTAATACCGAGTTTCTGTCCTGCCCAGCCGAGAACTGTCTCATAAATCTGGCCAAGGTTCATTCTCGACGGTACTCCAAGAGGATTAAGAACTATATCGACAGGCGTTCCGTCTTCAAGGAAAGGCATATCCTCAGCCCTTACTATCTTGGCAACGATACCTTTGTTCCCATGACGTCCGGCCATCTTATCGCCAACTTTTACCTTTCTTTTCTTGGCAATATATACTTTGGCAAGACGGACAATACCTGCAGGCAGTTCGTCGCCTATCGTAATATTATATTTCCTGCGCTTATAGATCCCGTCAATCTCCTTATACTTGATAATATAATTATGGAGGAGCTGTTTTATACTGTCGTTCTTCTTCTTATCTGTGGTCCATTTGTTGGGATTGATATTAAGGAAGTCTATTTCCTGGAGCTGTTTAAGTGTAAACTTGCTTCCTTTGGGAATAATATCAACATTCAGGTAATCCTTTACACCCTGCGATGTTTTTCCGTTAACCAGTATAAAAAGTTTATCAACAAGTCTGGCCTTAAGTTCCTCGACACTACGGTTGAATTCGTTCTCGATCTTGTCGAGCATCGGTTTTTCAACGGCTTTAGCCTTTCTGTCCTTTATTGCTCGTGTAAAAAGTTTCTTATCGATCACCACACCTTCAAGAGACGGTCCTGCCTTAAGTGAAGCATCCTTTACATCGCCGGCTTTGTCACCGAAGATTGCGCGAAGAAGTTTCTCCTCAGGTGACGGATCAGATTCTCCCTTGGGAGTAATTTTACCTATAAGGATATCTCCCGGCCTTATATGTGCTCCGATCCTTATAAGTCCGTTCTCGTCGAGGTTCTTTGTAGCTTCCTCGCTTACATTCGGTATATCGGAAGTGAGCTCTTCAAGTCCACGCTTTGTGTCACGTACCTCCAGCAGATATTCATCTATATGTACTGAGGTGAACATATCTTCCTGTACAACCCTTTCGGAAATGACAATTGCATCCTCGAAATTGTATCCTTTCCATGGCATAAACGCCACTTTGAGATTCCTTCCAAGGGCCAGCTCACCGTTCTTAGTACCATATCCTTCTGTAAGAACCTGTCCTTTCTTCACTTTCTCCCCTTTTTTCACAACGGGAATCAGGTTAATACAGGTGTTCTGATTTGTCTTTTTATATTTCGGAAGCGTGTACCTCTTTATGTCATCATCGAAGCTTACGAACTTCTCTTCATCGGTCCTGGTATATCTGATCACGATCTCGTTCGAATCGACATACTCAACAACACCGTCACCTTCTGCCACATATAATATGCGACTATCTTTAATGACTGTCGTTTCGAGTCCTGTTCCTACAATTGTTGCTTCAGGATTAATGAGTGGTACAGCCTGGCGCATCATGTTTGATCCCATAAGTGCCCTGTTTGCATCGTCATGTTCCAGGAAGGGGATAAGTGATGCTGCAATGGAGGCGATCTGGTTTGGAGCAACGTCCATCAGGTCGACTTTGTTAATCTCTTCAAACGGGTAATCGGCTTCGTAGCGGCATTTAACCCTGGGAGTTTCAAAATAACCATCTTTCTGAACGGGAGCATTAGCCTGCGCTATCATCTTTTCTTCTTCCTCTTCAGCGCTGAGCCAGATTATTCCTTCGTTTGAAAAATCTACCCTGGCTTCATCGACCTTCAGGTAAGGGGTCTCTATAAATCCCAGTTCGTTGATCCTTGCATACACGCAAAGTGAAGAAATAAGTCCGATGTTCGGACCCTCGGGGGTTTCAATGGGGCACAGACGGCCATAATGGGTATAATGAACGTCCCTGACCTCAAAACCTGCTCTTTCGCGGGAAAGACCACCGGGACCGAGGGCAGACATACGGCGTTTGTGTGTCATCTCGGCCAGAGGATTGGTCTGATCCATGAACTGCGAAAGCTGGTTTGTCCCGAAGAATGAGTTTATAACTGATGAGAGGGTTTTTGAGTTAATAAGATCCACGGGAGTGAATACCTCATTGTCCCTCACGTTCATTCTTTCACGGATAGTACGTGCCATACGTGCAAGACCGACTCCGAACTGTGCATAGAGCTGTTCTCCGACTGTCCTTACACGTCTGTTGCTCAGATGGTCAATATCGTCTACATCAGTCTTGGCATTGATAAGCTCAATAAGATACCCGATGATCTTAATAATATCTTCTCTTGTAAGGATCTTGACACTCATATCAGTCTCAAGCCCGAGTTTCTTATTGATCCTGTAACGACCGACTTCTCCGAGGTCGTATCTTTTGTCGGAGAAGAAAAGTTTTTCGATAACATCCCGTGCTGTAGCTTCATCCGGTGGTTCTGCATTACGCAGCTGGCGGTAAATATAAAGTACAGCTTCTTTTTCGGAGTTACACGGATCTTTCTGAAGGGTATTATATATAATTGCGAAATCCGACAGGGAGGAATCATCCTTATGAAGCAGGATTGTTTTTGCTCCCGAATCGACTATCATATCCACGTGTTCCTGATCGATAGCTGTTTCCCTGTCGAGGATAACTTCATTTCTTTCTATTGATACTACTTCGCCGGTATCCTCATCAACAAAGTCTTCTACCCAGGTCCTGAGAACCCTTGCAGCAAGTCTGCGGCCGACAAGCTTTTTAATATTTGTCTTGGAGACTTTATGCTCTTCGGCAAGGTTGAAGATTTCAAGTATCTGCTTATCGCTTTCGAAGCCGATAGCCCTCAGAAGGGTTGTAACGGGCAGTTTCTTCTTCCTGTCGATATAAGCATACATCACATTATTGATGTCGGTCGCGAATTCTATCCATGATCCTTTAAACGGAATGATTCTCGCTGAGTAAAGCTTTGTTCCGTTTGCATGGATACTCTGGCCGAAAAAGACACCCGGAGAGCGGTGTAACTGTGATACAACCACTCTTTCTGCCCCGTTAATGACGAATGTTGCACGTTCGGTCATATAGGGCACTGTTCCGAGATAAACATCCTGAATTACGGTATCAAAATCCTCATGTTCAGGATCGGTACAGTAAAGTTTCAGTTTTGCTTTAAGCGGAACGCTGTATGTCAATCCGCGTTCAATACATTCTTCTATTGTATATCGGGGCGGATCGATATAATAATCTAAAAATTCAAGGACGAAATTATTCCTTGTGTCGGTTATTGGAAAATTTTCAGTAAATACTTTGTAAAGTCCTTCCTTTTTCCTGTTCTCGGGAGTTGTTCCAAGCTGGAAGAACTCACCGAAGGATTTTAACTGAACTTCCAGAAAATCAGGGTAATCAAGCTGACTTCTCCTGGATGAAAAACTTATTCTTTCTGTATTTTTTGAAGACATTTATAACAAGATTAAGTGAACTTATAATTTAAAAGAACGAAAGGTTTAGTCCCGCCATCAGGCGGAACTAAACCTATAACCCGGCTATGAGGTATGACTTATTTAAGTTCAACTTCAGCTCCTGCGTCAATCAATTTGTTTTTAATAGATTCTGCTTCTTCTTTTGATGCGCCTTCCTTAACAGGTCCCGGAGCAGCATCAACGAGTGCTTTAGCCTCTTTCAGGCCAAGTCCGGTAAGGTCTTTAACAAGTTTCACGATCTGTAATTTCTGACCACCTGCGTTTTTAAGGATAACGTCGAAAGTTGATTTTTCAACAACTGCAGGGGCTTCAGCACCACCGGCTGCAGGTCCGGCAACAGTTACTGCTGCAGCGGCCGGTTCGATTCCATACTCGTCTTTAAGTATTTTCGCCAGTTCATTTACTTCTTTTACAGACAGGTTAACAAGTTCTTCTGCAAATTTCTTAAGATCTGCCATTTTTTATAGGATTTAAATTTGATTATACATTAATTATTGTTCTCTTTTTGATAGTGTTTCAAGGACACCATGAATTTTATTTCCACCTGACTGCAGGGCTGAAATGACGTTTTTGGCAGGTGACTGAAGCAGGAGGATAACATCTCCTATCAGTTCCTTCTTCGTCTTGATGGCAACAAGTGCATCGAGCATATTATCGCCAAGGTAGATCGATTCCTGAACGTAAGCGCCTTT
>MTKZ01000287.1_pt1 | contig 12298 bp, 9 predicted proteins | sample 1042781 | NCBI WGS metagenome assembly MTKZ01 (sample SAMN06212207, study PRJNA360539) | anaerobic digester metagenome | biome: Wastewater treatment plant; material: sludge; isolation source: anaerobic digester fed with sludge from wastewater treatment plant | place: Denmark: WWTP Viborg ...
TCAACATCTGCGTATGCAAAATTCTGGCTTATTGACCTGAAATGGCTGAGGGCTGTCCGGAACTCATCCCAGTTGCCGGCCCTGTTCAGCAGGTACACTGCCTGTATCTCGTCACTGTAGTCATAGCCTGACCAGCACATTGTCAGTACCTCGTCATTAATGCCCCGCATCTCCGAGATGACCGGTCCGTGATGGGTGTATCTGATTATGCGTGTCTGGGATGAGTCATCAGTCATCTTCAACTGATGTTCTTCTTCCCTGAATGGAAGCCACTCGCCATTATACAAATAATTATTGCCTGTGGAATCAACCGTCTCAACAAAGAGGTCAATATCATCAACGCTCAGGTTGGTCATTCCCCAGGCTATTTTTTCATTGTGCCCGGCAATGACGAAGGGCTCTCCCGGGAAGATCACTCCGGTGACATTGAGTTTTCCGGGGATAACCTGATGCACCTGCATCCATACGCCTGGGACGTTGAATCCCATGTGCATGTCATTGGAAAGAATCGGTTTGCCCGTCTCGCTCCGTTCGCCGGAGACAGCCCAGTTATTACTTCCCGAGAAGGTGACAATGCCCAGCTCTTCCAGTTTATCCAATGAGCTGACTGCTGTCAAAGCTTTGTCTATCAGCTTGTCATCCAGCCTGAACTCCGGGAATACAACCTCATCAACCATGCTCCAGTCGGGAATGAGCTCCGAGGCTTTCTCCGGACCCAGCTTTCTGCCCAGCTTGTAGTTGTTGATTTCACCGGAGAGATTTGATGATGCCAGATCCCATCCTATATAGCCGATAATATTGGTTATATCCGTGGTTGTCCAAGGCTCGGGCGTATGACCCAATATCTTGAATTCCGGGGGAAGTTTCTTGCCGCATTCAGCTATCCAGCTGTTGACCCCGTCAGCGTATGCCTGAAGGGTGGCCAGGATGGCGGGGTCTTCCTTCTCCAGAACAAGCTCTGATTTCTTCGGCATCCCCAGTGCCCTCAGGAAGTAGTCAGTATCAAACATATCCCTTTTTAGCAGCTCTGACAGCCTGCCCTGGGTGGCATGCCTTACCATGTCCATCTGCCAGAGTCTCTCCTGTGCGGTGATATATCCCGTCATATAATAAAGGTCATGCTCGTTTGAGGCATAAATATGAGGCACACCGCGCTCATCGCGGATGACCTTCACTTCGGCCGTAAGGGCCGCTAAACTTTTTTCTCCGTTAAGATCCGGAAGGCCCGACTTGCGAAGGGCGGGAACAACTATTACTCCGGCCAGCAGTACAACCGCCAGGATTACGGCAATGGTTAAAAGTGAAATCTTCAGAATCTTCATATGACCTCCGGTTTGATTTGCTTAAAATTAATAATTGAATACAATGTGGCAATAGGCATTCTGGCGCGCATCTTAAAAAAACAGTCTCTTTCCTTCCGGGCAGCCACTGCAAATGTCAACCTGGCGCCGGCTTCTCATAACCGTCTCCCTGAATGAACTGTACCTCTCTCCTCTCCATATCCCGCTGAGAGTCTGTTGTCCGAGGTTTCCCATAACATGCCTGAGGTTTTTGTCATAGCAGCAGGGAATAACGTCGCCGTCGGTGGTGATTACCGCCGAGGTCCACATCCTGAGGCATCCTTTTGCTGATGACTCTGCAGCCCGCCAGGCGCCGTCATCGCCCTTCATGAAGCGTGACTTCCGCGGGTCAGATGGCGCCCATTTCCCGGCTCCGGCCGGGTCAAGCACCTGCATGCTCTTTACCCGGAAGCCTGCACCCACTGACCTTGCAAAGGAAGAAGCTGCCTCAGTTTCATGCTCGTTACCCCTGTGAACCAGGAACTGCAGAATCATTTCCAGCTTTGACCTCCTCTCCTTTATCGTGGCGGCCAGCCTGCGGATACCTTCTTTGACAACAGCATGATCTCCCCCCTTCCGGTAGATATTGTATACCTCCGGGGTGGCGCCGTCCCATGAGATGATAATTTTTTTCAGCGGCGAATCTGCAAGCCTTCTGCAATTCTCCGGATCGAGGAAATGGCCGTTGGTTGAAATCACCGGGTTCATTCCGGTAAAAAGTTCTGCTATACGGAAGAATTCAGGGTGCATCATGGGTTCTCCCTGGTAACTGAGCCATGCTGACAGCACCCGCCGCCCTGACTGAGAGGCAATCTCCGCGGCAAGGTCATAACTGATGAAGCTGTTTGCCCTCCTGGTAAGGCCGAGGCCGGTGACACACTCCGGACAGGACAGGTTGCACACGCTGCTCAGCTCAACGCTGATTGCCGGCGGCAGCGGCGGAATGGCACGAATACCCCCATATCTCTTTGCGGCGTAAGAGAAAACGGAGTAACTTGCATTCAGGAATCCATGTGGCATGGCAAAGGCAAATGAACAATTTTTTCCTGTGAATGTATAGGGGAGAGGGGGCAATTCCGGTCATTAGTATGGAACAATGATCCGGATTAAGAACAAAAAAATAAAAGACCATGAAAACAAAAGTCCTCTTTACAGCAATTGCTTCGGCACTGCTCCTCATTCTGACCGCAGGCGACATGTCGGTTTCGGCTGCGCCGGGAAAATCAAAGAAGGAGAGGCCCCAGCAGGTTACAACCATCCGCGGAAGGGTTATTGACGCCGAGACAAACCAGCCCCTTGTATTTGCGAGCATAGCCGTACAGGGAAGCAACGTCTCAACTGTCACCAACCTTGACGGGGAATTCACATTGAAACTCACCGGTACCGAAACCGGCAAACTGGAGTTCTCTTTCATAGGCTACAAGAACAGGGTGATGGCGATTGAAGAGATGAAAACCAACGGACAGCGGAACGTTATCAGCCTTGAGACAGCACTGATCCCCATCAAGGAAATCATTGTAAAGCCTCTTGTACCTGAAGAAATCATAGAACAGGTCATCAGCCGCTTTGACGAGAACTACCCTGGTGTAGCCAATGACATGACCGGCTTCTATCGCGAAACAATACGCAAGAACCGCTCTTACATCTCTATCGGTGAAGCCCTGGTTGAAGTCTTCAAGGCACCATACCAGAGCGACCTCAGGTTTGACGCTGTCAGAATTTACAAGGGCAGAAAGAGCAACGACGTGGAAAAGATGGATACCGTCCTCTTTAAACTGCAGGGCGGCCCTACCACCACACTCTATCTTGACGTTGTGAAGAACCCCGAAACGTTCCTCACCCGGGAAGCACTTGCCCAGTATGACCTGGAGCTCTCCAATATCGCCATGATAGATGACCGTACCAACTATGTCATCAACTTCTACCAGAAGCCTTCAATTACCACACCTCTTTACCAGGGTCGCCTCTACATTGACATCGAAACCTATGCAGTAGCACAGGCTGAGTTCTCATTCAACCTTGAAAACAAGGAACTTGCAGCATCGATGTTCATCAGGAAGAAACCCATGGGAATGCAGGTAACACCCGAACTGACCTCCTATATGGTCCGGTTCCGTGAACAGAGTGGAAAGTGGTATTTCAACCATTCCAGGGCCGAAGTCAAGTTCAAGGTAGACTGGAAAAAGAAACTCTTCAATACCAACTATACAACCATGTCAGAACTTGCCATAACTGACCGTACCGAAGAAGATGTGGTAAAGTTCTCAAACAAGGAGAGGATGAAACCAACAGACTTCTTCACGGAGGAAGTTGCAGCTTTTGCTGACCCTGATTTCTGGGGTGACTACAACGTGATAGAGCCTGACCAGAGCATCGAGGCAGCCATACGAAAGCTCAGCAGGAAGGTTAAATTCAGCGACAGGACAGAGTAAGACGGGGGGTTTCTGCCCATGTTCAGCGACAGTGAAATCATAGGAAGGATCAGGCAGGGAGACAAACAGGAGTTTGAGAAACTGTTCCGGTCCTCCTATGTTTCACTGGTGCGCTATGCCAAAACCCTTATAAGGGACCTCGACGCCTCGGAGGAGATAGTACAGGAACTCTTCTTCAGGCTGTGGCAGGACAGGCAAACCATCAGAATTGAAAGTTCTTTGAACGGTTATCTTTACAGATCAGTACACAACAGGGCACTGCATTACCTGGAACATCAGAAGGTGGTCAGCCGCCACGCCGGCGAGGTGCTGGCAGCAGCAGACATGACTTCCGAGCCGGTGACAGATGCAATCTATTATCATGAGCTCCAGGCCAGGGTGGCAAGGGTGCTCGAGAGATTGCCCGAAAGATGCAGGCTGATATTCAAGATGAACCGCTTCGAAGGTCTTAAGTACATTGAGATAGCTGACAAGCTTGCTGTCTCGCTTAAAACGGTTGAGGCAGACATGGGAAAGGCACTTAAGGAGTTCAGAAAAGCACTTGCAGAGTGATGAAAAAGATTAATGAAACAGAAAAATGGAATGACCGGGAATGGGCCGGTGCAGCCTCATGGCTTTCCGGAGAGGAGAACGGTGACGGTGAAAATGCCCGTATACTGGCCAGTGAAGAAGCAGATATAATGAAAAAATGGAATGACCTGAAATACTCAGGAGAGGAACCTGTTGATGTTGATAAAGCATGGGAAAAACTGAATGGCAGAATCGAGGCCGCCGAATGGCCTGTTATGCCCCTGCCCGTTAAAAGGACACCGTTCCTTTCAACTTTTGCAAGAATTGCTGCAATGGTGATCATCATTGCAGGTGCGGGATGGCTCCTCTTTGAGGTGGCTGCCCCTCAGAAAATCACACTGACTTCAGACTCTGACCAGAAAAATATAGAGGTGCTCCTCTCTGACGGCAGCACCGTCTTCCTTAACCGTAACAGCAGCCTCACCTACCCGAAGAACTTCAGGAGCGGGACACGGAAAGTATCCCTTAAAGGGGAAGCTTTCTTCGACATCGCACGCGATGAAGAACACCCGTTCATCATCGATGCCGGAAAAGCAAAAATCCGGGTACTGGGCACATCGTTCAACGTGATCACCGAGAATGCTGAAAACGAGGTGGAAGTATACGTCGCCTCCGGTAAAGTGATGGTGACAAGCGTGGACGGATCAGGAAGCCTGACCCTGGAACCTGAATACGTCGGGAAGGTGTCAGGGAGCAATGCCACGCAGGAACGCAATTCAAACGTTAATTACCTCGCATGGCATACCGGTATGCTTTCCTATGACGGCGAGCGCCTGGGAGTGGTCTTTGAAGACCTGAAACGTGCATATAATATTGAGATAAAGGTTGCTGACCCTGAAATTAATGACTTCAGGCTCACTTCACCCTTTGAACAGCAGCCTCAGGATACCATTGTTAAACTGATTTGCACTACCTTTAACCTTCGCTCTGTCAGGGAGGGAAGTACCTACATCCTCTTCCGCTGACAGGGTCAAAAGGAACTGATGGGGCCAGACGGATCAAAAAAGATACAGGCGGCCCTGATTGCCGGACTGCTGGCGCTCTCACTGCATTCATTCTCGCAGGAGAGCATTCTCGACAGGACGTACAGACTGCCGGGAAACAGCATCAGGGCATCCAGGGCGCTGGGTGAGATAAGCAGGCTCACCGGTTATCTCTTTACCTATGATACCCAGATAATAAATGCTAACAGAACTTTCACCCTGACAGGCGGCGAAATGCCTGTCAGGGTGATCCTTGACTCTGTGGCAGGTGATACCACCATCCATTATCTCATACAGGGGAGACACATCATCCTCTACCGTGAGACAGCACTGCCTCCCAGACCCGACCCGCCCGCCGACTCTCTCCCGGTCTTCCTGGCAATCGGAGGCAAAATTATTGACGCTGAAACTTCCGAACCCCTCCCCTTCGCCACTATCGGCATCAGCCACCGCGGGAAAGGCACGGTTACTAATTTCAACGGAGATTTTGTCCTCAGGATAAGTGAGGAGAACCTTTATGACACCCTGACAGTCTCCTATGTGGGCTACGTCAACAGACTGCTGCCCGTAAGGAGCCTCCCGGGAAACGTAATGACAATCACCATGGACAGGGACTATATCCCGATACCCGAGATCATAATCAGGGCACAGGATCCGCTGGTCATTATGAGAAAGACCGTCTCATCCGTGGCATCAAACTATGGCACCACCCCGGCCATACTCACCGGATTCTACCGTGAAGGGGTCTATCGCAAAAAGGAACCGCAGGTTTATTCCGAAGCAGTGCTGAAGATTTACAAGAGTCCATACGCACGGTCTCTTCAGAATGATCAGATCAAGGTTATCCGCAGCCGCAAGATTGAAAGCCTCGAGGCAAAGGATACACTCGCCGTAAGGCTCAAGGCAGGCCTCAGTGCCACCCTCTCCCTTGACGGCATGAGACACCTCTTTGATTTTCTTGACCCGCAGTCATTTAATTCATATGAATACCATCTGACTGATATAGTTACCATTGACGGCCAGACGGCATTCGTAATCTCCTTCAAACAGAGGGAGTGGGTCACAGACCCGCTGATGCAGGGCGATGTCTATATCAATGTTGATGATTACAGCCTGATGCTCGCTGAATTTGAGGTCAATCCGCGCTATGTGGACCAGACCGGTGAGTCATTCATCAGCAGGCTCCCCAGGGATTATTCCATGAAACCGGAGTATGTACGATACCGGACCCGTTACAGGTATGTTGACGGGAGGTACTACCTGTCACATGTCCGCGGCGACCTGGGATTCACGGCAAGAGGAAATAAAAAGATGTTCAGCAGCCGGTTCAATGTGTTTTTTGAGCTCGCCATAACAGAGCATTACACTGAAAATGTTGCCAGGTTTGACCATGAGGAACTGGCACCGGCCTATTCGGTATTTTCGCTCACCATCGATGGTTATGATCCGGGATTCTGGAAGGATTTTGACTTCCTCAAGCCTGAGGATGACCTGGTTGCGGCACTGGAGAAGCTTAAAGTGCGCCTGGGCGAGTTTAACGAATAACATACCGCTCCCGGGTTTCCGGCAGTGCCGGCATGAAGGCCCGGATTTCCGGCCGTTCGCGGAGGCAGGCCTCTAATAACTCTCAAGTATCCTGTAAAGTGCAGTCAGGTCGGGGGTAAGAATAATTTCCGTCCTCCTGTTTTTCTGGCGGGCATCAGGCGTTTTCGCCGGGTCAACCGGGATATATTCGCTTCGCCCTGAGGCGACAAACCGTTTTGGATTGATATGTGTATCCTGGGTCAACACCCGCACCACGGTTGTAGCCCGCTTGACGCTCAGGTCCCAGTTGTCGAGGATCTGCTGCCCCGGAGCTGCTCTGTACGGAACATCATCAGTATGCCCCTCGATGGTGATGGTCACATCGGTGTTCTTCTCAAGCAACGCTCCGAGTTTGCGCAGTGCCGAGCGGCCGTTGGCGTCAATCTCATAGCTGCCGGTCCTGAAAAGCAGCTTGTCATCCATTGAAACGTATACCTGGCCGTTCTTAATAGTCACCGTCAGCCCGTTGTTTTCAAACCCGAACAGGGCTTCAGACACCTTGTCCTTCAGCGCCTTCACGGCCTTCTGCTGTGCGTCAAGCATTTTCTCCAGTTCAGCCAGTCGTGTATTGCGCTTTTCCAGCTCATAGGTGAGCTCCTCCAGGGTTGCCTTCTTGGTGTCAAGGTTCATCTCGAGATCACGCATCAGATCCTCCCTCTGCTGAAGTTGCGTCTGCGCCTGCCTCAAATCTGCAAGCAGCCTCTGAGTCTCCTGGGCTTTCCCGGCAACCAGCTCGGCCTGGGCTCTCTGCAGCTCATCGTACCTTGTGGAGAGCCGGTTGACATCATCCCTTGACTGTGCAAGATCTGTCCGCGCCTTCTCAACCTCCCGGGTGAGCCGCTCGGCATCTCCCGCAAGCTGCATCGACTTTGTCGTAAGCTCCCTGTTTGACATCGTCAGCCAGATGTTTTCCGCCTTGAGCGAATCACGCTCTGACATCAGAAGCAGGTTCCTGTCAGTGAGAGTGTTGTATCTCTTTCCCGTAACACAGGAGACCGCGGTGAGAGCCAGAAGCAGTAATGACAACAGAATTCCGGGTGCTTTCATAATCATGTTGATTTTTACTTTACATCCGATGCTAATTAAACAATAAATAAGGAATGGTGTTCCTCATTGTCGGATGATTAATTAACAACATTCAATTTTTACCACCATAAGAGGACNNGGCGAAAGGCTTAAGGCGTGCTTATTGCCGCATCTGTTCCCCATTCGGGAAAAAGTAAAATATAAGTATCTTTGACCCGGTACTTGACAACCTGAACCAATGTCATCATCAGAACGGCTGTTAGAAAGGATAAACACCCCTGACGACCTCAGGAAACTTGACAGGCTTGACCTGGTAAGACTCAGTGATGAACTCAGGCAACACATCATTGATGAGGTCAGCAGTAATCCTGGTCACTTAGGGGCAAGCCTCGGGGTGGTTGAACTGACCGTTGCCCTTCATTATGTCTACAACACCCCTTATGACAAGATTGTCTGGGATGTGGGTCATCAGGCTTACGGGCACAAGATATTGACTGGCAGAAAGGCACAGTTCAACACAAACAGGAAGTACAAGGGCATCAGCGGTTTCCCGCGAATGTCTGAAAGTGAATACGATGCCTTTGGTGTGGGTCACTCCTCCACATCCATCTCTGCAGCGCTGGGGATGGCCGTTGCAGCCCAGACCAAGGGCGAGAAACGAAAAGTAGTGGCAGTGATAGGCGACGGAGCGCTCCAGGCCGGGCTGGCTTTCGAAGGCCTGAATAACGCCGGCAATCAGAAAGCTGACCTGCTGGTCATCCTGAATGACAATAATATATCTATTGACGCCAGTGTAGGCGCCCTGAAGGAGTACCTGCTTGACATCACCACAAGCAGGACTTACAACAGGTTCAAGGATAAGGTATGGCGCCTGCTCGGCCGCTACAAGAGGGTTGGTACCAGGGCCAGGATTCTTGCAGCACAGCTTGAGAGCGGCATCAAGGGTACTGTACTTGAACAGAGCAACATGTTTGAGGCATTGAAATTCAGGTATTTCGGCCCGATTGACGGGCATGACGTACTTCATCTGACCCGGGTCCTTGAAGATCTTAAGACCATTCCGGGTCCCAAACTGCTGCACTGTGTCACGGTGAAGGGGAAAGGATTCGCGAAAGCTGAGGAACAGCAGACTATCTTTCATGCCCCCGGCAAATTTGACAAATGCACCGGTGAACTTATCAGACCGGCCGAATGCCCCAAACACCCGCTCTACCAGGAGGTCTTCGGTCATACAATTGTAGAGTTGGCCCGGCAGAATGAAAAAATAGTGGGAATAACCCCCGCCATGCCCTCAGGTTGTTCGCTGAACATAATGATGAAGGAGATGCCTGACAGGGCATTTGACGTTGGGATTTGTGAGCAGCATGCAGTCACCTTCTCGGCAGGACTGGCGGCAAACGGGCTTCTCCCCTTCTGCAATATTTACTCGTCATTCATGCAGCGCGCTTATGATCAGGTGGTGCATGATGTCGCCATCCAGGGACTTAAGGTGGTATTTTGCATGGACCGGGGAGGACTGGTCGGCACTGACGGTGCAACACACCACGGTTTCTTTGACATCGCATTCATGCGCAACATCCCCGGGATGATCACCTCAGCGCCGATGGATGAGGTTGAACTGCGTAACATGATGTATACTGCCCAGCTTGACAGTATTAAGGGACCTTTCAGCATCCGTTATCCCCGCGGAACAGGAGTTATCTGTGACTGGCGCCAGCCTTTTGAGGAGATACCGGTTGGACGCGCCCGGCTTATCGGGGAGGGATCTGACATTGCTGTGCTGAGCCTTGGACATCCGGGAAATTTTGTTGTTGAAGCTGCCGGGCGGATTCGTGAAAAGGGAATCTCTGTATTGCACTATGATATGCGTTTCGCCAACCCGCTTGACGAGGAGGTGCTGCACAGTGTCATGAAGCGATTCAAAAAGATCATCACCGTGGAAGACGGCATGATAAAAGGCGGATTTGGCAGCGCCGTACTTGAGTTTGCGAATGATCACGGTTATGCGGTTGAGGTCAGACGCCTGGGCATACCTGATTACTTCGTCGAGCACGGATCCCAGCAGGAGCTCTGGCATGAGTGCGGGTATGATGCGGCTGGTATTGAGCAGGCCATTGTTCAGGCAGCAGGCCATTAAGAATTGCAGACGTGCGATTTGCGATTTGCGATTTAATGGAGCGTGTAACACAGAACCTGATCTTATAACATTGCCCGTAGGGCATTCAACATTGTAATCCATGACAAAAAGAATTCTGATTTTCGCCACCCTCCCCCTCCTCCTCCTCGCCTCCTGTTCGCCGAAGCCGAAGGAACAATGGATCCCCCTCTTCAACGGCCGGAACCTCGACGGCTGGATCATCAAGATCAAGGGATCACCCCTTGGAGAAAACTACAAAAACACATTCAGGGTTGAAGATAGTGTCATGAAGGTCTCATATTCAGAGTATGACACCTTCAGGTATGAATTCGGCCACATCTATTACAAGGAACCGTTCTCATCATACAAGCTGCGTGTTGAATACCGTTTCACCGGTGAACAGGCACCCGGCGGTCCATCATGGGGATTCCGTAACAGCGGCATCATGTTCCACTGCCAGGATCCGGCAACTATCGGGCTGAACCAGGACTGGCCCGTATCAATTGAAGTTCAATTCCTGGGCAGTACCGCCGGCCGTGAAACTCCCACCATGAATGTCTGCACACCGCACACGCACATAGTTATAGGTGACGTGCTGATAACAGAACACTGCACCTCCTCTTCCTCAAAATTCTTTTATGATGACGCATGGGTTACGGCAGAGCTTGTGGTGTATGCTGACAGTATCATTCATCATATCGTCGACGGTGATACGGTTATGACCTATTCAAAGCCGCAGGTGGGGGGCGATCTGCCTGAGGGCTTCACCCTGCCGCAGGGAACTCCCCTAAAGGAGGGTTACATTGCTCTGCAGTCTGAATCCCACCCTGTGGAATTCAGAAAGGTGGAAATATTGAAACTCAGGCAATAGAGGGTCGATCCGACAGCTGGCAGAGAAGGAGCCGGGTTGCAGGGAAGGCAACAGACAGTAGTGGCGTATTCAAATATTTATTCTATTTTCGCATCCTGCAAACCCGCATATCTGCAGACAACCGACTGCTGACTGTGGAGTGCAGACAATTTATTGCCCGGATGGCGGAATTGGTAGACGCGCTGGTCTCAAACACCAGTGGCAGCGATGCTGTGCCGGTTCGATCCCGGCTCCGGGTACTGAAGAAGAACGGGTGTGTGAGCGCGAGCGAACACACCCGTCTCTTGTTCCTCAAAACTCAAACCCGTTATATCTGACAATCAGTTGACTTTGGCTTCTCTGTAGCTTAACTTTGATATAAACAAAGTTCCTGCAGATGTCGTGGATTGAAACCAGATCTCTTTTCCTTATATTTTCAGGCCTGAGCATACTCGGTTGCGGTCAACCGACCGACAGGGGCAACATTTCAACCCCAGTCAGAAAACCAAACCCCGTCGGATATGATTTATCCAATCCCGATAAAGTATTATTTCTCCCTCCGATTCTGTCTGAAATATCAGGAATAACCAATATCGATTCATCCAAAGTAGCCTGTGTGCAGGACGAAAATGGCATCGTCTTCATTTTCGACATGGCGAAGAATGAGATCAGTGATCAGTTCACCTTTCATTATCCCGGAGATTATGAGGGAATAGCAAAAGTCTCCGGTGCATTTTATGTCTTGAGAAGTGACGGGGCACTGTTTGAAACCGGAAATGATAAATCATCAGCGTCTGCACAACAGATCCCCTCCACGGCCGGCATTTCAGCGGATTATGAGGGACTCTGTTATGACCGGCGGAATCAAAGGCTGCTGATAGTTCCTAAAAACAATCCTGATCGAGGCCCCGGATATGAAAAAAAACATCCGGTTTACGCACTTGATCTGCAGAATGACAAAGATGCCGCAACGGAAGCATTCGAATTAGATCTGCCTGAGATAACCAGGTACGCGGCAGAAAATAACATTAAAGTCAGCGATGAAGACAAAGTGACCAGTCTTATGGTATCTGACATCGGAGTACATCCGCTGACAAATATGCTATATGTTATTTCAGCTGTGAACCGGATGCTGTTCGTCTTTGATGATGACNNCGCTGAGCATCGCCTGTGTTTAAGCTCGCTTCTTATATTCGTGTTTTCAGTCCTGCCGACTAACGGTCAGATTGATACAACTGCAAAAAAGACGGTAAATCCGGCTGATACTTCAAGGCAGGAGCCGAAAAGCCGGAAAGATGCAAACAATAAAGTGCAGCAGGATCAGAAACCTCCGGAAAGATACTTATCGTTGTTTGAAGAGGAAGATCTTCTCAAAG
>MTKZ01007627.1_pt1 | contig 12297 bp, 9 predicted proteins | sample 1042781 | NCBI WGS metagenome assembly MTKZ01 (sample SAMN06212207, study PRJNA360539) | anaerobic digester metagenome | biome: Wastewater treatment plant; material: sludge; isolation source: anaerobic digester fed with sludge from wastewater treatment plant | place: Denmark: WWTP Viborg ...
CCGGTGACGTCGAACACCTCGCTCCGGTTGGCGGCCGGGATCTCGCGGTAGCCGTCCTCGCCGGCCAATGACGCCCCATCACCGCCGCGGGTAACGACGAGAGTTCGGCAGCCAAGCTGGTGTCGCAGCGCGGCGAGATCGGCGGCGCGGCTAGCGCGGTCGCCAAGCGAATGGCCGAGCGTCTGCTCTGCCTCACCCTGGTTGCACTTCACCAGCCCGAAGCCGGTGAATCGGAACAGATCCCCCTGCGAGTCGACAGTTGTCAGAATGTTGTCGCGCCCCTGTCGATCTGCGATCCCGGCGACCAGTGATGTCGTCACCACGCCGGAACGGTAGTCCGAAACGAGCATCGCGTCGCACCGGGACGATTCGACAACGGCGCGCAACGAGCCTTCGACCGCGGGTGACACTGGCGAGCGATCCTGACGGTCGATCCGGACAACCTGTTGGGGAAAGAGAAAGAAGCCCTCCGCGACGACCCGCGTCTTCACCGTCGTCGGTCGGGTAGGGTCGATGATGACGCCATCGGTGTCGATGCCAACGTCACTCAGCAACGTGCGCACACGCTGACCTTCGGGATCGTCTCCGACGACACCGCAGATTGCCACCTCGCAGCCGAGCCTGGCCAACGCCAGGGCAGGAGCCGTCCCCCCGCCGAGCCGATCCTCCTGCCGATCCTCGGTCAGCACCATAATCGGCGCTTCGCGCGAGACGCGGCTGGGATGCCCGAAGATGTAGCGGTCGAGGTAGAGGTCGCCGACAACGAGGACTCGGCTGCCGCCGATCCGGTTCAGCAGATCAAGCAGGCCGGCGGATGACGTTGGGTCGAGCATCACTCTCGCCTTCTCATCGGAAGCGGATCCAGGTGATTCCGAACGGAATCGCCATGAAGAGAAAGTCGGGAATCAGCCGAAGCTGAAACGCCTGGCGCACCCCCGGCGCGTTCAGGTGATTGAGGAGCAGGTCGAGATTCAGGAACGGGCTATGCCAGGCGATCACGACTCGCGAGACGACGACACCAAGCAGAACGCAGCCCATCGCGATGGCTCGCAACTCCGGCCCGCGCTTGTATTTCGTCACCCAGGCGATGCCCTCAGCAACGCCGAATCCAAGCAGCAACGCGCAATAGAACTGCCAGTTGGGAATGAGGCCCCAGATCGCCCCGGCCGCGGAGGCGATGACGATACCGGTGACGATCGCCTTCAGCAGGACCCCACTGCTTGTCTGGTAGATTGCCGGCCGCGGTCCACGGGCGCAGTCGGGGCAGCGATAGCCGACGGGCGTAGCCACCATGCAACGCGGGCAGATCGGCTTGCCGCAGCGCGAACAGCGCAGCCGCGTCATGACGTTGGGATGGTAGGAGCATGGTTGTTCGAGAGGATCTGTCGTCGTCACCGTGTTCGCTGGCCTGCCCGTCGTCCGTTGTCCGTCTTGCCTGTTGCCCGTCTCGCGCGCTCGCGACAGACCAGCGCGACAAAGAGCGGGAGCGCGAGCTGTCGTCGCCAGCGCCATGGCTGACGGGCCAACCGGTAGAGCCACTCCAGCCCGGCGCGGCGAACCCAGGAAGGCGCTCGAGGGATCCGGCCGGAGAGATAGTCGAATGTGCCGCCGACCCCGGCGGCGACCAGTATGCCACGCTCGGCTAGCCGCTCCCGATGGCGAGCGATCCAGAGATCCTGACGCGGGTGACCGAACGCGACGAGCAGAATGGTTGGCTGCGCCTCAGCCAGCCTGCGCTCGATCTCCGCGAATCCATCGTCGTTCGGCGAGCCGGAATATGTGCCGACGATTGAGACGCCGGGGAAACGTTCGGCCAGCCGGTCGGCTGTTTCGGCAGCGATGCCGAGCCCGGCGCCGAGCAGGTAGATGCGCGCGGCGGGATGCCGCAGGGCCGCGATCCCCTCGGTCAGCGCGACGCCGGTGACACGTGGCCCGATCGGCTCTCCCAGCAGCCGGCTGGCCAGCACAATCCCGATCCCGTCGGCTGTCGCCAGATCGGCGTCCTCAAGCGCTGCCGCGAACTCCGGGTTTCGCCGTGCCTCGATCACGAATTCGGGATTGACCGTTACGATGTGGTGAAGACCAGCGCCCGAGTCGAGCCAGCCGGCAACGTACGCCAGCACCCCGTCCAGATCCAGCGGGTCGATGGCTACGCCCAGGATAGTCGCGCGATTCACATGCCCTCCGATCGTCGGGAGTGATCGTAGCAGGCGGGTGAGGATTTCCCCGCGCGTGCCCCATACTCATTGCAGGCGATTCGCGTGACGACAACGGTCGGTGGAGGTAGCGGTGACGGAGCTGGGCTGGCTGCTGGATATCCTGCGGCGACATGGGTTGACGCCAGACGAGCCAGGCTGGCGAGTAACACTCGCGCCGGGCGGGTCGACCGATCGCACGTATCGCGTCAGCGGTCCGGACGGTGAGCACCAGCTGACGCTGCGTCTGGCGCGGCCGGGGCTCCGGCGCTGGCTGCGTCACGAGGCGGACGTGCTACGCGAGCTAGCTGTGATCGAGGGCGCCTGTACCCCGCGGGACGTCACCCAGATCACCGACCCGGCGCTACCCGAAGGGGAGATGCTCGTCCACGACCATCTGCGCGGTGAGCCGATGGCGTTGCGTGAGCTGCCAGCCGAGGCTCGCGAGCGGCTCGGCGCGTGTCTGGAGGTCGTCCACCGTGCCATCCGGCCTGGCTACATGGTCTGGCCGTCGCTGGAAGTGCGCGAGGGTACGCGGGCCGATGCGTTCCGCGCCAGGGTCGAGGTGCTGACCCGCTATCGTGCCGCTCGCGAGGGGCTGGCCGAGATCGACGCGCGGGTGGACGCGTTGCGATCGACCGATCTGCCGGCCGCGGCCGGCTGGGACGAGCCGGTCTTCTCGCTGCTCCACGGGGATCTCTCGTCCGGCAACATCATCTGGGACGCCGGCCGGCCGACATTGATCGACTGGGAGTTCGCCCGAGACGGCGACCCGGCTGAGGATCTGGCCTACCTCACCAGCGAGGCGAGGCTCGATCCGGAGCAGCTTGCCGATATTGCCGAGGGGTACGTCGCGGCCGGCGGCGAGGCATGGGCGTTCGCCCGTCTGCCGGTCTGGCTCCCGCTCGTTCGTCTCGATGCCGCGCTCTGGTGGGCCGACTACTGGCTCGAACGCGGCGTCGACCCGCTCGCGACCAGCGAGGTGCGGGCGAGGATGGGATAACAGACGGGAAGTGCTATTGTTAGATGAACCATTCTGTTGACCGCCGATCGAAGGTGCCCGATGGCGATACCCGCAACGACGCCCCGATTGACAGCCGATGATCTGCTCCAGATGCCCGACGACGGTCATCGGTATGAGCTCGACTGCGGAGAGTTGGTGCAGTTGCCGATGTCGAGCTTCAACAGCAGCCGGATCGCCGTCAGGATATCTTCGGCGATGTATGCATTCGTGAATGCTCGCGGCCTGGGCTATATCGCCGGCGCGGACGGCGCGTACATCCTGAAGCGCGATCCCGACGTCGTCCGGGTGCCGGACGTATCGTTCGTGCGCGCCGAGCGAATGCCCCCGGAGGAGCAGTGGTCGCGATTCCTGGACTTGGCGCCGGATCTGGCCGTTGAGGTCATTTCTCCGTCCGATACTGTTCGCGATAGCCTCGATAAAGTACGCGAGTACCTGGACGCAGGCGTCCAGCTCGTCTGGGTCGTCCAACCGAGCCGTCGAATGGTGACCGTCTACTACCCCGACCGCACCGCGCGGCTCTATTACGATGACGCCACCCTCGACGGCGGCGATATCCTCCCCGGCTTCACCCTCCCGGTCGCCGACATCTTCGCCTGACCATCGACGCCACGGCGCCCCCTGTGGACACCCCCAACCTCGATTGTCGCCGCATGCGGAGCCATCATGTAGCTGCATATAACCCACTGCCTGCCGACAATCCGCTTGACTCGAAGGCACGGACGTGGCTGTATTGATGATGAGCCGACGGAGGTATACGTACATGAACGATCTTGCCGGTGGTGTCGCCATCGTGTAGCGTGGGCAACGCACCCACACACTGCCCCGATGGGGCCTGACAGCGCCGAGCGATCGTTTCCCGATGCGTCGGTTGTGAGGATGGGGAGGTCAGTGATGACGAATGGTTTCTGCCGATTGATCCAACCGCGTCTCCCGGGTCGGAAGGGTCTAATTTCGCTTACCGCGGTCACCGCCGCGCTGGCCCTGATCGCGGTCAGCCTGTTCAGTGCCGCGGCAGTCGCTCCGGCCAATCCGGCATTCCAGGATACCTGGGCCAGGACCGACCAGCCGGTGAGCTCCGGCCAGGCCGAACGAACCTGGATGTGGGGCCCGGCGGCGAACACCAGCGCGATGCAGGAAGCCTACGCCGAATCGCCCGGCGGCATGCGCACCGTTCAGTACTACGACAAGACGCGGATGGAGATCAACAACCCGTCCGGCGACCAGTCGTCGCTCTGGTACGTCACCAACGGATTGCTCGTCCGCGAGATGATCATCGGTGAGGTGCAAGTCGGCGACGCCACATTCGAGCCGCATGCCGTTGCCGACACGATCAACGTCGCCGGCGACCCGGATGATCCGAACGGCCCGACCTACGCGTCGTTCGCCAGCCGGATCGACGATGCCCCGCTCGCGATCGGCACGGTAATCACCCAGCGCCTCGCGCGTAATGGCGATGTATCGACCGACACGACGCTCACGTCATACGGCATCACAGCTGCTCACCGGGTAACAGTGACGGATATCGACCATACGGTCGCTTCGGTGTTCTGGGACTTCATGAACTCGACCGGTGTCGTCTATCAGGGCGGTCAGTTCGTCCAGGATAGCCTGTTCGTCAACCCGTTCTACGCAACTGGCTACCCGATTGGCGAGGCGTTCTGGGCCAACATCAAGGTTGCCAACAACCAGCAGGATGTCCTGATCCAGTGCTTCGAGCGGCGCTGCCTGACCTGGACACCCGGCAACCCGGACGGCTGGAAGGTCGAGGCCGGGAACGTCGGCCAGCATTACTTCCGCTGGCGCTACGAAATCACTCCTCCGACACCCACCCCGACGCCATCGCCGACGCCCGGCCCCGCGCCAGAAGTCAGCGAGGGAGTCTTCTCGGCATACCTCGCCGGCGCGAATGTGGTGCCGCCCGTTACCACCGACGGCGCTGGGACCGCGTACTTCTACGTCCACGCAGACGGCAGCGGCGTTGACTTCTCGATCAACACCCAGGGCCTGACAAACGTAACCGCGGCAAGCATCCGCGAGGGAAGCGCGACTGAAAACGGCAACGTCGTTGTCACGCTGTTCAGCAGCGCCAAGCCGGTAACGACCAACGGCGTCCTCGCCAGCGGGTCGATCGTGCAAGCGAACCTGCCGGCGGACTGGACGATTGCCGACCTGGAAGCAGGCATGGCCGACGGCAGCCTCTACGTCGATATCCAGACGACGGGTCAGACATCTGGCGCGGTCCGAGGCCAGCTCGGCGCGCTCGGCGATACGTCGTTTAACGCTGTGCTGCTCGGCGGGAACCAGTCACCCCCGACGACGTCAACCGCCGTCGGTGCGCTTGGCCTCAGCTATCATGCCGCCGACGCGACGCTCGACTACGAGCTCTACGTTCTGAACATGACCAAGATCACGGCGGCGCATATCCATTCCGGCGTGGCCGGGGCGAACGGCCCGGTGGTCGCGACGCTCTTCACGGCGGCGCAGCCTGTGACCGGTCCGTTCAACGGCATGCTGGCTGAGGGAACGCTCGACGCCGGCGACCTCACCGGCCAGACAATGCCGCACTTCGTCTACCTGCTGCTGACGGGCGGCGCCTACGGCAACGTCCATTCGGTCGATTACCCCGACGGAGAGATTCGCGGCCAGATCCAGGTCGGCAACCAGACCGATCTCGGCGCGGCGACGTATATCGCCAGCCTGGACAACACGGCCGAGAACGACTTCATGGCGATGTACATGCCGATCGACACCGATGCATCGGGACTGGCGCTCCTTTGGCCGAGCAAAGACGGTAAGACGCTGAACTACGTCGTCATCGTCACGAACATCGACCGCGTTCTTAGCGCGCAGTTGCGGATCGATGGCGTGCCGACCGCTGGCGAGGTCGTCACGATGCTGTTCGACTCGACAGCGAACGCGACCGGACCTGTCAATGGCGTGCTTGCCAGTGGCGTGATCAACGATGCAGCGGTGATCGGCCCGCTCAAGAATGCGGGAGTGAGCGGGCTGCTCGGCGCGATTGATGCGGGAGAGATCTGGGTCGGCGTTACGACAGTGCAGAACCCGGCCGGCGACATCTGGGGATTGGTAGCGCCAATTTCCTGACGCGCTGAAGTAGCTCCACTCGAAGAAGGCCGGCCGCGTCATCGATGGCGCGGCCGGCCTTTCTTGTTGCCCATCGGCTCGTTCGTCACAGCCCGAGCGGCGTCGTCGTCTGGATCCCTCAGAGCAGGCAGGCGGTGCCAGACATCTGGGCGATTTCAGTGAGGAGCCCGTATGAGCGTGGCCCCAACGCCGTAACCAGCGCCTGGATGCTGTCGGTCAGCCGAACGATCGTCCGGCTGGTGTCGAAGTCAAGCTGGCCGAAGATCTGCGCGCCGTCGGCGACGAGGAACTCCAGCGGCTCATCGGCCTCGGCGAGCGAGATGAGCTGTTCGGGATAGATCCACATGAACAGCGGGTGCTCGTCGCGGGCGACGATCCGCGCGGTGTCGTCCAGCGTCGCGGCATAGACGGCGATCGGCGCGACTGACTGGTATTCCTCCGACCACGGCTCGAACGGCGTGGTCCCGAATCGGCGGTAGACGAGCGCCACCGGCCCTGGCTCGTCGGTGATTGCGACCGTGTCGATATCGTCGGGCGAGTGGACGATCAGCGTGTATTCCTGCTCGATCAGCCGGATGGCGCTGCCGGTCTCCTCGATCGACTCGCGCAGCGCTGCCGCCGAGAATGTCTCACTTCCCTCGGCCCAGCCACCAACGCCGGTCAGGCGCAATAACACGCGTTGCTCGCTATAGATCAATGGCCGGCCGGCCAGCAGAAAGCGTCCCCGGTCCACCAGCAGCAGGCTCGATGCGCGCGCCGTATCAGGCTCGACCATCTCCGAGAGCCTCGCCATACGATGTATCTGTCTCACGTTACCCTCGCGACGCTGCGTCATTGAGATGTGATGCGTGCGCGACCCCAACGCATGATCGCACCAGTCCGCGTTACTGTCCACTCTCAATAGTACGCCTGTCGTCCAGCACTCACGGCGCGGCATATGTGGACGCGGTGAGTCGTGCGCAACTCATGCCAACTACGTCACCGTTGTCACGCGTCGCTGGCCATGCCGATAACGACGGCTCGACATGCCAGCGCGTCGGCGCGGGCGCGATGGCCGCCGGCCGGCAGGCCGAACCGCGTCGCTGCAATTTCGAGTCGGTGCCAGCGATAGTTGCCGTAACGCTCGTTCCACTGTGCGGCGAATTGCGCATATTGCAGCATTGCACATTGCCAGTTGCCACCTGGCGGCTTCAGGCCGGCGTGGTGGTTCATCTGCCCAACCAGCCTCCGATCGAAGTCCGCGTTGTAGACGACGACAGTGCGGCCCGCGAGCAGTGGCTGGAGCTGTTGGTGCACATCGCGCCAGCGTGGGGCAGTTGCTACCATCGTATCGTCGATCCCGTGGATCCGTGCCGCATCGGCAGGAATCCCCCGTTCCGGGCGGACCAGTGAATCCAGCAGAATGCGCCCAGAAACGTCGATCACCGCGATCTCGACGATCTCGGCTCGATCATCCAGACCGGTTGTTTCGGTGTCGAGGAAGACGACATCGGGCTGCCTGAGTATCGTCGCAGCCCACGCGACCGCCCCGGACCGCGCGGCTCGACGGCGTGCTTCGCTGGGCTCTGATCTATCTGGCGCGAAGAACGGTGGCATTCCGCATTCCATCAGTGAGGACGAGTACGATAATACCGCTATCGCCGTCGATCATCGTGCGGCGGATGTGGCGATCATAGACAGTGTTGGGCAAGCGCGTCAACGATGCGCGTGCCGTGGGAGTTAGCAGGATACATGGACCATCGCAACGGCCCTCGTTTCCAGCCCCGGATGGCCGCGCTGATACTGGCGATCGTGGCGCTCGGGCTTGTCGCGGCAAGCTTCCCTCCGCTGGCGCGTGAGGCTGCCGCCAAGTCGGCAAGCTGGAGCGAATACAACACAACCCTCGACGTGCATGCCGACGGAACCATGACGGTGACTGAAGATCAGGTGATCGCCTTCGAGGGCGGACCCTTCACCCATGGATACGCGACGATCCCGCTTGGGCGTATCGAGAACATCAGCAACATTCTGGTGCTGGAGAACGGCGTCCCGTACAAGCCGGGCAATAACACGCCTGGCGCCTTTAGCACGACAAATAGCGGCAGCCAGATGGACATCGACTGGTGGTTTACCCCGACGAGCGACGAGAATCGCAGCTTCACGATCCGCTACGACGTCACTGGCGCGCTCCGTGTCTACGCCGACCGGCAGCAGCTCTGGTGGAGGGTTATCGACACCGATTTCGCCGGCAATGTGGATTCCGCGACGATTACCGTCAATCTGCCGCAGGCTGTTGCCGAGGATCAGCTCTCGGTTGCCTGGTATGCGTCGAGTGGATCCAGCTTCCCGGTAGACTGGCAGGTCACCAGCCCAACCCAGGTCATCTGGCGCGCGACCAGTATCAATCAAGGCGAGGCCCTGGAGGCGCGGCTGGAGTTCCCGCCGATCACTAGCGCAACTGCGCCGGCCTGGCAGGCTGCTGACGACGCCGAACGCGCGCGCGAGGAACGGCTGGCGCCGTACAAGGCGCTCCTGAACGTGCTGCTGCTGGCAGGCGGCCTGCTGTTGCTGGTCGGGGGCTCGGTCGGCGTTCTGATGCTGTGGTTCAGTCGCGGCCGAGATGTGCCGGTCGTCGCGCCAATCGACCTGCTGAAGCAGCCGCCGGACGACCTGCCGGCCGCGGCAGTCGGGGCTCTGGTTGATGAGCGTGCCAACGACTGCGATGTCATCGCCGGAATCATCTCGCTGGCCGGCCGTGGTGTGCTCCGGATCGAAGAGAAGCAGCCCGGCGGCGTTCTTGGCGGGCTTGGCTTCGGCAGCCGGGATTTCACCTTTTACCGGCTGGAGAGCAATATAACGTTGCGTCCGTTCGAGCAGGAGCTGCTCGGCGCGATCTTCACGGGCTCGCAGACGGAGGCTCGTCTTTCGACGATCAGAACTCGATTTTCCGATCGTCAGGCGCTTGTCAAAAAGGGCCTCTACGACGAGCTCGTCGGCCGGGGCTATTTCGACCGCAACCCGCAAACGACGCGACACTTCTATCGCGGGGCCGGCGCGCTGCTTCTGGTCGCTTCGACGGCCGGCGGCCTGCTTCTTTGCGTGTTGATCGGCTCGTTTGCGCCGTTCGTTGTTGTGCCGGTTATCGGCGCAGCGGTTGTGGGCTTGCTCTTGATGATCGTTGGTGGGTCGATGCCCCGCAAGACACAAGCGGGCGCCGAGGCGGCTGCGCGCTGGCAGGCGTTCCGCCGCTACCTGGCCGATATCGAGCGCTACGATTCGGTTGCCGACGCCAAGGCGCTCTTCGACCAGTACCTGCCCTACGCGATTGCGTTCGGCCTGGAGCGAAGCTGGGTCAGCAAATTCGCGCAGGCCGGCGCCCCGGCGCCCACCTGGTATGGCGGATGGGATGGCCCGGTCCAGACTGGCAGGATGCCGCGTGGGCCGCGCGGTGGCGCCGTCATCATCGTCCCCGGTGGCCGGCCCGGCGGTGGCGGTGGTGGAGGAGGTGGCCTTCCCGACCTCCAGCAGACGAGCGACCGGATGGCTGGCTCGCTTCAGAGCATGAGCAATGGCCTGTTCGACTTGTTCAGTGAGGCCGGCAAGGTGTTCAGTCCACCCCCCAGCAGTGGTGGTGGCGGTGGTGGCCGCAGTGGTGGCTTCGGCAGCTTCTCCGGCGGTGGCGGTTCCTTCGGCGGCGGCGGTGGCGGCGGAGGCCGCGGGTTCAACTAGGGCGCGCGGACGCCCGACGCGCACAACGGCTGCGCGGAAACAGCGCTCGCTCTGTCCGCGGCCCGCAGGCCACTCAGCTGGACGCCAAACACCATCGACAGGCTGACCGCACAAAGCTCAATCTACCGACATGGTGGGTAGGTACGTGCCTCGAACGGGTCGCATATGACACCCATCGCCGCGACTATGGCACGCTGAACGAGGCCCGACACCGTCTGTATAATTGAACGTTTGTCCTTGAACGCTTTGCTGACCCGCACGATGGAGCCACCTTGACCGCTATCGCCCCCACCGACATCGAGATGGAAGCCGCCCGCAGGCGGACGTTTGCGATCATCTCGCACCCGGACGCCGGCAAGACGACACTGACCGAGAAGCTGCTGCTCTACGGGGGCGCGCTGCAGTTGGCGGGGTCGGTGGCCGGGCGCAAGGCGCAGCGGGCTGCCGCCAGCGACTGGATGAAGATGGAGCAGGAACGCGGCATCTCGATCACGTCGACGGTGCTGTCGTTCCCCTACCGCGACCGCCAGGTGAACCTGCTCGACACACCCGGTCACCAGGACTTCTCCGAGGACACCTACCGCACGCTCACCGCCGCCGACAGTGCCGTGATGGTGCTGGACGCGGCGCGGGGCATCGAGCCACAGACACTGAAGCTGTTCGAGGTCGCCCGCCAGCAGGGTATCCCGATCTTCACGTTCGTGAACAAGATGGACCGGCCGGCCCAGAGCCCGTTGGCGCTGCTCGATGAGATCGAGCGCACGCTCGGGATGGCCGTCTGCCCGATGAACTGGCCGATCGGCGATGGGTCGGATTTCCAGGGCGTCTACGACCGCGCGACCGACCAGGTGCATCGCTTCGAGCGCACCGAGCACGGCGCTCACCGCGCGCCGGTCAGCGTGGCCGGCGTCGACGATCCGCGACTCGACGCGATGATCGGCGCGGCTCCCGCGGCGCAGCTGCGCGAGGATGTCGAGCTGCTGGAGATGGCCGGCGCGCCGTTCGACCGCGATCGTGTGCTGGCCGGCGAGCTGACCCCCGTCTTCTTCGGCAGCGCGCTGACCAACTTCGGCGTCCAGCTCTTCCTCGATGCATTCGTCGACATTGCCCCCTCGCCCGGCCACCGATCGACGAGCGATGGTGGCGTCGATGCTAGCGACGAGGCGTTCAGCGGGTTCATCTTCAAGATCCAGGCGAACATGGATCCGCGCCACCGCGATCGCGTCGCCTACCTGCGCGTCTGCTCTGGCCGGTTCGAGCGCGACATGAGCGTACGCCACGCCCGCACCGGCAAGATGGTGCGGCTGGCCCGGCCGATGAAGCTATTCGGGCAGGATCGGGAGACTNNCAGGCGGAGCACTTCGCGCGACTGGAGAATATCCGCACCGATCGCTACAAGCAGTTCCTCAAGGGGCTGGAGCAGATCGAGGAGGAGGGCGGCATCCAGCTGCTCTATCCGACCGACTCCGGCCGGCGCGAGCCGATCCTCGCCGCCGTCGGCCAGCTGCAGTTCGATGTCGTCCGCGATCGGCTGGAACACGAATACGGCGTCGAGACGCGGCTGGAGCTACTGCCCTACGAGCTGGCCCGCTGGGCGCGCGGCGATGCCGCGAAGATCGCCGAGCTGGCCCGCAGCCGCGGCCGCCTGCGCTGCGAAGATCGTGACGGCAACACCGTCCTGTGCTTCTCGACGACCTGGGACCTGAACTACGTGATCCAGAACACTGAGGGTGTCGAGCTCGCCACGAGCGCGTGAGCGACGCCCGTGTCCTGTCATCCTGAGGCCGTATCCGAAGGATCTCCTCCGCGTTGACGATGTCCGGCCGGGGAGATGCTTCGCTACGGCTCAGTAGTCGACCGCAGTGAATGTGTCAGGCCGGCAGCCACCCCTCCCGCTGTCATTCTGAGCGGAGCGAAGGATCCGGTTCCCTGCGTTCGGTCGCAGCTGCCGGGGAGGAACGGATTCTTCGCTGCGGCTCAGAATGACAGGATCACTGGGGTCGCCTACTCAGTACAGTGACTAGCATGATGTGTCAGGTTGGCAGCCTCCCCGCACCTTGTCATCCTGAGGCCGCAGCCGAAGGATCTCTCCTGCGTTCGACTGTATCCAGCCAGGGGAGATTCCTCGCTGAGGCTCAGCATGACAAACGGCCGGGGTGGCTGTCGCACCACAGTACAGGATACATCACGTTAGTCGGTGCACTCAGTGCTTCGACTAGCATGATGTGTCAGGTTGGCAGCCTCCCCGCACCTTGTCATCCTGAG
>MTKZ01014183.1_pt1 | contig 12294 bp, 4 predicted proteins | sample 1042781 | NCBI WGS metagenome assembly MTKZ01 (sample SAMN06212207, study PRJNA360539) | anaerobic digester metagenome | biome: Wastewater treatment plant; material: sludge; isolation source: anaerobic digester fed with sludge from wastewater treatment plant | place: Denmark: WWTP Viborg ...
ACCTATGCCAGTGGCGACGTTCCGGCGGCCTGGAACCTGATCGGTACGGATTCACGCTGGATTTCACCGCGGTATCCGAACACCGCTGTGGAAGCCGGCTATTATCACTATCAAACCACGTTCGATTTAACGGGCATGGAACCCTCCACGGCGAGCATATCCGGACGGTTTTCCGCTGATAATTATTTATCGAGTGTTCAGCTAAACGGGACCGTGGTGCCGCAGGCCACAGGAGGATTCAATACTTGGTACGATTTGGTGTTGCCTCAGGGAAGTGCTTTTGTTGAAGGTGTCAACACGCTGGTCTTTATCGTAAGAAACCTCCCGGACGATATTGGCGCTAACTACTCCGGACTTCGTGTGGAGATGGCGGGTTGGGCCATGCCGCAAGTGTCGGTCGAAGGCGAAGGCGAATCGCCAATTGAAGGTGAAGGTGAACCGGGTATCTGGTATGTTAACCAGGCCAATAACTCAGGAAATGAAGACGGAACAACTTGGGCCACAGCGTACCGGGATATTCAAACCGCCGTAGATGCAACGTTGGTAGAAGGCGGGGAAGTCTGGGTGGCCGCCGGCACTTATACCGGGCCGGGATCGGCCGTGCTGACCATGCGCCCTGGCGTGTACCTGTATGGCGGCTTCGCGGGCACTGAAGAAGCCCGGGAAGAGCGCAACTGGACCGCAAACCCGACGACCATAAGCGGCGAGTTCGCGCGGCGATGTGTGGTCGGCGCGGACAATGCCGCTTTGGACGGTTTTGTAATTTCAGGCGGAAGGTACGGCTACGGAGGCGGCATGTATAACGACCACGCGTCCCCCGCCATCGTCAACTGCAGGTTTGCGTCCAATTATGCACGGGGCGGTGACGCGGCTGACGGCGGCTGCACGGGTGGCTCTGGCGGTCACGGATATGGCGGCGCCATGTATAACACCTATGCATTCCCCACCATTCTCAATTGTGTTTTCTGGGGCAATCACGCTATTGGCGGACAGGGCGGTGATGCCACCTGTTGCGACCAGCCCCGGATGTCCGGCAATGGCGGCAACGGCATGGGCGGCGCCGTCTATAATGACCATTCAACGCCCTCCATCATTAACTGCACCTTCTGCAACAATCAGGCGCAAGCGGGCGGTCCCGGCGGTTTGCCGGCGTGTTATCCGGAACTGTACCCGCCCGGGTTCGGGTATCCCGGCGGCGCAGGCGGCGGCGCCATTGCCGGAAACGCCTTGGTGGTCAACTGCATCCTGTGGAACAATATCCCGAATGAGTATAGCGGGGAATATGGCGTTGTGCCTGATATTACCTACAGCGATGTGAAATTCGGCATGCCGGGCACAGGCAACATGAGCGCCGATCCCCTGTTTGTGGATGCGACCGCAGGCAACCTGGAATTGTTGCCGGAATCGCCTTGTGTGGATGCCGGGTCCGGCGTCAACTTCCCGGAACTGGACCTGCTGGGGATATCCCGGCCGCAATGCCTGGGCGTGGATATGGGCGCCTATGAATATGCCGGTCCCTGCGATGCGCCCAGGCAGGCTCCCATTCCCGGACTGTACAACACGGGTGTGAATGACTTGGGGAATGTGATTGCGGATGATGCTGTAGATTCCCATTGGCAATTGGTGGCGAGCGCGGATTCGGCCTGGGACGGCCCGGAAGTCTACAAGAGTTCCATTCACGGTGATGAGTGGACGAACAATGGGAACGTTTCCGCATGGGTTACCCCCCGCTATCCCGGCGCAGTGGTTGCGAAGGGAGCCTACCGGTACCAGGTCACCTTTGACTTGACCGGCCGGGATCCCGCAACCGCGAGCGTTAGCGGACGGTTCTGCGTGGATAGTGCCTTGACGGATATCGTGCTTAACGGCGTAAGTGTAGACCACGCAGCCGGAGGATGGCGCGTATATACCAACTTCACCCTTCCCCCGGGCAGTCCCTTCGTGGACGGTGTGAATACCCTGGTTTTCGCGGTGAATAATGGCGATGGCAGCGCATCGGGGTTCCGTGCGGAGGTGGCCGGTTCAGCCCTCCAGTTTCCCGGGGATGAAGGCGAAGGGGAAGAAGAGACCGTTCACCCGGCGGACCTGAACGCCGACTGGCGCATGGTCATCAGTGAGGCCATCGCCTACCTCGCAGGCTGGCAGCAGGGAAGCAACCCGTTGGGTTATGCCATACGCGCCGCGTATTTGTGGCAGAATGGCGAAAATTATGGCTATGACGCAGGGCAAGAACCCCCGTTATGCTGGGTGCCATAAAGGCCATGCATGACGGAAATTCCGTGGAATCAGAAAATAAAAATCAGAACCGGGGATGAGAAAGCAGTACCCTATGAAATGTAAAACAGGCGGCGTTGGGTTTCGCTTGAATAATCGCCACTATCAATCGGTTGCTTGCATCATGTTGACCCTCCTGCTGGGCGTCTCCGCGCATTCGGGGAAGGTCGCCATGGACTTGTCCGGCAAAGCCGCGCGCGCGAAAACCGTGCAGGCATTGAAGGCGGTATCGGAGCGGCAAATGGAGGAAGCCCAAGCCATGGCCCGGGCGAAAGGCTGGCCCGTTCGCGGCACGACGAAAGAGGGGGCAATCTACGAATTAATGAAGGTGTCGAATGGGCGACCCTTGTACCATATTACCCATAACGTGAACGCGGCTATATCCACCGCGACCGACCTGGCGCGCAATACCGCTCCCTATAATCTGAATGGCGCGGGCCTTATTGCCGGGATCTGGGATGGCGGTGCGGTACACGCCCCCCATCAGGAATTCGGGGGACGCGTGGTCGTGGAGGACAACGGTTTGAAAATTAACCACGCGACCCATGTTGGCGGCACCATCGGCGCGGCTGGAATTGATGCTGATGCGTTGGGCATGGCGCCCTCTGTCACCATTTATTCCTATGAATGGACGGACGACCTTGCTGAAATGACCAGCCGGGCTGCAAACGAACCCAGTCAAAACAATGATGTCTATGTGTCGAATCACTCCTATGGCTATAACGCGGGCTGGAGTTACGATGGGTATTACCTGTGGTGGGGCGTATGGAATGAGCGCGAGGACCGGGGCTTTGGCCAATACAATGAGGAAGCGAGCGATTGGGACGACCTGTGTTATAACGCGCCCTACTATCTGCCCTTCAGGTCTGCGGGGAATGAGCGCAGCGACCATGCCCCCGCTTCAGGCACGACCTTTTACTATTTAAGCGATTCTTCCTGGGTGTCTAAAACCTATGACGCTTCAACGGATCCGTATGATGACTTTTTCAAAGGCGGCTATGAGACCATTGATTATCATGGCAACTGCAAGAACATCATGACGGTCGGTGCCGTGGCTGATGCGGTCAACGAGGGCATACGGGCGGTGGACAACGCCACCATGACATCCTTCAGCTCCTGGGGACCTGCCGATGACGGCCGCATTAAGCCGGACATTGTCGCCAACGGCGTGGATTTGTATTCCTGCACCTCGGACAGTAATTCATCCTATGATACGTATAGCGGCACCAGCATGTCGACTCCCAATGCCGCAGGTTCCGCCTTACTGCTGGCAGCGTACTATCGTGACTGGTTTGCCGGTCAGGACATGCGCTCAAGCATGCTCAAAGGCTTGATCATCCACACGGCGGACGACCTGGGCAACCCCGGGCCTGACTATAGTTTCGGGTGGGGATTGATGAATACAAAAGCGGCGGCAGATCATATAAAAGCACAGGCGGAAAGCAGCTTGCCCTTGAACATGGTTGAGGACAAGCTCGCCGACGACCAGCCCGAGCTCAGTTATTCCTTCACTTGGAATGATTCGGACCCGATTCGCGTCACCCTGTGCTGGACAGATCCCCCAGGGGCCGCGCAGAACGGTCTCAACGTAACCACGCCGGCATTGGTTAACGATTTGGACCTGCGCGTTTATGGTCCCGGCGACTCGCCCGTCTTTTATCCGTACATACTTGACCGCCTGAATCCTGCCAATAATGCCACAACCGGCGACAACATCCTAGACAACGTAGAGCAGGTTTATGTGGACGCGCCTCCCGTATCCGGCGAATACAGAGTTGAAGTCAGGCACAAGGGAACGCTCACCAACGGTGAGCAATATTTTGCGATACTGGTCAGCGGCCAGACGTTCGATAGCGGCAGTGAAAGTGGAAGCGGCAGCGCGACTTACACCAACGGGGATATACCAACAGACTCCAACTTTCAATCACTCCCCGGGGCATCCGTGTGTCCCGGAATGCTTACTGTATCCATTCCTGTGAATGTTGTCGTAACCGGTGTGGACGTTGCCNNGCCTATGCCATGACAGCGGCAAACAACGGATACATGAATGAACAGCGCTCGCAATTGCGGTGCGTATCAGACGGTGGGACAGGTGAAACAATGCTTTTCCCCGGTGAAGGCAGTGCGGAGGGGACCTATGCCTATAATCGGACCAGCCTCACCCTTGCCAACGGCGTTGTGGGCGGTGGTGATGTTCAGTTTGAATTACATGCCGGGAGGACGGGGAAAGAGGGCGGATGTGACGCGACGTACAATAAAGTTGACAATAACAGTTGGACGGTCACCGTACATTACATAGAGGCATGCGGGCAGCCGGGACCGCTCACCGTTCCCATTGAAAACACTACGGGCATCTATACCCTATCTTGGGACGCTTCCAGCACCGCAAGAGCGACCTATGTGCTCGAGGAAGCGACGGATCCAAATTTCACGACAGGACTGCGTGTTGCCTATGCCGGAACCTCTGTCAGCATTCCCATAACAGGCCAGACTAATGGTGTCTATTACTATCGTGTAAAGGCGACCAAAAGAGGCTACGGCGACAGTCTCTGGCGTACAGGTGACAATAGCTGCACCGCATCCATAACCTGTGGCCAGCCGGGGGCGCTGACCCTGCCCGAAACCAATACAACGGGCCAATATACCGTGTCCTGGGAGGCCTCTGAAACCAAGGGAGTAACCTATATTCTTGAGGAGGCGACCGATGCCGGTTTCACCGGCGACCTGCGGACCGCGTATACCGGCGTCACTGTCAGCACTACCATCAGCGGCAAACTTAACGGTGTCTATTACTATCGGGTAAAGGCGACAAGAAACGGTTATAACGACAGCGTATGGCGCGAAGGCGGCAATGGCTGTGCCGTAGCGCGGACCTGCGGAAAACCAAGCGCGTTAATCATTCCCGCCAAAAATTTTACGGGCAGTTATACCCTTTCCTGGACTGCTTCCGGCACCTCCGGCGTAACGTATGTTTTAGAAGAAGCAACCAATCGGGACTTTAGCGCTGACCTGCGCACGGCTTATACGGGAACAACTACTTCCGCGGTCATTGCAAATAGAAGCAGTGGTGTTAATTATTATTATCGCGTCAAGGCAACCCGGTTTGGTTACTACGACAGTATTTGGTGTACAGGCGCAAACCGCTGTGTGGTGAATATTCTCGAATTCAGGCTCCCCTTCATTGAAGATTTTGACGGCGAGGTCCACAACCTGATTGACATGGAAGAAGATGACTTTAACTGGACCCTGTATTCGGATTCATTACCGCCATCAACCACCTGGCCCGATACAGATCATTCCGGAACAGGCAAATACCTCTTTGCCCACGCTTTTGGACAAAGTGAGGGCGCTGAAGCCAGTGTCAGGACCCCGAATATGGATACCGCCGGGGCGCCGGAAATTTCCCTGGCCTTCTGGTATCACCTGTACATGTATGGTTCAGCCATGGGAACGCTTGCCGTGCAGGCCAGTGTGGATGGCGGAACGACGTGGTCACCGGACCTCTGGTCACTGTCAGGCAATCAGGGCAATCAATGGCAACGGGCAACCGTTGATTTGAGCGCTTATGCTGGCGGAATGCTCACGGTGCGGTTTATCAGCACTGTCGGCGACAGTTTCAGCAAGGATATGGCCATAGACGATATCCTTATAGACATTTCCGGAAGTGACCTGGACTTTGGCGATGCGCCCGATCCAAGCTATCCCACGGTTTGGATGAATAATGGCGCGCGGCATGCCGTCGGTCCCTTGTTCCTGGGCGCCCTGGTGGACGCGGAACCCGACGGCCAGCCGCAGGCGGATGCACTCGGAGATGATGCCGTCTCCGCCGCCGATGAAGACGGTGTGCAGTTTGCCTCACTGCTGGCGCCGGGCCGGGACGCGTCCATCAACGTCACGGCCTCCATGCCCGGCAAACTGGACGCTTGGATGGATTTTAACCACAACGGCGGCTGGAACGACCCCGAAGAACAAGTATTTGCCGCTTATGACCTTGCGCCGGGAACGCAGGAAATCCTGTTCCGCGTTCCTGAAACCGCCCTGCCGACCACCAGAACCTTTGCACGGTTCCGCCTGAGCAGTACGGGAGGCTTGACGCCCGTCGGCCGGGCTGATGATGGCGAGGTCGAGGATTATCTCGTGCATATCGGGCTGGACGCGCCCACGCTAGATCCCGAACCGCCGGAGACGCCGGGAACGTCCAATACCATCTCGTGGTCTCCCGTGCCCGGGGCAACCGCCTATACTGTCGAGTATGCCGCAGACAACAGCTTCGCGGCGTTGATTGGAAACAGCGGCTGGGTCTCCGGGTTGTCGCACCCGTTCCGCTGCTTGAGCCGCGGTGAAACCTACTATTATCGCGCCAGGGCGCGCGTGGAAACCTATCCGCCTGTAGACGGGAACTGGCTGCAGACCACTCAAACGGACTTTCAGAACAATACATTAAGCGACACGGCCGCTTTGTCCAGCGATTGCGTTGTTCTTGCTGGAAATGATCTTCTTATGGAGGATGTGGGTGGGCCTTACAGGGATTATTTTTCTTCATCCTGCGGCCGCATGAACTGCTATCTGGTGAACAAAAGTACGGTCTTGAAGCAGATAGAAATCTATTTCCAGACGGATGGCTACAGCAATCTGGAATTTGTCGTATATGAAGGGGGCTCCACCATCAATGACCCTTTCAGCCGTATACATTCCACTATGGTGAAGTTCGTCTCGGGATGGTACTACTTTGGCTCCGGCGCCATTGAGGTTGAGTTGTCCGCCGGTAAACACTATCTGATAGGGGCTTTCTGGAGTGGCTCTTGCAGTCCCGCTTTTGAAAATGACCGTCAGGGCACCCATACTTCCTTTGGCAATTATGCCGGGTTTGTGCGTCGAAACTTCTACCCAGGCCCGGACAATATCTATTCCAACGAAATAGAAACCTGGGGGAGAGAATATTGGCTGCGCCTGACGACAGGAATGGAAGACTATGTCCCCACGGGAACCATGGTCACGGCTCCGGTGTCGCCCGAACCGCTCCAGTCCTGGAACAGGTTGATCTATCACGGCGCCATACCCTCCGGCACCTCGCTTACCGTGGATATTCTGCCAGAAACGGGGGATGCGCCCATCATCGGATATACGAATGTCCCCAGCGGAATAGACATCAGCGGCATCCTGAATATGGCCATCCGGCTCCGGGCCAACCTGTCAACCACAAACGTCCAGGTGACACCCTCGCTGGACGACTGGTCCGTGAACTGGAATAGCGATGTTCCCTATATTGAGAGTGCTTATTCCGCGCCGGAGTGGTCGCAACAGGAGCTGACGTTTGAAGGCGAAATGGAAGGGGAGTGCGAAGGAGAAGAGGAAGGCGAGCCGCCAACCGAAGGAGAGGGCGAGCCCCCTGTTGAAGGTGAACCGCCAACCGAAGGAGAGGGCGAGCCCCCTGTNNGAGGGCGAGCCCCCTGTCGAAGGTGAACCGCCAACCGAAGGTGAAGACGAAAACAGGTTTGTCGCCGTTGGATGGGATGGTACCTTTACGCACATTGATCCCCTTGTCGGGAAAGTGCCCCCGACCCGAAGTAACCTCCCCTCTTATCTTCAGGCGTTGGCCTATTCACCTTCCGGTGTGCTGTATGCAGGCCGGGAAGGTGCCCTGTACACAATAAACCCCCACACGGGAGACATCATTTCCACCGTAAACACGACTTCGGATATACGGGGAATGGCGTTTTCCCCTTCCGGCACGTTGTATGTTATATCTGGCAGTTCTTTGCCAACACTGCGCATCATGAATCCCTCTGACGGGACGTGGACGGTTGTGGGGACTCTTTGGGGAATGAGCACCGCCTCTCAGGGACTGGCTTTTGCACCTAACGGACAGCTTTACGCCATTGGGCCAAACCACGGACTTTGTACTCTGGATACGGATGATGCGGAACTACATTATGTAGGTTCACCGCCTTTAACCGTAAGACAGTCTCTATGCTTCAAGCCGGACGGAACGCTCTACGCATTGGGTGACGAGTTTGCGCAACTGGACCCGGCTACAGGATCTCAAATCGGGCCTAGTTTTGAGATCCCAAGCAACTACAGAGGACTTGAATACATCAGAGGTGCAAGTGAAGTCGAGGGGGAAGGTGAGGGCGAAGGTGAATTTGTCAATCACTATGTGTGTCCTTCCGAGGGAACGCTTGCAGGTCAACCGGCAATACCACCATATCAATCCACCGGGCTGGTATATCACCTCAGTGACGATGCGTTATGGAAATCCGGCCTGCCCCTGCCCGTGGAAAATTTCACTATTAAGGGTGAAGTATGCGGTTTTCATTGGTGGGGGGTTGAAGTGAACGTCCAAGGCCAGGAAAGCGAACGCAGCCAGAATGTCTTTGTGATACGGGTGGGTTCTGATGTTTCCGGATGGATATGGGAGAAGACGGTAACCTCGCAGAAACAGCCGCTCGGGGGCGTCTGGTTTTTTGACGCCGCCTTGGACACCAGTGTCCTTTTGACCCTGTACAAATATGAGGTGGACCTGCTGGCCGGATGCTGCCCGTTGGACTTGGATGCTGAAAATCTCTTTGTCAGCATCCGGAGTATTTATATGAACGGACAGGGTGAAATGGACGATGAAGGCTGTTACTTCGGCTGGGCGCCCAGTCTGGACGGTGATGCTACTCTTTGGGCCGAGGACTTCGCTGGAGGAGGGCCCCAGGTGCTGCCCGGGGTTTCCGACAACCTGGCCTTCTGCCTTACCGGCGAGGCATACGGTCCCTGCTTCCCGGATATCATGCCGCCGATCATTACCGTTATTGGTCTTAATCCCTTCACCATTCAGTGCAACAGTACCTACCTGGATGCCGGCGCTACAGCACATGACCTATGCGACGGCGACATGACCGGCGCCATGGTAACAACCAACCCGGTGGATACCACCGTGCCCGGTGATTACAGCATCGCCTACAACGTGACCGATGCCGCGGGCAACGCCGCCGAACCGGCGATACGTACCGTGAAGGTGGTGGATACCATCAAGCCCAATCTCATCCTGTTGGGAGAATCTCTTGTTTATATTGAATGTCCGGGAAACTACGTTGATGCCGGCGCGGCGGCGGTGGACAGCTGTGACGGCGACATGGCCGCGTCCATTGTAATCACTGGCGACAGTGTTGATCCGGCCCGGCCGGGAACCTATATCATCCGGTACAACGTGAGTGATTCCAGCGGCAATGCGGCTCCGGAGGTCATGCGCACCGTAACTGTCACCGACACCCGCCCGCCCGTCATTACCCTGCTGGGTGAGGATTTCATAACCGTGGAATGCGGCGATGCCTACGTGGATGCCGGGGCAACCGCCATGGATGCCTGTGACGGCGATGTAAGTTCCGACATTATTCCGGTCAGTTATGTGGATACCGGCATCCCCGCAGTTTTTACGGTCAATTATTATGCGATGGACCACCGCGGCAATTATGCGGATGTGGCTTTTCGTACCGTAACCGTGGTGGATACAACGGCTCCGGTAATCATCGCCTGCACCCCGCCCGGGCCATTGACTCCCGGTGAAGGCGGCGGCGCGACCTTGCCCGACCTGACGGGAAACATCGTCGTGGAGGATGTCTGCGGGACCTTGACGTATACGCAGGAACCGCCCGCCGGCACCATGATAGTTGAGGATACCCCGGTGGCACTGACGGTAACGGACCGGGGCGGTAATGCCGATGTCTGCGAAATGATGGTTGAAGTGGGCGGTTCAGGTGAAGGAGAGGGAGAAGGTGAGGTCGAGAACGCCGAACACTATCGGTGTCCCGACGAAGGGATCCTTTATGGACAAGCAGTAACGCCGCCCTCCCCGGCTTTTGATCTTTCCTACCATCTCAGCGACGAAGTCCTGTGGTCGCCTTATTATGCGTTACCTGTGGAGAACTTCACGGCGGCAGGCCGGATTACGGCTATTCACTGGTGGGGTGTTGAAGTCCACAACCTCGGGACGCCTTGTGAACGCCTGCAGAGTACCTTCACCATAAAAATCGGCAGCAACAGGACCGGGGTGATATGCGAGTATATCGTAACACCCGATAAACAGGACCTTGGAGAGACCTGGTTCCGGGACCCGGTATGGAACACCGACGTCCTGTTGCCTTTGTATAGATATGAGGTTGTGTTTCCGACAGGTTTCTGTCAACTCGACCCGGAAGCGGACGACCACTTCCTCAGCATCCGAAGCGCCTCTTTTGCCGGACCGGACCAGGTCATGGATGAAGGGTGTTATTTCGGCTGGGCGACCAGTCCCGAGGGCAATCACGACCTTTGGGCATGGGCCTTCGGCAGTGTTCTTCCCATGTCGCTGTCCCAGCCTTCCGATAACCTTGCCTTTTGCCTGGCCGGAAATGAGGAAGGACCCGTTCACCCGGCGGACCTGAATGCCGACTGGCGCATGGTTATCAGCGAAGCCATCGCCTATCTCGCCGGTTGGCAGCAGGGCTCCAATCCGCTGAGTTACGCCATACGTGCCGCCTACCTGTGGCAGAACGGCGAATCTTACCAGTATATGCTCGGAGAGGAACCCCCGCTGTGCTGGACCCCGTGATACAACCAAAACGAATCCAATAGACACCATTATGAGTATCGAAATCAGACGCGTACCCTCTGATGGAAACGCCAACGCGGCTTCCTTTGAAATCCATGGTGGTGAAGTTCAGACTTCCTTATCTCATCGGGGTTATTCAATGGTTACCCGGAATCCGGTTTGGCACTTTTTTGATGCCATGTTCGTATAGGACCGCAAGAAAGGGACAGACCACGAAATAGCCAATAGCAGTAAAGGGCATCCATGCTTCGTTACTGACGGCTATTTCGNNGTCAGTCCCTTTTTGCTCCGTCTTTTTGTTTGTTTTCCAGTGCCATGGGCATTTCCGACGAGACCAGGATATCTGAAGTTAGAAAGCAGTCCCTGCCATGTCCATGACAAGGGTAGACGAGCGATGATCGACGTTTGATATTCCCTCTTACTCTGGGATTGTATTTCCCGCCGTATTTATGGAGTCTGGCACTCCGGGAGGATTCTAAGGAAGCGAATAGGGGAGTTCCAGCGATGTTCCCATTTCAGGCGGCCGTATGCGCCGGTATCCCCCGTTACGAAAGACGAGTATCTGATAACGATCGCTTTCGGGCGATTCCTCGAATTCCAGGCGCAGTCGGGAAGGGCCGCTGTCGCCGGTCTCGAGCACGGTTATGATCAGCCCCTTCAAATCATGGCGGTCGCCCGGCCGCATGGGTCTTTCGGGACTTCGGAACAATTTCTCGATCAGCGTGGTGCATAACTGGCCGTTTACGATTTCCAGTTCCAGTTCCCGGTCACCGGTGCGGGTAAGGCGATGCGTGAACGGCGCCATCGAAAGGAGCCACCAGGAGTTGGCCTGGGGCAGGCCGTCAAAATAACGCAGCATGACCGGGTATACCCCGGTATACGGGTCGGGCGCGTTAACGACCAGCACCTCGGATTCCGCGATGCGCTCTTCATCCATCTCGACAGAGCGCATAATGGCATTCAAATGTCCCATCAGGAGGCGTAGCCCCGCAACGTGCACCGGCCACAATACCGCGCTGACGCCCAGGTGCAGGATGATAAACATCCACATGAGACCCCGCACCAGGCGGCGTTTCGACACGGCGACAGTTGCCGCTCCCTCCATGCGCCAGGCGTGAACGATCATGACGGCAATCACGGCGGCGCCGCCCAGCGACGGCGCGAGCAGCACTCGCGCGTTGACTATGGCGGCAAGGCTGGGGAGCATCGCGATAAGCGCGCCTGGAATCAGCCAGCGCAGGGCGCGCCGTTCCCGCTTCTCGAATCCGGGCCAGAGAATATGCAATGCGAAGCCCATGATAATGAATGTCCCCAGCCCCATCACGATAAAAACCGGTTCCAGGGAAGGACGCAAGAGGGTCGCTTCGCAGGGAAGCATGAAGAACTGGCCGCCCATGTGCATGAGAAACCGGCCCGGCGCCGCCATCAGGTATCCCGGGAGATTT
>MTKZ01003137.1_pt1 | contig 12287 bp, 12 predicted proteins | sample 1042781 | NCBI WGS metagenome assembly MTKZ01 (sample SAMN06212207, study PRJNA360539) | anaerobic digester metagenome | biome: Wastewater treatment plant; material: sludge; isolation source: anaerobic digester fed with sludge from wastewater treatment plant | place: Denmark: WWTP Viborg ...
TCGATTCGCCGGAATTGTCTGGTTTGTTTTTATTTCTGCTGCTTCTCAATTGTCAAGGTTCCGCTTCGTTCGTTGCTTTGTTTTTTTGCAACGGGACTTTATTATATGCTTTTTCTTTGTTCTGTCAAGAGATTTCGAAATTTTGTTACAACCAATTTTTTTCTATTTTCTCTCGGCTTCTTTCATATTTTCAAGCCGGAATGTATTTTACCCCCATTCCATCTTCTGTCAATACTTTTCCTAAAAATCAATTTTTTCGTGCGGAATTCCATATCCGCCAAATTATAGCTGCGATCATATTGCAACGGTTCAAAACACAGGAGAAAAAGAGCTTTCCCAAAATTTTTAAATAGAGAAAGAATTCTTTCTCTATTTAAAAAACATGTTAATATTTGTATTTGTTCCATAAAATGACAATTTCAGCGGTTTTTATGAAACTTTCTTTTCCTATTCCATGTAATCCACGGAGCTAAAACCCTTCGCAAATAGTATTTTGCAAAAATCAAGGAAAATCTCGAGCCGCCATCCCGCAGATGAACCCGTAGCATTTCAGGCCAGCAACGGGCATCGGCTGCTATCGTTTTCGCATCATCATGAAGCCGGAAGTTAGCCCAGGTTTGACCGGGCAGGTAATGAAATTGTGTGATTCGAGCTAACCGTACCCAGAGATCATAGTCCATCGCAAAATAAAAGGAATCATCCAGAGGTCCGACTTTTTTCCAAAGATCAGCACGAAAGAAGAAAGATTGTTGTGGAATATGGACATATCCGCTTTGCAGCTTCTTCAGATTGGTTTGTCTGGCATTGAATTTACCAATAATATTTCCATCGGAATCGATAAAATTACAATCTCCATAAACAAAACCAATCTGTGGATTCTGAATCAGATAATCAACTGCCGCAGAAACTGCACCAGGCTCATAAGTATCATCAGAATTCAGCCATGCAAGAATGTCCCCATGAGCCTGATTGAATCCCTTATTAATGGCATCGACTTGTCCATGGTCTCGTTCTGAAGTCCAACTGGCAATTCGATCGGAGTATTTTCGAATAATCTCAACGCTGTTATCCTCAGATCCGCCATCACAGATAATGTATTCGATTTTGGGATAATCCTGCGTAAGGACAGACTGGATGGTTTTTTCAAGATATTTGGCTTGATTGAAAGAAGGTGTAATGATGCTGACAAGCGGTTGTTTTTCCATCGAATTATTGAACTCCTCTTAAATCAAACACAAGGTAATCTGCCGTCTGTCGATATACGGTTGCATTGGACATCAGCCAGCGCTGAAGTCGTGGTTGTTGATAGTAACTTTTGAAATCTGTGACAATCAGAAACTCCCGGTTCATCATCGCTTTTCGAATCTTCTCCATGGCATCATACTCATTCAGTTTCTCCACATTTTCTTCCCAGATCAGCGGTGTTCTTAATCCCCAGTAGATCATACCGGCGCCATAATCATCCATGATGCCGATCGTATTAATCTGTCCTTCATAGGGGTCCAATTCAACTGCCAATTCCTGCCAAAGCCTCGGCCAATTCCGATAATCAGCACGCTTGAGTGTAATCGCACTGTCTGCAATCCACCAGCCGAAGAATCCAAAGAGCAATAAAAAGAATAAAATTTTCGAAGATTTTTGTCCTGCTTTAAAGAGCTGAAATCCATTCGCGATGGAATCGGCAATTTTTCCTGTGCCGACAGCGAGAACAGGGAAGAACGGAAGTTGATAATAGTCATGCGTCCCGATATGATGCGGCAGTGCCAATCCGTATAGCCCATAACCGGCAAGGAAACCGATCCAAAGCATCCGGTTTTTCTTTTCTGCGATGGTAACAATTCCCAACAGGCTGCCAATAACCAAAGGAATCCCAAATACCTGGTCCAGTTTTCGAATCCAGCGGATATAAAAGGCGGGAGAAATGATTTCTTCAATCAGGAATCTTCCCTGGTATTGCTGCACTAAGAAGCCCTGGATAAAATATCCCCAAAAGTTATATATCAGCATTGGAAGTAAACTCATTAGGGCAATCAGCCAAATCTGTTTGTTCCGCAGGGCTTTTTTCAGCCCAAATTCAGAAAGGACGAAAAACACAGCAGCCATTCCGAAAGGAAATATGGAAACCTGTTTGACAAGAATTGCGACCCCGGCTACGAATCCGGCTAACAATGCATGTTGAAAGGTCTGTCGGTCATTCCAGGTCAATAGAGCTTCCAATGCCCAGATCAGGAACATGATCATTAATGGATCCGGCTGGAAAGAACGACTCGCGAATATACCATAGGGGAAAAGAAGGAAAAATCCCAGACATACGAATCTGCCTATTCGGTTGGTAAATCTACTACTCAGGCGTAAAATTCCCCAGCCTCCGATCAGCCAGAAGAGGATGGAACATGCACGTGGAATACGTAGATCCGCATCACCAGCTAAAAGGTACAATCGCGCTGTCAGATATTCAAATATCGGCGGTTCTATCCATGGCTCCTGAACACCGCGCATAATTGCTTCATGCTCATATTCCGCATTAAATCCAGGGAGATCACCTTCATGATTTAAAAACTCAGCCCGTGCAATTAATGCCGAATGAAGCTGCCGCGCCGGATGAAAATCCAGCGGAGGATCATCAAAATCATATAACCGGATCGCCAGCGCAGCGAAGAAAATCAAAACAATTGACCAGTGATAAATAATATTTGTATTTCTATTTTTGCTTGTCATCAGCAGATGATTTCCTCAAATCATAAATTGTGAAACCGTTTCCTTCAAAGAAAACCGGCAAAGCCGATAAACGGGTTTTCAGCTCCGGCTGTGCATCCAGTTCATTCGCTACAGTTACCAGGAAAAAATCCTTGTTTTCTGTCTGAGCTTGAAAAAAAGATGAAAAATCATAATTTCCCCTGCCGGCAAGGTTAAACAAAGCAGTATCTTTTGAATCAGGCCAGGAGGCATCCGGGGCACGCCAACCGTAATAAATCAGCCTCAATCCATAATCGGATGTCAAAGCAATGAACGAAGAGTCTTCCGGAATTGCTTGAGCTACTTTTCGCCAGCTTGCCGGTTCCAGGGCATAGCTGGTTGCCCGCAAGGAGCCACAGGAAACAAAAGCACCATATCCGGCAGTTAAAAGAATAATGCTGTAAATTCCAACCCTTCGAATAAAATGAAGCGTTTCCATTTTCCTGAACAGGATATCCAGAAGAGGAATCAAGGAAATGGTAATCAACGGAACCAGAATCAGGCTGTAATACTCATGAGTAATGATCTGGTACGGAACCACAAGTCCATACATCAGATATCCTGTCCACCAGCCTAGCAGAAGTCCAAGGGTTTTCTTTTCAGCAAGAAATACTCCCCAAACAGCCAGCAATGGAAGAATTAGACCCGTCAAACCTTTGATCAGCGCAATCCAGCTTGCGTAAAATTTAGAGGTAAGAATGAGGCCCGAGAGCGATATCACCCAAAAGCTGAAGAAATCACCGGAACGGGAGGGATACAGAACCAGATAATAGAGGAGCGATGGAAAAAGCATCAAAGCCCCCATACTGATACCTTGCATGATAATTCGTAAGCCATTTTTTCGCTGGAAGGATGCAATCAGACAACCGAGCAGCATAAATCCGACAAAAAAAGCTGCAAAAACCTTTATCAGAATCGTAAACCCGCCCGCGAGAATGGCAAAAAAGAATCGAATCGGGATTGGTTTCTCCATCCAGCGATAAAGCGTAAACGCCGTGATCACAATCCACGAGCACATCCATGGATCAGGTTGGATCGAACGGCTCGCGGTCACACTGAAAGGCAGGAAAAAATAAACCAGGAGGCTGCAAATCACAGCAAATCGTGAAGCAAACTTTCGTCCCATCCGATAAATGAAAAATCCGCCAAGCGTCCAAAAAAACGCACTGAAAATGCGTCCGACCCAAAAATATTCCTGTCCCAAAATCACATCCATCCAGGACATGATTCTTTCCATAATCGGCGGTTCATATACCTCAAGAGAAGCCAGTTTAACCGCATTTTCCACTGTCTCTGATTCAGGTATTTTTGAAGCTTCCAATTCATAGAAAAACGAACGGGCAATAATTGCTGAACGGAGCTGTCGAGTTGCATGGAAATCCAACGGCGGATCTGTCAGATCATAGATGCGCACTCCGAACCCCAACACAAAAACGAACAGTGTCAGGAAAAGTTCAACCGCTGATTTCCCTTTTACTTTAGAGATCCAATCTTTTTGCATATTTCAATTTTACTTGTAAAGGTTAAAAGCGATAATTTCTTCATCATGCAACAAATTTTCTCTCTTTTTTCAAAAGACTTCATCAAATTTTGAGTTGCTGAATTTCGTATTCTCAATTAACTGAAAAGATAGAATGGTTTTTTGGATAATCCTGCTTTTCAGAGCAGCAATTCGAAATGTGAGAAAGACATTTGTTGTTGTGATGGTTTTACGCGAAGCATAAAAGCATCACAATAGCAAGTTTTCCCGGATCGATTCGAATAGTAAATCTCCATTTCGAATTGCTGTTTCAAGAGAAAACTTATTAAATATCTTCTTCGGTTATTACTTCAATGCCATTCTGTTTGCAGAGTGCAGCGAATATCCCATCACCGGAAATTAGCTTTCCCGTAAAATTTCCATCGTAAATTTGTCCAGATCCGCAAGAAGGTGATTTGGATTTGAGAATAGCTTTTTTCGCAGCGGTTATTTTTGCGATAGAGAGCGCTTCTTCTGCGCCACGATGGAATTGTGATGTCACATCCCCGCCGTCCTCTGTTATCACACGATCTCCCTTGATTTGAGAACAAGGCCGAGGAGTCGGTAATCCGCCTAACTGTTCCGGACAAACCGGAATCGCGTTTCCCTCTGCGACCAGGCGAATAACATATTCATTGGACTTATCTTTGCCATCATAACGGCAATGAAGCCCTGCAAGACAGGCGCTGACAAGAATCATTGGTTTCCTCATCATTTCCGTTCCAGAAGATTCAAAAAAGCAACTTCTTCCCAAAAACTTGTTCTATCATACAAGAAAAGAGAACATGGTCAGTCTCGTGATAACGATAAACGAATCAATTCGTCTTCCAAGATCTTTTGAAATGATTTCATTTTCGCCAGTCGATTGATCGATTTTTTTTCAAAAATTGCTGCCGCCTTTTTTGGCGCCACTGTCATCAGCAGCGTTAATGCCAACCGCCGGCGATCTTCGAGAACACGTTCCGGATACGAACAAAAAGCATTCCAATATCGGGAGACCGCCTTCCATGCCATTCCACCATTCGACAAATAATTGGCATCAAGCCAGGCTGCACCCCCTCGAATTCTACGCTGATTCCGTTGATATGCCTGTCTTAACAAAGGATCATTCTCCATCCATTCGACAAGGCGTAACGCTTCTCTCCCGAAATCTGCAGCATGCGCCCGATTCTTTGCCTCTGCATAAAAGCGGGCAGCTGACCATAAAGAATGTGCATAGGCAATTTTTCCGCGGGATGCAATCCGCAGCCAAAGATGGTGATCCAGCAGATAATGACAATCAAGATCGAGACCACCGGCTTTTTCCCAGGCTGTACGACGGAAAAAAACTGCAGGTTGACTGATAATTCGGAATGTCATTAAGTCGTTCATGTCATAGTCTGCAAAACGCATGACATTCAGTAACTTGCCGTAGCCATCCAGTGAAAGCACATCACCATAGACCAGATCTGTATCCGGATGCGAGGCAAAAAAATCAGCCACAGCAGAAAATGTATTGCTGAGGTAAAAATCGTCTGAATTGATCCAGCCAAAAATATCCCCAGAACAACGTGAAAAGCCTTTATTGATGGCATCCGCCTGACCGCGATCTTTTTCTGAAATCCATCCGCTTAAGCGGTTTTCATACTTCCGGATAATTTCGACGCTGCCATCTGAGGAAGCTCCATCAATCACATAGTATTCCGATGCCGGATAGTCCTGATACAAAACGGATCGGATTGCGGTCTCCAAATAAGCCTACTGCTGAAAGGATGGCGTTACAATAGAAATCGTCGGACGAATCATCTACTCCTTAGAATAGCGTGTCATAATTGACTTTTGGAAAAACCTGCAATTTTCCGCCAACCGTCGCATCGATAATCTCTCGTCCTTCCGTTTTGTATACTTCTCGCGCCAGCGTGTACGACCTTTCGGAAGTATCCAGATCCGGAAGCTGCCAGCGGAAACCTTTTCCAAAATAACCAGGATTAAAATGATTTGGATCATCACCCTGTGACACAACGGTCTCATTGGGTTTGCCCTTCGTCGCAAAATTATGGTCTACGCCGATCAATATCACTTGCTGGAAACCCAGGAAGAAGGCAGTTTGCAGTGCCATATATGTTACTGTCGCACCTTCCCATAATCGTTTCCGGATATCCTTTGCAAAAGTCGGCCCGGTATAGGTTGAATATAGGAAATAGAGATTATTCTCCGGTTTCAGCCATTTCATTGCCCGCGTTGTTACGAAACGGGGCATTTTCAAATTTTGAATATCCCCCGCAGTTTGTTCAACCACCAGATCATTGACACATAGATAGTACGACGTTTCAAAGCCCATTTCCGGAAACGCCAGGTAAATACGGTTTAATCCGAAAGTGATTTCGTTGCGCAATTTTGACAGGTCTGTGTTCTTGAGGCTGGGGCCATTTCCCATAATAAAACAACGCTGCCCTTTATGGATGTCTTTTAAAGCAGCCAGACGTTCGATGGAATCGCGCCGTTCTTTACTGAAATACGCGTCAGGGATATTACCCAGCCTTTTCAGACTGTCAAATACATCTTTCCCGGTGTTCAGAACCGATTCAGGAATTATTTTTTTTATTGTTTGCTTCATGCTATAGGATCACATGCTTCCAATGAATTTTTTTCAGTTTGTCTCCTCAGGATGATATGACCTGAGAAGGAATTTACATTTTTGTTTTTCACGTTTCAGGGGAAAAACAAAAAAAAGAACGCTCGCTTATTTCACCCAATTTCAAATTAACGGGACAGGACAGGAAGAATGCCTGCCCTGCCTTTGGGTTTCTTTAGTATTTCTTTTTAATCTCTTCGAAATTTGAAACATCATATCCCAACGGGATCAATAAATTGCGAATTGTATTCCAATGAACTCTTTCACAAGCCATCGGGCTGTAATTGGAATTGTGCGGCGCAATCATCACATTCTTCATCGACAAGAGCGGAGAATCCATCGGCAGAGGTTCTTTCTCAAAGACATCCAACGCAGCGCCGGCAATCTTTCCGGACTGAAGCGCTTCTACTAACGCTTTTTCGTCAATGACAGGACCTCGTGAAGTGTTAATCAATACTGCCGTCGGTTTCATATAACTGAGCGTTTCACGATTGATCAAATGACGGCTTGAAGGATTTAAATCCGTATGACAGGTAACAAAATCTGATTGCTCAAGCAGATCTTTCAATGGGACAGATTCAATTCTATTCTCGATCAAAAAATCCGGTTTTATCGGAGCGATATCATTGACCAATATTCGACAACCAAAAGCGCGTGCACGGCGAACCATTGCCTGTCCGATATTCCCAACACCAATAATACCCAGCGTGCATTCGGAAAGTGTTGTGATCGGAGGTTTATTCCAGATTCCGGCATGCATATCGTCATCCGGCNNCATTCCGGCATGCATATCGTCATCCATAAAGGGCAGTTTGCGCGCAAAGGAAAGAATATATCCCATCGCCGTTTCGGAAACTGGAATTGTAAAAGCATTCAGTGTATTACCAACAAATACACCGAGACGAGTTGCAGTTTCTTTATCAATTGCATCAATACCTGTGCCCCATTTGGATATCACTTTAAGGCGTGGAACACAAGCCTCAATAACACGGGCACTGTATTCATCATCGCCACAGATTGTACCGTCGAATTGGCCAGCATAAGCGATGATTTCATCCTCCAACAGTTTCTGCTTGATATTCGGGACAATCATCTCGATTCCATAATATCCTTCGAGGAGTTTACGGAAACGTTCTGTCGATGCCATCATATAGGGAGCAGAAAAAATAATCGTATGTTTCATGTACGTTCTCTCCTAATTCTCAAATTTAAGGTTTTTCTTTTAAGACAAAGCAATTCGAAATTACAACAAGCCTGTTGATTTGTAGCTGCCGACGCGCGATTATTGCAGTTTCCCCTGCTGCCGAAGCATCATCAACATTTCAGTAACATTAAACTCTGTCTCATCATCAATATCCTGCGCTTCAATGGCAGGTATTTCAAACATCATCGGGCGATCTCCAACCCGATTTCGGTTGCGAAGAAGAATATCACGTGTAAATATATAGATACACGAGTTTTCCTCATAAATCGGGGGTAAATCCTGTGTTCTTAGCAAAATGGACATATTATGATTAATCGGTCTGGCAAGTTCATCATAAAACCGCTTCTGAACCCTGGTGACCGAAAAGAGAGAATCATACAAATACGTTTTTTCAAGGAATGTCTGAATGGAGCGCGATATTGTTTCTGCTTTCAGCAACGGGTTTGTACTGTGGGTCTGCAGATAGTAATCCGCCTGAATCTGTCCAGTATCATAAATCAGGATTTCATTCATCGGAACGTCGCCTGCACATAATTTCTCCGGACGCAGCAACGTCTTAACCTGAGGAAAGTCTTTCTGCAACCCTTCGATAACAACCCGACTATCGGTATCAACAACAACTTCGTCTATCTCTTTGACTGCCAGCAGCGAATCCATGATATGATGAAAAAGCGGTTTTCCTGCAAGCATCCGATAATTTTTCCCAGAAACACGGACCGAATTGTGACGCATCGGAACAAATGCGACGATCTTCAATTTTTTCTCCTTAAATAATATTTTGAATCTAATTCCTGCTACATATTCCCAAAAAGTCATTCATGAGGAATAACAAAAGGTTTTTGATCTCGTATTCCCTCTTCAATAATTTTAAGATTGGTATTTCGACTTGAATTCAGATCGTCATTTGAAAAAGATTTCAAGGCTACATATCCATTCCAGATCGGATCCGGCTGTATAAATTCTCCAAAAGACAAGGCGGTATGAAAAAATTGATAATATAAAAACTTCCGGGCAGTCTGCTGAAATTCCGGAGGGACATGCCAATCATCCTCAACAAGCATCTTCTGTACCAATTGATGAAATTCCTCAACCGATTGTGGAAAATACGTTATCGGTACCTGTGTATAGCGGGAACGACCGCCTGAAATTACCGCTGCGCCCATAATTGCTGCTTCCAGCCCAATAGTTGAATTGTAAACTAAAACAAATTTTGCATTTTGGATTAATTCATAGGAGCTGAAATATTGATCTGGCCCTACATATAATACGTTCGGGAGCAGATTCACGCGATTGCGAACCACCCAATCGGTGACGGTCTCCAGTGATTCTTTACCAGGACGAATCTCATCCGGATGGGCTCGGATAACAAAAAGTGTATCAGAATGTTGCGCTATCAGCGTTTTTACTTCATCCAGCCAATGAAACATATCTGAAAAAACGACATTTGCATGCTTTTGGCTTGTGTCAAAGATCACATTGGTAAATACCGGAACTATCTGACGAAATGTACGAGCCAAATTCCAGAATTCAGGTGTCAAGCTCTCCATCTGCGGCCAAAATTGAATTACGGCTGTAGTGAATTTCCCTTGCATTCTGTTGGAGAGATAAGTATCTAACCGTGCATTTCGCTCCGGTGTCATTTCAAAATCGGCCGGCAGCTCGATCGGACAGGCAGTAGCTTCGCCCTCTGTAAAAATCGCTGTAAAGGGCATCAACCCGATCTCATGGGTAAATGTCGGAATATTTAATTGTTTTCCCAGCCACTTTACAACTGCTTCCGGGTACTGCAGCCCATTAAACACAACAATTGCCCGGGGGTTATTTGCGGAAATCCAGTTTTGTGCCTGGCGATAAATACTCCAGGCAGAACAGATGAATCTGCGATGCAATTGAACTGCATTGCGCACACCTGCCAAATGATGCCTCCGCATAATCCAGCGCAGCGATGGAAGTGTTAATTCTCCTAAAGGCACATTCTGATAAACAAAAGACTCCAGAGCTTCCAAATCCAGACCTTCTACTTCATTTGAAAGATTATTGTCAGGAAGGAAAGTCAGCGGGACAGTATTCAATCCCTGGTACATTTTTTTTGACAGACGCATACACTGATTGCAAGGTAATTCTGCAGAAAGGTTGTCTCTTTGAGCAGCCAACAGGCATGGCTTCAAGCCGCTCATACATACAAAAAATGTCACAGGAATTCCGCTGTTCTGGAGGCTATTGGCAGTCAACCAGGCAAACGCCGCATTAAGACTTGTTCGTGTCAGACGTGCTGACGCGTTAAAGAACAATACCGGCTGATCGGTACTTTGTACATTCCGGCTGGATGCATGATTAATTCGAGAAAATATCTGAGCGTTTTTTCTGTCGGTTTTTTCCATCATCCAATGATTCTGGAATTTTTTAAACAGAATTTTTTCGGTTGGATTTACGTCCATCATGAAGAATTATTTCACTCGTCGAAGCTTTTGCAGACTTGGCAATTCATCATCATAAACTTTTTTAACGCCATCGCCCAAAGCTTCCTCTGTGACGCGGATATATTTCACCAATTTTTCCATACCCTGAGGCTCGACGGATGCCGCCTGATCAGTTCCCCACATGGCTCGATCAAGTGTAAAATGGCGTTCAACCAAACAAGCACCTAAGCTGACCGAAACGACCGAAGGGATTAATCCGACTTCATGCCCTGAATAGCCAACCGGGCAGTCAAATTCCTCGATTAATCTGGGGATCATTCGTAAATTTAATTCATTGGGATTACAGGGATATGCGCTTGTCGCATGCGTGATGATCAGCCGATCCATATCACCAATCAGCTTCACGGAAGCCTGAATCTGTTCCATGGTCGACATACCCGTCGAAAGGATAATCGGCCGTCCGGTAGATAACAATTTTTCAAGCAGCGAATGGTCTGTCAGACTTGCAGAGGGAACTTTATAGGCAATCGGTTGAAACGGCTCCAAAAAATCGATCGCTTCTTCATCCCAGACGGATGCAAACCAGTCAATCCCGATTTCTTTGCATAATTGATCAATTTCTTTATATTCATCCTCACCGAATTCGACACGTTCCCGATATTCCAGGTATGTCATGTAGCCCCAGGGTGTTTCACGCATTCTGGTTTGTTCTTCGAGAGGAACACATATCTTCGGTGTGCGTTTTTGAAATTTCACTGCATTAACGTGAGCGTAATGTGCAGCTTGAATCATGCGCTTTGCAATATTCAGATCCCCGTTATGATTAATCCCAATTTCAGCAATGATATAAGTCGGATGGTCTTTGCCTACCAATTGGTTCCCAAGCATTATTTCTTTCGCCATAAAATCTATTTACCTCCTAATATCATCTCACACAGCTCTCTGACTGCTCCAAAGCCGCCGTTATGTGAAAGAATAATATCAGCGTTTGATTTTGCCATTTTGTTTGCATCTGCAGGAACTACAGCACAATGCACCAGTGAAAAACAATCTATATCATTAATGTCATTGCCCATATAAACTGCTGTGTCTGGATTAATTGAATTTTGTTCAAGAAAATCCGCTAAAACTTTCGCTTTTTCAGAAACGCCATGATGAACCTCTATTCCCAGTTTTTCACATCTTCGAGCAACAACCGGATTTTCTTCACTGGAAATTACGACAATTTTGATACCGGCTTTTTTTAACAATCCGATNNTAACAATCCGATACCCATTCCATCACTGCGGCTGCAAGCCACCATCTCCTGACCGAATTCGTTTACATAAACACGGTCATCGGTCATCACACCATCAAAATCCATCACAAGCAGGTTCGTTTTCTTGGGAATCCCGCGATGCTGCTTTTTTTCAGGAGTGACCATTTCTAATTTGCCATTATACACCAGCGATTCATACCGTATCCAATCCGCAAGTGTATCGATATCGACTGTAAAAGCCGGATCAATCATAATCGGAAATATCACTTTCCCACTCATCAAATCACCAGCCATAAAAGTTCTTTCAGGGCGGATTGCATCAATATGACCGGTCTGCCAATACGTCGGGGGTAAAATTTGACGAGGAGCGTTGTAAGGTTCGGCAAGACCGTCAATCGGAATTAATCCGCTCATTGCACCGCTGACCGGATCGATTTTCCACATTTTATAAGGATTCTCATTGGACGGGACAACACCTCTTACGGAATCTGCTTCAGGATGATCCAGCAGTATTTGAACAGCTTCGTCAACCAAAT
>MTKZ01012071.1_pt1 | contig 12287 bp, 8 predicted proteins | sample 1042781 | NCBI WGS metagenome assembly MTKZ01 (sample SAMN06212207, study PRJNA360539) | anaerobic digester metagenome | biome: Wastewater treatment plant; material: sludge; isolation source: anaerobic digester fed with sludge from wastewater treatment plant | place: Denmark: WWTP Viborg ...
GAAGCGGAACCCGCCGGATCGGCTGCTGCGTTCGGGAGTCGTCGAGGTAAAGACCTATGACGGGGTGAAATTCGTCGCGCGGGATGCCTCGTGGCTCATGGTGCGGGGTTCGGGTACTGAACCGATCCTGCGTATCTATGCGGAAGCGGGCTCCGCCGCCGCAGTGCGGAAATTGTTGCAACTGGGAGTGCGATTGACTCGTCAGATCTGAGGCTGCTGCGGAGGTGAACGTTGGGGTTCCGGCCGCGCCGCGTAGTGGGGAGCCGGGACCGCGGAATGGCGTTGAGACCGCCGAAGGCCGGTCATTGGGGGATCAGGCGGGTGCGGCCCGTCCGGCCAGCGCTGCTTGAAGGCGGTTGAATCCAGGCTGCAAAGGCAGTGCCGGGCGGGGCCAAGGGCGGGGCATGCCACGCAAGGAATCAGCACTCCTGATTATCCGGTGAGACGGAGCTTTCCAGCGAATGGCAGAACGAGACGATGCGCGCAGGGGGAAGTTCCGGCCACCTCCCAGGGCCGCCGTCAAGGCCGGGAAAAACCGCAACGCGCAGCCGGGAGAAAGGCTTTGCTGCGGGGAGAAAGCCAGGAAGCGGTTGGCGGCTGGCGGTGTTGTTTATGATTGGCAAGCTAACGCTGACCTTTGATACTTACGCGGTTGAAAACTATGGCCGGCGATAAGAAGCACGTTTATGACGAGAGCAAGATTAAGACGCTCTCTTCGCTGGAGCACATCCGGTTGCGCACCGGCATGTACATTGGCCGCGTCGGGGATGGTTCGCATTACGATGACGGGTGCTACATCCTGCTCAAAGAGGTGATTGATAACGCCATTGACGAGTTCATCATGGGCTACGGCAAGGAGGTGCAGATCACCATCCAGGACCGGGCGGTGTCCGTGCGGGATTTCGGGCGGGGCATTCCACTGGGCAAGGTGGTGGATTGTGTTTCCAAGATCAATACGGGGGCAAAATATAACGATGACGTCTTTCAGTTCAGCGTCGGGTTGAACGGCGTCGGCACCAAGGCGGTCAACGCGCTGTCGAAGGTGTTTCGGGTGTGCAGCTATCGCGAGGGGCAGTTTGCCGAAGCCTCGTTCAAGCAGGGCAAGCTCAAGAAGGAGAATAGCGGCAAGGCGCCCCGGGAGGCGGACGGGACGCTGATCGAGTTTGAGCCCGATCCGGAGGTGTTCAAGGAGGTCGAGTTCCGCCCCGAGCGCGTGGAGCGGCGGCTGCGGCATTACAGCTACCTGAACTCGGGGCTCAAGCTGCGGTATAACGGCAAGACGTTTCAATCGCGCAACGGGTTGTTCGACCTGGTCATGGAGGACCTGCAGGCCGATGGCAGCGAGCCGATCTATCCGCCGCTGCATTATGTGGAGAAGACGCTGGAATTCTGTTTCACGCACAGCAACAGCCGCTATGGCGAGACGTTCTATTCGTTTGTGAATGGGCAATACACCAGCGATGGCGGCACGCATCTGAGCGCCTTCCGCGAAGGGCTGCTCAAGGCGGTCAACGAATACGCGCAGGAGAAGTTTGATGGCGACGACGTGCGCGAGAGCATGGTGGGGGCGGTGTCCATCCGGCTCAAGGACCCGGTATTTGAATCGCAGACCAAGAACAAACTGGGCAACACGGAAATCCGCACGGAGCTGGTGACCCGGGTGCGCGAGGAGCTCCTGCAGTTCTTCAACCGGAACAAGGAAATCGCCGGGAAGGTGGTCGCCAAGGTTCAGGACACCCGCCAGCTCCGCAAGGAGCTGCAGGCGGTGAAGAAGCTGGCGCGTGAGCGCGCCAAAGCCATCACTATCCGCATTCCGCAGCTCAAAGACTGCAAGGAGCATTACAACCGGGCCAAAGGCAAGGGGAAGGGGACGATGATCTTCATCACGGAAGGCCAGTCTGCGGCCGGCTCGATTATAAGCTGCCGCGACGTGGAGACGCAGGCCATCTTCGTGCTCAAAGGCAAGCCGCTCAATGTCTGGGACCTTAAGCGGGATGTGGTCTATAAGAACGACGAGCTCTACAATCTCATGAGCAGCCTGGATATTGAAGACCGCCTCGAGGGCCTGCGGTATGAGAAGGTCATCCTTGCCACGGATGCCGATGTGGACGGCTTGCATATTCGCAACCTGATGATTACTTACTTCTTCCGCTTCTTCGACCAACTCGTGCGCGACGGCCACTTGTTCGTGCTGGAAACACCGCTGTTCCGCGTGCGCAACAAGGAGCAAACGCTCTATTGCTATTCCGAGGGCGAGCGGGATGCCGTGGCGCAGAAGCTGGGCGCGGGCTGCGAGATTACCCGCTTCAAAGGGCTGGGAGAAATCAGCCCGGCTGAGTTTAAGCAATTCATCGGCAAAAACATGCGCTTGAGCCAGGTCGAATATGCGCCGAAGCACGACGCCGCCGGCATCCTGGACTTTTACATGGGCAAGAACACGCCCGAGCGCAAAGACTACATCATGGAGAATCTGGTCGTGCCGGCGGAGGAGTGAGGCCGGCGTGCCTGCCTGCTTATCGCGCGCGCTAGCGGCGTTTTGAAACTGCCGGTGGAAGGAGCCATGCCTCCGCCGCGGAATAACCATTTCTCGAGTGCTTTGGCGGCGGAAGAAGTGGTTCAGGCGGGAGGGCCTTCACATAAGCGTGGCGCAGCAGATTTTAATCGCGTGGTCGTGCTGGAAAATGTATTGGTTATCTACTAGATGTCCGCTAGACGCAAGAACAACGCTGACCAGCCGGAGCTGCCGATTCAAGTGCCCCCGGACAACACGCCGGGCGTGGTGAACGCTGCGCCCGTGCCGGAAGGTGGCGCCACTGAAGCGCCGCGGCGCGGGTCTGCCCGGAAAGGCAATGAGGCCACGCATGTGCTGGCCGAGAAAGTCGCCCTGCCGGCTCCGGCGCGGCCTTTTGTGCCGGGCAAGATCGAGTTGCCGCTGCACCGCCGGGTTGATCGCAACTTCCTCGACTACGCTTCCTACGTCATTCGGGATCGGGCCATTCCCAATCTCGCGGATGGCCTCAAACCGGTTCAGCGCCGCATCCTTTGGGCCTTGCAGGACAAGGATGACGGACGCTTCATCAAAGTCGCCAATGTGGTCGGCCACACCATGCAATATCATCCGCATGGCGACGCATCCATCGGCGACGCGCTGGTGGTGCTGGCCAACAAGCGCTACCTGATCGAGGGCCAGGGCAACTTTGGCAATCTCCTCACCGGGGACCTGGCCGCCGCGCCGCGCTATATTGAGTGCCGGCTGACGGAACTGGCGCGCACCGAGCTGTTCAACGACGAGATTACCGAGTTGGTGCCGAGCTATGATGGCCGCAACCAGGAGCCGGTAGCCCTGCCCAGCAAGTTGCCGCTGCTGCTGATGCTCGGCGCCGAAGGCATCGCCGTAGGCATGTCGTCGCGCATTTTGCCGCACAATTTTCCCGAGCTGCTCGAGGCTCAAATCGCCATCCTTAAGAAGCAGCCGTTCAAGTGCCTGCCCGATTTTCAGACTGGCGGTCTCATGGACGCCCGCGGCTACAAGGACGGCGCGGGGGAAATCAAGGTGCGCGCCCGGCTTAGGGTCAAGGATGAGTCCACCGTTGTCATCAAGGAGATTCCGCCCACCACCACCACGGATTCATTAATTGGTTCGATCGAAGATGCTTCGCGCAAAGGCAAGATCAAGGTCAGGAGCATCAACGATTTCACCTCCGAGGAGGTGGAGATCGAGGTAAAGGCGCCGAGCGGAGTGAGTGCGGAGCAGTTGGCGGACGCGCTTTATGCGTTCACCGATTGTGAAGTCACCATCTCCAGCCGCATCGTGGTCATCCGGAACAACCGGCCGGTGGAGTTGACCGTGTCCGAGGTTCTGCGGGAGAACACAGCGCAGTTGGTGGAGATTCTCAAGCGCGAGCTGGAGCTGAAAGAAACCCATCTGCAAGATGAGCTGCACTTCCGCACGCTGGAGCGCATCTTCATCGAGGAACGCCTCTACAAGAAGATTGAGCAGTGCCGGACCAACGAGGCGGTTTTCACGGCCGTGCGCGAGGGGTTTAAACCGTTTCGTCGCCAGTTGATTCGCGAGCTGACGGAGCCCGACATCGAGCGGCTTCTCACCATTCGCATCCGCCGCATTTCGCTTTTCGACATTAACAAGCACCGCGAGGAGGTCGAGAGGGTGAAGATTGAATTGGCCGAGGCGCGCAAGAATCTGAAGCATCTCACCCGGTATGTCATCGGTCATCTCGAAGCATTGCTGGCCAAATATCGGCCGCTTTATCCGCGACTCACCCGGTCCAGCCGTTACGACGAAGTAGACGCCAAAGAAGTCGCCTTCAAGGCATTCAAGGTCGCCTACGACCGCGCATCCGGCTATGTCGGCCACAAGGTTTCGGGTTCGGAATTTCAGGTTGAGTGCACTCGGTTCGACAAGTTGATTTTCGTATTCAAGGATGGCCACTATCAGGTCTCCGAACTGCCGGAGAAGCTTTATGTCGGGCCAGACCTGATCTATTGCGGGTTGCCGGAGCGCGACCGGGTGTTCACGTGCGCCTACACCACTCGCGAGGCCACCTACCTGAAGCGCTTCACTTTTGGCGGCGCGATCCTTAACAAGGTGTATCGTTGCATTCCCCCCAAGGCGCGCGTGCTGTTTTTCGAGCCCGATACGCCCTCTGAGCTTTATATCCGGTATAAGCCAGCGCCGTACCAGAAGATTAATCAGCAAACCTGCCGGCCCGCTGAGGTGGAAGTGAGGGGTCCAAAGACGCGGGGCCGGCAAGTCTCCATCAAGGACGTATCGTCCATTACCAGCCAGCCCACGCGTGGATGGGATCCGGAGGCGCCGACTACCCGGTTGCAGTTTGCGTAGGGGTGACTTGTATTGGGTCGGGGCGTTCCCGATGAGCGTGAGGGAAGGGAGGAAGCGTTTGGGAGATTCTGCCCGTGCACGGTTAGGAGGTTAGGTCTTGATTTCGGCAGGCGTAATTGTAAGGTGGAGAGGGTCCGTGGTATAATCGCAAGGCTATGAAATTATCACTATTGTTTGGACGAGGATTGCCAGGCGTGGCGATCGTCCTTTTGAGTGCCCTGTTGTTCACCGGCTGCGCCACCGTCCCCGAAACCGGGCGCAGCCAATTGAACCTGATTTCGGCCGCGGAGGAAATGAAATTAGGGCTCACGGAATTTGAAAAGACCAAGCAGAGCATCCCGATTAGCAAAGATGCCAAGGCCGCCGCGATGGTTCAACGCGTGGGGCAGCGCATAGCGGCGGTTGCCAATCTGCCCAATGCTCAGTGGGAGTTTGTGCTGTTCGACAGTGCGGAGGCCAACGCCTGGTGCCTGCCCGGTGGCAAAGTGGGCGTTTATTCCGGCATCCTGCCGATAACCAAAGACGAGGGGGGCTTGGCGACGGTCATCGGCCACGAAATTGCTCACGCCACGGCGCATCACGGTGCGGAGCGGATGAGCCAGCTAATGGCCGCCCAGCTAGGAGAGAGTGCTGTGGGTGCGCTAACATCCGGCAGCAGCCAGTTGACGCAGGCTTTGGTTGGCCAGGCTTACGGTCTTGCAAGCCAGGTTGGGGTGCTGCTGCCTTACAGCCGCAAACAAGAGGCAGAGGCAGATTATATCGGGTTGCTCTATATGGCCCGTGCCGGCTATGACCCGATGGCGGCGGTAGCCTTCTGGGAACGATTTTCGGCGTATAACGAGCAGCACGGGGGCAACCGGGAGTTTTCCTTTTTGCGCACGCATCCGTTGGACCAGCAGCGCATTCAAAATCTAAAAGCCAAAATGCCCCAGGCCCAGGCCGAATACCAGCGGGCGAAAGCAGCCGGCAAATAAGAACGTTCTTAAGCGCGGGCCGGAGGGATATCTTTGGTCAGAGCGAGGATGCCGGTAACAATATTGCTGGGAACTTGCTCGAAGCGAAACGGCTCCATGGAATAGGCGGCGCGGCCTTTTGACAGCGAGCGAATCGCGGTGGCATAACCAAACATCTCGGCCAGCGGGACTTCGGCGGTGGCGATCGTTGAGGTGTCTTTGGCCTCGATTTGCAGGATTTTACCCCGGCGCCGGTTGAGGTCGCCCAGCAGGTCCCCCTGGTATTCATCCGGCGTGGTCAGTTCCACTTTCATGATGGGCTCCAACAGGATGGGATTGGCTTTTTTGGCCGCTTCTTTAAAGGCAAAAATGCCGGCCATCTTGAAGGCTAACTCGCTGGAATCCACTTCATGGAACGCGCCGTCCACAATGGCTACTTTCACATCCACCACAGCGTAACCGGCCAGAACTCCGCCTGCGATAGCCTCCTTGATGCCGTCTATCACAGCCGGGATGTATTCCTTGGGAATCGCGCCTCCCACGATCTTGTTCTCGATCTCAATGCCTTTGCCGCGCTCGTTGGGGGCCAGCGTGATGCAGGCGTGCCCGTATTGGCCCCGTCCCCCGGACTGGCGAATAAATTTACCCTCGCCTTCGGCAGCCTTGGTGACGGTTTCCCGGTAAGCAATCTGCGGCGCGCCGACATTGGCGCTGACTTTAAATTCGCGGAAAAGACGATTGCGGATAATGTCCAGATGCAATTCGCCCATGCCGGCAATGATGAGCTGCCCGGTTTCTTCATTGGTAAAGCAGCGGAAGGTGGGGTCTTCCTCAGCCAGGCGCTGCAAGCCTTCGCTCATCTTCTCGCGGTCCGCCTTGGTTTTGGGCTCGACGGCCATCGAGATGACAGGCTCCGGGAAGGTGGGCGGCTCCAGGAGCGCCTCGAAGTCCTCATCGCATAGGGTGTCGCCCGTGGTGATATTCTTCACGCCCACCAGCGCGGCGATATCCCCGGCAAAAACAGTCTCCACGTCAATCCGCTTGTCGGCTTGAATCATCAGCACCCGGCTGACCCGTTCGCGTTTGCGGGTCCGTGGATTGTAGATGACGTCGCCCTTGCTCAAGCGCCCGCTATACACCCGGAAGAACACCAGCTTGCCCACATAAGGGTCCGTCCACAGTTTAAACGCCAGCGAGCAGAACTTCCCATTGTCGTCGGAGTAAACTTCGACCTTGGCTTCCGTGTCCGGCGTGATGCCGACGGCCGGGGGAATATCGAGCGGGGACGGCAGATAGTCCACAATCGCGTCAATGAGCGCCTGCACGCCGCGTTTTCTAAAAGCGGAGCCGCACAGCACCGGCACCAGCTCGAGTTTGCAGGTCAGGCGCCGGATGGCGGCTTTCAGGGCTTCCGGCGTAACCGGCTGGTTTTCGATCACCAGTTCGGCGATCCGGTCGTCCTTGTTGGAAACGGCGTCAATCAATTCCGCCAGCGCCATTGCGGCCGCTTCTTTAAGTGCCGCCGGGATATCCGTGACCTGGCAGTTGAGGCCGTGCTCGTCGTTGGGGTCGTAGATGATTGCCTTTTGGTTTACAAGATCAACCACGCCGTCAAAGTGATCCTCCTTGCCGATGGGAAGAAAAATGGGATAGGCGTATGCGCCGAGTTTTTTGCGCATGTCCGCCAGCGCATTCATGAAATTCGCGCCGACGCGGTCCATTTTGTTGACGAAGGCGATGCGCGGAACTTTGTACTTGGTGGCCTGCCGCCAGACGGTTTCCGATTGCGGCTGGACTCCGGCGACGCCGCAAAACACCGCCACCGCGCCGTCCAGCACGCGCATGGAACGCTCGACCTCGGCCGTGAAATCCACGTGCCCAGGAGTATCAATGATATTGATGCGATGGGGGATTCCGGCGAACGCCTTGTATAGGCCGTCGGCTTTCTGGGTCCAGAAGGAGGTTGTCGCCGCCGAAGTAATGGTAATGCCCCGTTCACGCTCCTGGTCCATCCAGTCGGTGACCGTGTTTCCGTCGTCCACATCCCCCATTTTGTGGATGAGCCCGGTGTAGAAAAGAATGCGCTCGGTGGTGGTGGTCTTGCCGGCATCAATATGCGCCGCGATGCCAATATTGCGGGTATATTCGATCGGATACTGCCGCTGGGGCACAACCGGGCCCTTGGTCTTGGGGGATCTCCTGGTTTCTGATACGGTTTCCATGCAGGGGGCTTTCGAGAAAATAAAAACGCCCCGGGTCAGGTCGGCCTGCGGGGCGTTAATTTAACGATGATTACCAGCGGAAATGGGCAAAAGCCTTGTTGGCTTGCGCCATCTTGTGAACCTCGTCGCGCTTGCGAATCGCATTCCCCTGGCCTTGATAAGCATCTAAAATTTCCGCCGCCAGGGCTTCTTTCATCGGAATGCCCTTGCGCGCGTCAGCAAGATCCACCAACCAGCGCAGCGCCAACGAGAACTGGCGGTCGGTGGGCACTTCCAACGGCACCTGATAGGTGGCCCCGCCCATTCGCCGCGCCTTGACTTCCAGGCGCGGTTTGGCGTTATCAACCGCCCGCTGCAAGACTTCCAGCGGGTTGATGGCGGGGTTTTTGGCAACGAGCTCATCCAGAGCGCCATACACAATGCGTTGCGCCACGCTCTTGTTGCCCTGCTTCATGACGGTATTGACCAGGCGCGTTACCAGCGCACTATTAAACTTGGCATCCTTGGGGATGGGCCGACTGATTGCTCGACGACGTCGCGACATGTATTCGTTAAAACGTAATTAGATTGTGGGTTCGGGAGTTAGCTGTTTACGCGGCTGGCGCGGCGGCCGCCGCGGCGGCCGGGCGGGCGCCGGCTTTGGGCCGTTTGACGCCATATTTCGAGCGGCTGACCCGGCGTTTCTCCACGCCGACCGCATCCAGGGTCCCGCGCACGATGTGATACCGCACCCCGGGCAGATCCTTCACGCGCCCGCCCCGTATCAGGACAATCGAGTGCTCCTGCAAGTTGTGGCCTTCGTCCGGAATGTAGGCGATGACCTCGTATCCGTTAGTCAGGCGCACTTTGGCAACCTTGCGCATCGCCGAATTAGGCTTCTTGGGCGTGCGCGTCATTACTTGAATACAAACTCCCCGGCGAAAAGGCGAGTTTTCCAAGGCGGGAGACTTGGACTTATGCTTTAGTCTGCTGCGGCCCTTGCGGACCAATTGATTAATTGTCGGCATTCGGTTTAAAATTCCTCGCCCGCTTCCAGTGCGGCAACGCAACCAGAGTTTCAGGCAAACAGAAGCTGAAATATAGCAAACAGGCTTTGGAGCGCAACAACTATATTTAGCAACTTATTACGTCGCTTTGCCTCAAAATAAACGGCAGGGTCAACCGCCGGGAGTCTCCTGGCGGTTGCTGGGGGGACAGGAGCCCCGGGCGCGCATGCCGGACCCCATAGTCCCAATGATGCTTTAGCGCGAGGGTCTTCATTTAAGCGCCGCGCGTTGAGGCAACCGGTTCGTTTTCCGCGTCCGGCGCGCTCCCTTCTTTGATGGAGGCAAGCCGGCACTCGTCCACCATGCTCGATTCTGGCCGCCGCCAAAGTTATTTATCGTTGGCGGCCGGGAGCCGAACCGGGTCCGCCTCGTCACCCATGAATAATTTGGGAGCACCTATAAGCGGGCGGCCAGGAGCAACCCGGCCAGAGCTAAGCACGCCCAACCGAAGCGGTCGCCGTATTGACGGTAGGGGGTTGGCGGGTGGGGTTGATCGGGAGTCAGCAGCGGGATGTCGGCGGTCAGGAATCCCGGGCCGTAGATGGTGCCCCGGGCGTCGTAGAAGACCTGGCGCAGGCGCCCGTGGGCATCCACCCAGCCGGTGAGGCCATTATTGGAGCAGCGGATGAGAGGCCGGTGGTTTTCGATGGCCCGGAACACCGCGGTGGCGGCGTGCTGCCATTGGGCGGCGCTTTCGCCAAACCAGCCGTTGTTGGTGAGGTTAACCAGAAAGTCGGTGTCTTCGTCAACCGCGGTGCGGGCCAGGCCAGGAAAGGTGTCCTCGAAGCAAATCAGCGTGGAGGTTTTTACTTTGGGCGTCGTCAGCGCAAAGGGGACCGCACGGTCGCCGGGGGTAAAGCCGCTGCCGATGGGAGTGAACCACTTGAGAAACGGCAACCAGCGGGCCAGGGGGATGTATTCGCCAAAGATGACCAGGTTGCGTTTGATATAACGGGCAACAAATTCGCCTTCGGGGCTTAAGAGGAAACTGGCGTTGTAGAACTCCAGCTCGTTGTCGCGCGAGGGGCGCGTTGAGGGGGCGGCGTCGTCGGAGCCGATGATGAGCCAGACATGGTGTTGGCGGACGAGGTTGGTGAGGGCCGTGTAAATATCAGCATCCCATTGGGCCAGGTTGGGGATGGCGGATTCCGGCCAGATAAGCAGGTCTGTGCGGTTGGTTAGGGCCAGCCTGGATAGCTGGAGGACCTCCTGAAAACGCTCCCAATCGCGGCTGGAGTCCCAGATGAGGGTTTGAGGAATACTGGGTTGAATGAGGGTAACTTTCAGAGAACGGAGGGGAGGCGGTTCAAAGGCAAGCTGGCGAAAACCAAAATGCAGGGCTGCCGCAATCGCGGCGGCCGGAAGCAGGATTTCACCAGCCCACGTTGATCGGGAGGTGGGACGCGATACCACCATCAGGCCGGCCGACAGCAGTGAGAGCGAGGTCCAGACGACGAGGAACGAAACCCCATAGACGCCGGCAATCGAGGCGACCTGGATGAGCGGGATTAGCAGGTATTGCGAGGCCCCCAGCGGGTTCCAGGGAAAGCCGGTGAAAAGGCGGGCCCGAATCATTTCGAGCGCGACCCAGAGGGCAGCGCCCCCGATCGCCCAAAGAGTGCGCCGCCCCCAACTGCAAGCCAGCACGTTCACCGCCCCCCCCGGCCACGGGAGTGTTCCCGCAAGCCGTGGTTCGGGCCGTTTGCGCAAGAAGCCGAAGCGGGCGGAGGTATTCGTGTTCCGGGACAGGCTCATGGTCAGCAGCCAGACCCATGCCGCCGGATAGAGGGCGACATACGCACTGAGGGATACCCAGCCAAGCGCGGGGCCGAGCGGAATGGAGTGCCAGCGGTAAGGGATCAGCAGCAGCCAGTAAAGCGAGGCGAGATAGTAGGCGAGGCCGCCCAGGTAGCCGATGCGAAAACTCTCCCAACCGCGCTTGCCCAAGGCAGCCCCCAACAGCAGGGCGGGCGCTACCCAGGCCAGGCCGGCAAGGCCGGGTTTGGGAAAGGAAGCCGCCAGCAGAAGCCCGGCAAGGACAGCCAGCAGGCAACGACTGCGCAACCAAGAGTTGGGCCTAAAGAAGCTCACCTGACCCAGCTTGCCCATGAAGAGTTGAAACGCAAGATCAGGATGGCCAGCATCGTTAACCCCGGCAGGGGCCTTTATTATCGGCGTCTAAGTTTCGGTAGGTGAGGGGGAAATGGTTTTCCCAACCCCAAAGCCGCTTTTCGGATTCAGAGGGCCGGGGTGAACGCGTCTCTTGATTCAAAGCCGCCGGCCAACCCTGCGGGCGTGGCTGACCGGCGCGAGGTTGCCGAAATCGCTCGGCTTGCCACCCCCTTGACGCAACGCCAACGCCGCCGTTTGGGATTGCCGCGGAAGAAGAGATCCCAAAGTTTTTACAAGAGGCCGGGCTATGCCGTGTTTTATCAGGAGCTCACGCACATGGACCTCGAAGTTCTCGTCGCACTGCAAGACACCCACTCCGAAGCGCTTAACCGCCGCCCAACCCGCAACCGCAACCGCCCCGGCTCCTGAACAACAAAACCAAAGTCTCAGAACAGGTTCCCGAACCAATCCCATCCATCACTCACCTTGCGCGCAAAGCCTGGGGATAAATCTTCAATCAAACTCATCCCAATCAGTCGAATACTCCGCCCACGATGAGGGCAACACAAGCAACCGCCTTTCGGCAACCCCCGCCCGGGAGGGGAAATCTCCTCGCCAGCCGTGGCTCCATCCCGCCGAAAAACCAAGGCACGCGACAACATCCATCCGCCCGTTCCGGCTTTGCCGAACGTTCGCGTCCTCTCCCTCCCGCCTTGGAACCTCGTTTTACATCATCCGCGACTCGCCCATTCCTCCATTCCGGCTCAGGCCCGCGCCCAAACCCGCCCCACCCGCCCCACCCAGCCTAACGCTCCCATTAGACCGTGTACAACGGGGGTACAAAGGAGGCTCAAAGGGGATTCATGCTTATTTTTCGTGTGCTCCTGCCGGGCTTCCGATGTACTCCCCTTGTACATGGCTTGGAAGGACGGAGAAGGAACGGTCTTGTGGGCGGCGGTGGATGCCGGGGCGGCGGCGGGCTTCGATTTCTTAACCCTTGCCGTTTCAGCCGCTTGCTGGGATTTCAAGGTCGGCGGCGGCGGAACGATGGCGTTGTGAACCCGGCTTTGGCCTTTCCAGCCGTTCCGGGTCT
>MTKZ01038309.1_pt1 | contig 12285 bp, 4 predicted proteins | sample 1042781 | NCBI WGS metagenome assembly MTKZ01 (sample SAMN06212207, study PRJNA360539) | anaerobic digester metagenome | biome: Wastewater treatment plant; material: sludge; isolation source: anaerobic digester fed with sludge from wastewater treatment plant | place: Denmark: WWTP Viborg ...
CAAGCTCTTCCGTTTCGCGAAGTCGCTGGGCGACATCTACGCCGTCCCTGTCGAGGAACTCCCGCGCGACAGAGTTCGGGTTGCCGTGCTGACGCGCAGGCCGGCGGAGACGGTGGACCCTCGTTTCCTCAGAACCACCCGGGTCGTGGACTGGAACGAGCTCGAGCCCGCCACTCAAGTCGCGTTTATCTGGTCCAACTACCGCGAAGCGCTGACTCCGCCGAACTTCCGCTTCTTGCTGTATCTGCGGAATACTCTGGCAATCACGGTGCTGGCGCTTGTCGGTCAGGTGCTGTCGTGCACGCTGGTCGCGTTCGGGTTCGCGCGGCTGAGGTTTCCGGGCCGGGGGTTTCTGTTCATCGTTCTGCTCTCGACGATGATGCTGCCCGCGCAGGTAACGATGGTGCCTCTGTTCAAGCTGTTCGTGTCGCTCGGATGGTATGACACGTTCCTGCCGCTCACTGTGCCGGCGTACTTCGCGACCTCGGCGTTTTTCGTGTTTCTGCTGCGGCAGTATTTCATGGGCATCCCCATCGAGATGGACGAAGCCGCGCGCATTGACGGCGCGTCGAGCTGGGGCGTTTTCAGCAGGGTGCTTCTGCCGCAGGTGAAACCGGCCGTCGCGACCGTTGCGATTTTCAGCTTTATGGGGCACTGGAACGACTTTCTGGGGCCGCTCATCTACCTGGGCAACCCCGATCTGCGCACGCTGGCGCTGGGGTTGTACGCGTTCCAGGGCGAGCACAGCGTGGACCTGCAGCTTTTGATGGCGGCGGCGTCGGTCGTGATGCTCCCGCTGCTCGCGCTGTTTGCGGTGGCGCAGCGCTATTTCATTCAGGGCGTGGTCATTTCGGGTGTCAAGGGTTGACGCGGGAGCATCTGCGCGGCGCGCGGCTTGCTTGACGTTGCCCGGCATCAGCGGTATGATTGACGAACGGCCGGGGCGGTATTGACGCCCGCGGCAACTGCCTTTCGCGATGAGGATTTCGCTATGGAGTGGAAGCTGTTGACTAAGACACGTTCTCTCTTGCTGGGTCTGCTACTTGTGGCGGCAGCGTGGTCGCCTGCCCAGGCCAACCCCCTCGGCATCCCCGATGTTGAATACAACGCGCTTGTTGCGCTGTACAACAGCACAGGAGGCGCGGGGTGGAAGAACAGTTCCAACTGGCTGACGGCAACTCCAGGGTGGTACGGCGTCACGGTCACCGGGGGCCGCGTGACGCGCCTTTCGCTCAGCGGCAACCAGCTCTCGGGGTCCATCCCGGCGCAACTGGGGAGCCTTTCTCGCCTGGCGGAGCTGAATCTCGGCTCGAACCAGCTTGCAGGCGCCATCCCGGCCTCGCTCGGCAGCCTTTCGAACCTGCAGGTCCTGCGTCTGGACGGAAACGGGTTGACCGGTTCCATCCCGCCGGAGTTCGGGCTTCTGGCGAACCTGCAGTACCTGCGCCTCGACAGCAACCGGCTTACGGGCGGCATTCCGCCAGAGATCGGCGGCATCGCGAGCCTGCAGTATTTGCGCCTTTCCTCGAACCGGCTGACGGGCGACATCCCCGTGACGCTTGGCAACCTGTCCAACCTGAACGACCTGCGTCTCGGCGAGAACCGCCTGACCGGCGCGATTCCCAGAGAGCTTCGCTATCTTGCGAGCCTGCAGTACCTGGACCTCCACAGCAACCAGCTAACTGGCACGATCCCCACATGGCTCGGCGTACTCAGCAGCATCACCGACGTTGACCTCGGCTCCAACAAGTTTTCCGGCCCGATACCGGCCGAACTGGGCAACCTTGTCCTCCTCCAGAGCCTGCGCCTCGGTGACAACGCGCTGACCGGAACCATCCCTGCTTCGCTGGGTGGCCTGTCGAACCTTGTGTATCTGCATCTGCAGTCGAACAGGCTGGAGGGCCCGCTTCCAGCGTCGTTCGCGAATCTGACAAAGCTCAAGCAGCTTTACCTTCGCACGAATAAGCTTGCGGGGGCCATCCCGCCGGGTATGATGGGGCTTTCGCAGCTCGAGAACGGCGCCGGGATGACGCTCAACTACAACGGGCTGTATGCTGCCAGCGCCGAGCTTCGTGACTTTGTGACGTCCCGGAGCACTGGCGACTCGCCGGAATGGTGGAGGACTCAGACGGTGGCGCCGGAAGGCATCTCTTCCGACCCGGCAATCGGCGCAAGTGTGCGGCTGGAGTGGACGCCCATCCTGTACGCCGGTGACGCCGGCTACTACGAAGTGGGCTTCAGTTCCACCCCCGGCGGCCCTTACACAGCGCTGGCCACCAACCGGACGGGGCAGAAGACGGCTTCGGTGATTACCGCAAGCGGCCTGCTGGCGGGTCAGAACTACGTGGCGGTGCGCACGGTCACGCTTCCGCACGGGCGTAACCAGAATACCGTGGTCAGCGCCTGGTCGGCCGATACGCCTGTGATGGTGGCGGCACAGCCCAATCCGCTCGGGGTGCCCGAGGCGGAGCATGATGCGCTGGTGGCTCTCTATAACTCGACCGGCGGCGCGAACTGGGCGCAGAACGCCAACTGGCTGACCGCTGCCCCCAACTGGTACGGGGTGACTGTGGCGGGCGGGCATGTTCTGGCGCTCGTGCTTCCCTCCAACAATCTTTCGGGCCCGCTGCCCGAGGAGATCGGCGCGCTGCGGCATCTGGCTGTGGCCATCCTGTACGACAACGCCCTGACGGGGCCGATTCCGGCTTCGCTGGGGAATCTGTCCGGGCTGCAGACGCTTTGGCTCGGCGGCAATCAGCTTTCGGGCGCTATCCCGTCCGAACTGGGCGGCCTTGCCAGCCTGGTCTGGCTCGATCTTTCGTCGAACCAGCTTTCGGGTCCGGTTCCCGCTTCTCTCGGCAACCTGGGCGGCTTGCAGCAGATGTTGCTCGCCTCCAACAAGCTGACGGGCGAAATACCGTCGTCCTTTGGCGGCCTGACCGGGCTGATCCCCGCCATCGGCTTGTCGCTCGATCACAACGGGCTGTTTGCTGCCGATGCCGGTCTGGCGGCGTTCTTGCAGGCTAAGGGCTCGTCGTTCGGTGAGTGGCAGACCACGCAAACTCTGGCCCCGGGTGGCTTCGCGGCCGGACCGCCCGTGGGAGGCAGCGTTGTCTTCTCCTGGACGCCGATAGCCTACACCGGTGATCCGGGTTATTACGAGATCGGCGTGTCGCCGGCCCCGGGCGGACCGTATGTGTTCGATCCCGCGCTTCGCACGGCCAGCAAGCTCTCGTCCGGAATGGCCGTGGATGGACTGGCGCCGGGAGTTCACTACTTTGTGGCGCGCGCGGTGACTCTGCCGAACGCCTGGAACCAGAATACCGTTGCCAGTTTGCTGTCGGCCGAGGCGGAGGTCACCATCGCGGGCGCGAACAACCCGCTCGGCATCCCGGACGAAGAATACAGCGCACTCGTGGCGCTCTACAACGCCACGGATGGACGCGACTGGACGAATGACACCAACTGGCTGACCACGAACAAGCTGTGGCACGGCGTCACTGTGGCGAACGGGCACGTTACGAGCCTCTCCCTTGCGGGCAACCAGTTGACGGGCACGCTTCCGCCCGAACTGGGCGATCTGCGCGCACTGACATCCCTGAACCTGGGCTCCAACCAGATCGGCGGCGTGATTCCTCCTGAACTGGGCGAGATCGCGAGTTTGCAGTATGTCCTGCTCGAAGGCAACCAGTTGACCGGCTCAATACCGGCGGCGCTGGGCTCGCTCACGAACCTGAGGTCGCTCGGCCTGTCTGCGAACCAGTTGACCGGCGCCATACCTTCGGAGTTGGGTAATCTGGCGGGGCTGGTGTTCCTCGATCTCGCGTCCAACCAGTTGACGGGGAGCATCCCGCCGAGCTTGGGCGCGCTGTCCAGCCTGCAGCAGCTCAATCTGCGGATCAACAGGCTCACGGGCGCGATACCGGCGGAGTTGGGCAACCTTACCAACCTGCAGACCCTGAATCTGCAGTGGAACCAGATCTCCGGCGAGATTCCGTCCGAGCTGGGCAACCTTGCCAACCTGCAGCAGCTCAATCTGTCCAACAACGAACTCGAGGGCGAAATCCCGGCGGACCTGGGCAGGCTGACCGATCTGGTTTTTCTCTATCTCGAGCGCAACCATCTCTCGGGTCCGATCCCTGTTGATCTGTGCGGCCTGACCGATCTGACAGACCTGTCCCTCGGATACAACCGGCTGGCCGGCGAGATACCGGCCGAGTTCGCCAACTTCACGGGTCTGCGCCACGGTGACGGTCTCAGCATCGTCCACAACGGCCTGTTTACGGCCGATCAGGACCTGGAGGCGTTTGTCTCGGCGAAGAGCTCATCGAGCGGCGACTGGCGGGATACCCAGACCGTCGCGCCGGCGCAAGTTGCGGCGGCCAGGCCGTCCGGCGCCAGCGTCTCGCTCTCCTGGGAGCCGATTCTGTACTCCGCCGATGCCGGGTACTACGAAGTGGGCGTTGGCGCCTCCGAGGAGGGGCCGTTCACCTTCGAAGCAGTCAACAGGACCGAAGACAAGTCCGCGGACGGTCTCACGGTGGGCAACCTCCCGGCGGGCAAGCTCTACTTCGTGGTTCGCGCGGTTACTCTGCCCAACGCGGCGAACCAGAACACGGTCACAAGCGTCCCCTCCGCTCCGGTCTCGATGATCGTCAGCCGCCCGTCCACCGGCGCCATCAACCCGTCGAGCGGCAGCGTGCTGCCGGGCAGCAGGCAGACCTTCGTGGCGACCTTTGAAGACCCGGACGGCTACGAGGACATAGCCGACTGCCGTATTCTGATCAACACGGCTCTGTCCGGGGTGAACGCCGTGTTCGTGTACTTCGATATTGCGAACAACAAGATATATCTGCGAAGCGACGCGAACAACACGTGGCTGGGCGGGTTCGCGCCCGGCTCCGCCAACGCAATCGAGAACTCCCGCTGCGTGGTGCACTGCGACGCGGCAACGGTGACGGGTTCGGGCGCGGGACTCACGGTGAGCTGCCCCATCACGCTCAAGCCGGTGCTGACCGGCAAGACTCTGAACGAGTGGCTGTATGTCGGGGACAGAGACGGCCACGGCGACGGCTGGAACCTGGCCGGCGAGATAACGCCGGGGTCGTCTGCCCCGGCAAACGTGAGTGTCAGCCCCGCCAGCGGCATTGTGCCGACGAATCAGCAGGTGACTTTCACGGCTGTGCACAGCGACCCGAACGGGTTTGCCGATCTGAAGGCCAGCTACATGCTGATCAACACCACGCAGAGCGGCGTGAACGCGGCCTACGTGCTGTATGACGGCGCGGCCAACAAGCTGTTCCTGCGTGACGATGCTAACAGCGCCTGGCTGGGTGGGTTCGCGCCCGGCTCGGCAAACACCATCGAGAATGCCCGCGTCAAGGTCAACTGCGCGGGCACGGCCATCGCGGGCGCTGGCAACGAACTGTCGGTGAACTGGAGGCTGGAGTTCAAGCCGTTGATGCAGGGGCGCAAGTGCGGCATCTGGATCTACGCGGCGGACAGCGCGAACCTTGCTACGGGCTTCGACAGGAAGGGCGAGGTGACTTTCGTGATACCCGCTCCGTCCAACGTGAGCGTCAGCCCGAACAGCGGCGTCGTGCCGACGGTTCAGGAGACGACGTTCACGACCGTGCAGAGCGATCCGAGCGGCCATGCAGACCTCAAGAGTTCGTTCCTGCTCATCGGCAGCGCGGTGTCTGGCGTTGGGGCGGTGTATGTCTGGTATGACGCCTCCGAGAACAAGCTCTATCTGCGCAACGACGGCGACACGGCGTGGCTCGGCGGATTCGCGCCCGGCTCGGCCAACACCATCGAAAACTCGCGCGTGAAGGTGCTGTGCGAGCAGACGGCGGTAAACGGCGCGGGCAATGCGCTGACGGTGAACTGGCGGCTGCAGATCAAGCCCGCGATGCTCGGCCGGAAGTGCAGTGTCTACATCTACGCCGCCGACATGTCCGGGCTGAACACGGGGTTCGAGAAGAAGGGCGAGGTGCTGTTTGATCAGGCGCCCGTCAACGACGCGCTCGACCCGCACGGCGTCAACGCCCTCGCCGATGGCATGACCACCATTGTGCGCGCGAAGTACGCTGACGGCGACGGTTTCGAGGATATAAGCGGGGCCTACCTGGTCGTCAACACGGCGCTGTCGTCGTTCCGGGGCATCTCGCTCTACTACGATGCCGCCGCCAACAAGCTCTATCTGCGCGACGACCTGAACACTGCCTGGTTGGGCGGGTTCGAGCCGGGGCAGGCGGGAGCGGTTATGCAGAACGGTTACTGCAAGGTGGACTGCGCCGCGACGACCGTGGACAGGTCGGGCGACACGCTTCAGGTCAACTGGAGCATCGAGCCCAAAGCCTCAACCCACGCCAGGGCGATGAAGGCGTGGATGTACGTGACGGACGCGGCGGGCGTCACGGATGGTTGGGATGAGAAGGCGGCCTTTACAATTGGTGCGGAGGGGCTCAACATCTCTCTGCGGCCGTCGGCGGCGGAGGCCGCCGTCGGGGAGACCATCGCCCTGACGGCCAACTGCTGGGCTCCCGGCGGCCCGGCCTCAACCACGACCTACCTGATCATCAACACCACGCGCACTGGAGCCGATGGGGTCTATCTGTATTACGAGGGCTCCAACAACCTGATGTACCTCCGCGACGATGCGAACTCGGCCTGGCTGGGCGGGTTTGCGCCGGGCAGCGCGCACACCATCAGCAACGGCCTGGTGACCCTTGACTGCGCCGGCAGCAGCGTGGACGTGGCGGGCGACCAGATCGAGGTGCGCTGGTCGCTGCGGTTCAGCGAGAACGCCGCGGGGCGCTCCATGACCGCATGGATGTACACGCTGGACACCGCGGGCCAGTCGGACGGCTGGGACGAGGTAGGCGCGCTGACGGTTGAGGGTCCGTAGCAGCATTATGCGGGCGCCGCGCGCAGATGCGCGGCGCCCGAGGGGAGTTGCTTCTCAGAATGAAGGCGCGAACGGTTCTCTTGCTTCTTGCCGCCGCCGCTGTGGCGCTGGCCGTCTCCGGGGCGTGCTCTGCCCAGCAGATCGAAGCCGCCTGCTACTTCGCCGATCAGCCCTTCCCCGAATACATGCCGCTGTGGCAGGAGGGGTGGTCGTTCAAGGACGCAAAAGGCGACCGGCTTGCTTACGCCCGGCCGGACATGCCGCTCGGCGGCTACGCTTTTCTGTACTTCGTGAACACGGGCGCCAGAGCGCTGACGGTTCGGGACCTCACGCTCGAAGGGATAAGCCTGAAAGAGGCCATCGCCAAAGAAGAAGAACTCCCGAAAGCCGAAGACAAGTATCGCTCGAGCATCCTCATCTCTGGCCTTCCTGCGGACCGCATCCAGACACTGATGCGCGCGGGATGGCCGGCGTGGTGGATGCCCGAGCCGCAGACGGTGGAGCCCGGCGGCCGGGGCAGTATCGTTCTGAGGCTGCGCCGCGCGCCGAAGCCGCAGCAGCTTAAGCTCGGCATCGTCACCGATGCGGGCGTCATTGCGGCGGCCGTTTCTCCTGCCAGGGTCCAGCCGCGCTTCGCCACCATAGCCTTCTCGCCGGATCTCAGGACGGTGTACCTCTACCCCCGGCACACCGTCGCGGGGAAGAAGCCTGCGCTGGTGCGGATGGATGGGCGCGACGTCACAGCGTCCTGTATCATCTCAGCAGACGAGTCGCTTGCGCTGTCGTCCATTGTGCTGAAGCTCACACGGCCGCTCGACGTGATGTCGTATCACACATTTCGCGTGGAATACCCCGGAGGCGCCGTGGCTCAGGCGGGCATCCGGGCGTGGGGGCGGGACATGATTTACGGCGTCTGGAGTTCGCCCGGCGAAGGCGGCGAACCGGAGAAGGCGCTCAAGGGCTTCATTGACGACTACGCGGCGCACAACGTGAACTGCGTCATGCCCTTTGTCATCGGCCCGGCCCGAAGCTACTTCGACAGCGATGCGGGCTGGGATTACTGCGAATCGAAGGGCGTCGGCCGCATGACCCACTGGCCGGACGGCAAGCACGTCGAGACCATCCTGTTCGCCCTCGACGAGCCGGACGCAAGCGACGCGAACTTCCCGAAGGTGGACCCCGACAAGCGTCTGGGAGGGCTGGGACGGTGGCTTGTGGATTGGGTCAGGATTCTGCGCGAGCACGGCCCGAAGAGCCCCGTTCTGCTGAACATAGACAACACTTACAAGCCCGAGAACTGGTACACGTATCATCAGCTTACGGACATTCCCTGCATAGACCCGTACTACACCGAGCAGCAGGACTACGTGGACTTCAACGACCCCTACCATTACCAGGCGCACACCCGGCCCACTAGCGTGCAGGGCGCTGCGGCTATTTCGCAGTCGGCGGGTCAGCCGAAGCCGCTGCATGTCATCCTGCTCTCCTGTCCGTACGAGGGCCCGGCCGGCAAAGGGCGTCACGCCACTCCCGAAGAGAAGCGGATGGAGCTGTTCTACGCCATAGGATGCGGCGCGAAGGGGCTGTCGTACTGGATGTTTCCTACCTGCCTGGACGACGGGTCGGACGGGGCGAAGAAGCTCTGGGCTGAGATCGGCCTGATGGGCGCCGAAGCGCGCACCGCCGGGCCCGTCATTACGACAAGCTGCCCGGCGGACCTGCAGGTGAGCGCGTCGAAGTATCTCTGGGTCAGGACGCTTCTGGCCGGAGACGGCACAATCGCCGTCGTGACGGTCAACGACAACGTCGCCTGCGACCGTCTCGGAACCGTGGTGCGGCCCTGCCAGGACGCGCGGGTGAGCGTGAAGCTGCCTTCGTGGGTGAAGCCCGCCGATGCGTTCGAGGTGACCGCCGGCGGAACGCGGGACGTATCGTGGAAGGTCGAGGCGGGCAAGGTGGAGCTTGCGCCCGGCGAAGTGCGGATCAGCAGCTTCATCATCGTCACCGCCGATGCCGGACTCAGGGCGCGCCTGCAGGAGCGCTATCAGAAGTCTTTCGCCGCCAATGTCGCGCGGATTCGCGAGGGAGGTGGCTGATGGTGCCGCGTCGCTGCTGCCCGCGCGTGCTGTCTGAGCTATAATGTCCCTGCCGGCCCGATGCCCGCAAAGGGCGGCCGGCGGTTGTTGCCAGCAAATGCCGAGTCCATCCAACACAGACCCCCGCTTTTCCGTACGCTTCGAGCCCTCGGGCACGGTGCAGCACAGCAGTGATTCTCTGACCCTTCTCGAGATTGCCCGCCTTGCGGACGTCGCCGTGTACAACACCTGCAATGGTGTGGGCGTCTGCGGCAAGTGCCTTGTGCGGGTGTCCGGGCCGGTATCGGAGGTGACGCGCACTGAGCGCCGCCTGCTCAAGCCCGAACAGATAGAAGAGGGCTGGCGCCTTGCTTGCGAAGCAAGGCCCCTGGGTCCCGTCACCGTCGAGGTACCGCACTCCGCGCCCCGGCAGATCGTCACCGGCGGCGTCAGGACGAAGTTCCGCCTGCGGCCGAATCTCACGAAACGGCCGTTCCGCCTGCCCGAGCCCCACCTTGAGGACCAGCTTGGCGACTACGAGCGGGCCTGCCGCGAACTCGGGCTGAAGCCCGACCCCGCGCTGCCGCTCGACGTGCTCAAATCGCTGTCCCACGCCCTGCGCCCCGAGTGGTCGGGCACGGCCATCATTGACGAAGGGCGTCTGGTTGGCGTGGAGCCGGGAGACACCACGGCCGCGTTCTACGGCGTCGCCTTCGATATAGGGACTACCACGATTGCCGGGTATCTTCACAACCTGTGGAACGGCGAGGAACTTGGCGTGGTGAGCGGTCTCAACCCGCAGGCCGCCTACGGGGCGGACGTGATCAGCCGCATCCAGATGGCTGTGGAGCAGGACAACGGGCTGCGCGTTCTGCACACCGAGGTCTGCAACGGCATCAACAGAATGGTGCGCGATCTGGCCGCGGAAGCGGGCGTGGAAAAAACAGCAATCCTCTGCGCCTCCATCGCCGGCAACAGCGTGATGCAGCATCTTTTTTTGGGGATTGACCCGCGCAACATCGCCTTTGCGCCGTACATCCCCATCGTGCAGACCGGGCTTAAGCTTTCGCCGCGCGCGGCGCGGCTGGACATCAACCCCGCGGGCAGCGTGTTCGTGATGCCCGCCATCGCCAGCTACGTCGGCGGCGACATCGTCGCGGACATTCTGGCGACGCGGCTGTGGCGGCGCAGGGGCAACACGCTTCTGGTGGACATCGGCACGAACGGAGAAATCGTGCTCGCGCGAAACGGCGAAATCCACGCCTGCGCGGCGGCGGCGGGGCCCTGTTTCGAGGGCGCCAGCATCAGCAGCGGAATGCGGGCGGCGGCGGGCGCCATCTCGGAGGTCAGGCTGTCCGGCGGCGACTTCGCCGTTGAGACCGTCGCGGGAGCGCCGCCGGTTGGCTTCTGCGGATCGGGGCTGATTGACGCCGTGGCGGCACTTCTGGATGGCGGGCTGGTGGACGAGACGGGACGTCTGTTTCCCCCGGACGAGATACCGTCCTCGGTTCCGGCCGCGCTCGCGGAAAGGGTGCGCGTGGGGCCGGACGGCAAGGTGGAAGTGGCGCTGGCGTCTGGGCCATCCGGTGATGTGACGCTGACCCAGGGCGACATCCGCGAACTGCAGAACGCGAAGGGCTCTATTGCGGCGGGCGTCGAGGTGCTTTGCCGGCGCGAAGGCATCCGGTCTTCCGATCTGGACCGCGTGCTTCTGGCGGGGGCTTTCGGAAGCTACCTCCGGCCGTCGTCCGCGCGCCGCATCGGCCTGCTGCCACAGCTTCCGCTCGACAGGATCAGCTCCGTGGGCAACGCCGCGGGTTCGGGCGCGCGGATGGCGCTGCTGTCATCTGTTGAGCGCAGGCGCGCGCTGGATCTGAAAACCAGGGTGCGCTACACCGAGCTATCGGGCGCGGAGGATTTCCGCGATGCCTACATGGACGCGATGTTCTTTCCGGAATGAGCCGGCCTCCGTTGCAGAACTTCCGCGCGCCAGCCGATACCATGGGAACCAGATGCCATGATCCCCGAAACTGAACTTGCCCGGGAAGACCAGAGCGCTCCTCCTTTATGTGAACGGATCGAGGAGGTCGTAGAGCACCGCCTCGGAGCTCCGGCGGCGGGCCTGCTGCTGTCTCCCGTTCCCCAGCTTCCCGTTGGCGTGATCAGCGCGGGGCCGGTGCAGGCAGCCCTCGCCAGCGCCCGGTTCCGCGTGTATCCGGGCGTGGGCTGGGAGCGCTGCGCCCGGCTGGGCGTCCTCGCCGCCGCCTCAGGCGCGGCGGCCACCGGACTTCCGCTGCAGTGCCTTGCGCTGTCGCTCAGCGTTCCCGCGTCAACTACCGAAAAGAACCTCACCGATTTCTGGCGCAGGGTTCACCGGGAGGCGACGAAGCTCGGGGTGGCGGTGGCGGCGAACACAACCGTTGTGGACCCGTTCGGCAGCCTGCCGGATGCCGGCGTCTGCACGGCCCTTGCGATGGGTGAGGGGTTTCCGTTCGTTACCGCCGGAACAGCTCTGCCGGGCGATCTGCTTGTTATGACCCGGTCCGCCGGAATTGAAGCCGCGGCCCTCATTGCCCTTGTCTGCGAACAGGACATCGCCGAGAATCTGGGTGAGGGCTTTGCCGAAGACGCGGCGCAGATGTACAGGAGCCTCTCGACGATTATGGAGTGCGGCGCGGCGCGGCGGGCGGGCATCGGGCCTCAGTGTGTTACCGCTATGCACAACGCGGGCGCCGCGGGCGTCCTGCGCGGCATCCAGACTATGGCCCGCGCATCGGGCCTGGGCTTCGAGTTCGACCGCAGCCAGATGTTCCTGACTGACGAGGTGGACGCGATTCTGACGCACGCTGAGATAGACCCGCTGGTGACCGCGAGCCAGGGGGTTCTGCTGCTGACCTGCCGCCCGTCCGCCGAGAGCCGCCTGCGCTACGAGCTGGACCAGACGGGCGTGGGCTGCGCGGTGTTCGGGAGAGTCTCGGACGAGTTCGAGGGCGTGCGCGCGCTCAACGAGGGCAGAGCGCTCGATGTTGACGGACTGACAGACAGGCGGCTACCGCACATTCTGGCCGGGGCTCTGCGCGAACAGCATTAGAGAGGTCAGGACGCCCGGCAGGCTGCTTGCGCGGCCCCCTGTTGTTTGGGGGATATGATGATATACTCCCTTCGGCGTGCGGCGCGGAACGGGCCTGCGCTGCCGCCGTGAACCACAAACGAGGCGTCTGGGGACGGTATCCACGAGTTGGGCTTTCCGACGGTATTCTGGACAAATGTAACAAGCGGCGGTTGGGTCTCGATCCTGAC
>MTKZ01059640.1_pt1 | contig 12283 bp, 10 predicted proteins | sample 1042781 | NCBI WGS metagenome assembly MTKZ01 (sample SAMN06212207, study PRJNA360539) | anaerobic digester metagenome | biome: Wastewater treatment plant; material: sludge; isolation source: anaerobic digester fed with sludge from wastewater treatment plant | place: Denmark: WWTP Viborg ...
TGTCATTGCCCAACGTAATTGGCAAATCCTGCAAGTAACTATTGTACTGTGATACATCAGGCCAAGGAGGTGTCGGCGATGACGGAGTTTGGCTTTCTGACCATAGATAGCAGGCGTCATTACTGGGACCAAAGCCATCGATCCCCCTCTGAATGGCGTCGTTTGCTAATGGGACTGCTTGACTAATTGGAAGCTCAGTTGCATTTAAATCAGTGTATTTGTTGAGAATAGCGATCCTAAGCTCTTCGAGATCATCCATAAGATCAAACTCTGTCGTTCCCGTTCCGCGGACTCTTAGCTCTGGCATGTCATACGGATCGAGTTGCATAGATTCATTGGGAGTTATGCGGAAAACAACGCCGGGCTTATTGGCAATATAATCATCGCCAGCTTGCTTGTCCTCGAATAGGGCTGGACGGTGGAATACAGCAAATGTATCGGAGTTATTCTCCACACCCATATTTGCCATGGATGATGGAATCACTTGGGTGNNTGCCGATTGAGCCGCATCACGAATGCGTTGATCAATCCCTTTATCGGCGGTGCTAACTAACATAGTGGTTTGGTTGTAGGGATTTCCAGGAGATCCATCAGGAGTACCTTCAGTTTTTATAACAAGGTTATTCACTGTGTCGCAAAAGGGTGCAAAGACCCATCGAGTCTCATTTCCATATGTTCTCTCCATCAAAAACTGGTCAAAACTAAAGTATCTGCACTCTGGAGGTGTTCTTCCAACGAATACAACAGCTTCGTCTGGGCGAAGACTCCAGAAGGGAGTTACCTTCNNTTTCGTGGCGGGATTGTTTCCGTATGCAGAAGGGGCAAGTCCCATATCATATAATTTTATAAAGTCAAAATAGCCTAGTCCTCCCTGCTGTACGGTGAATCCATCCTGTTCCAGGGCTTGCTTAAAAGCCTCCACATCACCTATGTCGATATCCACGGCCAGTCCTGTTCCTATTAATATAGCGAACAAGACTGATAGCACTATACATATTCTCATATAATATTTCTCCTAAAGTATTCCTACACAATTAATTATAACAATATCTACTTAAACTTTTGGCTTTTAGCTTCTGCATTATGAGGAGGAAAAAATCTTAGACCACCAGTTATCTTATAGATTTTTACATAAGTGCTTAACCATGCTGTGCAATTGGTCTATTCAGCGTCTCTCTGCATATCTGCGTTTCTGATTTTGGCTGGTGATGATTGGTATAAAAATTATAATGCATTAATGGAAAAGGTGCCTGATTTCAGGCCCCTTTTGGGTTTTAAAAAATTTCCTTCCAATCCTCTTTCATGCTTACAACCTGCCAGCCCCATTCCTCTGCCAGATCCAGTCCTCTATCCAGTTTCCCCATTGCCAGCTGCCTATCATAGGCATACTCCCTGATTGGATCGTCATGATGGTTGAGCAGACCTATTCCGAGATGGTTGTCCGAGGTGGCGAATTGCAGCATAGGGATGTCTCCATCAGAGTTGCCGTAGGCAAAGATCGGTCTCTTACCGATGTTCTGAACAATTTCTTCCACCTTTTCCTCTCCATCATCGAAGACTTGGATCTGAGGAAGCTTTACAACGGAAATATTGCGGTTATTCTCAACAAACTGTAGCCTGAGGGCCGAGCCTATTACTTGTTCCGGCGGTATGCCGTATACCTCATCGGAGAAAGTCCGCACGAAGTCCTCATCTCCTCCTGTGACTATGTAGACCTTAAAACCCTCCGATTGCAGATAGCTAAGCAATTCCAGCATGGGTTTGTAGACGCATTCGGTATGGGGTTTGCCGAACCTGGGATGCAGGGATTTATTGAGCCATTCCGCAGACAGGCTCATGTACTCTTCGGGGGTCAAATTAGCACTTGTGGTAACATAAATTAGCATTGTTTCATTGACGCTGAAATTGGCGGAGCTATATCTTTTGCCGGAGAGAATTGAGCTGAAAGGCTCAGTATCATTCCATTCCGGATACTCCGGGGCCATAACCTTTATTCGATCAAGCATGAAGAGAAACGGGACATAGTCTGGAAATTCGCACCAGAGAGTACCATCATTGTCAAATGTGGCAATTCTATCATCAGGTGCTACGTATTCCGGATGGCTCTCATTGGTGGTGTTCGCTACAAAGCTGGTTATGGCAGCCTTTGTCGGCCCTTTATTCCAGGAGGGCAAAGGATCTTCAGGAGCTATTTTAGACATCTCTTCATTTGCAGCAACAGTCGACGCCAGAGAAAATATGATCAGATGCATCATAACAAATAGGGGAAAATATCTTCCAAGTCTCATTTCGTTTCTCCTCGATTCACATTTTGTTACTATTATATATGGAAAAGGTACTTTAACCTTGTGGCAATGAAGCATGATATTATGCAAAAAAGATGAGGGTTTTCTCACTATACGGCCCAGGGGCCGCTTTCAATACCCCAGTTCTTTTATTCTACTCGTTTGGATCGAACTTAATGGCTCGGTCGTATACGATCTCCGAATAGGCGGGTCCTGTCTTTGTAGCCTCTTCAAGATACATCCTCCAGCCAATGTAGACCGGCTGATCCAGGTCTATTCCGTAGGCACCCATATCATATGGAACCGCATAGCAATGTGGATCGGCTTCACAATTCCTTGCGAACTTATAGACGTAGAGGTATTTCGCGTTGGGATTTTCAGGGAGATATTCCTCGGCAGTTCCATTGAAATCCAGGTCATTGATCATTGCAACGCCATTCCATACATCCGCACCATACAGGACAAAGTTCTCGTACATCGCTTTTCCTGTGGCTACATGGTTAACCCCGTAGACGATTATGAACTCGTTGGCATCGTTGCCCAAAGTAATTGCCGGGTCTCTCAAGAAACCGTAATATTGTGTCAGATCAGGGAACGGAGGTGTCGGCGAAGAGACAGTTTGGTTTGCCGTCCATAAATAGCAGCAATCGTTGGGAGGGCCATATGCGTCGATTCCTCTCTGAAGGGCATCACTCCCTACGGCCATTATTTGACTGGTTGGAAGCTCTGTTGCATTCAAATCAGCGTATTTGTCTAGAATCGCGATCCTAAGCTCTTCGAGATCATCCATGAGATCGAACTCTGTGGTTCCCGTACCACGGACCCTCAGTTTTGGCATATCATACGGATCTAGCGGCGCTGTCTCGTTAGGAGTGACACGGAAAACAGCTGCGGGTGGATTAGCGATGTAATTGTTGCCAGATTGCTCATCTGTGAATTGAGTTGGACGGAGCAATACATTAAATGAATCGGAATCATTCTCCACGCCCATGTTCACCATAGCTGAGGGTATTACTTGGGTATTGATTATGCCATCTGAGTATCCCGCTGATTGAGCAGCTGCACGGATGCGTTGGTCAATACCTTTATCGGCTGTGGTAACCACTATAGTGGTCTGATTGAAAGGATTACCGGGCTGCCTCTCTGGAGTCCCTTCAGTATTGATAACGAGGTGGTTTAATGTATCTCCTAAATTGGCATAGATCCATCGAGTCTCATTTCCATATGTCCTTTCCATTAAATAAAGATCAAAACTGAAGTATCTGCATTCCGGGGGTGTTCTTCCTACGAAAACGATGGCTTCATCTGGGCGAAGGCTGGAGAATGGAGTTATGTTCGCGTTCACTCCAAGTGCTTTCATTAGCGCAGAGATGATTCCCCTAACCTCTTGACCGGATGGTGGCGGAACGAGAAGGTTCAAATATTTTGTGTTGGGATTGTTTCCGTATGCAGAAGGCACCACTCCGTTGTTATATACCTTCAATAGGTCAAAAAAACTTAGCCCACCTTGCCGTACGGTGAATCCATCCTGTTCCAGGGCTTGTTTAAAAGCACCCACATCACCTATATCCGGATTCTGTCCCGGGCTCGTTCCTATTAACAGAACGGATATAAGGCCCATTAACATATATTTCTTCAAATCGTATCCCTCCAATCAGCGATTTAATCATTAATAGTTAAAACTATTTGCGGTGTCCAGAGAATGCCTTATTGCACTGCTCTGGAGAAACCAAAATGAAGAAAAATGAAGAAAAATGATGAAAACCCATCAGAGGATCCGCTCAACCAGCCCCAGATTCTCCTCCAAATGTCTGAACAACCGGTGCAGATAGTATGGATCATAGCTCAGGTCGTGGTTCCTGTTAGGCATAATAAGCAGATCGAAGTTCCTGTCTGCATTGATGAAAGCATCAACAAGCTGCATGGTCATGCAGGGATTGACATTGTCATCAACATCGCCTGCAACAAGCAGCAGCTTTCCCGTTAGATTTCCAGCCTTCGATGAGGTTATCTGCTCTGCATAATCAGAGGCATTAAGTCCTTCATACTTTTCGCCCCAGAATGCACCATAGAAGCGGCTATCATAGTCTCCCGCCGAGGCCACACCCGCCTTATAGAAATCGGGGTAATTGAGCAGAGCCTGCGCGGTCATGAACCCTCCGGCAGAGTGGCCGAACATTCCCACGCGATCCAGGTCCATGTAGGGACGGTCCTCAGAAAGCTCCTTTATGGCCTTAATGTGGTCGGTCAGCCCTCCAGCATCGCCCAGATGCCCATAAGAAGCATCATGGAATGCCTTGGATCGGAAGGGAGTGCCGGGCCCGTCCAGAGTAATCACTATGAATCCCAGCTCTGCAACTGCCTGAGCCCTCCAGAATATCCTATTGACCCAGGCCATATCAACCGGAAACGACTTGGCAGTGACAATAGTCCAGGGGCCAGGATAAACCGTCTCCACTATGGGATATTTTTTGAGGCGTTGAAGCTTGTAGGCTTAAAGAGCAGGCCATACAGGTCGGTCTGGCCGTCCAGGGCCTTGACGGAAAATCTTTCTGGGGGCATCCAGCCCGTGTCTTTGAGGTTCTGGATATCGGCTGTCTCCAGATTCAGGATAATGCTCCCGTTTCTATTCCGGAGAACTGATACAGGAGGCTCTTCTACAGTAGAGTAGGTGTCCAAAAAAGCCATTCCGCTGGGATCGATCGCCACATTATGATCAGCATCTTCTGGAGTAAGGAGCTGCAGGCCTCTGCCGTCCAGGCCGACCCTATATAGATGCCGGTAGTAGGGATCGCGCCCCACTTCCCTGCCTCCAGCAAGGAAGAATACCTGAGAAGTATTCTCATCTACATAGAGGAGATCTCTCACCGCCCAGTTGCCGGAGGTTATTGCGTTCTTCTCTTTGCCATCCAGCCCATAGAGATAGAGATGCCCGTAGCCATCTTTCTCTGAGAACCAGATAACATTCCCACTCTTTAGAATCCGGATGTTGGGCGGGCTGGCATAATTGAGGTTCGCCTCGAGGAAAGTACTCCCTTTCTCCTCCAGGAGCATTTCCGTCTTGCCGGTGGCCGGATCTGTCTGGAGAAGCTGCAAGGCTTTCTCCCCCCTCTGGGCATAGAGGGAGTATAGAGTCCNNGTCCGACCGTCATCGCCCCACCACTGCAGCACATCGTCCTCCGTATCCATGAGCGAGACCTCTGGTTGGGCGGGGCTCTGCACTGCTATGTTCTTTTTTTGGGCGACATCGACTACCACCGGCTCGTACATTGGAATGATCTCATCTCCGGGCGTGGCAAACCTGTAGCTCCAGGGCCTTGATCGGGTGTCATTGCCTGGAACGTACTGGAGCAGGTGCATATCCGAGACATTTCTCTGATCCATCCTGAATGTGGCTATCCGGGTCGAATCTGGTGACCAGACGGCATAGGGCTTTGCCGTTTCATTGAGCCTAGCCAGGGTTACGGGATGAGAAACGGTCTCGGAGCGCTCAGCGTAGGCGTAATCCTTAGTCCCGTTGAATGTCAGCTGAGATTTTCCCCCCGTGTCAGTGTATCTGACCCAGAGATTGTGGTCCCTGACATAAGCTGCCATCATGCCATCAGGGGATAGGATTTCGGCAGGCTCCCGTCGGGGCGGAGAAAGCATCTCTATCAATTGGGCATCAGTGTTATTGAAGGCAAACTGCCATGACCGGTTAAAGGCCTCAAATCCAATCTTCTCTATGCCGTCTGATCCTTCAGGGGCGACTGTGATCTCAGAGAAGGGAAGTTGAGAAGGATCAACAGGTTCGCCCGTAGCGGAGGAAAGATCTGCAGCCAGCAATGTATGATTAAACGCCGGTAATTTGGACCTATTCTGGATGTCGACCAGACCGAATTCCTGGCCGTTTCTGCTGTTCCTCAGATACCAGAAGGATTGTGTTCCCGTTATCCAGTGAGGATCAACGCTGGCTATGAAGATGGAAGAAGTGGCATTCTCGGGCAGGAATCTCTCCGCCTGGGCATATCCGGTCTGGCCGGCGGGCGGGCTGATGAATTCATTTGCAGCTCCTGAAAAACTTAGAGATATGAAAAGACCAAATACAAAGGAAAAAACTAAAACATTTAAAATTTTTATGTTTATTCTTTGGGTTTTTCTGCTAAGCATCTCTTCTATACACTTCATTTTTCTATTCTTTCCGTTCGTCTGGCTGAAAATCCTCAGGACCATGAAAAATCCCCATTAAATTTGTATTTTTTGTTAGTTTGAATATATACCTCCAACTCATATAACCATTTCCAATGCAATCAGGAAATTGCCGCAATCGTCCACAATGAGTCGGAGGGAGGGGTCTGGCGATCCGATACCGTTATTGTTTTTCCTCACCTCCATCCCGAATTGCCCTCCCTAATTTTTTGTTAAAGGCATCTAAAAATAGTAGTATGGCCATTATTGAGGAGTAGGTGAGTTTCTGTGATCAATGAAGAACTTGGTGCCACCATACTGGCCATAGGATTGCTCCTCTCGATAGGCATTGTCATGGGCCAGGATGATCAACCGCTTAATCAAGAGGCTATTTCCCCTGAACCAAAAGCGTTGGACGGCATTACTTTTGGGCCACAGAATGCAAGCGGAGAGACTTTATGGAGGCTCGTCTCTGCGTCAGATGCAGCCAGTGCAAATCTAACCAAAATTGAGACAGCACTTATGAATGCCAGCATAGCCCTTTCGGAAACAGGAATTGATGGGCCTGAGGCCAAGGAAGTTTTATCCAGGCTCGCGCTGGCCGATCCTTCTGTAATCGATTGTATTACCATCGATGCTACCGGCACAGTGAGGGAGGTAGAGCCAGCATCATTTGAAAGCGTGAAGGGAGTGAATCTGAAGAGCCAGGAGCATATTAATAATACTATTAACACGAAATTGTATTCTGGATTCCATCTTATAAAGGCAGTGGAGGGCGTTTATGCAATCGACTCGGAGATGCCCGTCTTTGACCGGAATGGAACTTTCATTGGAACGGTCAGCTTTATGTTTAACAACAGCCAGTTTTTTGAAAAAGTTCTTTCTCCGTTCCAGCCAGGCGGCAACTCCAAGATATGGGTAAGCAGAGCAGACGACGCAACCATCCTTTATGACACAGATCCTTCCCAGATATTGCTCAATGAAAGCTCTCCCGTGTATCAAAATTATCCGGAACTCCTAGCACTCTTGGATAGGATGAGCGTGGAGAGAACCGGTTACGGAACATATGAGTTTTTAGACCAATCTCATGGAGAGGCGATAAAAAAAGGCTGCTACTGGACTACCATTCCAAATCAGGGTACGCAGATGAGGGTTGTCCTGACACTCGAACTCCAGTAGAGCCTTGCCGTACTGAATCAAGAGGGCAAATTATTTCGGGCTGGTGCGGATGTAAGCATGTACCAGCCCTTCAATCCATCCCATCCAGCAGGTGCTGGTGCAGGCCGAAAGGCCGATTGCAGTATTTTCTCGAAGGGGTACATCTCCGGGAGTTCGCCGGCGGCGGCAAAAAAGATTTTTAGGTGAGTTGACTACGCTTTTATCCGATGGAGCTTATCAATGGCTACCACTTTCTCTCCATCCTCAAGATAAATCAGCTCAATCTCATCTTCAGAAATGATCGTTCCAAAGCCATAACCCTTGCTCTCAGCTATGTATAGCGTTTTGTTATCCGCACCAATTGCTCCGGCGAAGTCCTCTACAATCTCTTCTCCCTCTCTCGTGTAAGTTATGCTTCCTGTGAAGAGGCGGTCATTCTGCTCAGTGACAGCAAGAATAATGCTGTCATTTTCCAACAGATTATAAGCGCCATCAGCGTCAAAATATCCCGTCGTATTTCCAGTCCAATTGCCCACGAGGTCTGGAGCTTGCGCTGCGCAGACCCCTGTAATCAGAATTATCAGGAATCCTGGCCAAATCTTCTGCATTCCTCTCATTGTACCACCTTGTTTATAACAAGCCTCCATTATGTACCATGAAGACCAGCGGTTTTCCAATAGCACTTCTTAATCAATTCAGCTTTTATTTCCACCTATCTCCTGGAGGAAGCTATAGTAGCTATGACAGGCTGCTCGGTCATGATCTTTTGTTCAACCAGCTCCTGCAGGCTGAGGAACGATTTAATCAGGCATTTGCTGCCTCATTATCTGCATATATTCCGGAGCCAAGAAACCAAGTGCCATCTACGTCGACCACATAGCTGAGCTTTAGCCTATCGGTCATATTTCTGGATGGATCTGGATAGATGTAATAGAGGGAACCTTTTCCCATCTTGGCAACATCGATTACCTGCTGGATGAAATAAACTCCATTGGGATCTTGTGCATCGATCCGGTTTGTGCCGATCAGCTCAGGCTGATGGGGAAGAGCCAGGTTCTTTCCATCATAATCATAGGCGAAGATATAGCGCTCATCTCTGGTAAAATTTCCCTCAGGATCATTGAAAATTCCAAGAGCCTCCTCTTTGCCGTTCTCCTGGGCGAACTGCATTGCTTCATCCACATAGACAACAAGCTCATCTATCTCTTCCTGATTAAAAGAAGCAGATATGTTGGAGAGATACAATCCTGAACCCAGGTATAAGCTATCATTCACACTCTCAATGTAGAGCTGCTTCAATTCCTCATTGCCATCATGAGCTGGATTCGGGAACACGATATACATGGTCCCGCTTCCTCTCTTTGCCAATGCAAGTTCGCGGCCTACCACATCCACTCCATTGATATCGGAAAGGCCGGTTTGGCCAACTAATTCAGGATTGAAGGGATGGGCAATACAGGTTCCATTGAAGTCATAGGCGAAGATATAGAGATCTTCACGGACAAAAGACCCTTCTGGATTGTTGAACTGCTCAAGAGCTTTCTCCACACCGTTATTGTTCACAAAGTTTGCAGCCTCATCCACAAAGGCCATGACTTCATTCCAAGAGGCGGTCTGATCCGATGCCAGACACGAATTTGTGATAACCGTCAAAAAAACTAATGCTATCACACAGTCTAATGCAACAAATTTCATATTAATCCTTCCTGCCAGTTTCTTGAGGATAATTGAAGGTAATTATTATGTCATCGATTTTAAAGGTTTCCTGGCTAGCTGCTGCTGCAATTGTTTAAGTGATCTCTTGGGCGGATTTGATGAACTTCGTTTGAACCAAAACGCTGCAAAGCACATTCGTATCTACAAGGATCACATCTGGGCCTCTTCTTCAGACTCTTAAAGTTCCTCAATAGAGCCTTCGATGATTTCGCCACAACTCGAAGCTGCGCAGCTCCGGGAGCTTGAGGGCCTTGTTTCGCTCGCCCACGGTCTTAAACTGGAAGCGGTAGAAGTCCTTGTTGTAGTGGTCGGCCAGCTCCCGGAGACTGGATCTCTTGATTCATTCCCGCAGCAGTTTCTGTGCATCCTCATGCATACTGGCCAGCTTCTTGGTGATGGGGTGCTCTAGCCCGTACTCCTGCTCTGCCAGGGCCTTGATCCGTCAGATCTCGGACAGGAGCTTGCCGACAGTCTTGGCTACGGTATTGCCCGATTATGCATTCTGAGCTGTCCAGTTCCAAAGCTGAAAGGAGAGAAAAAGAAATATTCGATAAGAGCTCTATAGTTATGGATGTGATCTAGATGAAAGGAATGATTTTGTCGATTTGTCTGGTCCTCATGGCTGGACTGGCTTCTGGATTTACCACCGAACAGCAAATTATGCTCGACGGGATGAACCTCAGCTATGAGTTGGGCATGGCTTATGAAAAGGCACTTCAAGGGCAAAATGTGGCCGAATACAATGCCCTTGTGGAGGAATATAATGGGTTTATTCAGCTGCATTTTGGGGAGAATACAAGCTTGGCCAAAGCTAAGCTAGACGAATCAGCAATTAGGAGCACACCCACACTTCTCGGATCAGACACCGGATATATGACAGAGCAGTTCAATGCCAGTAGCGATCTCTCCAAGTTTGGAAAGCAGGACGTATATGTCTCAAGTAGGGAACCAGTGAGTGAGAACGCTATTGCCAGGCTGACGCAAGAGATCTTCCTCCACACTTGGTGAGCCAGCATAGAATAAGTGACCATACGTTTCCATGCTTTATCCGGTCAGGAATGGTGGTGGCTTTCTATATAAATCGTTGAAAGTCAAGAAAAGAGATGATGCCCGTCATCGAAAGAGACGGGTCTGTTCCTGAGATGGCCACTGACTCCGATTGGATTAGCATTGAGCGGCGGCTCTACAGTTCATTGAGGGGCCTGGCCAGGCTCACAACTCCTGATATTATGCCTCGCATTGAGTCCGGCTTGAGGGGCGATTGATTTTATCACCAACGGATGAATTCAGATTCAGGAAATTTGGGGATGACTCAGATCAGGCCTCTGGATTCAAGCCCACCCACATAAATCAGCGAGGAGCCTTTTTTTTTTTATCTCATTTTTTGGCCGCAATCATGTAAACCAGATCCATATACTTTCCCGCCCCTCCTTCCATAGCTTTCCTGTCGCCGATGGCATATTCATTGTTGCACGCCAGCCAGTCATCCCAGCATTCATAGAAGCCTTCCAGCTCCCCCACCGCCTGAAGCTCCAATAGCTGCGAGCTTGACAGTAGCTTCCTCCACCATTCGGGGCTGCGGAGGGTCTCGATATCTTCCGGATTCCATGATAGAAGCATTTCCGGAGGAATGTTGTCATGGATGTCTTTGATCAAGCCAGGCACCACGATTGCCAGCTTGCCTCCCTTCTTTAATAGCGGCGCAATTTTCTCGTCCGCGACCCCCTCCTCTCTGCCGAAATATTGATAGGAATCGATGCTTATGATGGCATCAAAATATTCATCTGCATAGGGCAGATCTGCCACATCGGCATGAATCGGTATGATTCTCTGCTCCAAACCGGCCTCTTTAAAGCGAGCATAATTTTCGCTTGCCGCAATCCACAGATCCGTGGCAAACACCTGCACGCCGAACTCTTTGGCCAGAAATATGGAAGTAAGACCTCTGCCGCAGCCCAGATCCAGAACCCGCATTTCGGGCTTCAGTTCGAACATCTCCGGCAGCTGGGTCAATTCCTCCAGGATCTTTATGGCATTGGGGCCCATCATGTTGTCTAAAAGAAACTGCCTGTCGTATGTCTGTGATTTGGTGTATTCCATCGCTAAGGCTCCTTATCTTTCTCTTTATCTCTCTTTCTCCCTTTTCAGCATTCCCGTCTCCTCGGGCATGCAGTACCGGACTGTTCTGCACCTCTGGGACTTGTTGGGATTATCGGCAAAGGCGGCCATATCTTTCATCAAGAAGATGCGCCATTCCGGAGTCTCGATCATGGCCACGGAGCTCTTCAGCAAGGTGGCGTATACGCCTTTCGGAGACTTCAGCCAACATCGATAATTGGATTTGATGGACAGGATTTTTATATGATCTTTGAACAATGTTTGCCATTAGCAGATGTATCCGTCTTAAGTTGAATCTGGAGAATTCCATTATCCAGTTCTGAAGGCTTATTCCTAAATCCTAAACTCAAGAAAGAAATAACATATTGGGAAAGAAATAAATGGCTACTCTAACCTGGTCCCCCCGCTATACCCTCACCCCCGCCATCGCCCGCGGCCTGATGCAGATCGAGGCAGCCCGCGCCCTGGTGGACCACACGCCATTGGCGCCTCCGGCGCAGGCCGAGCTTCGGGCCCACGCCCGCGTGCGGGCGGTGCACTACTCCACCTACATTGAAGGAAACCGCCTCACATTGTCCCAGGCAAAGGCGGCAATCGCCGACGCCAATCTGGAAATCGTCGGCCGGGAGCGGGACGTCTCCGAGGTGCGCAACTATTGGATCGCCCTAATCCGGATCGAGGAGTGGGCAGAAAAGAAAAAGCCGCTCACGGAGGAGCTTATCAAGAGGCTTCATGCACTGGTCGAGGTCGGCCCCCGGGCCAGGCCCACGCCCTACCGGGAGGGCCAGAACGCCATCAAGAACAGCTCCACCGGCGCTCTGATCTACCTGCCGCCGGAG
>MTKZ01036864.1_pt1 | contig 12282 bp, 10 predicted proteins | sample 1042781 | NCBI WGS metagenome assembly MTKZ01 (sample SAMN06212207, study PRJNA360539) | anaerobic digester metagenome | biome: Wastewater treatment plant; material: sludge; isolation source: anaerobic digester fed with sludge from wastewater treatment plant | place: Denmark: WWTP Viborg ...
AAAGCACAGGGCACAGAGCACAGGGCACAAAGCACAGGGCACAGGGCTCAGGGCTCAGGGCACAGAGCACAGGGAAAGAACGGCGAGCGGCATGCGGCTTGAACTCCAAACTTTGAACTTTTGCTTTGACTAGTCTCGAACTTTGAACTTTTTTACGTGAACTGCTTTGAATTTTGAACCGCTAACCGCATACCGCGGGCCGTTTTAAGCGGTCAAAAAACGTGAAAAAAGACAGTAGTTTGAGTAGTTTATTTGGACATGGCGTGTACAGTATCGTTAATTTGTTCTCTGCCAATAATATAGTCGATTCAACCTAAACGTAAATTTTTGTCATTTACATCGAAAAAACCTTCAAAATCTTTTGATTAATTCCTGACTATTTAATACATTTAGTGTTATAGAAAGTCAGTGAATTTAAATTATTTTGATCATGACAAGGATTTACAGGGAAAATCTGAAGGTCAGGATTCTTAAGTTAGCCGATATGGAAAGTACCGGCACCCCTGAAGATCTTGCGTTCAGATTCAATGTCAGTCAACGCACTGTTAAGCGGATAGTCAGCGAAATCCGCGAGGAAGGCCTGCACATCAGGTACAGTCCTGTAAAACGGTCGTATGTGACAGACAAGTTATTAAATCAGAAGTAAGTGTGTGCGATATAGTCTTTCAGGTGCGTCTCGCTGCCAATTCTCGTACCTGGATTATCCGTGCTGAACGGTAGGGTCGCCCTGACCCGTCCCCGGAGTTAGCTGATTTCCCTCCGGGGACATTTTTGTTCAGGGTACACTTAATGCCAAAAACCCTGGCATGATCAGCCAGGGTTTGGCAGCCAGAGACAGGCAACCAGTGATGGGCGGGAGGAGTGTATGCAGAGACTGTGCAGCAGAGACTAGTAATGCATAAGTACAAGTCTTAAAACTTAAGTCATAGTTCAGAACCAGATGTTGAGCCCGGCTCTCGCGGTGGCAACAACTATTCCCCTGGTATCGTTCTGGTAAACACCTTTGATGCTTATACTCGTCCGGGAGTTCGCCTTCATGACGGCGCCCAATGAAACCGTGTATCCGGGAGCGGCTACAAAATAGTCACCATGTGACCCTTCCGGCAGTTGAATATCGGTTGAAACGTACTGGACTTCGGGACCGGTAGCTACAACCCAGTGCCACCTCCTGACATAAAATCCCAGTCCGGCTTCCAGATCGACAATATCTGTCCTGACAGGATAGAAATATCCTGTCAGGTCGAGACCTGTGGATTTCACATCCTTCAGAAGTTTTATATCCTCATCATCCCTGAAAAAACTGTAAAATCCTATGGCAGGAGCCAGACTGAACCAGCTTCCAAGAGGCTGAACAAGTTCATTGTAATAGCAGAAGCCGCTAAGATCGCCTGATCCGGTAAAAGCATAGCCGGCCTCGATACGAATGGCGCTTATTCCCTCAACATTTTCCTGCGAAAAAAGGGATGTTGTCGTAAACAGGAGCAAAGCCGCCATGCAGAAATATCTGTATTTCATTTCGCTTAGTATTAGGAGTTTATAATTATTCTAACATTATGGTCGCATTAAAATCTGAATCCGAACAAAGGTGTTACTGAAAGACCTTCAAAGCCAAGAGCCCAGATAATGTTTGAATCAGCTCTCAACCCGAGGTAAAAATTGCTTTCGAACTGGTAATAATAATCCAGACAGAGGGTGAAACCGATTTCGTAGAAAACATAACTGTAATCAAGATCTAGATAATAATTACCATTACTGTATACTTCTGTAATGTCGGGCCTTAAAAAACAATCTCTTTTTAGTTTGAATCCTAAACCCGGTTCGAGGTAATTTGCTTCTCCCAGTTTTATTTGCCGTGAGAATACAACATCTACCATTTGTCTTATTTCAAATGTCTTGTAACCTTTAAATGCTCCGCCGTCCATTTCCCATTCTATGGTTGCCATGGATAATCTTCCATTGATTGATATGCCTGTATTAAATCTATAACTGCCCTCCAACCAAAGAATCGGCCCGCTATCTGCAGAAACAGCATCAAGATAATACCCAACTCCGGATTTGACTGAAATTCTTTTCTCCTGTGAATTGCTTATGAAAGTAAAGGAGAGTAATAAAATACTAATTAAAAGCTTTCTCATACTTTAAGCTGATCATTTAATAATTTTTACCTCAAACAACTTTACATATTGGTTAACAATCAATTACAAGACGTTCGAAAATCAATTTCTTTACCCCTTCCCTGGGGGGAGTAAATTGATTTTCTTCGCTCCTCCCGGATCGGAGTAAACGAAGAAAATCAATTGCAGAATTATGCCAGGTAAAATCATAATTTAAAGCAAAGTCCTGAACCAAGAAAAAAGAAACTGCCACCATTATTCATATCATGTATCCTTGAATTAAGCTGAATGCCTATGTTTTTGTAGAAATAAACAGTTATATCGATTCCGGCATGATATCCGAAATGACTTCTTCGAACATAATGATAATCAGTATAAACATAATTAAACTGCTCGTCCTCAATGTCATACTCATAATCTATATTTTTCATAAAAAAGCTTTTGGCCCTTCCCATAGATGCACCAAAGACTACATCTGTTGTTATCCATTTCTTATTAACGGGCCTGATAAAAAGAGATAAAGAGCCTAAATTCATGAAAGCTATTTCCGGAATAACTATCTCCAGGGTATAATCTAATTCATCGTAGGGAACTTTTAACGTTAAATAAGATTGAGAATTCAGGTGACCATAGGAGGCTTTTACTCCAAACCATGAAAATGAAACTGCAGTTTCACCTGAAAACATACTGCCCCCTCCATATGTATCGGACATGTCAATAGAATAATTCAGAGACACACTAAGCTTTGTGGTGTCTGTAGCCATTATTAACTCTGGTTGAATTAAAATTAAGAGCAGTAATCCTGATAATTTAATAATGCAGTTTTTCATTTTCTTTTTTTAATAACCATCCCTTTGGTTAAAATATGTACCAAAGGGATGGAAAATAAACCTCTAATTATAAATACTTAGTGGTGTTGTCAGTTTGAACTTTGAACATGTTTTCCTTACAGTCAAGCCATCTTTCACTTCATCACCAGGTTCGGGATTTGAATTTGTTCTCATAAACCAAGCTCTATCCCATTCTGCCAGGCCTAAGAAGTCTCCACAGTAACTCACTTTAAATGTGGCTGTTACGGCCGGATTAACATTGTCTTTTTTGTAACTCACATTAGTGCTAATAGTACTTTCTTTGACTTTGTCATATTCGTAAACTAGTATACACTGCTGTACCTTTTCCTCCCTCCAGTTAGTATCCCAATATGTGAATTCGGAATACCATCCACCATTGGAATGAACGGTCCAACCTTTTATTGCTGCCTTTGCATACGATCTTGGGTAATCAATGGGAATTACGGTCGACATTTTTCCACTAACGACGCCGGTTGTTAGATTGTATTCGGGATAACCTCTTGCAATCTTCAGTTCAAGTTCCCCCTCAAAAAGTCCTCCACAATAATCGGCGCACCATACTTTCCCTACCTTTACAGCATAAATAGGAGACCCCTTAGCATCAGACTGTGAATCAGAATATGCTTTCCAAAGGTCCTCCCTATCCTCATCTTTCGGCATTACCATCAGCACCATATACTTATCAGTATATTCCTCATTTACCTTCACCTTTAGTATTCTTTTTCCATCGTAGCGATAGCCTGTATTTTCAACATCGTTGTCGATGGGATGGGCTACTACGGTATAGGATTTGTTTCCCTTCGGGTAGAAGCTCGCGGGATAGGGACAATAGATATAGCAATCGTTCTTTGCAAGGAAGCCGGCAAGGTTGGGTGAATTGCCCTTGGATTCAGAAGAGGAACAGGCATTGAGGAATCCATCCCTCAGGTTTCTGAATGAAGCTGAAAGGCTCTTTGATTCATCCATCAGCTCGCTAAAGGGAATGTTGTAAAATTCCCTGCCCTCTCTTGAGAGGACGTCCAGTTCGTTCATGACCGATTCATCCTGTATTACATCGGCAAGGATCTGCGCAGCCTGGTCGAGATTGGTTTTCAGAAGCATCTCTGAATCGGAAAGCGGCCGTTTGAAGGTCTGATCCTGCGAAACCGGTTCGGATTCATATTTCTCGCAGCTTGTCACAAGAAGACAAACCGATATTAGACAAATAAGCTTTTTCATTTGTTTGTTAGTTTTGAATTGAACTTTTGGGTTATAAGCCCTTTGTTATTTTTTTATGTTGCGGCCTGAGGAAATAAGTCCGGTGAACCGACCGCCTTATCACCGGGGGATTTAGTCAGTTCTGTTTCATAGGCACGAGGTTTAAAATGCAGTTAGACATTATATTGATTCCACAAAAATCACGTTTGGCTATGCATCCATCCCCACAAATCCGGCCAAAAAAATTGTATTGCAATAGCAATATTAAAACACCCCGGGGCCAGAATAAAATTTTTTTGCAATTATTTTCGGAAAAAGTGAAAAATTTTTTTGAGTGGGGATATATAATAATAAGGTATGGGGGAAATGGTTGGCGGTTAGCAGTTCAAGGTTCGGGGGTTAAGGTTTGTTAAGCGTTCAGAGTTAAGTGTTTAGCATTTATTATGTATTATAGGCGATAGATTATAGGCGATGTGCCGCATTGGAAGAGACTGCAAGACTGCAAGACCGCAAGACTGCAAGACCTGCAAGACCGCGACCGAAGGGAGCCAGACAGCATGGCGTAAAGACAATTGAATATTATCGAGCATCAAAATAGCTATCTTTACACAGATTAAAACTGCCCGCCGGATGAAATGGTACAAACTTGTTGCAAGGATGTCACATGCTTCCTTCAGGTTTCTTAAAAAACTTACCTTGTTTCTCGATGCCTTGTTTTCCGGATTCTGGCTGGGAATTATGGGCAGGAAGAGCCTTGTATATTCCGATGAGCTATATCACAGTTGCGCTCCCTCTTATTCTGATGAAAAATACAATGAATCAGGTTTCTTTGACTGGGAGAAACCATATATTGAGAAATACTTTTGTGATGCAAAGAATGTTTTACTGATTGCGGCAGGAGGCGGGCGCGAGGTTATTGCGCTCAGTAAAATGGGGATTAAGGTTGACGGGTATGAGTGTAATCTCAGGCTTGTAGAATTCGGCAATTCATTGCTTAAAAAGCACGATATCAACAGTAGTATAAAATACCTTGTAAGGAATTCAGTTCCGGATGATATAAAGCAATATGACGGTATTATTATCGGCTGGGGTGCATATTCATTAATCCGTGGCCATGAAACCCGGATAGGGTTTCTTAATTCCTTAAAGCCATTCTTTAAACCAGAGACATTATTAATGGCTTCGTTTGTTTATTCCACCCGTAGACGCAGAAAAGATAAGATAATAAAAAAGATTGCCGATTTTTTAAGCTTTTTCCACAAAAAAGACAGAACAGAAATTGGAGACAGGCTTGTACCTTATTTTATACATTATTTCTCAGAGGATGAAATCAAATCGGAGTTTGCTCAGGCCGGTCTTGATGTAATTGATTATTCAGGTGCCGGTTACGGTTGCCTGATCGCGCGATGCTGACCAGGCCCGAAAAAGAAAGAGCGCCCTGAAAGCGCTCTCATTATCAAACTATTATATAGAAGTCGTTACCGGATCAAAAATTTAAACTAACTGAAAGGTTTATCATCAAAAGGACTGGCGAATGGTGTATCCGAGCCTTTTGAACCTGATCGCGGCATTGGATCCTCGGGAGGTGTCATTGGCGAAGCCAGCTGTAATGAAAACAAATTATCAATAACAACTTTAGTAACCTCAGGTTTTATATATGGTCTTTTCTTCATATGCTGCAAAAGTAAACAAAGTTTACAAAAAACAAGCTAATAAGCAACTATTTTAGATTTAAAACGTCTAAGATCTACATTCAAATCAATGAAGTATAAACCCTTTTGGAAATTAACAGGAATCTGTATGGTTTGTTCAGGAACAACCTGCAGATTATTATCCCGGTAAACCTGCCTTCCATAAAAATCAAAGACTGCCAGTTGGCCTTTTACAGATTGAAGGTTGGAAGGAAACCTGATATAGAGATAATTATTGCTGTACCATGTTTTGAGTTCAGAAAGTTCTGTTGTCTCAACATCAGTCGTTATCATTTTAAATTCAAGCTCAAAATCTGAATAGGTTCCGGCGGTCAGATTTATGGTGTAAGTTGAATTATTAGTCAGGGGAACCTCAACATTACCGTGCCTGAGGATTACATTATAACCCTCCATATTTTCCAGTTCTGTGACATTAATTGAATGATCTCCCGTTTCCTTTATAATAAGCTCAAGAGGCACAACAACCGAATTTGTCCCGGGACAGGCAACTGCTTTCATAAAGTAATCAACCCCGTTAAGCTTGCTATAAATAAAAGGTTTGGAACTACTGCCGGATAAGAGTTTAAATCCATCATAACTCTCATTGAACTCATTGGTGGAACCTTCAACAAGCAGAATCAGAGTTTCATCAGCTTCTGAACCACTGTTTAAGGTCAGGCGGGCTAATTTTAAAGGCGTTTTTTTGCCGTCTGCAGAACTTCCTTTTTTAAACCTTTGCTGGGCTGGATTAAATGTCTTTGAGCCCACAGGTAAAGTCAAAGAACCTGCTTCCGTCGCGTAAACGAAAAATCCCTGCATCGGACGAATAATTGAAGTTGCGTTACTAGAGCCTTGTTCGGATAGCGGATTATAATATTCAAAGGAACCATTATAAGTATAATATATTGTATTGGATATGCCATCATCGACAAGCGAATTTAGTTCCTCTATTCCGGTAAGATTATAATTGACAGGGTAAGGATTTCCTACCAGGTTCCATCCTGACCAGTCATCTGTATTTGCAACATAATCAATATCGAATGTGTGATCGGAAGAATTCAGGATGCCGTTGAATGTTAAAGTTCCATCCGATCGGAGGTAAATGTTATAACCTCGTCCGGATGTGAGTGATGAAAAGCCGGTGGTGCTGTTATACCCATCAAAATATTGCCATCCCTGTCCCATGCTGGTCAAAGCTTTCGAGCCATCATAAAGCACCAGGTCTCCGTTGAAGTTGGCACTTGTAAGTCCCAGGGCAGCTCTCGCCGATGTTACATCAGAACCGATAGCCATTGATGCAACGGGAGGAACAAAATAGTGGTAGCCTGATCCGCCGGGAAGAAATAATTCGACATTTACATCACCTGTTTTTGTCGCTGAATTAAACATAAGCATTCCTTCCTGGATTGAAGATGACTGTATTGTAAAATCAGCTCCGTCTGCAACAGTCATACTTCCATGCACCGTTGCCCTACCGCCGGGTTGAATTGTCAGTGAGGCGCCGGATTCAATTGTGATATTATTGCAAATGGCTGCTGTGCTGCCTGAAATAACCGGATAGTTTTGCGATAAAGAAGGTATGACAACATTGACTGACGAAGTAGGAACCGTCCCTCCGCACCAGTTATCTCCATTGCCCCAATCGGAACTGGTATTACCGAACCATCTGCCAGGGGTACAGGAAGCTTGTACTAACAAGGTTCCTGTTGTACTGCTTCCGAAATATGTTGCGCTTTTCCATCTGGCTGATGAGGTTGAACCGCCCCATATGCCTGGTTGCTGGTAATAATCATTGATAATTAAGCTTCCGGTTTCGCATTGTACACCATCATTGATTATGGCTTGTGTTTCACCATTGCCTTCAATAGAAAGATTATCATTGATTGTTATTTTAACTAAAAATTGTTTAATACCACTTCCGGAAAGAGTGAGATTGGAATACGTCACATTACTAAATACAGTCTGTGTGCCCAGGGCATTATATTCCACTGTGCTTCCCGGATTTAAAACATAACTGAAGTTTAAGGGGAAATTACTGCTTCCTCCCAACCTTAAAACTGTTCCATCCGCGAGTGTCATGGAACCTCCTCCGCTTACTTGCCTGTCGAACGTATAAGTACTTATATCAAAAATACCTGAATTGATCGTCAGGTTTCCATTAGGAGATCTGTTCCGGTCTAAAGTTAAAATCTCTCCAGGTTCCAGATTTATGGTAACATTATTCAACCCCGATCCGGATAATTCCCCTGTTGTTGTTTTAGATTCCCCCTGATAAAATACATGATAGACTCCAGATCCTAAGCCACCTGACAAACTGCCTCCGCTGCGATAAAGTGATGCACTATTTATTAATCTAAAACGTGTCAATCCTGATCCAGGAATTGAAAAAACACCTTTAACTAAATTTAAGTCTCCGTTGGTTATAGTCCTTATTCCACAGCTTACACCAGAAGAATTATCTATTGTCAGAGAACCGGTCAGATTAATTGGATATGCTGACCCCACCTCCTGAGCTACTGTCCCATTATATATATAATGTGCTGCAGGACTTAAACTTTTTGTCGTGTTTCTTAGATTACCATTTGTAGTTGTGGTAGTTATGCCATTTGCAGATCCGATTTCGATGGTACCTCCTGGTGCTAAAGTAAAGGTTCCTGCGCCGGATATGTAATTTTCGCCCGTGAAAATTATTCTGCCATTGACAGTAACGTAGCTGGAAGTATTTACAACATCCATTGACAAATTATCGGATGGCCCAATTCTTACCGTTCCCCCCAAATCAATTACAAGCCGGTCAACTGTAACATTTGCAGTTACTGTTATTGTATCATTGCTGAGTATTGTAATAAGTCCGGCTGTATGGTCAGGAGTACCAGTTGCATCAGTCCAGTTCCCGTTTGTGAATATCTGCCATGAAGCGGCGACATTCCAATTACCTGTTTGCCGCGACCGGTAATCACCTTCACTCTGTCCGGAAACTGGCCCGGCCACTCCCAATGTTAAAACTAATGACAACAATAATGTCATATAATTTTTTCTGAAAAATAAACTGGCTATTGGATTCATATTCAATATTGTTTACCGGTCCAACTAAAAAAATCTAAAAAGAACTAAAGCTCCGGAGCAAATATAAATAATATATTACGTATCTGGTTATATTTTCAAAGTTAATAAATTCGTTAAATAATCACTATTTTATCATAGCTTTAAAATCAAAAAAATATAGGGATAAAGATTTGCAGTTATCTTAAAAGCAGGAAGGCCATGAATCATGGCCTTCCCTGGAAAAATCTTACAATTAATATTTTACACCATAGTATTCCAGAACTTCATAATAGTTGTTTACATCAACTCCGGCTTCTTTAAGCTTGCCGAGGATGCTGTCTTCCGCTGAAGCTCCCTTGGTTGTAATTGTATTATCTGTAATTAACACAAATCTATATTCACCTATCGCAGACGGGTCTAAAGCTCCATCTGTACTATACGCAAAGAGTGTTATAGTATTCAGAGAAAAACTATGAAATACATATTCAACGTAAGAGGCATCAATATAAGAGAAGGGCAATTGATACCATAAATTCTCTATATTGCAGTAACCTAATACAACACCATGATCAATAATATCCTTATTAACGGCTTCATTTTCAATTGAAAAAGTATTTGCTGGTCTTTCATAAAAATCAACTTCCTCCCATATTATATCTTCACTTAACAAGCTGATTATTGTTACATTTGCATTTCCATCCTTTCCGTCCTCACCATCCTGACCATCCTCTCCGGCAGGACCCTGAGGACCGGCTACTCCCTGGATTCCCTGGTCTCCTTTTTGTCCGGCGGGACCCATGGGACCCTCGGGACCTTCACATGCAAATAAGCCTCCAATGGCTAAAATGAATAATAAATTCCTTAAATTAAAAATTTTTGTTTTCACGGCATATTGTTTTTTAATTAATACTATAATATTCTGTGCCTCATTTTTTTCAATGCAAATCTTCCGCTTTTTTTCCTTTTTATTTTGCGAAAAACTGAATGTTCTGAACAATCCCGGTATTTTAATTAACAATCAATACTCACTGTTACCGGTTGTATATAAACGTTCCCAGACTATTTATATTTCATAGACTTATTTGATTTATATTCAGATTTCCGGTTTTAGAACGGGTTTCAGGTCATTTATCAGTTAAAAGTTGAAAGTTGAAAGAAAGGCTAGCGGCGTGCGGCGTGCGTTCAGCGTTCAGCGTTCAGCGTTCAGGGTTTAGCGTTCAGCGTTCAGCGTAGTCAATGTTCAGGGTTTAGTGTTTAGCGTTCAGCGTTCAGGGTTTAGCGTTCAGGGTTTAGCGTTCAGGGTTAGTGTTTTGCGTTCAGGGTTTAGCGTTCAGCAGAGTCAAATGCCTCATTGTAAGAGACTTGCACGACCTGCACGACTTGCAAGACTTGCACGACCTGCATGACCTGTCACTGCCCCCTGCGCCCTGTGTCCTGTTTCATCATATTCTGCAGCAAAACTCCCACCGACCTCACCCACCTCACCGGATAATTAGCAATCGCTCCCCATACTGTCCTGGTTCTGTATCTTTTCTTCATAAAGGCCAATGAAGGGAAAAAGAAGCCTGCAATATAAAGCGCCTTCTTTCCCGGGCCCGGGAGTACCTTTAGCTGCTTTACATACTTTAATGATACCTGTTTGTCGGGATTATCCTTCGGCCGGCTGATAAACCTGCTGAACTTCCCTGCTTCAGTGCTGAGATCATACCCGGCAATAAAATCGTTTATCCATGACGGGAATGAAACATCCCAGAAATTCCTTAAAATGTAAAGCATCACCGCAAGCTCTCTTTCCATGTTTGCTTCCCTGGCCTGACTGATCAGATCATCATCCATTATTTCATCATACCGGTCGCAAAGCAGCAGGTAAATATCAGTGTACTGCCTCAGCTGGGAATCCCCTCCCTGACGGTGATGGCTGAGGTGTGATATCAGGTAAAGAAAAAACAGCCGGGGAGGGGGAACAAAAGCTTCATGGTCATTCAGTTTCAAGGGAACCGATAACCTTCTTACCTTTTCTGTCAGAGTGTTATCCGGTTGGTCAAAAAGCTTGTAATGTATCTCAACATGACAATCGGCTTTTGTAAGCCGGGGGATATGCGTGTTCAGGTAAGGTATAAGATACCTGTACAGGGGCGACTTGAAAGGTTCGGACCTGAATCCGTTCATCATAAGGATTTTCCGGAGCTTCAAAACGTCATCCTCTCTTACCAGGATATCTATGTCGGTCATCTGCCTGAGACCCCGGTTCCTGTAGATGGTCCTTTCCAGCGCCATGCCCTTCAGCAGCACCACCCTGATGTCCACATCCCTTGCCAGTTCAAGAATCCCTGAAAGCCCATCGTATAAATAGGTTGTCCGGGCGAGACTCTTGTAATATGCTTTCTGCAATATGGCAAGATTCTCCGAAGGCATATATCCGGCATTGCCTGTACCTGTAATGTTATGCCATGCCAGTGCAATGATTCCGTGCTCATTTGACAGCCTAACAAAACGATCCCAGTCCCTGACTTCCTTCATCAGCAGCCTGACTTCAGATTTCTGCAGGTCACTGAAATCAAGCCTGCACAACGACAGCAACAGTTTTTCTTCAGGCGGGAGATTTACTTTTATATCAGACATAGATTCCGGTTTATCGGCAAGGCTAAAAATAATCAATTGCAACGAATTCCGGGAAATGAATTGTGGATTGAATTATGAATTATGAATTGTTAATTGTTAATTGTTAATTGCTAATTGCTAATTGCTAATTGCTAATTGTCAAACCCTTGTGTTCAAAATAATAAATCCGGAATCAGAAATCTGATTCCGGATTTAAAGAGTCTCGATCCTCAACTAAAAGGATCAGTCGTCATCATCATCATCGTCGTCGTCGTCGTCGTGCAGATAGAAAGATTTAAAGATTGCCCTGAAGAATTGACGGGCATAATATTGATTACCGTCAACATTGTTAGGTCCGATCTCAATGATTCCATTCCCATTTCCGTCTTTTGCCCCGCTAAAATCAATTGAATTAAGGGTTTCAAACATTTTATCCATACGGAAATCTATGAAGATTTTGAGATCATCTCCCGAAAGAACAATGTTTTGTTTGGTTTCAGGGAATTCAATTTCAAAACTATAGTCAGAACTGTACCACATTTCCATATCATTCCCGTTGATCTTTCCCTCGATGAATACAGTGCGGTTATACATTTTGCTTCCGGGATCCCTTTTGTATCTGTCGAGTTCGATTTCGATTTCTTCGTAAACACCATTTGGCATTTTGCCGGTTGCTATTGTCAGGCCACGGGCAAGCTCATCTGAAAGCATATCTACCAGAATCGGCCCCTTGATTGTGAAATCATCATCGTCGAAATCGTCATCGTCATCATCATCGTCAGT
>MTKZ01120267.1_pt1 | contig 12282 bp, 10 predicted proteins | sample 1042781 | NCBI WGS metagenome assembly MTKZ01 (sample SAMN06212207, study PRJNA360539) | anaerobic digester metagenome | biome: Wastewater treatment plant; material: sludge; isolation source: anaerobic digester fed with sludge from wastewater treatment plant | place: Denmark: WWTP Viborg ...
AGGCCGCCACCTGCACGCCGTCGCCGAGCGAGATGTGATCCCGCAAGCCCACCTTTCCGCCCAGTACCACGCCCTGTCCCAGGCGGGTGCTGCCAGCGATGCCGCATTGTGCCACAATCATACAGTTCGGCCCAATGCGGACATTATGGGCAACCTGGACAAGGTTATCAATCTTGGTACCTCGCCCGACGCGTGTGACCCCGAACTTGGCCCTATCGACGGTGCTGTTGGCCCCGATTTCGACGTCGTCCTCAATCTCGACCCCCCCAATCTGGGGGATCTTAACGTGACGCCCCCCAACATATTGATAGCCAAAGCCGTCGGCGCCAATGGTGCAGTTCGGGTGGATGACGACGCGATTTCCAATCGTGCATCGCTCGCGGATCACGACGCCGGGCCACAACTCGCAATCGCTGCCGATCCGCACATCTGGCCCGACGAAGACCTGGGCGTGGAGCACCGTCCGATCCCCGACCACCGCGTTGTCGCCGATCACCACGCAGGGCCCTACGCTCACACTCTCCCCAAGGCGGGCCGTCGGGGAGACCACGGCTGTAGGATGGACCCCCGGCGCGGGTCGCGGGATCGCCGGGGCCAACTTTGCAAGTACTGCCGAAATGGCCAGGGAGGGATCGTCGCACAGAATCGCAGGCATCGGGGTCGCCCCGAAGTGCCTGGGGACGACCACCGCCCCGGCCCGGCTGCTCTTCAACTGCGGGGCGTATCGCTCGTCGGCCAGCCAGGCAATCTCGGACGAATCCGCCTCGTCGAGCCCGGCCACGCCGGTGATCCGGGTGCTGGCGTCGCCGCGGACCACGCCGCCAACCCATTTGGCGATCTCTGCCAGAGGATACGAGTCGCTCATCGATGCACCTGCTCCTCGGAGGCTTACCAGCCCCACAGAGAGGGGGTCGCCAGCTCCACCATCCATTCCGCTGGCCCCAGAATCCTTTCTGGGGCCCGCCCCGTGGAGGACTCCCAACCCGCTGGCCCCAGAACCCTTTCTGGGGCCTTCCCCATTCCCGCTGGCCCCAGAATCCTTTCTGGGGCCCTCTGGGCGGAGGATTCCTATCCTCATTCTCACCGGACGCGGAGCGAATTCCGCACAGGTGAGAAGGCCCTGCCTCACGGCCGGCGCTTCGCAAAACTGGCCCGGAAAGGATTCCGGGCCGAGCAGCGGGCCCGGCACAGATTCCGGGCCGAGCGGAACGGATTCCGGGCCAAGCGGCTCAACGGACACTCACTTGCCGAAGTGCACCGACGCCGGACCGCCAACCTTGGCGAAGTTGGCGTTGAGCGTGGCCAGCACCTCGGCCGAGATGTCCACGCTGTTGTCCGCGTAGACCACCTTCCGGTTAAGGATCTGCTGCAAAAGGGGCTCAGGCTTGGTCACGCTGGTGTCCACCTGCTCACGGGTGACGACCAACTGAACGCCCTGCTTCTTGGCGACCTCGGCGATGCCGTCGATGACCATCTGGTATGTCCGCTTGACCCAGGCGACGTACTGCTCGCTGACAAAGTCCTTCTCCAGCGACTCCCAGACGCTGTATTCAAGCCGCATGCGTTTGATCTTGGTGATGCGTGCCTGCCGGTCGGGGCTGGCGGGATCGGTTTTTTCGAGGGCATCTTCCTCTGCCTTGATCTCGGCCATTNNGCAACAGGATATTCGTGCCGCCCTTCATGGAAGACTCCTTCTCCGGTCAGGTTCCCCGGTTTGCTCATCCATCGACACGCGGAACGCCTGCGCCGACCAAGGCCTCCCGGTGCGAACGACGACCATTAGACCGGGCAAGCCGGTCGGCTGCAAGTCTGTTGTAGATCGGCGTTTGCGACGGGGCGAATGCGGGAAGAGTCCGATATGGGCGGGCTCGGTAACAGATGCGGGGGCCTGCCGTGCGGTTCTCCGGCTCTGCGGTGTACGTGAGTCGCCCGATCGTAAACCACGGCCATGACCACACTCAGATCGCAAGAAGCTGTCTGAGCTGAACGCCGACAACCAACCACCATTCAGAGCCCGTGCTCCTGCAGCTTGCGGATCAGCTCGGTCGATGAGTTCTCCTTAGGGCCGCCGACGGTGGCCAGACGGATGCCGAGGCGTTGAACGGTGGGATACTCGGGCAGGTTGTGCGGGCCGTACTCGGGTCCCTTGCACATGACGTCCGGGCGGATGAACTCCAACAGGGCGTCGCAGGTCGGCTCGCCGAAGGGGGTGACGATGCCCACCGGCTGGAACGCGGCGACGATCTCCATCCGGGCCTCCAGCGGCTGGAGCGGGCGGTCCTCGCTCTTGTACCGCTTAATGGACTCGTCGGTGTTCACCCCGACCACAAGCACGTCACCTTCGGCCGCGGCTCCGTAGAGGTATCTCACGTGCCCGACGTGAATGATGTCAAACGCCCCGTTGGTGAAGACGATCTTCTTGCCCGCGGCGCGGAGGTCATCCACCTCCCGCCTGAGCTCCTGCCGATCAAGAATGATGCGAGCCATCGGGTCTCCTCACAAACCGACTGCTCCCCCCTCGTTCAGGGACAGAAAAAAGAGCTGCGTCCCCTTTTTCAGGGGGTCGCGGTCGTGGAGTGAAGTCGGCCGCTGAACAGCTCGCGGGCGGCCTCCATGACCATGGTGCCGGTGACACGGCTCATGCAGCGGTGATCCAGCGGGCACTTCCGTTTCATGCACGGACCGCAGTCCACCGGTACCTGGATCGCCCGCTCACACGGGCTATTGGTGGCGGTCCACTGCTGGTGTGTCGGGCCGAAAACGGTCACCGTCGGCACGCGAAAGGCAATGCCGAAGTGCCGCGGACCGGTGTCGTTGGTAATCAGCAGGCCGGCTCGCCGAATCAGGGCCTTGGTCGGCCCAAGCGGCAGCACAGGCTTGTCCAGGACGGTGTTGGAGCGACGCATACGGTCGGCGACCTCCCGGGCGGTGCCAATCTCCTTGGGGCCACAGGCGATGAACACGACCGCACCGTACTCATCGATCAGGCGGTCGGCCACCTCGGCGAAACGTTCGGGCAGCCATCGCTTGGCCGGACCGAAGGAGGACCCCGGGTTGAGAACGACGACCGGCTTGGCCTGGGTCGCCCCGGCAGCAGCGAATAACCCGTCCACCACGGCATCCTCTTGAGGCGTCGTGTACAACTCCGGCTGGTCAGAGCAGTTGCGACAACCCAGATACCGGGCGATTGCGTTATAGTACCGGGTCATCGGGACGGGCACATATTTGCCGTTGTACCGTTCCGGGAGCAGCTTGTCGGTCAGCAGAAGCCCACGGCCGTCGCGGTCATAGCCGATCCGGGAACGAATCCCCGCCAACCGAGCCAGAAGAGCGGCCCGAAACGAATTCGAGAACAAGACCGCCCAGTCGTACCGCCGATCCCGAAGCTCGGCCGCAAACCCGAGGAAACCCTGTCGCCGCTTGGGGCGGCTCTGCCCCTTGGTCGTGGCCGGCCAGTGGATGGTCTCGTCGGCCCACTGGCCGCCGCTGAGAATATCCGCCAGGTTGCTGCGAAGCAGGAAGGCGATGTGGGCGTCCGCGAATCGCTCCCGGATCACCCGCAGAGCCGGCGTCGCCAGCACCAGATCACCCACCCAGTTCGGCAGGACAATGAGAATGCGAGATGGGGCTTTCTGCCCCGAAACCTTATGAGAATCGCCGATATCTCGGCCGTCGTCTTTTTGTTCGTCCTTCAACATGGCGGGAATTGTATGCCAAGGCAAGCTCCGACTCAATCGGTAGCCGAGGAAGCCTTCTCAACGTGACAACTCCCCCTCGGTTCGGTACCTTATAGCTCCGCGATGACCTCCGGGGCTGTCGCGGCCTCGGAGGCGCAGCTTTCAGGATCGCAACAGAAGGAGACTTAGATGTCGGACAAGACCCGAACCAGCAACACCTCTGGTCAACCCCAGGCAGCAGGCAAGACAGAGTCGTCGAATTGGAGCCGCCGCAGAATCCTCGGAACCGCAGCCGCCGGGGTCGGAGCCCTGGCCATCAGCGGCATCCGCCGGGCAAAGGCCGCCGAGTCCTCGGATTACGGCTCAAAGGTCACCCCGGCGCCCGGTTCACGGGTCCTCGGCGCGAACGACCGAATTCTGCTGGGCATCATCGGCGCCGGCGGCATGGGCCGCCACCACATCAAGAGCATACTCGACCGCAAAGAGAACAACGCCGAGTTCATCGCCGTCTGCGACATCAGTGAGGCCAATCGCAGGACCGCCGTCGAAATGTGTGGCGGCAAGGCCAAGAGCTTCAACGAGCATGAGAAGCTGCTGGGGATGAAGGAAATCGACGGCGTGTTGATCGCCAGCCCGGACTTCTGGCATTCACGGCATCTGATCGACTCGGTCATGGCCGGCAAGGACGCCTACTGCGAGAAGCCCATGTCTTATTCGATTCCGGACGGGGCCAACATGGTCAAGCAGGTCCGCCGCACCGACCGCATCGTGCAAATCGGCATGCAGCGCCGGAGCACCCCGTCGGTCATCGAGGCCAAACAGATCGTTGACAGCGGTTTCCTTGGCGAGGTCAGCCTGGTGCGAGCTGAGTGGTACTGGAACATGGGCGATCTGCCCAAACCTGAGGACATGAAGCTTGAGGACAAGGTCGACTGGGAGCGGTTCCAGGCGCCCCTGCCGCCGGAGAAGCGATACCCAATGAACCCGGTGAGGTATCGGTTCTGGCGGTACTTCTGGGAGTACTCGGGCGGCAACATGACCGACCAGGGCACCCACCTGATGGACGTGATCCAATGGCTGTTCAACGACAGCAAACCGCCGCTGGCCGCCCAGGAACACGGCGCGGCGTACCAGATCAAGGGCTACGAGACGCCGGACACGTTCTGCGCGGTCTTCGAGTACCCGAAGTTCATGGCCACCTGGACTTTGACCTACACCAACAACTGGCACGATGCTTGGTCGATCATCGCCCACGGCCGCAAAGGCACGCTGGAAATCGACGACAAGGGAGCGAGGTTCTACAAGGAGAAGTGGCCTGCAAACTGGGAAGACTTCCCGCCCGAGCCCGAACATGAAATCTCCAGCCCCCTGCGAGTCGACCTGCACGAGGCCAACTGGCTGGAGTGCATGCGGACTCGCAAGCAGCCCAATGCTCCGGTTGAGATCGGCCACCAGGCGGTCTCCGCTCTGCACCTGGCCAACGCCGCCCACCACGCCAAGAAGCGGGCGACGCTCGACCCAGACGGCATGACCGTCCGCATCCCCTGATGCAAGGGGACTGGGGACTGGGGGTTGGTGCTGTTGAAAACGGAGCACAAGGGCTGCCTTGCACCGGCCGGGCAGCCCTTGTGTGTTTGCAGGGTCTCTTCTTGACGAGCCGAGGCTTTACGCCCTCGGTCTTGAACCCTCGGTTTTCCACCCTTTCCGCCAAGACCTGACTGGCAGCATCAACGGCGTGAACCGGCAGGTGGAGGCTGTCACGGTTGCCAAACCGGCGGTATAATGGTCATAGAAGAGTTCTACTGACGTTGGGGGCATCGGTTGCGAGGTGTGGAGTGCCTGTCGTCTTACGCTTCGAGGGCTACAGGTTCTTCTTCTTCTCGAACGAAGGCGAACCGCGCGAACCCGCCCACATCCACGTACGCAAGGGTGAGAAGGTGGCCAAATTCTGGCTGGACCCGGCAGTGACGATCGCGGACTCGCACGGCATGACTTCGAGGGAGTTAGCCCGGATTGCCCAAGTGGTTGCGGAAACCCGCGACCTGTTCTTGAGGAAATGGGATGAGTACTTTGCTGACTAAGGCGGCGGCCAAACGCGTCTGGTTTGACGATCTCAACCTGTGGATCGAGTTGGTCGACGGGCGGCAACTGGCGGTCCCGTTGGCCTATTTCCCCCGGCTGCTGAACGCCACGCCACCGCAACGCGAGCAATTCGAGATGAGCGGAGGGGGCACCGGTATCCACTGGGATGCGCTCGACGAAGACATCAGCGTCGAAGGCCTGCTGCTGGGAATCGGGGATCGAACGAGACGCCAGGCGTCGGCAGACCACTAATCCCGCCGCCACCCCTCCGACGGCCGAAGACCCTTTGGGCCGTCGCTGCCGATACGGTATAATNNAGATTCTTGCAGCGATGGGATTCATCACACAACGCGCGGAGGCCGAAACGGTCATCCCCTCCACCTCCTGGCGGAACACAATCGACTTTCCGAGCGATTCGTTCCGCAAGGCCGGCCCCGAAACCGGCGACCCCGGCTGGATCAAGTTTCTCATCTTCGTTAGCGACCCAACTAAGGTGTACTTCCAGGACAGCAAGGCCTATCCCTTCCATTACGACTAGGCCACGACGGACGTCCTGGAGTACCGCGGCCTGACTACCGAGCAGTTCGACCAGATCACCCTGCACGAACAGGGGCAGCAAGCGATCCTGGGCTCGGTCATCATGCCCTACTGGTACGCCTCGCAGCTTCCGGCCGAGCAGATCAAGGAATACGGCATCGAATTCGTCCGCCAGGATGCGTACGACCCGGCCCAAGTGGTTAGCCTGTTCAACCTGGTCAAATCGAAGGTCATCGCCGCGGAAGGAGCCGAGGCCTTCTACTTCCCCAGTTACGACCAACTGCCCTCGGCCCAGGAGAATCGCGATTTCTTCGAGGCCAACGGCATCATCGTCAGTTCACCCAGCCGTTGGGCGCAGGGCAACGTCAGCTACTCGCGAGGCTGGGCCATGGGGACGCTCAAGCAGTTCCCGGCCGGCGAGATTCAGAACGCCTACCTCACCGGCCAATTGGCCCCTGGCGACATCCTTCTGACCGACGGCGTCCCTGCCGACATGCCGATCATCGCGGGCATCATCACCCTGGCCCCGTCGACGCCGAATTCGCACGTCGCCATTCTGGCCAACACCTATGGCATCCCATTCGCCTTCCTGGCCCTTTCGGATGACGCCGATCGAGCCCAGCAACTGGTCGGCCGCAAGATCGCCCTGCGGGTCTACGGCAACGCCAATGACTGCGACGCCCGGCTGATCGACGTGCAGGACGTGCTGACCCAGCAGCAGATCGACGAGATCCTCGACCTCAAGACCCCCCCGCCGCTCAACATCTGTCCGGTGACACCCTACGGCAGCTACAGCGCCTCGACCGACGGGCTCTGGCCATCGGACATCTGTTACTTCGGAGGAAAAGCGGCCAACTTCGGCCTGTTGCGCCGGTCGATCCCGTCGAATTGCCCTGTGGCAATGGCGTTTTCGTTCGACCTGTGGAACGAATTCCTCGGCCAGACACTGATCAACGGCCGCACGCTTCGCCAGGAGATCGCCTACCGGCTGGCCGGCTTCACTTACCCGCCCGCAAACATGGCCGTCCTGTCTGATGTGCTCGACGACATCCAGGATGATCTGTTCAAGGATACCACTGCGACGACGTTCAGCCCCGCCTTGCAGGCCGCGATCATCAGCGCTCTGCAGGACCCGGCCTACGGCTTTGATCCGAATAAGAACATCCGGTTCCGCAGCTCGACGAACGTGGAGGACAGCGAGCAGTTCACCGGCGCCGGTCTCTACGACAGCTTCAGCGGCTGCCTGGCCGACGATCTCGACGGCGACAGCGTCGGCCCGAGCATCTGCGACCCGACGGAAGATAACGAACGCGGCGTTTTCCGTGCGATCCGCAAGGTCTTCGCCAGCTTCTACTACGACAACGCCTATCTGGAGCGCCTTCGCCACGGCATCGACGAGAACCAGGTCGGCATGGCCTTGCTGGTGCATCATTCGACGCCCGACCCGATCGAGATGGCCAACGGCGTAGCCACGCTGGAAAGGACCGGCAGCACCACGAGCCGCATCAAGCTGGTGACGCAACTGGGAGCCGTCTCGGTGAGCAACCCCACGGACGGATCAATCCCTGAGGAAGTGAAGGTCGACGTCTCTTCGTTCGGCACATCCTTGACCATCCAGACCTACTCGAACCTCGTACCGCTCGGTGCGACAGTGATGGACTGGGACTCGGACTACCGCGATCTTGCCGCCTTGCTTGTGCAAGCCAGCAGCGCTTTCGCCTCAGCCACCGGCAAGACCAAGTACATGCTCGATTTCGAGTACAAGAAGGTCTCACCTGAAGGGAACCTGCGGGTAAAACAGATTCGCGAGATCCCCCAGATGAGCACCACGCCCAGCATCACGCCGTTCCTGATCAAGGAACCCACGCAGTACAGCACGTTCCAGGGTGAGTACGCGGAGATCTTCGCCAACCACCGGCTCAAGTCACAGTGGACCATCGAGACCAAGAGCATGTGGCTGACGCCCGCGAACCTGACTGAGAGCATCTACGAGAACGTGTCTCTCGAATACCTCGACAGCGACGGCAACATCCGAACGCGGACCGGCCCGCCGGCCGACTGGCCGGAGGCGTCTCATTCCTACGCCAATAACACGGCGACCGACACCTGGGTCTTCGCCGACATGGGCAACCCGCGGCGATACACCCTGACCACCAGCGAGCTCGGCAAGCCGGTGGCGGCCTCGCAAAGCCCGCTGCTGACCATTCGTGATCTGGGAGTCTCATCTCATTGGGGCGCCGGCTTCCTGGATCTCCGCGTCGACCACGTGCTGCCGGTCCTCTCCTGGACGTATGAGGGCCTCGACACCACCCTGACCGACAATGGCCGGCTGCTGCTCTCGTTTGACGAGGAGTTCGGCGATTCGTTGCAGACCCGCAACCTGGTCCTCAACATCAAGAACTCCATCACGACCCAGTTCTACTGGCCGCCGGAGCCGGCAGGGATGGCGGCCGGCTACACCGCGCCGCTGGCCCGCTGGCTCGAAACGCGCATTTACGGCTATACCAGCTCCCCGATCATCCTGCACAGCCCCTACTCGCAGACCTACCGGCCCGAGCACCACAACTTCAGCGAGCACTTCCTCTTCGAGCCGCGGCTCGAACCGGGCATCTCGCCGGCGATTCTTCAGGAGCTTGCGAGCAGGAACATTCGGCTGATCTACGCCTATCGGCCTTCCGGCGGATCGCCAACCTTCGCTACCTACGGCTTCACCACACCGGCCGACTTCGACCAGGACAACGACGTCGACGGTGCGGACTATGACATATTCAGTGATTGCAGCACCGGCCCGGGTCTTGCCCCGGTCGAGTGGGCCTGCCGGGCCGCGGATTTCGACCATGACGGCGACGTCGACCAGGCTGACTTTGGAGTCTTCCAGCGATGCATCAGCGGCGAGAAGGTGCCGCCCGATGTTGATTGCACACAGTGACCGGCCGATGTCCGGTCCCCATGGCCGCTCTGCCAGGCCAATCAGCCGGACAGCCTGATGGTCTCAAGATCCATGGCGACATCCAGCGCGACCGCCGAGTGGGTCACTGCCCCGATGGCAATTCGCTCCACGCCGGTCTCGGCGATGCCGCGCACAGAACTCAGGTCGACCCCGCCGGAGGCCTCAAACTGCACCCGGCCGGCCAGGCCCAGCTCGTCCCGTCGCTTGACCGCCTGTCGCATCTGGTCAAGCGTGAAGTTGTCGAGCAGAATGACATCCACGCCCGAAACCTTGAATACCTCCTCGAGTTGCTCGATGGTGTCGACCTCGACCTCGATGAACGCCGGTGGCGGCGTCAGCGCCGCGGCCTCCCGAACCATATCGAACAGGGCAACGGCCAGGGAATCAATGCTGACCCCCGCCAGGTGATTGTCCTTGACCAGAATGGCGTCATGCAGGCCCATGCGGTGGTTTCGGCCGCCACCGCAGCGCACGGCGTATTTGTCGAGTTGCCGCCAGCCGGGGATCGTCTTGCGCGTGTCGTAGATCCGCGCCTGCGTCCCCTCAACCGCGTCGACGTACTTGCGGGTGAGGGTGGCAACGCCGCACAGCCGCTGCAGAAAGTTCAACAGCGTTCGCTCGATGCCCTGAAGCAACTGCATCGGGCCGGCCAGCATCGCGATCTCGTCGCCCGTCTTGACCGCCGCTCTGTCGTCGACCCGCACCGTGATCGTCAGCTTGTGAGAGTACGCCTCACGCAGCAGGTCGAAAATCACTGCTCCGGCGAAGACGCCGCCCTGGCGGGCCACGAGACGGGCCGTACCTCTGGCCGCGTCGTCCACGGTGGTCAGTGAAGTGATGTCCCGGTCAACTCCATCCTCCGCCAACGAATCTTCCCATTGCCTCCGAAGCCGTTCACGATCAATCATCTGAGCCATGGTCTACCCCCTGGCATCCGCCTTCTCAGCCGCCGGCCCGGCCTCCAACTGGCGAATCCGGTCGCGGAGCACGGCCGCCCGCTCGAAATCCAGCTTCTCGGCCGCCTCAAGCATCTCCTGTTCCAGCGCCGCGATCAACTCGGTGCGATCATACTCATCTTCGGCGGCGTGCACAGCCTCGCGGGCAATCTTGCGGGCCGAGATCTCCTGCTCCAGCGAACTGCGGATCGCCTTCTTGATCGTCTCCGGCGTGATCTGGTGCTCTTCGTTGTACTTGAGCTGGATCTCACGCCGGCGGTTCGTCTCATCGATGGCCCGCTGCATGCTCGGCGTGGTCTTGTCGGCGTAGAGGATCACCTCGGCGTTGACGTTCCGGGCGGTCCGACCGATGGTCTGGACCAGTGACGTCTCGCTCCGCAGGAAGCCTTCCTTGTCCGCATCCATGATCGCCACCAGCGAGACCTCGGGCAGATCCAGACCTTCGCGAAGCAGGTTGACGCCGACCAGCACGTCAAAATCACCACGCCGCAGGTCATTGAGAATCTCCACCCGCTCAAGCGTGTCGATCTCGCTGTGCAGGTACTTGCAGCGGAAGCCTTTCTGCTCGATGTAAGCGGACAGGTCCTCGGCCAACCGCTTGGTCAGCGTAGTCACCAGCACGCGTTCGCCGATGGCCACGCGCTCGCTGATCCGGTCCAGCAGATCGGGTACCTGCCCGCGAGCCGGATGAACGTAGATCATCGGGTCCACCAGCCCCGTCGGCCGGATGATCTGCTCGACCACCTCGCCCCCGCATTTCTCCAATTCGTACGGACCGGGCGTGGCGCTGACGAAGAGCACCTGGTTCCACATGCCCTCGAACTCCTCGAAGCGCATCGGCCGGTTGTCCAGGCACGAGGGCAGCCTGAAACCGTGCTCGACGAGCACCTCCTTGCGGCTGCGGTCGCCGGCATACATCGCCCGGATCTGCGGGATGGTCACGTGCGACTCATCGAGAATCAGCAGGAAATCCTTCGGGAAATAGTCGATCAGCGTAAACGGCTTGGCCCCGGGCGGCGAACCGTTCAGGTGCCGCGAGTAGTTCTCGATGCCGCTGCAGTAGCCCACTTCCTGGATCATCTCCAGGTCATAGCGTGTCCGGGCGCTGAGCCGCTGGGCTTCGAGCAGCTTGCCCAGCCGCTTCAGCTCCATCAACCGCTGGTCCAGCTCTTCCTGGATGCTCTTGATCGCCGCCGCGACCTTGTCCTCGGGTATCACGTAGTGGACGGCCGGGTAAATGAAAATCACGTCCTGGTCGCTGATGGTCTCGTTGGTCAGCGGGTCGATCAGGTCGATGCGGTCCACCTCGTCGCCGAACAACTCGATGCGATAAGCGAACTCCTCGTTGCCCGGGCACAACTCGACCACGTCGCCCCGGACGCGGAACTTGCCCCGCCGAAAGTCGATGTCGTTCCGCTCGTACTGCAGGTCCACAAATCGTCTCAGCAGTTCGTCACGTTCGACCCGGTCGCCCTTGCGAAGGGTGATGATGCTCCGCTTGAAATCCTCGGGTGAGCCGAGTCCGAAGATGCACGACACGCTGGCGACGATGACCACATCGCGGCGCGAGACCAGCGAACTGGTCGCCGACAGCCGCAGCCGGTCAAGGTCGTCGTTGCGCGAGGCGTCCTTTTCGATGTAGATGTCCCGCTGGGGGATGTAGGCCTCGGGCTGGTAGTAGTCGTAGTAGCTGACGAAGTACTCGGCCGCGTTCTCGGGGAAGAGGGTGCAGAATTCGTCGTAGAGCTGAGCGGCGAGCGTCTTGTTATGGCTGATCACCAGGGCCGGCCGCCGGAGATTGCGGATCACGTGGGCCATGGTAAATGTCTTACCCGACCCGGTCACGCCAAGCAGGCACTGAAACCTGCGGCCGGCCTGAAAGCCGGCCGTCAGCTTCTCGATCGCCGCAATCGGGTCGCCCGCCGGCTCGAACTCGCTATGAATGACAAACTCGGACACCCTGTCACCCCCTGGCAACGGCCCCTGGCTGCGGGCCAGACAATCCATGATATGCCTGCCCCAAACCGGGTTCAAACCTCGGTAGGATCAGGAACTGCTGAGGGTCCGTGAAAAAACGGCG
>MTKZ01026821.1_pt1 | contig 12281 bp, 10 predicted proteins | sample 1042781 | NCBI WGS metagenome assembly MTKZ01 (sample SAMN06212207, study PRJNA360539) | anaerobic digester metagenome | biome: Wastewater treatment plant; material: sludge; isolation source: anaerobic digester fed with sludge from wastewater treatment plant | place: Denmark: WWTP Viborg ...
CTGAAAGAGAGCTCTCTCGTTTCGAAGCCTTCGGGTTCGATCTCCGGGAAGATCTCTCCTAGAACTCTAATTGAGCGTGGAGTCAGACCACCTCCACAGCCCTTGTAACGGGGAAAGGTTTTCGAATCGAAAAGAGTGAAATCGATACCCTCCCTGCCGAGAATCCTGGCGGCGGCCAAACCGGCCGGTCCGGCGCCAACCACGGTAACCGTTCTAGTCATTGGTCTTCACCCTCAATCTCATTATCATCAGCGCCACAACCATCTCGAACGCTATCAGTACTAGTATGAATATTATACCGGCATACATGCCGAAGATCTGGCCCAGGAGGCCTACCAGATAATTGGCCATGGCCCCGCCGAGCGAAGAGGCAACCGTAAAAAGACCAAGTGCAAAGGCTATTCCGTTCTTCATACGCGATATCAGAATGGCCTGCAGGGTTGGAAAGGTACCGGAAAAACCGAATCCGGCGAAGATTACGGCCACGCCGATCCACACCGCGGACTTCATCAACAGCGCTGCGCCAAAAGACAGAAACGAGATGACCGTCATAAACAAGAGGGAGAGCTCATACCCTAGTTTTTCGACTACAAAGCCCGCAACCAGTCGCCCGACCAGGATACCGCTCCAGAGAATCGCCGGAAAGATACTGGCGTACCTCATCTCTATGCCTTTCGACTCGAACACGAAACTCGAAAGCCAGGAAGTAAAACCTATCTCGTAGGCTACATACAGAAAAACTCCGGCCAGGATTAGCCAGAAGATCTTCTGCGAAAATAGTTCCTTTTTGTAGCGCGAGATCTTTTCATCCGTTCCCGTATAAGGAATCCTGTACAGCATCGGCGTGAAAAAGAGTAGAGGAACGGCCGCGAAGAGGGCAACGAAGAAGGGCTTCCACCAGGAATTGTAATCTACGAGAAAAGCGGCGACGATGAATGGAGAAATGATCGAACCGACGGCGAACAGTGAATGCATTAGATTCAAAGCGCTTCCCGGTTTCCGGTACTTCAGACCGGAGACCCCGATACCGATCGAAGTCTCAGTGGCGCCGGTCCCGAAGCTCAGAGCCATGCTACCGATGAGTAACAGCCAGAAACTTCTTCCGATCGAGAGCAGAACAAGCGAGCCGGCAATGAAAGAAATACCCATCGTAAGCAACTTGAACGGCCCCACACGGTTAGAAAGAGTGCTCACCACGATCGCCGAAAACATGAACGCAATAGTCGGAAGCGAAAGCAGAATTCCAGCGATCTGGTGATCTATGCCGAAACTCTTCTCAATAGCCGGGAGTGCGCTTCCGAGTATTATCGAAGTGAAACCGAATAAAAAAAACGCGTACGACGAAATCGAGCTGAAAACCCTCTTGATATCCATGATTGAATTCTATCACGTCGCTGCAATTGATGACATACAAGCCAGTGGCAGAAGTTTCCCACATGAACTCGAAAAAGAGAGAGCGAGTGGAGCTATAACCCTGGAGCCGTATTCGATTAAGCTATCTCATTCGGGCGAAAAGGTCCTCTTCCGGATAGTCCGTTTTTATTCCTTGATTCTCCATACGTGGACGATCGTTCTTTCGCCTTCTCCCGAAGGGCTCTCGCGACCGGGCTCGAAGACATAGAAGAGTCGATTTTCGCGATCGTAACAGCAGGCGCCCAGATGGTATTTCTCCTGTTTTCCATGCACGTAATAGAGTACGTCGTCCACATTCAGATGGGCGTATGGCTGTACCTGATAGGGTTCCATTACTCCCTGCGCCACTTTGGCCAGATCCGACGTATCGTAGAAGAGAAACCAGCCTTCGAAGTAGAGGCTCCACCAGCCGCGGAGATAGGGAAACTCACAGTCGTCCATGCATTCTCGCAGAGTATCGCCGTACCATGCTTCGCTCATTCCTTTGGTACCAACGAAGACCACCGCAGATCTGTCGCCTGCAGTGAGCCAGGCTCCTCCGGTCCATTCGTCCGAATGGGCGTAACCGTTCATCTGGTACCATGGTTCGGGTTCTCCCTCGAAGTAATCGGAGTATTTGATCAGAACAACCGACTGGAGAGTCGTTCCGTCGGGAGGTGGGTTACCCTGATTCCAGGGGCCGATAGCCGCCAGCGTAGGCCCGAAACCGGACCATCCGCCATCCCGGTACCGTCCCGTCGCCAGACGCATTCCAGGTGTGTAGAGATCGGCCCATTCAGAAGGGATAGCGAAAAGGTAGTCGTTCCCGTTGTACGGATTGATCCCTTCTATCCTCCAGGCTCCGGCCGGGCGGGGATCATCCAGATCGGTCTCGCACCACATATGCGTATAGAAGTATTCGTCCTGGAAATGCGCACCCCAGCAGAGATACAGTTTCCTGGAACTCTGTGCTCCCTGCGGCTCCAGTATTTCGAGTCCCACGCGGGGCATCTCTTCGGCCCAGGCGAAGAGTCCGTCCTTGACATCGGCAAACGGCTGGAGGGTACGGGCAGTGTTGAGGTCCGAAATGCTCCTGGTGGGTGAGATCACCGGGACTGGTATATCTATTTCCGAGACAAGGTTCCAGACATCGTGGCCCGTACCGTAGATGGAGCCGGGAAAGCCGTCCTTCTTCCCTTTCGGATCGCCCGACGGGTCGTAGGTCATAGACATGCCTCCCCACTCCCAGCTTTCTGCATCCGGTGTCCCGTCTATCCACTGCGGCACCAGAAAGGCACCCAAATACTCGAAATCTTCGGGCATTATCCGTCCAGTGGCGACGGCTGTGTCCGTGAAGCACAAAAAAACTGCTGTAACCAGTAGCGTGAAGAGAACTCTCTTTAAATCTTTCATGCCATTTTCCCTCCTTCACTTGAACGAGAGCTTTTGACGGTGAATTCTTCAACGAAAGCGCGAGAGTTCGTCAGGTAGTTTTGATTAACCGGCAGCGGAAAGTGGAATACGACCAATTATAGACCATAAAGAACCATGGAGGGTGGTGAGTGGTGGTGAGTAAGAACCGAGAGAAAGAGCATCGAGAGTTCGCTTCGCTCACGAGAAGGCGAGAGCGAAAATAGGAACTGACGATGCTCCACACGCCTCTTACTCTCTCTTCTCTCTCTCCTCATCTCGCTCTTTCCAAGGACGGCTCTTCGCTCTTTTGCTGTATAATTGATTCAACAGCCGGAACCCGTCGAACCGCTTTTCTTGTTCAACCATCGCTTAATTGCGGTGAGCAACCCATTTGGGAGGTTTTGTATGAAAAGAATTGTTCTTACTTTCTTCTGTCTTTTATTGTTGGTGGGAATTGGCTTTTCAGTAATTACCGCGAGTGTCGGAAAGCTGCAGGCTTCAAATACCGGCATGGTTGCGGCCGGAAACCCGTACGCCGCCGCTGCCGGTGCCGAGATTCTCGAGAAAGGTGGAAATGCTATCGATGCGGCGATCGCCGTCAGTCTCGCGCTGGGGGTCGTTGAACCCTACGCTTCGGGAATCGGTGGAGAAGGTTACTCGGTCGTTTCCTTCAACGGAGAAAAGATCGCCGTCGACTTCAGGAGCTCGGCACCGGGACTTGCCTCTATTGCCACCGCGGCTGAGCTTGGTTTGAAGGCTTCCGATTTCAGGACCGGGCCGTTGAGCATCTGTACGCCGGGTGTTTTGGCCGGCATCATCGAACTCTGGCTTTATGGAGGCTCTCTCCCATTCGCAGAATTGATCGCACCTGCGATAAGGCTCGCGAGCGAAGGCTTTGAAGTCAACTACACATTCGCCTCATCGTGTGGTGGTAGCTACGATGTCCTGCTCGAAAACGCCCCCGGTTTCCTGAAAGAAGGTCTTTTCGCCTGGGAAGCCGGTGACATAGCCACCAATCCTGAACTGGCGGAAACCTACAAGTATCTGGCGGAGAACGGTCCGCAGGCCTTCTACAATGGAACGCTTGCCGACAAGATCGATGCTCTGATGCAGTCCAGGGGCGGCCTGCTGAGGAAGAGCGACCTCGTCAATTACAGGGCGCTTGTAAAAACGCCGCTTCACGGCACTTACAGAGAATACGACCTATTCGTTCCTGGCATACCGGTCGGGGGTCCCTATTTGCTGGAGACTCTGAACATACTCGAGCATTTCAACCTCTCCGCGTTCGCCTGGGACGATCCGCTGGTGATGAACATCATCAATCAGGCGCTCACGTTCGCGATGATCGATTTGCTCTCTTACAGCGGTGACCCGGCGTATGTTTACGTGCCGGTAGAAACCCTGATCAGCAAAGAATACTCCAAAACCAGGTTCATGAACATCGATCTTAACCAGGCTCTCGACAGCGCCCTTTACTACACCGACTATATCGGCAAACCCCATCTCTTCGAAGAGACCGACTCTTACGTCGAAGCTCTGCTAGCTGAAGCAGGAGTCATAGAGTTGGTACCTTCTACCGCCGATGTCGGCCAGGATACGACGCATTTCGCCGTTATCGACAGAAATGGAAACGCCGTTGCATGGACACAGACTCTGTCAGGCTTCTTCGGTTCGGGCGTCTACCTTGACGGTTTCTTCATAAACAACGAAATGGGAAACTTCACCCTCGACGAGACTTCAAGGGGCCTCGTTCCGGGCAAGAGACCGGTTACCACGATCTGCCCGACGATAATCGAGAAGGACGGAAAAGTCGTGTACCTGATTGGAACACCGGGTGGATATTACATACAGTCCACCATAACAAATGTCATCGTTGACCTGATAGACTTTGGAATGACTCTCGACGAGGCCCAGATGACACCCAAGCTCATCGGATCTCCTAATTACCCGGAATTCAGAATGGAAACGGGCTTCCCCGAATCCTCGAGGCTTTTCCTGGAGAAGATAATGGGCCACAAGGTGAGAGAATTCCAGTTCCCCTACCGCTCTTTCGGCTCTCTAAACCTTATCCAGGTACAGCCCGACGGGCTCATGATAGGAATAGGAGCTTTCAGGAGAGAAGGAGGGGCATCGGCGCCGGAGTTTTAAGTTTTTGGAGAGTTGGAGCACTTAACCTGACGAGAGTTTCGGCTATGAACGGAGGTACTGCGCAATGAAAAAATTACTTGTAATACTGCTGATCCTCATGGGAACGTCGCTTTCGCTGGCGGTTTTCTTCAGGCCAGATATCCGGCCGGGTTACGGGGTCACGGAAACGAAGTGGCTCTCCTATTACTTCGAACCGCTAGAAGGTACCAACATGGACACGGTTGTCTACTTCATGGACAGCGGGAAAGCCGGGCCGACCTTCCTTCTGATGGGTGGCACACACGCCATGGAGATCGCGGGCACAGTAGCGGCGACTATATTCATAGAAAACGCGATAGTCGAGCGCGGCAGGGTGATCGTAATTCCCTTCAGCAACAGCAGCGGGGCTTCTATCGCCACGGTTTTCTATCCCAATCAGCCTGATCACTTTTTGCAAATACAGTCTAATAGCGGGCCACGCTTCCTCGTCTATGGCGACAGGAACACAGATGTCAACGACCAGGGCCGGCCCGATCCGGAAGTGTATCTCCACTATCCTTCGGGTCAAGAATTACCCGGTTACGAGTCGAGAAACCTGAACCGCAATTACCCGGGACGGCCCGACGGAACTCCGACCGAGAAGCTCGCCTTCGCAATAATGGAGCTCATTAAGAAGGAGAACGTTGATTTCAACCTGGATATGCACGAGAGCGATACGCCGGACAATTACGACATCGTCAATGGAGTGAAAGTGCCCGGCGGCAGACTGGCCTACATGCTGGTATGTCACCAGAGAGGTATGGAGATCGGGGCTCTGGCAACTATGGAGATAGAGTTCAACTACGGAGTCTCGCTGAAACTGGAAGAATCGAACATCCAGTTCAGGGGACTAAGCCATAGAGAGATTGGCGATGCCACTGGGAGCATCTCTTTTCTGGTGGAATCTCCCAACCCCGGGTTCGACTTCATATGGCGCGAAAAACCCGACACGCTCTACGACGAAAAATATCCGCTAAAGCACAGAGTGGGAATGCACCTGGCGACCGTTGAGGCGCTGGTGAACAGCTACAACATGATGTTCGGCACCGATCTGGCCTACTCGAACATTCCCAACTACAACGATCTGATGCAAAAAGGATTCGAAGCGTACCTGAACTGACGAGATAAAAGCCGTCAGTGCGGGCGTTTCAACAACGAAAACAAACCGGAGGATCGTGTGCAAGTTGTCCTCCGGTTTTTGTAATCTGTCGTTGCGAAAAGTCGTTCTCCACCAACCGTCCGCCGTTGTATGCAGACCTCCGGAAGCGTTACAAGTGGTCCTTGAAAAGAGGGGAGAGCATCATGAGCCTTTCTCCTGCTGTTCCTATCGACCGACGGTTCTTTGTTAATTCAAATGTATTAGTTGAGACTTGAGTTTCCACAACGATTTGTAGTATCATTACTCATTAGCTCGCGAGGGAGTTGTCTGGCGAATCGGTTATACGAGTGTTTTTGAAGGCCAATTTCACCTAAATCCTCCTTATAGTTAGTGATTAATGCAGTAGATACCTCCATGATTCATTTTTTCCCTGTTTTTTATCGAATTCCCTCGCGTTTCTTCTCTTTCTTCTCGGCTTTATATAAGTATTATCCCGTCTTTGGCATCTATCAATGCCCATCATTATTTGTATGTGAATCGTTAATCAGATTCAAAAAACGTACGGCATTGAGAAAGCTACTCTAAACAACTTTTACCCAGGTGTCTCCGCTAGCTCCTCTATCACTCAATTCCTTTTCCAGTTCCGGTAGCGCCTTGCACAGTTCGGACACTATCTCCTGGTCCAGCGGCATCTCTGTCATCATCTCGGCCGCTTGTGGGAAGGAATAAGCCTCCCTGTATGGTCTGTTGGCCGTGAGAGCTTCGAATACATCGGCAACCGCGAGAATCTTCACTTCAAAGGGAATCTCTTCCCCTTTCAGTCCTAGAGGGTATCCTGAACCGTCTTCTCTTTCATGGTGCATGTATGCGTAAGGTATGTATTTTCCAAGATACTTGAACTGCTCGAGCAATCTCTTCCCGCGCTCAGGGTGGCTCAACATTACTTCCCATTCGATTTCGTTCAAAGGACCGCGCTTTCTGAGAATGCTTGTCGAGATCCCCATCTTTCCTATATCGTGAAGCTTGGCACCGTTTACAAGCTCGACAAGCTTCTTTTTCCTGAGCTTAAGTCTCTTTCCAAGGATCTCCGCTATCTTTGCCACATTCCTTGAATGGTAAGTGGTGTATGGATCCTGTAGCTCCCACATATAGACCGTAGTCTGCAGACCCTGAGTATGATGATACCTGGAAAACGCGATCGCGAGAACTTCCATCATGAGGAGGACTCCAATTAATCCAGATGCAAAGGCGTGAAACACCAGCCAGTTGTATAGGTCGTAACCCTTTATATCGACATGAAGACCATACGCAAACAACTTGTCCCCTTTATTTGAAAAGCTTATTCTGTCGGCCATGGAAAGGCTTTCAAGAACTAGACGTTTGTCTATTGAAATCATTACCACAAATCTTTCAGTAGTATTGTCCGCCAGGCTGTCCCTCACGTTCGTATAGGCATAAAGCTCTTCATTTGCCACGAACAACTCGTAGTCCTTAGCGGCCGAGAATTCCTTCGGTCTCTCAATTACATTTATGGATCTCACAGGAGAAATGTCGTTGAGTATTTCTTCAAACATACTGTCGATGAACTCATAGTTTTCAGTTTCAAATGCATTGAACATAGCATTCCATTGAAAATAACCGATGGACAGAGTTGTTAGAAGAGCATCAGCGGCCTTCTGGTAGATGTCCGAATAAACCCTTTGGGTGTATGCGACTGTTTCGGACTGGAAAACATGAAACGGCAAGAACATGAGCGAGAACATAATGAGAAAGACAACGAAGACTAATTTGGGGCCGGCAAACCTCAGTTCCGAAAATCCTTTCATAAAACTCCTCCTAATCCCACACTCCCAGATCACTTCTGTTTCATTCTATTGGTTAAATCAAAAATATTATACTAATTACTATATCATACGAATATTCAATTCTAGCGTTGCCTGTAAGATCCATAGCCTCATCTGGATTGTAAAAAGTAACTTATCAAGGAATAGATAATTTGTTTTTTTGCGTAACATACTGCAGAAAGATTTTGCATCGCTTTCTTCTTGGAGGAATAGGCAATGCGATAGAGGTTAGAGACAACAACCCACCCAGCTAAGTCAAGAATGTCCAGTAGGAGACAAACCCGAAAGCTGATACACTTCATCGACAGGAGCGTGCCGCCACCTCTCTCAGGGGGACTCAAGATCGGAAGCATCAGGAGCTGACCAGATAGGAGACTGGCCGCACGAATTGGTACTGGCAAAGTCAAAATCTTCGCCAATTGCATATGGCTGCCGCAGTCGACTGGATATTGCTTTAAGTCTTCTACATAATGAAAAATCTCCCTTTCGGGAGATCCTTCACGGGAATTTGAGTACATCACAAGGTTTCGACAGTGGCAGCCCCACGGCAAGGACAACCTCTCCGTGAAAGGACGGATAAAACGGACTGTTTATCCATCGGCTTTTTAAGCGTCGCTTTCGACAATTCTTATATATCCATCAGGGAAAACATCTACTCTCTCGATAAGGTTATGAATGGCTTCATCTAGTTTGTAGCAATCTCCGGAATCCAGATTGTTCTTTATATTCTCCCATTTTTCCTTCAGCTCATGAGCAGTTACAAAATGCTGCTTCTCAGGATTCTCCAGATAGTTGAGTTCGTTCTGAATGGATTCTCTCTTTTCTTTGATTCTGGAGGCCTCTTCCTTCAACAGTAAAATTTCCACACCACTCTTAATTGCTTCAACGAGGTTTGCTTCTTGAGCTTGCACTTCAAACAATTGCTTTTTCAGATATTCGATCCTCTTTCCTCTGATTTTATCTTCTCTGACAGCTCTTCGGTTCATCTCCTGGGCAATCTCTTCATAGTCTGCATTGTCCATGTCACCGAACATTTCGTGCCGGATATAGTCGATAACGAACTTTTCGACCTTACTTTTAGCAACGCCCACATACCTAACAGGTTTATGGTTTTTCCACGCGCTGCATACATAACTTGTTTTCTTCGAGCCGTTCCCGACCAGAGAAGCGCCGCAATCGCCGCATTTGATCAGCCCGGTTAGCAGATAAAAGTGTACTCTAGGGGACCATGAGTGTTTGGAGAATCGTTCCTGAACTTTCTCCCACAGCTCTCTGGAGATAATAGCATCGATCGCATTTTCAACTATGAGGGCGTCCTTCCTATTTATGTGATGGTATCTCTTGGAACCCTTTCCGTAGACTATGGAACCTATGTACTTCTCGTTGTGCAAGATGTCCCAGATGGCAGTCTTTGACCAGGGCTTTCCTTTCCGGTTGAGGATCTTCCTATCTGCAAAGAACTCACAGATGAAGTTAATGCTCTTTCCCTGGGCGAAGAGAGCGAATATCTCATGGACCACAGGCGCTTCTTGTTCATCAACTTCCAGGACTTTCCTTGGCTTTCCCTCTTTATCTTTGACCTCAACAGCTTTCAAACCGTACGGAGGATTGCCGCCCATCCAGTAGCCCATACTGGCATAGTTTTTCATCCTGACTTTTGTTTTCTCGACTATCCTGTCTCTCTCAGCTCCAGAGAGTATGAGTTTCATGCCTCTATAAACTTTGCCCATATATGTGGACGTGTCAACAAGGTCTCTTACGGCTATCACTCTGACTCCGGTCTTCTCCTCGAGATCCTGTATGAAAACTTCTCCCCTGGCACCGGCTCTGGAAAACCTGTCAAAGTCATCGACAAGTATGTACTCGAATTCTCCTCTATTAGCATGATCGATCAGTTCATCGAGTTGTTCTCTTCGATTGACTTTACCTGTTTCCTTATCTGCGTAGTATGCCACAATCTCAATTTCGTTGCCTTCGGCATATCTGTCGCATTCTTCAAATTGCCCGACCAGGCTGAGATCAGATTGATGGAGCGTTGAGACCCTCGCGTACGCAGCGGCTTTTTTCAACAAAAACACCTCCTAACTAGATCATAGGATTAATCGAGATGTTCGATGAAAGCAAGTGAAGATATTCGATTATTAAAGAGAACAATGATTCAGTTACTCCTTACTCTGTTCTTTTCCTTCTTTTTTGCCAGCCTTTGAGAGAGACTGCGGCACATTTATCAACGGGATTTTGATTGGTGGATTCATCCCAGCTTGCAATGTAAAAGACAAAATCGTGGCCCTAAGAAGAGGAATCAGAGTTGCGGTCCCGCTAATCATGCAAAAGCTTTCGAATGTATTCTTTTCCATAGATGCTGGAGCTTCAAACTTGCCTTTGATTGATGCATCAAGCTTCAAAGAAATCTTTCTTCCGCTTCTTCCCCTTACTTTTACTGAGAGAGTCAACAAACCAATATAGCATCCGTTATCGAGACACTTATATTCAAGATCTGGATCAATATCTAGCGAAATAGACATATTTTTGACTCCCTCTTGGAGACTAAAGGAGAAATCAGATATTCTATGTGCCAAGAAACGAAAATCAGCATTCACCACTTCAGGCACTTCTCTCCATCCTTTCGATGTTTTGACTATTAACGCTCTCCCATATTGCCACCTGTTCTTCTTCTGAGGCATCTAAATCCGAGTTGTCGTCTGAGAAGTCAATTCTAACTGATACATGGCCATTGAGTTTGTTGACAATATCGAAAAGTTTTCTTATGGTGAAATTATAGTCACCACTTTCGATTTTCGAGACCATTGCCTGGCTGCACTCTAGTCTTTTCGCCAGTTCCTTCTGTGAAAGGGCGTTTTCCACCCGGTAGTTAATGAGAGCCGCAGCAATATCCGTCATGACACTGAGTAAGTTCAACTCTAATCTCGTATCATCGTCTGCTAATTCTAACAACAGTTCGCTATCTCTCCTGAATAGAGGCTCTGAATTTTCAGTAATCATCTTTCTCTTACTGTCGCCTGCACCCCATGAAAACATAAATAACTACACCTCCTAAGGTCTACACACATTGAATCCTCGACTGATCCATTCACAAATCCTCGACTTCAGTCTCTCAATCGCCTTTTCGTACTTTTCATCGGACTCATCAAAGAAAACAAGATAAACAATAATCTTCATATCATTGAAAAAGCAGAAAAGAATTCTAGCATTTTCTGGATCCTTTCTCTTTTTCTCTGTAAGATGGAGAGAATAGATCGAGTAACTAGCACCTGAGTGTTTCAAGATCTCCAACCGCGAGTGCTTTTGTGATTTTGACAGCTCATTGTTCACAAAGTTCTTCCCAGCTTTTTCCAGAAGCTCGGTGAACAAAAATCTTTTCTTTAATAGATCCTTCTTTCTGGAAGGATTTTTTTCAATGTACTTGTCGAATTCTCTCTGCATTTTCTCGTCAGATAAGACATCAACCTTTCTCTCCATCTTACCTCCATTTATAACTTATAAGTTGTATTTATGTAAGAACATTTAGTTACGATTATTCCTCGTTAGCTGTATTTTAAGTCGATTAATGTCTATTTTCTCATTGAATCAAATGCATTCTCTGAATTTCGATCATTCAAGTTCTAATTCGTTTTTGATAGGTGGTTTGGAATCAATTACAACTATCAAATCTTGCACTAGTTCCAGATCTATTTTGATTTATTGATCAACTGTCAAGTAACACCCTTTTCCCTTCATACATCCCCCGAACGCGTAAGATACAGAACTGGTATCCATATCCGGAAGATAGAACACAGTCACCAATTCATCAACATCCTGCCCGTGTTCCATCCAGATGTCGCGAGTTAAGTTTTGCAGGTCTTCTCTTGTGACGTTATTTTCGAGCAGCCTGATTTTCGCAGTTCTTCTGTGCAGACCTTTCCCAAAGTCTTTAATGTACAAGATTTCATGTGCCACCTTATTCTCTATCACATTACATCCCCCTCGAAGAATTAATAATGCATAAATCATTCTATATTATGTTACACAAAAAACCTAATACTCCGTTTGTTACAAAGCTACTTTTAACATTCGCGGGAGAGTTTCAAGATTTATGTACAACGTTAGATTTGAATACTCGTATGATATAGTAATTTTAATCGTATTTTTGATTCTCTAAATATAATGGAACAAAAATGAACTGGGAGTGTGGGATTAGGAGGAATTTCTAGTGAAAGGATTTTCGGAACTGAGGTTCGCCGGACCCAAATTAGTCTTCGTTGTCTTTCTCATTATGTTCTCGCTCATGTTCTTGCCGTTTCATGTTTTCCAGTCCGAAACAGTCGCATACACCCAAAGGGTTTATTCGGACATCTACCAGAAGGCCG
>MTKZ01001546.1_pt3 | contig 12265 bp, 13 predicted proteins | sample 1042781 | NCBI WGS metagenome assembly MTKZ01 (sample SAMN06212207, study PRJNA360539) | anaerobic digester metagenome | biome: Wastewater treatment plant; material: sludge; isolation source: anaerobic digester fed with sludge from wastewater treatment plant | place: Denmark: WWTP Viborg ...
GAAAAGACAAACACATCTACGCGCCGCACGGCCAACCCGACCACGATGACGTGCAAGGCCCAGATAAAGGACCCCGCCAGGAGCAGCAGGCTGCCGGTGGAGGGGGTGATGGCGGTGCCGCCAGTGCTCAACAGGTACGTGCCGCCCAGGGCGATCAGCGCGGCGAACCATGTGTACAGTGAAGTACGCTGACGCCAGAAGATCGCCAGGATGACCGGGACGAGCACAACATAAGTGCCGGTGATAAACCCAGCGGTTCCGGCCGAAGTGGTGCCGATGCCTAATTGCTGCAGAGAACTGGCAGCGAACAACACCACGCCAGCCAGCAGCATCCAGCCAAAGCCGGTTTTTTGAGCGCGTACACGCCGGGCGATGAAAGGCAGAAAGACCAGGCCGCCCACCAGAAAGCGAATGCCGTTGAATGCATTGAAACCCAGGTGGAAGGAGGCCATGCGCTGCGCGACAAAACCGAGCCCCCAAATGGCGGCTGCCAGGAGGAGGAAGCCATCAGAGATCAGGCGGGCGCGCAGGGCGGGTTTCGAGGGAGGTGTGCTCATAGAATGTCTTATTTTACTGCCGATAATCAAAAACCACCCGGATAAACCGGGTGGTTCGCGTTAATGATCGATCACCTGCCATGCTTGAACTGTCGCCTGGCTTTGTTCATGCGCCATTGACGAATAAGGCTGGCGAGGTCGGTGCTGTATTTCGCGCGCATCCAATCGCTGGCGAATTTCTCAGCCGGAATGGTCATCAGGGCGGCGTGTAATTCGTTGAGCACTGCCTCGGTCACGTCATCCTCTTCCAGTTGCGCGAGCCAGGCTTGTTTTTCTTCAACGGAATAGGGTACCTGCTGAATGAAGTGAATCACCTTTTGCCTTGCGGCAGGGTTATTCGCGGCCATAAAACCTCCTTTCCCGGTTGAACGCGACCGGTTGATTCTATTGTATCCCATCGACCGGTTTGCCGCGCAACTTTTTACCCACATGGGCGTATTTAAATTAAGACATAAATAAGGAGAATGCCATGAACGACACGCCTAACAAAAGACTTTATCGATCACGAACAGAACGGCAGATCGCCGGTGTATGCGGCGGACTGGGAAATTACCTGGGTATAGACCCGACTGTGGTGCGTCTATTATTCATCCTCGGGTTGGTCTTCGTGGGAGGAACGCTGCTGGCCTATCTTGTGCTGGCGATCGTAATACCGGAAGAACCCTTGTAAAACACAGCGGCCAGCTCAGGGTGAAAACCCTCGGATGGCAGCTTCAAGGACTGCTGTCGCTTCAGGAGGTGTGGAGCGGCAGCAGTCTTTGTTATTCGTGGCGCAGCGCTTCGACCGGTTCCAGATTGGCAGCCCGGTTGGCGGGGTAGAGACCGAAGAAGAGGCCCACCGCGGTGGAAAATATCGTCGCTAAGAGGATCGCATCCAGGCTGATCCGGGGATAGAAGGGCGTGTTGTTCGCCACAGCGATGCGCCCGACGATGAAGGCGATCAACCAACCGAGACCGATGCCGATGATGCCGCCAAAAAGACTGAGCAGAGAAGATTCAGTGAGAAACTGGATCAGAATATCCTTCTTTCGCGCACCGAGGGCTTTTCGCAAGCCGATCTCACGGGTGCGCTCGGTGACCGAAACCAGCATGATGTTCATAATACCGATACCGCCCACCAACAATGAAATTCCAGCTACACCACCCAGGAAGATGGTCAGCACGCCGGTGATGGTGCGGGCGATGTCGACAAAATCCTCCTGTGAGAAAATGGTGAAATCGTCCTCACCGATGTTGGTGCGATGGCGCATGCGCAGGATCTGGGCGACCTCTTCCTTGGCGCTGGATACCTGGCTGGCAGAGACCACCTGAACAAAGATGATATCGAGCTGGTTCTGGCTGTTGCGGATGAGACGCGCCTGCGCGGTGGATAGGGGGATGATCGCGAGATCATCCTGTGATCCGAAGGAGGATCCCCCCTTGGATTCCAATATCCCGGTGACGCGGAAGGGCTGCCCCTCAATGCGCACCACTTCTCCCACCAGGCCTTCACGCCGCCCGAACAATTTTTCGGCGGTATCAGGGCCAAGCAGCACCACTGAAGCCCGTCCAAGATCCTGGTCGGTGCTGATGAAGGCGCCTTCTGTAACCGCGTAATTACGCACCTGGGCGTAAGCCGGGGTGACGCCGTAAACCGTTGTGCGGGTGGATTCACCCATAGCGGACAGAGTCAAACCGTCGTTGATCACCGGCGCTACGGCGGCAACCGAGGGAGCCTGGAACTGGTCGAGCAATGCTTGAGCATCCTCCATGGTCAGGGGTTGAACGCGGGTCAGTTCCAGCGTGGGGTTGCCACGCGAGACGAAGAGCAGGTTGCTGCCGATGCCGCTGATGGAGCCGGTGATGGTCTCCTGCGCGCCGGAGCCAACCGCCAGCATGGCGATGACCGCGCCAACACCGATGACGATACCTAAAATGGTGAGCCCGGAACGGGTTTTATTTGAGTTGAGGCTTTCCAAAGCCTCAATGATCGCCTGCCAGAGGGTCATTTCGAGTCCTCCTCGATCAGGCCGTCTTTCAAACGGATGATGCGCTTGGACTGGGCAGCCACATCCTGGTCGTGTGTGACGATGATCAGGGTGGTGCCGCTCTCACGGTTGAGTTTGAGCAGGAGTTCCATGATCTCAGCCCCTGAGCGGGAATCCAGATTGCCGGTGGGTTCATCGGCCATGATGATAGCGGGGTGATTAACCAAGGCGCGGGCAATGGCAACGCGCTGCTGCTGCCCGCCGGAAAGTTCGGTGGGTTTGTGCTTCATACGGTCAGCCAGACCGACCGCTTCAAGCGCAGCGGCAGCCCGATCACGGCGCTCGGTAGTGATGCCGGCGTAGCGCATGGGCAGTTCTACATTTGCCAGCGCGGTCTGGCGCGGAAGAAGATTGAAACTTTGGAAGACAAAACCAACCTTGCTGTTGCGAATACCGGCGAGCTGATCATCGTCGAGTTCGGCAACCGCTTCCCCATCCAATGTGTAAGATCCACTGGTCGGGCGGTCAAGGCAGCCCAACAGGTTCATGAGCGTGGATTTACCCGATCCGGACGGCCCCATGATGGCCAGCGTTTCACCGCGGTCGATGGAAAAACTGACGCCGGCGAGCGCGCGGACTTCCACTTCACCTATTTGATAGATCTTGGTCAGATCCTGGATTTGAATGACTTTTTCCATATTTTTCATATTAGAAAGGCGGTCCGCCGCCAAAATCCATGTCCATGATCGAGGTAGGCGGATTGAGGATGATGCGATCCCCTACTTTCAAATCGCCGGAAAGAACCTCGCTGACCTGGTCAGAAGAAGCACCGATCTTGATGGGAACCTCAACCACAGCACCATTCTTGAGAATGTACACAACGGTCTGGTTGTCGACAAGCCGCACAGCGCGCTTGGGCACGGTGAGCACGTCCTCGAGCTGGCTGATGATGATGTTCACCGCGGCGGTCATACCGGAGCGCACCTGCTCATCCGGATTGAGGAGTTCAACCGTGACCTTAAAGTTCACCAGGCCGGACTGCACCGTTCCGACGTTGGCGACCGCGATCACTTTACCCTGGTATTGCTTGTTGGCGATGGCATCGAAGGTGAGGTCCACTGACTGCCCGACCTTGATACTGTTGATGTCAACCTCAGGGATCTGCACGTCGACCAGCAGGCGTGAGAGGTCATCGATACGGAAAGCCTGGGTGCCGGCGTTGACCAGATCACCCGGCATGGCGTTGACCTCGGTCACCGTTCCACTGAACGGGGCGGTGATCCTGGCGAGGTTGATAGTGGCGTTCAAGGCGGTGATGCGCGCTTCCGCTGCGGCGATATCAGCCGGATCAACACCATCCTTAACACGTTCCCATTCACGAAGGGCATCGTCGTACTGCGCCTTTGCCAGTGACACCTTGCCATCGGAAATGGCGATTTCCTCGGCATCCGGCGCGCCAGTGAGGTAGTTCAGATCCTGCCGGGCTTTTTGCAGATTCTGCCTGGCGTTGGCAAGCGTGCTGAGCGCGCCGGCTTTAAGTGGATCGTTGTCATCACGCGAGGCGACCTGATCGTATGCCTCTTCAGCGTCAGAGACACGGTCTTCAGCCAGCGTCACGGCAGCCCGGGCAGCATCGATCTTGTTCTGATCGCTCGTACGAGCGGCGTTGCCCTGCGGGCTGGACCAAAGCAAACGATCATAAGCATCTTTGGCGTTGGCCAGGTTGAGCTGGGCTTGAGCCCGGGCAAGGTCGGAGTTGAGCAGGTTATCCAGGTTGCGTTGCGCGGTGACCAGATCGGCGCGTGCCAGGATGATGGATTGAGGGAGGGAGGAATCAAGTAACTCGGCCAGAACAGTCTCACTGGCGATCTTGTCTCCCACCTCCACGTCGATCGAGCTGATGCGTCCGCTGGTTTGCCAGGTGAGCACCGCGCTCTGGTTGGCGTGCACCGTACCCGTGGCGCCAACGATGACCACCAGTTCACCCCTGGCGGCTGGCGTGGTTTGCAGATCTGCCACTGAGGCCTGTTTTTTTGCATTGGTGGTCACGATCACGTAAGCCGTGACACCGATGATGGCCAGGGCTACCAGGATCAGCCAGTATTTCTTTGAAGCACTTTTCTTTTTCATATCTTCTTGTGTTCCCTCTTTTAAAGATCCTGAACTTGTGTCAGGGTATAATTCCGGCATGCGCTTGAAAAACTTCACCCGACAGATCATACCGCTGCTCGTTGCGATCTTTGTACTGACGACCTCGGTATTGCGCCTGGAAAAACCGGTCGATAAGGCGCGTCTGTTCACCGCGGGGCTGGAATATGATTATATCGCCTGGACGCTCAATGCGGTAACTGAAAAAGCGGGACAGGCGCAGTTAAACGTTGTACAAAGGCTTACTGCACAACAGCAGGTGCAGGTTGTGCAGCGTTATTTTGAGCTCGTGCGCGAGCTGGAGATTACCCGGGCACAAATTCAGCTGGTGTACAGCGATCCGCGTGTTGTAAACCCGCAGAAAGAAAGCGCCGGTCTGCTGGAGCAGGAGCGCAAGCTCGAAGCATCGCTCAACAACCTGGCTGCGCTGACCGAAACCATTCTGCAGCAACAGGTGTCGCAATCGCTCAAAGATGCCGGGCTGGGGTTCCTGGCACAACAGGTGCCGCCGGTACTGTTCCACTCCACCCCGCTGCCGACCGCGCTGATCGTTTCACCGCGCGAGGTCATCCGTCAGGACGTCAACCTGTCACTGCTAGCCGACCTGAGCCTGGAGGAGATCACCCGGCTGGAGGATAATGTCGCGGATTACATGAACGCGTCAACGCTGGTGGAGGATGTGGGGGGGATCGGAGTTTACCCCACCATGGTACAGCGCGCTTCAAGCCTGCCGTGGACGCTGGATACCATCGCGCACGAATGGACGCATAACTATCTCACCTTGCATCCGCTGGGGCTTTTGTATGACAAGACCCCGGAGCTGCGCACAATGAATGAGACCACCGCTTCGATCGTGGGCAGCGAAATCGGCCAGGCGGTGATGGAGAAGTATTACCCTGACCTGGTGCAGAAGAACAGCAAGGTCAACGTGGGAGCGGCGCGTTCTGCAGGTGATGAATTTGATTTCTACCATGAAATGCACATCACGCGGGTTCGGGTGGATGAACTGCTGGCGGAGGGGAAGGTGGAAGAGGCTGAATCTTTCATGGAAGCGCGGCGGATCATCTTTTTACAGAATGGTTACTTGATCCGCAAATTGAACCAGGCTTATTTCGCTTTCCACGGGGCTTACGCCGAGGTGCCCGAGGGAGCGGCTGGCGAGGACCCGGTCGGCCCGGCTGTGCGGACTTTACGAGCACAATCGGGTTCATTGGGAGAGTTCCTGAAGCGGATGGCGCGGATGAATTCCTTTGATGATCTTGAACGCGCGATGAACGAGCGCTAAACGGATCAACGGGTGTAATTGTTAAAGAACTGCATCACTCTTCAGCGAGATCAGGCAGATCGCGCTCGATCTCGTCAGGGGATTGACCCTTCTCCAGACGGTTGACCACTTCATCAAATTCTGCCGGCAGGTCATCAGCCCCGACCTCGTTTTTCATTTCACGCATCATTCTCCCCAGCGCACGCGGATCGCTGTCAAGCGCATCAAGGTTGGCGTCATCCGCCAAGGAGGCGAGCCGCCCCTCATCGCCGCGGGTGACCCTGACCTTGCGGATGACCCTTTGCACATTGGCGGAGCCGCAGGCAGGACACGACGCACGGTGCGCATCGTATTGCGCGTAGGTCAGAAAGACCTCAAAGCGGTGGCGACAATCTGAACAACGAAAATCGTAAACAGGCATGCGAACCTCGCTTGGTATGGTACTATATCCATTATAATCACCGCATATAAGAAGCGTATTAATTTTACCGGGGAGAGCAGGTATGACCAGCAAGGCAGAACCATTTGATCTGCTGCATCCGCAGCCCTTATTGATCGTCATTTCAGGTCCTTCCGGCATCGGCAAGGACAGTGTTCTTCTGGAACTAAAACGAAGAGGGCTTCCGTTCCATTTTGTGGTCACAGCCAACACGCGCTCCCCGCGGGCAGATGAAGTGCACGGAAGAGATTACCTTTTTATGACGCGTGAGGAATTCCAGGCAGGAGTTGAGCGGGGTGACTTCATCGAACATGCCGAAGTCTACAACGATCTGAAGGGCATCCCGCGCTGGCAGGTGGAGAACGCGATAAAAAGCGGCAAGGATGTGGTGTTGCGGGTGGACGTGCAGGGAGCGGAGACGATCCGCGGGCTGTACCCTGAAGCGGTGCTGATCTACCTGATCCCCAGGAATTACGACGAGTGGTACAAGCGCCTGGTGAGCCGTAAAACAGAAACGGCTGATGACCTCGAGACGCGGGTCAGGATCAGCGTTAAAGAAGTGGAAAAGATCGGCATCTTTGACTACCTGGTGGTCAACGCCGAAAACCTGCTGTGCCAGGCTGTGGATGACATTATCGGCATCATCAGAACCGAACATCTCGCTGTAAAACACAGGAAGATCATTTAATGTACGAGGATATCCACCAGCCCCCTGATCGGACGGGGCAAACTCCCGCGGGTGCAATTCCCGTCAACTTCAAGCCGCAAGCAGCCAAACCGCTGGTGACCTACGTACTCATCGGGGTGACGGTATTCATTTACCTGCTGCAGGTGCTTTCACAGGCGGTCGCCAACGGGTATGATTATCCGTTCATCCTGGGCGGAAAGATCAACGAGTTGATCCTGCAAGGACAGGTATGGCGGCTGCTGACACCGGCACTGCTGCACGGCGGCATGCTGCACATCGCGTTCAATATGTACGCGTTGTTCTCGCTGGGTTCATCAATGGAACGCTATTATGGACATAAACGCTACCTGCTGTTGTACATCATCGGTGCGTTTTGCGGCAACGCGTTATCATTCCTGCTGTCACCCAAGGCATCGATCGGGGCATCGACGGCTGTGTTCGCGCTGGTAGCAGCTGAAGGGGTGTTCATTTACCGCAATCGCGCGTTATTCGGCAACCGCGCCAAGACGATGCTGACCAATCTGCTGGTGATCGTGGGGGTGAACCTGATGATCGGGCTGCAACCCGGAATTGATAACTGGGGGCACCTGGGCGGGTTGATCGGCGGAGCGCTGTTCGCCTGGTTCGCCGGCCCGCGCTTGCAGGTGCAGGCATCCTATTACGGTTACGAGCTGACTGATCTGAGATCCAATTCCGGATTGATTACGGGCACGATCTTGTCCACCGGGTTGTTCCTGGCGGTGGTGCTACTAAAATTCCTCACGGCTTAAAAAGAAAAGGCAGGGAGGTCATCCCTGCCTTTGTGAGTTTCAACTCACGCTCTACGGTTGGCTGACCGAGAGCCAGTTGATATTGACGATCACCGGTAAATTCCCAAATGAGGAGACCGAAATACCCACCTGGCCTTCTTTCAGGTTGTTATCCTGGACCGTGCGCGCCAGGACACCGTTAATGTACAGTGACAGGTTGTTGCCCTGGCAGGTGATGGTGTAGGTGTTGGTCGCCTTGCCCATGTTGATAGCGGTCGATCCGCCGTTATAGAGGCGTGTGTAATCCTTGCGTGTGATCGCGTCATAATAGTAAATGTCGTACAGACCGCTGTTGGTCACGTTGAACTCATACCATCCACGATCCGGATCGTAGCGGCAAAGTAGGGCGACCATATTATCATTCTGCCCCAGGTTTTCAGCCTCGAAATCCACCCGCACATCCTGATAAGTATATGGATCATACAGAACGTAAGGCCACAGGTAAGTACCCTGCAAGTCGAAGACAAGAGCGCCATTTTCAGAATAGACACCCATCTTGGGGTCGTCTGTATCGCCGCTCATCGAGAAGAGGCTGTAATTATCCAGGCCGCCATCGAACTCGTCCAGGAAGTACGCCTCGCCGCTGCTGCTGGTCGAGCCGGTGTCGCTGTTGTCATCTGAAGAGAATTGGCTGACGACCGCCAGTTTGTCTCCATTGAGCTCGCCTTCCAGATACTCATTAGTGCCAAAGCGTAAAACACTGACAGAGAGGTTCTCATCCGCGCCATGAGTGCGGATCACTGAGCAATAATCAGCCATCGTTCCGTCGGTACCTAACACCAGACCCTCAAGTTGGTAGATGATGTCGCCGCCTTCCAGCCCAGCCTTGTCAGCGGGTGAACCGGAGTCCACCGAAGCCACCCACACGCCGGTGAGCGAGCCATCTTCGTTGGAAATGATGGATCCGTTCACTCCCAATGACTCGTAGTTCTCACCCTTCTCCAAGTCCTGAACAACAGGGATGGCGGTTTTTGCGCTGATGGCAAAATACTGGTCAGCTTCCTTGTATCCGGCGAAATGAACACCAACCACCTCGCCCTGCGAGGTGACAAGTGGACCGCCTGAATTGCCGGGGTTACCGGTGGCATCATGAGCCAGGATCCCGCCCTTGATCGAAGTCCATGAGGTATCACCGTTGGTGTTGCTCTTGCTGATGATCCCCTTGGTGAGCGAGTATTCCGGTTCACCCAGCGGAAATCCTGCCAGGTAAATCTCCTGCCCGACATCCACAGTTCCCTCGAACCATTTGAGGTAGGAGAAATCAGATCCATCGACCTTGATCACCGCCAGGTCATTGCATTCGGAGTAGCCCAACAGGCGGGCGTTGCGCGGCTGCGATTCACCATTCATGTAAACCTTGATCAGCCCGGCGCCGGTCACGACGTGATTATTGGTGACGGCAATCCCGCTCGGGTCAATAATGAACCCGGTGCCGCGGCCGGCGGCGTTGACCTGCAAGCCAAATTCGGGGTCAACAAATGTGCCCTCCGCTTCGATCTGAATGACCGCTTTCTTGACATCCTCCAGTTTTGTCACAAGAAGATCATTCTGTTGTGAGGAGGATTTTACAGGCGCTTCTTCTGAAGGTTCTGATGTATTGGCAGCTTCAGTCGGTTCGGGAGTTTTTTCCTTCCCCAGCGGGAAGGCACAGGCGAGACTAACCACTAAAACAAATACGACCAAAAAGATGAGTGGGAAAAACAAAGGGCGCTTCATGGGTCTCCTTATTTAATTTTTCTTGCGGGAAAATGACACTCTTATAAACTTGCTAAATTAGATAAACATTGTATTTAATAATAGCAAAAATGTCCATCAATTACAAGGTGGAATTTAATAAAGCCGGGCTGAATCCTGATCAGATATTGCTTGATCTTCTCGCACTCTCAAGTTACATTTTAGCATACGATTTTGATCAGCAGAATGAGAATGCAAAGCCGAGATTTTTACTCCCGGCTTTATCATTAGGTTTTTTAAAACTTACCTGGTAAATACGACCGTCATTGGTCAGGATTGATTAATCAGTTGATTAAAATCCTCCCGCTCCATAGAAGGAGGGGTCGGTGGGGGTTTCACCTGATGGATCCCACACGTACACATAATCTCCCTCGTTGGCCCAGTCGTACAGCCAATGTGAATCCGCCACGGAGAGGTTGACACAACCATGCGAGCGCTGGTAGCCGAGTAGAGTTTGCCAGTAAGCACCATGCAGCGCGCGCAGATCATCGTAATACATGATATAGGGCACTTCCTCAAGATAGTAGTAGTCAGAGCGGTCCAATTCAAAGGTGCCATACATCGGATCAAATTCCAGTTTCTTATACACCTGGAACACCCCGGGTTTGGTATAGAATGGCGGCGTACCGGAAGAGATGAGTGTGGCAAAAACGAGCTTTCCGTTCTCATACGCCGAGAGGGTTTGCTCGTATAGGTTCACTTCGATCCATTTATCCACGGGAACACCTTCAGGGCGGGTGTAATTGGGGATTACCCGGGCGATGAAACGGTGCTCGACCCACTCGTTGATGCCCACCTGGACCCATTCGATGTTGTTGATGACTTCGCTGCTGTAAATAATGATCTTATCCTCGCGCCTGAACTGGGTGCCGGTCTCAGGAGCGGAGTAGCCCGGCGCAGCTCGGCCAATCGTCTCGTTGATCACCCAGCCGAACTGATGCGTGGGATTCTGTTTGAAAATGTAACCCTGGAAATTAGGAATGCCCGCGCGAGCGATGTGTTCCTCGCTGATCCATTCGGACGTGGCGATCTGGTAAAAACGCCCCCGTGCAGTGTCTACTTTGTCCTGCAGGGCTACGTACTTGATCTTACTCTTGTACAGTTTGTTGGTAGGGTGGTTACTCTCGATATCCGCGATAGTAGCGTAAAGCGGGACTTCTTCATTATCCACCAGCGCGTAGGAATACGGAACGCTCGCCAGTTCGTAAGGGGTGCGCGAGGCGAACAGCTGCGGCTGGGGCAGGGTGAACCCGGTGGCAGCCAGCTCAGCCAGGCGGGCGGACGGGCCAGCGTTGAGACAATCAATCGCAATGAGATCATCACCACCCGGCAGACAAAGCGCGCGATCAATGTCATTCGCGGCGGAAACCGGGGTGATCTTGAACCCGGCGAAAAGCGCAAGGGCTATGATGAAAACTGCAAGGACAATAAATTTACTTCTCAAGACAGTGTACCTACCATGTGTATAAAATATGACCTATTTTATCTTAAAATATTGGATTTGTAGACCGGACCGATCTTTGTTCTGTTGGTGATCAATATCTGGGTCTGCCCGATTATTCGAAAACATTTCCACGTTTAGCAGCGAGCTCCTTCAACGCCTGGTACCCTTTCTCTCCCAGCAGGTAGCTCAATTCAGCTTCAAAGGTGTCCGCCAGAGGGACCGCATCAGGCGCGGGGCGCACGCAGCTGCCCTCATCGTAGATCATCTCTTCTGTCCGGTCGAGGGTGATGCGGCCTTGCTCATCCAGGTCAAGAGGATGAAGAATGCAGTAATAAGGTTTAAGGCGCCAGGGGTGCAGTCCATTGGCAATGGCGGCCACCTGCAAGGCGCATTTGCCATCCTCCAGGCAGAAGATACATGCGGTGCCGCCGTAGTGATCGGGGCGGGTTTCTACCGCGGTATGGATCACCTTGCCGCTGGGACTGTTCTTATCCTCGTCCTCCACAGCTGCGAACCACTCGCCTGGAACGCGGGCATTCGCGGGCATGTGCGGCAGGATCAGCGCGGCGTGCTGCATGATATCTTTGACCTCGCGCAGGTCAACCCACACGCCGAACACACAGCACGCGCCGCGGCAATCACCCAGCTGGCAGCGTTGCAGCGGTTCCGCATCCAGCATGCGCGGATTGATCCGCTCAAGAATAGGATTGTGAAGGGGTTCCATGAGAGGATTGTACCATCAGAGGCAGGCGGCTGACGGAGCGGCGGAAGTGACGAAACGTGAATTAAGGTAAAATGAAGTTATCATCAAACAAAGGAGAGTTGTATGTCAGCCTGGAAGATCTTGTTAACAGATGGGTTGGAAGAAAATGGTAAGGAGATCCTGCGAGGTATGGCAGAAGTGGTTGATCAGCCTGGGATCAGCGCGGATGACCTGTTGACGGTGGTCGGTGAATACGACGCGCTCATCGTACGCGGACGAACAAAGGTGACTGCCGCGGTGTTTGAAGCCGGCAAGAACCTGAAGGTCGTTGGGCGAGCCGGTGTGGGTGTGGATAACATTGACCTGGCAGCGGCCAAAGCACACGGTGTAACGGTGGTCAATTCACCCCTGGCGACGACAGTGGCTGTGGCGGAACTTACCCTGAGCCTGATGCTGAGCGTGGTGCGCGAGATACCGCGCGCCGACGCCTCCATGAAGTCAGGCAAATGGCT
>MTKZ01010736.1_pt1 | contig 12265 bp, 13 predicted proteins | sample 1042781 | NCBI WGS metagenome assembly MTKZ01 (sample SAMN06212207, study PRJNA360539) | anaerobic digester metagenome | biome: Wastewater treatment plant; material: sludge; isolation source: anaerobic digester fed with sludge from wastewater treatment plant | place: Denmark: WWTP Viborg ...
ATATTGAACCCTTCGGTGGTGCTGCCTGGATGCTCCTCTACAAAGACAAATGGGGAGATCTGGAAGTTTATAACGATCTGGATAACCGCCTGGTCAACCTGTTCATGCAGGTGAAATTCCATCCTGATGAGCTGATCAAGGAGTTGGACTGGTTAGTCGCCAGCCGCAAGCTCTTTGGTGATATCCTCAAGCAGGAAGGCCTTACCGAGATACAGCGGGCAGCCAGGTTCATGTACCTGATCACCAGATCATTCGGCAGCAAAGGTGACAGCTTCGGCACCTCTCAGAAGCGTGGCACCTCCAGTATGTATATAAAGAGTCACCGATAATTGCAAATAGCGATCACTTGGACAAAATAGATAAGTCGAAGAGACAAAAGAATATCCGAAGAGCATTTGCAGAAGACCACTTGGACATTGTTTTAGTAAATTTCCCTGTTTTGATCACCAAAACCTGCAAATTGGACACTATTTTGTCCAAGTGGTAGTTACTATTATCAGCTCCAGAATCAAGAGAATAAACCCGTAATGATATATGCAATATACAAATACGGATTACGTATGGAAGCAATTGGATTCTTGGATATGTATATGTTTTGGCATTTGCAATTTTCGGTGAGCGGATTTGCAATTTTCGGTGACTCTTTATACTGGGGGTCTTTGTTCGAACAAAATGATTGACAATATCCCTTACTCGCAGAGCATCGCGCAAAACACATAAGGAGATACTTCAGATGCGCAAACAACAATAAATCAGTGACAGCTCATGCGTTGATTTAAATCATCTGATATCTCAGTTCGCGGGCTGTTACTGCTGCTCCTCCCCCCCCACATTGAAAAGGAGAATAACATGCAGTTTATACAGCTAAGAAATATCCATTATCGCTATCCGGATCAATATCAATCCACATTGGCAGGCATAGATCTGGTAATAGCCGAAGGCGAAAAGATCGCGCTGATCGGCACCAACGGCAGTGGTAAAACTACTCTGCTACGCATTATCCTGCAGGAACTAAGGCCCACTGAGGGCGAGATACTATATCCCGGAGACAAACCCATCATAGCCTTGTTGCCGCAAGACATCTGCCTTTGCGCCGCAGTATGTGTACGGGATTTCTTGCTGTCGCATCAGCCCGATAAGGATCGGATTATCAAGGAAATACAAAGGCTCTCTGCTGCCGGGGATTTAAACGTACAGCAGGGAACTGACCTGGCTACGCTTTGGCATGAATATCACGCGAACAACGTAGCAGATTGGGAAAACGAAGTAAACTCCATGCTGCTGCGGATGGACTTGCATGGCATGGCAGAACGCGAGTGTGAAAGCCTTTCCGGGGGTGAATCCACCCGCCTGCAGTTGGCGGCTTTACTGCTAAAGAAGCCCGACATTCTGATCCTGGACGAACCCACCAATCATCTGGATCTGCAGCATATTATGTGGTTGGAGAACTGGCTCAATTCATATAGCGGCGCTGTGCTGTATGTATCGCATGACAAGATCTTTATCGACAATACCGCCACCAAGATTGCCGATTTGAGAGCCGGTCGCCTGCAAATCCGGATGGGTAACTATTCCAGCTTTAGCCGCGACAAGGCGGATCTGCAACAGCATCAACTGATCCAGTATCGGGAGCGAAAAAAGCTGATCAGTAATCTGCAACAAGCCGTTCAAAAACGCCGAAGCTGGGCGCATAGCTTTCAGCCGGAAACGCGTTCCGAAGGCAGAGGGGCAGTTTATGAATCTGTGTTTAACGCAGCCAGAACCCAAATGCAGCAAGCGCGCAATATCGAGCGACGCATCCGCATGCTGAATGAGCGCTATCCCGTGGAACGACCGATGTTCGATAAAGAGCGTAAGCTGGAATTCGGCAGGGTGCAACCTTCTAACAAGGAACTCTTCAACATCAGCGCGATGGGCTTTGCCTACGATGATATGTGGATATTCCGGGATTTCTATTTCGAGCTTGGCTCAGCTGAGAGACTCTGGCTTTCAGGTGCCAATGGGTGCGGTAAAACCACTCTGATGAAGCTGATTGCCGGGGAATTGACTCCCCGGGAAGGCGAGATATCCTATGCTCCGCGGCTAAAAATTGCCTATTACCGGCAAGATCTCAAGCTACTGGATCCGGCACGGACGGTGTCGGATTACCTGCTAAGCAGCGGGCAGGACGAGACGCACTTTCACAATCTGATGGGCTGTATCGGACTGAAGGACAGTCTGGCTTATGAGCTGATAGGCAGCCTGTCCTGGGGTGAAAAAGCCAAAGTACAAATCCTTGGTATCCTGCTGGGGGATTACAATCTGCTGATGTTGGACGAACCCACCAATCATCTGGATATGCGCAGCCGGGATATGCTGGCCGATGCCTTGCTACAATATAACGGAGCAGTGATCTTTGTGTCCCACGATCGCGCCTTTATTCAAAAGATTGCTACCCGGGAGCTGTGTTTGATGCCGCAGTAGTGAGGGTCATTTCGACAGGTTCTATGTTTACTATGCGGTATCTTCAGTACTCTTACACTGGATTTATCAGCAATCTCATAGGCAACATTCTGTGAATTGCCAATGAACTGAAGCAGATAAAGGGTAAGTTCCTCTTGTCCTACAACAACGATCCTTATCTCCGCACACTATCCCAAGGCTTCACCACAGATGAAGTCGAAGCGCATTACATCGTCTCCGGTGCTTTCCAGACAGAGACGGAGTTATTGATTAGGAACCATGGATGGATGCTGGCTTACAGCTTTTTCCTTTTCGCAATCTCTTTATCGATGATCTGTATGCTAAGCTTGGGGAATATCATCAGCAGGTCAATAACGCTTTTTACTTCCTTTATGCTCTCAGCCTGCTTGATCGCATTACTATTCAAGAGAATCATCGTGGATTTAATATTCTCTAAGTCTTCTATTGATGCTAATGCCTCCATTTTTGATTTAAAGCTCATAAATCGCTCTTCGAATATTCTCACTACTGCATCATCATTGATATCGCTATTAGCATCGAAGATCTCGTTTAGTGGTGACTCGTCTTTCATCTTTAGTGCTCCATTAGATTTTGAACTAATGTTTCATAGATACTTCAAACGTCAATCATTAAATGCCTGACCTAAGCTTTAAACTCGTCCTCTTCACCAATGATGCAAGTCTCAAGCTTGCTGAAGTAAAGCAGGAGGCGGAGTCAACCCAGTCTGTGGTAGAGAAACCTGCTGCGGTAAAAATTGATGCAGAACAGGCTCCGGCTACCATTCGTACGTGAAGATCGCAGTCGATGGTGTCCTGCAGATGGTGGGCGGTCTGGTCAGATCTATGAATGGTCTGCTCGATGCTTCATTGGGTCAGAGACAGGCCATAACCCTGGCTTCAGTCGCATTTGGCGAGGCTGCAGGTGAGATGGGAAATTTTCCTCCTCGATGCAGCAAGTCACCAACTTCGAGGACGATCAGCTCTTGTCGCTGATGTCCAAACTGTCCCAGACCTTCAAACTCAACAAGGATGAGATTCAACAGCTGGTGCCGGTACTGCTGGACTTTACCGAAGCCAACAAAGCCACCGGAATGAGCGTGGAGTCTGCCTTTGATCTCATGGGTCGTGCTTTGAATGGGCATACCGAGATGTTGGGTCGCTATGGCATTGAGCTTGATGATACTCGACTCAAGACTGAAGGGGTATCCTATCTGGTCGAGAAGCTGGGCGAGGACTATGGCGGTACCGCTACTGCCCTGGCTGATCTCAGGCTGCAGAATACCAATGCCTGGGGAGATATCCAAGAGACAGTCGGTGACATGCTGACCACTCTGATCAATCCTCTCCTCAAGGGTCTGAAGCTGCTCATGGATGCTTACAACAGCCTATCTCCAGTTATGAAGGGCTTCGTAGCAGGGATCGTGATTGCTATCCCCATTATCGGAACGGTCACCACTGCGGTAACCGCACTGACAGCAGCATACCATGCCCTGCAGGTCGCCATGAACCCGGTAGCGGGGATCATCGGCATAGCTGTGGGTGCCTTGTCCGCTCTGGGCTTTGGATTGGCTGCGGCATCGACTAAGACCGATGCTGTTACCACTGCTCAGAGAAGCATGAAAGACGAGATCAAGGATGCTGAGCGTCAGGTCTCGGTAGAAGCTGAGAAGTTCAGTCTCCTGGCTAATCGTTTGCTTGAGCTTAGATCCGCCACCTCATTAACCGCAGCAGATAAGCGGGGGATGAAGAACGTCATCAAGTCTCTGAATGACAACTACTCTGAGTATCTTGGCAATATCAACTTAGAGACAGCCGCCTACAATAACCTGGCAACTGCCTTGCGAGCCGCTTCCGAGGCACTGGTGCAGAAGAAGATCTCTGAGATCTATGGCGAGAGATATAATGCTCAGGTCCAGAGGGTAGCAGAACTGCAGATCGAACTGGATGAGAAGAGAGCCGAATATACTGCTGCCAATAACAGAATAAACCAGTTAAAGGCATCGGTGGACTGGGAGTTCCTCACCAGTGATCGCAACGCTATGGGCTTCAATCCTGCCTCCTACTTCGGTAATGATAGTGAGTGGCTCAAGTTGGAACGGACGATCAACTCGTTCGGAGCATTATCAGGTAGACTGCAAGCCGCTAAATACGATCTCCAAGCTCTGGGCGATGCTTACCGCAAGGCTATGTTGGAAGTGCCTGATCTCACCTTTGATCAGGGTAGTGGTGGCGGTGGTGGCAGTGCTCCTGCTCCGGCACCCAGTCCTGCCGCATCGGAAGCTGAATCCAGACGCAAGGAAGCATTACGCCTAATGGAGGAGTTAGCCCGGCTCCGCCAGACTGAGACTGCTCGGATCGAAGCCGAATACCAGAGAAGGCTGGCTCTGATCAGGGAGTTCACTCAGGACGGCAGTGAAGCCGAACGACAAGCCATCGAGAACCTAGATAGCTGGAAGACCGAGCAGGATCAGCAGATAACCGATAAAGAGAAAGAAGCTGTCCAAGCCAGATACAAGGCAGAGATTGACTACTTCTCCAACTTAGAGAACCTGGGAGCCCAATCCTATTCTGCTCTCAAAGCCAGCATGGAGGAGTATTATGCCTGGGCTCAGCAGAACCTTCCCGAGCGGGAACAGCAGTTCATCCAGGCGCAGATCACTGAGGTCAATGCCCGGCATGCCAAACTGCTCCAGGTACGTCAGGATGAGGAGAAAGCCAAGCTGCAGGAACTGCAGGATATCCGGGACGAGTTCTATTCTCGTGATCTGGATAACATCGGTGATAGCTACAGCAAGCAGCTTCTGGAAGTGGATAAGTACTATGAGAAGATGAAAGCCAAGCTCCTGGAAGCTGGCTATACTGAAGTGGAGATTGAACGGCAGAAGCAGGAGACCCTGAACACACTCAGAACGAACCACCAGCTTCAGGTAGCCAGTGGAATATCCAAGATCTTCGGTGACCTTGCTTCGGCTCAGGATAAGGATACCGAGCGTGGCTTCAAGCTGTGGAAGGCATCAGCAATAGCTCAAGGTTATGTGGATACCTTCTCTGCCACCATTGGAGCCTATAAGTCCATGATAGGTATTCCCGTAGTAGGTCCCGGACTGGCAGTGGCGGCTGCTGCGGCTGCGATGGCTGCCGGGATAGCCAACATCGCCAGGATCAGTGCCACCAAGTTCGAGAAGAAAGCTACTGGCGGTATTCTGACAGGACCTTCCCATGGTCAAGGTGGCATCTTGATTGAAGCCGAGGGTGATGAATATGTCACGGCCAAAGACAGGGTCAAAGCACTGGGCAGGAGTCTATTCGACTTCCTCAACTTCGCTCCTCTGGATCAGGTTAGGACTGCTCTATCAGGGATACCGGTACCGGCTGTGCCACTACCTGCCAATCTGGGCTCATATTATGCCGCTGGTGGCAGCATCTCTTCAGGAGGCGGTATGAATACCCTGATCGATCTGATTGCCGCTCTTAAAGACGAGATCGTCTCACTCAAGCAGACGGTCATGGACTCCAAGCCCATCATCGAGGTTAACGTAGATCCTCTTTCGAGTGATCCGGTTAAGATCTCTGAGATCGCCGATACCGGTAAGATCATTAGAAGTGAGGTCTAATGCCTAACCTCTTCAAAATCGACTTCATTCAAGGCAAGACCGATGCTCCTGACTATAACCAGGTCAAACACTCTCTGGAAGATACCTCTACCAAGAGAGCTATCATCAGCCTATCTGTCTCAGCCGATAAGCTGCAGTCGGTCTCCAACTACAGCAGGGAACCCAAGCGGCTCGTATTCGAGTGTTTTCCCACAACATGGATACAAGATAACATCCTCTCGGGAACCAATGAACATGAGCGCTATATCTCGCACTTCGAGGTCAAGGTCTATCGGGATAACTCCTTGTTCTTTACCGGTATAATAGACACCTCTCAGCTTTCTTTCGATGTCTCCTCCGGAGTGCTCAAGATCACCTGCTACGATAAGATCAAGCTGCTCTCCGTTTTCTCCGATTTCACTCACTACTATTCGCTTACCTCCGGTTATCTACCGATCTGGATACTGGGCTACTTCATTCAAGATATCGAGCAGAGAATACCGATTAACATCCCCTACAGTAACCAGTTCAGTTTACCCACCTTGAACATCAGCTACAGCACTGCCCTGACAATTGCCCACATTGACTTTGACGATCTGATAGAGTTCCCTAATCCCACTGGAGGCTGGACTTACAGTTATGACAACTCCGGCTGGCCGGGTCCTTTCTGGGGCTATTTGATCGATACCATAGCTAACCGCATGAGCTTCGTCTTTGCCTATAAGAAGGTAATCAAGGCTACCTATCCCAGTCCTGCTACTACAAGGTATCAAGGCCGCTATCGTGGACGCATCTATAAGTTCTTCAACAACATCTGCCCGGTAGTGATCGAGTATGAGGAGAAGACCGATTGGGTGGAAGACTTGGCTTCTCTTGAGAATGCTGCCAATGAGTTTATCGGCTTCTTTCTGGAGAACGGCATCTCGGAGACTAACCTCTATAATGGCCTTGTTTCAGTGGGATCTATCGATGGTCGCAGCTATGGGAGCAGCCAGTATGTTAACCACTGGATCGAAGCTCACTTTCATGGCAATCTCTTCCCTGCCAAGCTGTTCCCGGGCAAGGCCTATGAGAACTACACTGACGAGCAGACTGATAATATCAAAGCCCTACAGGCTATGCTTATGCTATACAATGCCACTATCTTCAGCAATCCCCAAGGGCAGATCGTGTTCAAGAATAAAGATGCCTATGGTAGCTCAGTAATAGACATAGATTCGGATGACGTGGTCGACTTCGTTACCAAGCGGGGCAATCCGGAGAAACCTCAAATCTCCTCGCTGGACATCCTGGCAGGGGATACCACTCAACTCCAAAGCCTAATCAAAGACTATCTGATCGACTTCCATGACTCCAAGTGGAGCTGCGAGGCTACCATCGATCAACTCAGTAAATACAACCTCTCTCTCCAGTCCAAGATACGCATACAGAATCAGATCTATGCGATTATCGAACTGGAGCGCAACTACATAGATGATGAATACAAGGTGAAGGCATGGCTAATATAAAGGGCTTCAAGCTCATCAGACGGGCTGATGACGGCATCTATTACTTCTTCTGCCAGAATGGGCAGGTGGAGTATGCCCCTAATCAGAAGTATCGCATCGAGAAAAAGAACGCTTACGATCCCACCATTATCCATAGAAGTGAAGCCTATCGGGAGGACTCCTTCGATCTGGAGGCTGTGCTTGAGCCAGCCGATTACTATAGCCTAATGAGCTTTCTCCTCAGTCCCGGCAGGCTCTATCTGGAATACACTGCCTACAACAACATCAATAGCCAGTTCCCGGTCACCATCTCTCAGTTGCCCAAGTGTCCGGACGATTTGCACGAGTATCCCACCAAGGTCAAGTTCAGTCTGGAATCGAGATACATCGGCTCTCCCGGCTACATCGACTTCGGCATCATCATTATCACCGACTTCGATGAAACGGTGATTGCCAACAACTAACCCTCATAAGGAGCATACATGTACAAGTTCGCCATCGGCTACTATATAATGGAAGGCACGGAACGTAAGCCTCAATCGGGAGTGGATATCCGACTTCTCAGACCCGGTCAATCCTGGGCAGAAGGTAAGCATCTGATCGAGACCACTCCTAACTCAGGTTACTATGAGATTGGTATCCAAAACGAAGCCGATTGCGGCTTCTATGAGATCTGGGATAACATCGGCAACACCCAAGGCCAGTTCAGTGGTAGGACCTGCACCATCGGAAAGCTGGATGCCAGGGGCTTGCAGAATGACTGCATCTATGGCAATCACATCCTGGATGGAGTGGTAACTGGAAGCAAGATCGCCAATGCTGCCATTGGCACCCAGCACCTGCAGAATGGCCTTCTCTCACTCACCAAGCTTCACTACGAGATACATGACCAGGACAAGGGAATAGGCGATAACAGCCAAAGCAGTCCTGCTAAGCTGAGTGACGATAAGGTGATTACCCATGTGCTCGATAAAGAGTATCAGGAGCTTCCACATATCTTCCTGACTAACCAGTGCGATGCCTTCCTCTACATAGCTGATATCAAGATCGAAGGGAACCTGGTAACCGTCCTAATCGGGATCAGCCAGGTCTATACGGCCACCGATCCTTTCTATAAACTGCTTGCCCTCGCCAAATGATGCCCAAGAGAGAAACCCGGCAGAACCGGGTTAATGAGTAGGTTAGCTACCGATTATCTCTTCTTTTCGAGGCGGCAGATCAACTCCGCCATCAAGTTGATCATCTCCTTGTAGTCTCCACATTCCCAGGCATCATTAGCTCTGGTTTTGATCTCATCCTCGCTCATCTTCTCCGACTGCAGCCAGGGGCCTCTAAACTGGTTCCACCAGCTCTTATAGTGGAACTCGTTAGCGTTTGGATCATCCTGGGATGCTTGATTAGCTTCGATAATCTCTTCAATTGGCTGCTCTGAGCCATCGTCATGCATCAGAACTATCTGGCTGTCTGATTTTACCATCTCCTCCAGTGTTGCTTGGCCTTTGCGATTCTTGTTTTGCTTGGTCATTTTGATCTCCTTCTCGGTTACCCGACTGTTGATTTATGGGTGCTACTGTGCACCCCTCGCACAGGTGGTCAAGTCCTTTCTGCGCAATACGATAAGAGAGATTCTAAGTAATGTTGATTGACATCGAGAGAAGATCAGGCTATATTATCAATAGCCTACAGACCCTACATAGAATGCCCTCCGATACGTGGGAACGCCGCCCGGTGTTTCCCACGTTTTTTTATTGAGGTTAGGTGAAACCCATTTGAAGTTTTCAGTGATCCTTTCTTGAAGTTTTCGGTGATCTTTTCTTGAAGTTTTCAGTGACCCATTTGAAGTTTTCGGTGATCCATTTGAAGTTTTCAGTGATCCAAATGGGATTGCCAACACCTCGCTAGAATACCCGATTTTCCCCATTTGAAGTTTTCAGTGATCCGATTTGAAGTTTTCACTGACTCTTTATAGCCAAACTCGGTGTCTTTATGGGGTGACAAGAAGAATGGCACAAGGGTGTTAAGAGGTAATTAAGCGGTTAAGTGGCTATAGTGGCTATAGGTTGGGGTCGGTTAATGTCGCTTAAAAAGAGTTTGGCACAGATACCTGTTTTAGTCGGGTTTGTGACAAAAGTTTGGCACAGGTAGCGAGGGGAGATTATGACAAAAGTTTGGCAAAAACCAAGCCGTCTACATGATTGTGCCAAACTTATGTCATGATTGATAGATGATAATTAGACTAAGGTCAACCAAGATAGATAAAGTAAATATCTATATTAATCCTGATCATCATCATTATCGTGTTTTTGGGAAGCGTTCTTTTTAGCCTCGAAATACTCATCAGGCATCAGCCACGTAAGCAATGATTTAATATTGCCCAAGAGAAGCAGTAATTTATCAAGGGCAAAGAAAAAGACGGCGGTGGGGAAGCAGGCAAGTCCACTAGCAATGAAGTATGGCCGCCCGGACTCAGCACCGATAATGGCACTTACAAGGCAAATAGCGCCTAGCAGGAGCAAAAGCCAGCCCATGACAGATAATAGTTTAGCCATTAAGGCCTCCACGCATATAAATCAAGTCCAAAGCATATTATGCCATAATCTGAGCAATTAAAACCGGCGGATGATGAGCAAGAGCAAGCCAAGGACCGTGTATTCTGGATCGTCTTCGGTGTATTTTAGGATCGGATAGGTGGGATTAAGCGGGATCAGCAGCGATAACTTGCGTTTTTTCTCGATATGAAAGCGTTTAAGAGTGAGACCATTATGGGTGCGGAAGGCCAGGATACGGTCCTGGATATCCAGGTCGTGCCAGGTTTGAGTCACGATCGCCAGGTCGTTAGTGGTGATGTAGGGCGCCATACTTTCCCCGCTCACTGAAAAAGCATAGTAGGGACCCGGTACCGAAAGGAGGGACTTGTGCACTGTGATGCGCTCCTCGGGTTCAACGTCAAAAGCCTCGATCCCAGTACCAGCCGCTATATCAGCCACAACTGGGATCTGTATAAACGAACTGCTCCTCGCGCGCGCGGGTACATTTATATTAAACATCGGCCCTTTTCCTGTAACAAGCCAATTAAGGTTTACATTATAGGTATCGGATATTCGATATAGGGCGGTGATAGAGGGTTTCGCATTAGGTTTATTAAACCAATCAGACACGTTGCCTTGTGACAAATTGAGAGCATCGGCAAACTTATTTTTGCTGACATTTAGTGCCACAAGTAGTTCAGTTAATAAGGCTTTATAATCCATCGCGCTAACCGTAAAACGAAAATTCGTATTTATCTGCTTGACACATAACTAACATTCGTTACCTTGTCCCCAGATAGGGTCAAGTTAAGGAAACGAGGAAACGATGTCAAGACAAATTATGAATGAGCCGCCGACGCCGACCGGGAAGCAGATCAGGAAGGCCCTGATCGACCTGGATCTGACGGTCATGGACCTGGCACGCGCTATGGGCGTTTCGCCTCTATATATCCGGAGGATCTATCAGGAACGTCGAAAGGCTCGGGACCTGCGCAAGCGGATCGCCAGGTATCTGGCGCATACATATCAACGCCAGGGCCAGCCAGTGCCGAAAGCATTCAACCAATCAAGCAAGGAGAAAGCAGCATGACAGAAAAGCTATGCTTAGCCTGCCCCCACAGGATAGCCCCGGAATGGAGCGGTTTCGGCGTAGGTCCGTCAAGTCAATCAACGAGCCGCTGCCGGATCAGTAACCGGATCATTCGCAGGATGAACGTGTGCCCGATCGCTACCCCAATGGCCAAATGCCGATGCGGATCAGAGCCGGAAGTGGTGCTTCGGGAAAGCGGCTTCTGGGCTCGGTGCCGGAGCTGCGGAGAGACCACCTCAAACTGTCTAACTGCAGAGGCCGCGAGGCTGATGTGGAACGAACAAATGGAGGAACAATGAAGAAGATCATCAGAAGCATCTACGCGTGGAGCCAGAGCGACATCGGCGACGGCCTGATCGGCATCGCCCTTCTACTGGCAATAATGGCGCTACTAATGGTGGTAGCACCGATCATTTTATAGGATTAAAGCATGGGACACAGCACCTCCTTCTATATTTCTCCAGTTAGCCATAAGGGACCTGCGTCCCTTCGTTTCTCATATTTTATAACCCTAAACCATGCCAGGGTGGGCGTCGGCCCCGGAACCGGCGCCCAACTTTTCAAGCCCTGGTAAAAGGAGAACAACATGGCATGGATTAGCGTCAAAGACTTTGCCCATATGAAGGGAATCAGCGAGAGGGCGGTCCAGAAGGCAATCGCTAAAGGTCGCTACGAAACAAAGGAAATAGCGCATCCTTCAAGAAAGGATCAAGTAGCCTATCTTGTATGGACTGACGAACCGACTGGCGAACCAAGTGACGAACTGGCGAACCAAGTGACGAACTGGCGAACTGACGAACCGACTGGCGAACCGACTGGCGAACCGACTGGCGAACTGGCGAACCAAGTGACGAACTGGCGAACTGGCGAACCGACTGGCGAACCAACTGACCAAGTCAGTGACCAAGTCAGTGACCAAGTCAGCACCCAAGATATTAAGAAATCCTTAACAACTATGTTAAGCATTTCAAATCCGGACAGAGACCTAAGGGACCAGAACGGCGACGCCATAGACGAGCGGTCAAGTCACGGGCCTTTCACACCCGAGATCGCGGGTTCGAATCCCGCTGGCGTCGCCAACTATTCGACAGGATCGAATAGTTCA